>Ga0111538_10002925_pt1 | contig 23961 bp, 28 predicted proteins | sample SoiMethybrSBSTD1_FD_79669 | JGI IMG/M metagenome (GOLD analysis project Ga0111538, IMG submission 79669) | Bulk soil microbial communities from a Populus tree surrounding site in Tennessee, USA - Soil MetaG P. TD hybrid SBSTD1 (version 2)... | ecosystem: Environmental > Terrestrial > Soil >...
CGACGCCGACGACTTTGCCCTGCTGGGGCTTTTCCTTGGCGGAGTCGGGGATGATGATGCCGCCGACTTTCTGTTCTTCTTCCTCGATGCGCTGCACGAGGATGCGGTCGTGGAGCGGTCTCAAAGCCATAGTGGTTGCTCTCCGGAACTGTTGAACGGTTGAACTCTTGAACTCGTGAACTTACGAATGCTGGCAGTCGACCACTCTCTGAGCTAGCAGTCGATGTGCACGACTGCTAATCATACTAAGCCGCAAAAAACGCTGTCAATAGCGCCCAATGGCCGGGTTGGGGTAGGACGGGCACCCCGCTTGCACCCTCCGGAGAGGGGAGGCCGTATGAGTACTCGAACAGCCGCGCTGGTTTTTGCGATCGCCTTCGCCGTGGTGGGAATCCTCGGCTTCATGCCGTCGCCGCCGCCGCCGGATGCGCCGCCGCTCGCGATCGAGCACGGTCACGGCATGGCGTTGGGGATGTTCCCGGTCAACACGCTTCACAATGTCGTTCACCTGCTGTTTGCGATCCTGGGCCTGGCCGCGTGGGGCGGTGGCCGCGCGCGCGGTTACTTCCAGTTCCTGGCGGTGTCGTACGCGCTGCTGACGGTGCTCGGCTTGAGCGCGGCGACGAACACGACGTTTGGGTTGATTCCGATCTGGGGCGCCGACGTTTACCTGCACGGCGCGGTGGCGATTGCCGCGTTCTACTTCGGCTTCGTGCACGGCTCGGTGGACGTGCATCACCACCATCCGACGCCGACGCGAGCCTGAAGACTCAGACGCGAGCGCGAATCTTCAGCTCTTTCATCTTCCGCGCGAGCGTATTGCGGTGAACGCCGAGAATATCGGCAGCCTTGCACAGGTTGCCGTCGTTCTTGTTCATCACCTCGATGATGAAGCGGCGATCGAACTCGCGAAGGGCATCCTCGTAATGGATGCCTTTCTCGACCATCTTCGTCACCAGTTCGTCGAGCAGCCTATGCACGCCTGTCCCCCGAAGCCTCGGCAGAGGGGGACGCTGTTGCCAGTTCGCGCCCGGTCAGGCGGCGGAACGCATCGAGATACTTGGCGCGCGTGTTCTGGACGACGTCGTCCGGCAGCGAAGGAACGGGCGGCTGCTTGTTCCACTTGATCGATTCGAGATAATCGCGCACGTATTGCTTATCGAAGCTCGGTTGCGGGCCGCCGGGCTGGTAGGTGTCTTTCGGCCAGTAGCGCGATGAATCCGGCGTCATCATCTCGTCGATCAGGATCAACTCGCCGTCATCGGTCAGCCCGAATTCGAACTTGGTGTCCGCGAGGATGATGCCCTTCGACTCCGCGTGCGCGACGCCGTGCGCGTACAGCTCGAGAGTCAGCTGCTTCAGTCGCGCCAGCAGATCGGCGCCGACGACTCTTGCCGCCGCGTCTTCGCTGATGTTCTCGTCATGGCCCGACTCGGCCTTCGTCGCGGGCGTGAAGAGGACTTCCGGCAGGCGATCGGATTCCTTCAGGCCCTTCGGCAGCTTGATGCCGCAGACCTCGCCGGTCGCCTTGTAGTCTTTCCAGCCCGATCCGGAAATATAGCCGCGCGCCACGCACTCGACCTGAATCGGATTCGTGCGTCGCACCAGGCTTGAACGACCCTCGAGCTGGGAGGCAAATCTTCGGGCGCTGTCGGGATACTCCGCAACATCGGTCGAGATGAGATGGTTCGTGATGATGTGGCCGGTGCGGCCGAACCAGAACGCCGAGAGCTGATTGAGGACGCGCCCCTTGTCGGGAATGCCCGAGCCGAGCACGTAGTCAAAGGCTGAGATGCGATCGGTGGCGACCATGATCAAGTGATCGCCCGCCGTGTAGACGTCGCGGACTTTGCCGCGGCGCAGCAGGGATAGACCGTCGAGTTTCGTATCTAAGAGAACGTGTGAAGGCACGGGCGCTCGCGTGAAGAGCTCACATAGTACGCGTGCAACGGAATGTATTCAAGACATCAGTCGCGCCGATGGCGGACGTCAATCGGTGGGGTGTGTCTCAGAAGAGACACTTCCGGTAGTATGGAAACGATTTGCGCAACATCATCCGGACCGTAGTGGTCATTGGCCTTGCCGTTGGCCTTCTCGCAGTGTTTCTACGGAATGCGGATCTTGGTCGGGTGTGGGCATCGGTCACCGCGGCGCGTCCGGATTTTCTGCTGTTGGCGCTGGCGTTGACGTGCGGGACGTTCATCGTGCGCGCCGAACGCTGGCAGTACTTGCTGGCGCCGCTTGGCAAGACGCGGTTCAGCACGGTGTTTCGAACGACGGTGATCGGTTTTGCGGCGTCGGCGGTGCTGCCGGCGCGCGCCGGCGAAGTGATTCGCCCGTATTTGCTGGCGCGGCGCGAGGGGCTGAGTGCGACCGCGGCGTTTGCGACGATCATCGTCGAGCGCATCCTCGATCTGGTCGCGGTGCTGCTGCTGATGGCGGCGTTCCTGATCTGGTTCGATCCGGGTCTCGAATCGCGAAACTCGAGCGCCTTCGAGGCGGTGCGCTTCGGCGGGTTGGTAATGGCGCCGGTGGCGATCGGCATGCTGGTGGTGATGTTTTTCATGGCCGGTCATCCCGAACGCCTGCACGCCTGGGTGTTGAAGGCGGAAGCGATTCTGCCGGCGCGCATCGCGGCGATGATTGCGCGGTTCGCGCAGACGTTCGCCGAAGGGTTCGCGGTCGTGCGCAGCCCGGGTCGCCTGGTGGCGGCGATGGCGTGGTCGATCGTGCTGTGGATCGCGATCGCGAGCGGCATCTGGTCGGTGTCGGTGGCGTTCGGCATCGCGATGCCGTTCACCGGTGCGTGGCTGATGCTGGGGCCGCTCGTGGTCGGCGTGGCGGTCCCGACGCCCGGCGGCGTCGGGGGATTTCACGAGGCGTATCGGTTTGGCGCGACGGCATTTTTTGGTGCCAACAACGACATCGCGGTGGGCGCGGCGATCGTGCTGCACGCGATCTCGATCGGGCCGGTGATCCTGGTGGGCCTGCTCTTCATCGTGCAGGACGGCCTGAAACTCGGTGGCATGGCGAGAGGAGAGCTTGGCATGGACGGAGGAGCGACCAAGTGAAGTGTCCGTTCTGTGGTGATATCGGCGACAAGGTCGTCGACTCGCGCGAGAGCCGCGAGGGCGATGTCATTCGCCGCCGCCGTCAATGCCTCAACGAAAAGTGCAAGAAGCGCTTTACGAGCTACGAGCGCATCGAAGAGATCCCGTACATGGTGATCAAGAAGGACGGCACGCGCGAGCGCTTCGAGCGGTCGAAGCTCGTGGCCGGCCTCTTGAAGGCCTGCGAAAAGCGGCCGATCAAGCCGTCGGACATCGACGAGATTGCCGATCGCGCCGAGCAGATCCTGAACGATCGCCCGGAGCGCGAGATCTCGGGACGGGAGCTCGGCGCGCTGGTGATGTCGGAGCTGAAGAAGCTCGATCAAGTGGCGTACGTGCGGTTCGCGTCGGTGTATCGCGACTTCCGCGACGTCGATGATTTCGCGCACGAAGTGCGCGCCTTGAAGGGCCACAAGGAGTGACCGACGTCTTGACGAGCCAGCGCTTCGGTCAAGACGTCCCGCCCCGCCGGAGGCGGGGATAAGAGAATGGCGACCGCCAAGCTGAGCTCCGTGTCACGTCCGGCGGCCAAGCCGGCGGCGCCCGCGCGGCGGCCTTTTCGCGATAACCCGCCGCTGATCATGGCGGGCATCGTGATTCTGCTTGCCGTGCTCGGCGGCATCGTGTGGCTCGCCGATCGCACATCCACGCTGTCACCGGACTTCCTCACCGAAGTCGTCCTGATCGCGCTCTCGGTCACCAACGTGACGATGCTCGTCGCGCTGGCGTTCGTGCTGGCGCGCAACATCATCAAGTCGATCATGGAAGGGCGCAGCGGCCTGCCGTTCGGGCGCTTCCGCGCCAAGCTGGTGGTGTCGCTGCTCGGCATGACGGTGATTCCCGCCGTGCTGGTGCTGATCGTCGGCAGCCGCGTCGTGTACACGGCCGTCGATCGCTGGTTCAACGCGCCGATGGACGAAATCCTCTCCGGCGCCAACAGCATCGCCGGCGATTACTACCAGGAGCGCGAACGCATCGTGGCCGATCAGGCGGCGCGGCTGTCGCGCTCGCTGAGCCGGCTCGACCTGGGATCCGCGGAAATCGGCAGCGTGCAGAACATTGTCACGCCGGAAGTGGCGGGGCAGCGGATCGGCATGGTGCAGGTGTATCGCGCGGTGCGTGTGCCGAATCAGCCAATCGATGTCGTGTCGCTCGTCGACGTGGCGTCGCCGTCGATGCCGCAAGGCTGGGCGCGCGGCTCGGCCGATCGACTTGCAGCGCGCGCCGCGAATGGCGAGGCGGCGCCGAGCATCGAAGAGGAAATGGCCGCGGGTGGCGTGCTGAAGCACGTCGCGGTCGCCGTGCGGAATACCGCCGGGCAGATCACGGGTGTGGTCGTGGCCAGCGACTACCTGTCGGGCGATCTGGCCGAGCGCGCCCGGCGCATGTCGAAAGCCTACGAAGACTACACGCAGTTGCGGGTCTTGAAGCAGCCGCTCGCCGGCGTCTACGTGTCGTTCTTCGTGATGGTGACGCTGCTGATTCTCGTCGGCTCGACGTGGATGGGCCTCTACCTCGCCAAGCGCATCACGCGGCCGGTGCAGATGCTGTCGGAAGCGGCGCGGGAAATCGGCGCCGGTCACTACGATCACCGCATCGAGCACGAGGGCACCGACGAGTTCAGCTCGATGGTCGAGGCGTTCAATTCAATGGCCGCGGAAGTGTCGCAGAGCCGGCGCCGTCTCGAGCGCGCGAGCATCGATCTCGAGCGCAAGCACGATGAGGGCGAGGGCCGCCGCCGCTATATCGAGGCGATCCTCGAGCGCATCGCGACCGGCGTCGTGTCGATCGATCGCGCGGGCCGCATCGGCACGATGAACCCCTCGGCGATGCGCCTGCTCGAGTTGAGCGACGACGTAATCGGGAACGCCGCCGTCGATGTGTTTGCGCGTCCGGATCTCGCGCCCGTCAACGATGTCCTCGATCAGGCGGCGCGCGCCAAGATGGATTCATTCGCGCAGGAAGTCGCGCTGGTCCGCGACGGCCGCGAGCGGCACGTGGTCGCGGCGGCCACGCGGGTCACCGGCACCGACGGCATCTTCGACGGCACCGTGCTGGTCGTCGACGACGTGACGCCGTTGATTCGCGCGCAGAAGGTCGCCGCCTGGCGCGAAGTGGCCCGCCGCCTCGCGCATGAGATCAAGAATCCGCTGACGCCGATCCAGTTGTCGGCGGAGCGGCTGCGGCGCAAACTTGGCGACGTCTCGCCGCCGCTGCAGGATCTCGTGCAGGAATGCACGTCGACGATCATCGGCGAGGTGGAATCCCTGAAGGGCCTGGTCGACGAGTTCTCGCAGTTTGCGCGCATGCCCGCGCCGCGCGCCGTGGCCACGGATCTGCACGCGTTCCTGTCGGACACGCTGGCGATCTACGACGGCCTCTTCACCTCGGTCGAGTTCCAGCGCCATTTCGATCCGGACGTCTCGCAGGTGCGGCTCGATCCGGAGCAAATGAAGCGCGTGATGATCAACCTGATCGACAACGCCATCGAGGCGATGGGACGTCAGGGCACGATCGTGATCGAAACAGCGCGCGACGTCTCGAACAGCCTGGTGCGCATTGTCGTCGCCGACACCGGCCCGGGCATTCCGGCCGCCGAGCGCGACAAGTTGTTCCTGCCGTACTACTCGACGAAGGGCCGCGGCAGCGGCCTGGGCCTGGCGATCGTCCGCCGCATCGTGGCGGAGCACGGCGGCAGCATCGACGTCACCGATAACGTGCCGACCGGCACGCGCTTTATTATCGAGTTACCTGCCTGATGGCTTCCATACTTGTTGTAGACGATGAACCGGGCGTTCGATCGTCGATCAGCGGCGTGCTGAGAGACGAGGGCTTCGACGTCGACACCGCCGACACCGGCGAGGAGTGTCTCGAGAAGGCGAACGGCGCGTCGTACGACGTGATCGTGCTCGACATCTGGCTGCCCGGTCTCGATGGCCTCACCACGCTGCAGCGGTTGCGTGAGCGGCAGATCGATTCGCAGGTCGTGATCATTTCCGGCCACGGCAACATCGAGTCGGCGGTGCGCGCGATCAAGATGGGCGCGTTCGACTTCATCGAGAAGCCGCTCTCGCTGGAAAAGACCGTGCTCGTGGTCCGCAACGCCTTGCGTCAGCGCGATCTGGAGGCCGAGAACCGGGTGCTGCGCGCGAAGGTCGATCGGCAGCAGCAGCACACGATGGTGGGCGAGAGCCCGGCGATGAACAACCTTCGCCAGAACGTGTCGCTGGCGGCGCCCACGAACGGGCGCGTGCTGATCCTGGGCGAGAACGGCACCGGTAAGGAACTGGTCGCGCGCACGATCCATCACACGAGCCGCCGCAAGAGCGGGCCCTTCGTCGAGGTGAACTGCGCGGCGATTCCCGAGGAGCTGATTGAATCGGAGCTCTTCGGCCACGTGCGCGGCGCGTTCACCGGCGCGGTCGCCGACAAGCCCGGACGCTTCGAGCAGGCGGATGGCGGCACCATCTTCCTCGACGAGATCGCCGACATGAGCCTGAAGACGCAGGCCAAGGTGCTGCGCGTGCTGCAGGAGCAGGTGATGGAGCGCGTCGGCGGCACGCAGCGGATCAAGGTCGACGTGCGCGTGCTCGCGGCGACCAACAAGGATCTGCCGGGCGAAATCCGCGCGGGGCGGTTCCGCGAGGATTTGTATTTCCGGCTGAACGTCCTCCCGATCTTCGTGCCGCCGCTGCGCGAGCGCCAGCAGGACATTCCGATGCTCGCCGAGCACTTCATGGCGCTGCTCGCCGCCGAATACGGCCGGCGACCCAAGCGCCTGGCGTCGGAAGCCGCGGCGCGATTGCAGCAATACAGCTGGCCCGGCAACGTGCGCGAGCTGCGCAACGTGATCGAGCGCGTCATCATCATGGTGCAGGGCGACACCATTACCGCGCAGGACCTCGGCTTCCTGGGCCGCGACCGCGCCGACGGCGTGCCGGAGCCGGCGGGAGGCCCTGGGCCGGTACGGCCACTTTCGGAAGCCCGCGACGACTTCGAGAAGGAGTACATCCTGCAAACGCTCGCCGCGCAGCAGGGCAACATGTCGCGCACCGCCGAAGTGCTCGGCGTCGAACGATCGAATCTTTACAAGAAGCTGCGCGCGTTTGGCATCACTCCCCGGGGCGGGGCCTGAGCTTGTTCTCGAGCACCTGGTCGGCCGAGAACCCTTCGAGCTGCAGGTAGTACTCGACCGCCTGGCGGAGCGCTGCCGCCGGCACCAGTCCCACGATTTCGCTTTCAAGCACGCTCACGCCGTAACGGGCCGCTTCGCGCTTGACGAGCTCGAACACGCGGAAGATGGGGGTCTTTTCGTAGTTCGTCAGGTTGATCGAGACCTGCACCACGCCGCGGTCTTCGAGCGCGATGCCCATCGCCTTCACATAGCGCAGTCCGCCGCTGCTCATGCGAATCGCCGAGGCGATCTTCTTCGCGACGTCGAGACGATCGGTATCGAGGTTGATGTTGTAGGCGATGAGCGGCATGCGCGCGCCGATCACCGACGCTCCCGCGGTTGGATGGGGCGCGGCCGGACCGAAGTCCGGGGCCCACTCGGGCTGGGCCATCTTTGCGGCCAGACCTTCGAACTCACCGCGGCGAATGTCCTCGAGGTTCTTGCGGCCCGGCGACGTTGCCGCCTCCTCATACAAATAGATCGGCAGCGAGAAGCGCGACGACACCTCTTCCGCGATGGACTTCGCCAGCGCCACGCATTCGGCCATCGTCACGCCGGTGATTGGAATGAATGGCGTGACGTCGACCGCGCCAAGGCGCGGGTGCTCGCCGGTGTGAGTCGTCAGGTCGATCGCGGCGATCGCGCCTTCGAAGAGTTTCGGGATGCCGGCCGTCATGGCGGCCGCGTCGCCGGCGAGCGTAAACACCGACCGGTTGTGCGTCGCATCGGACTGCACGTCCAGCACGCGCATGCCGGGTATCGCCCGCAGCGAATCTGCGAGTCGCGTGATGACGTCCGGACGACGCCCTTCGCTGACATTGGGGACGCACTCGATAACGGCCATTGCGTGTCAGCTTATTGCACCTGAGGCACTCGAGGCACCTTCGGCGCCACAGGCACCCTGTAAGTGCTATAATCCGTGGCACTTAACCATGGCCGACCCGCAAAAGTCAGGCCCGCGCCGGTCCGAGGCGCTCCCGGGCGCCGACGACGAAGCGCGGATCGAGAATCTCCTGGTCACGGGTCTCGATCACTACTTCGCGGGCGAGTTCGAACAGGCCATCAACCTCTGGACACGGGTGCTGTTTCTCGATCGCAACCACGATCGGGCGCGCGCGTACATCGATCGCGCGCGCAGCGCGCAGGCCGAGCAGCAGCGCATTTCCGAGGCGCTGGTGCATGAAGGGCTCGAAGCCTTCGATCGCGGAGAAGTCGTCCGCGCCCGCGCGCTGTTGAGCGATGCGCTCGATCAGGGCGCCTCGCACGATGTGGCGCTGGGCGTACTCGGCCGCATCGATCGCCTCGATGCCGGCACCCGCGCCGCGACGCCGTCGATCCCGCCCATTCGAAAACGCGCGCTGCAAAGGCCCGCATCCGCCGATGAGAACCAGCGGCGTGGCACCATCGCGAGATGGTGGATCACCGCCGCGGCGATCGTCCTCGTCGGAGCGATTGCCTTTGTGCTGGTGGCGCCGAACGGGCTGCCGTGGTTCCCGGTCCAGGCCACCACCGGCTCGGCGCTCATCCCGCCGCCATCGCCGCTGCCGTTGCCGTCGCCAACGGAAACCTACTTGTTGCAGGCGCGTTCGCTCTTCGCCAGCGGCAAGTTGCGCGATGCGCTGCGCGCGCTGGATCGTGTCCCGGTCGCTGACGCGCTTCGACCGGACGCCGAGCGTCTTCGTGCCGACATTCAACGAGAACTGCTGGCCGTGGCCGGCGCCGAAGCGTCATCGGCATCGTCCATTGCCGCTCCCGTGTCGCCACCTCGCGAATGAAATGTCCTAAGTGCGGCTACCTCGGGTTCGAGACCACCGATCGCTGCCGGAACTGTCAGTACGATTTTTCGCTTGCCCCGTTTTCATCCGAGCCGGAACTGACGCTGCACGGCGCCGACAGCAAGATCGAATCGGCGGATTTTGATCTGCCCGCGATCAAGCGGCAAAGCGACCGGCTCAGCGCATCCGCGCTCGACCTCGATCGACTGTTTGGCGATTCGGAAACGCCCGCCTCCGCTCGCGCCGACACGAGCGAGCTCACCACGCCGCCGCCATCGCCCCCGGTCCCGGCGCGCAAACTCGAGGCGCCGACGATCACGGTCCTTGACGCCGACGAACCCGCGCCGGCGATGGCGATCGCGATGGAACCAGATGCAGCGTCGCCTGTCGCGGCCACGGCAGCGCCGGCCGATGAAGGCGCGTTGCCGTTCGATGACGGTCCGATCGTGCCCCCGCCGGCGGCGCGTCCGCCGCTTGCGGTAAGGCGATCCACGCCTGAAGTGCCGCGCAACCGGCCGCGCACGACGCGACCTGTGCGGGCCGAGCTGGATTTCGAGCCCGCCCAGGACAAATCGTCGGTGGCGTCGCAGGCGGCGAGCGAGACGGTGGCGTCGCTGATGGAGATCCCGTCGCTCGGCGCGCGCGTTGGCGCGGGTGTCATCGATTCGCTGCTGCTCGTCGGCATCGATGCCGTGGTGTTGTATCTCACGTTGCGCGTGACCGGACTGCAGAACACGCTCGACGACCTGCGCGTGTTGCCGCCGGTGCCGTTTGTCGGATTCCTCGCGACGCTGGCGTTTGGCTATGTGGCGGCCTTCACGGTGGCGGGAGGCCAGACCATCGGCAAGATGGTGCTCAGCCTCCGCGTGATTGGCGATGACGGCCGGCCGGTGGATGCGGCGGGCGGCATGCTCCGCGCGCTGGGTTGCATGCTGGTGCCGATCACGCTCGGTCTTTCGTACCTGCCCGCGCTGTTCACGAGCGATCATCGCGCCCTGCACGATCGACTCGCCGGCACTCGCGTGGTCCAGGAATGAAAGCGCTGGCGGTTTTCATAGCCAGCTTCGGCTTCGTTGGTTATTTCCCGATCGCGCCAGGCACCGCCGGATCGCTTGCCGCGCTCGCGCTGTTTGCATTTATCAGGTGGATTGGCGTTCCCGCGGTGGAGCTCTCGGCGATCGTCGCGGTGTTTGCGATCGGCGTATGGGCCGCGCATGGCACCGAGATCGCACTGGCCCGCAAGGATCCGGGAGTCGTGGTGATCGATGAAGTCCTCGGGATGTTGATCACGCTCGCCTTGTTGCCGCTGTCGCTGACCGGAATCGCGCTGGGCTTTCTGTTCTTTCGCGCGCTTGACGTGGTCAAGCCGTATCCCGCGGCGCAGCTCGAGCACCTCCATGGCGGACTCGGCATCATGGCCGACGACGCGGTGGCGGGACTCTACGCGCACCTGGCGCTGCGCGCCTGCGTGTGGATGGTGCCGGCATGGCTGACGGCCTGACCGCGGCCATCCTCGCCGTCGGCAGCGAGCTGCTCACGCCGCAGAAGACCGACACCAACTCGCTGTACATCACCGAGGTGCTCAACGATCTTGGCATCGCCGTGGCGTTCAAGGCGATCGTCGGCGACGACCGCGCCGAGCTGACGTCCCACGTTGCGCACGCGCTGGCGCGTCATCGCGTCCTGATTCTGACCGGCGGACTCGGCCCGACTGACGACGACCTCACGCGCGAGGTCGTGGCGGCGCATCTCGGACTGCCGCTCGAACAGGATGCCGCGATTGTCGATGCGATGGCGCGGCGCTTCGCCGCGCGCGGCTGGAAAATGCCGGCGGTGAATCTGCGTCAGGCCATGGTGCCGCGAGGCGCGAGCGTGCTGGCCAACCCGCACGGCACGGCGCCGGGTCTGTGGATTCAACACGGCGATCGCGTGCTGGCGCTGCTGCCAGGCCCGCCGCGCGAAATGAAACCGATGATGGACGGCGATGTGCGCCGGCGTCTCGAAGCGATCACCGGCAGCGTGCGCCTGCATCGGCGTCTCGTGCGCGTGGCGGGCAAAGGCGAGTCGATGGTCGAAGAGATCGTCCAGCCGATCTACTCGCGCTGGCTGGATCAATCGCCGCCGATCGTGACGACGATCCTTGCTGGCCTCGGCCAGGTGGAATTGCACCTCGTCATGCAATCCGAAGATGCAGTGAAAGCAGCGGCGACGCTGGACCTCGCCGTGTCCACGCTCGTGACGGCACTTGGTCCCGATCTCGTCAGCACCGATGGCCGCGTGCTCGAAGCCGTGGTCGGCGATCTGCTGCGCGCCCGCGGCTGGTGGGTGGCCTTTGCCGAGTCCTGCAGCGGCGGCCTGGCGACATCGCGGATGACGGATATCCCCGGGAGCTCGGATTACGTCGAGCGGAGCATCGTCGCCTACAGCAATCGCGCCAAGGTCGAATTGCTTGATGTGCCCGAGTCTTTGATCGCGGAGCATGGCGCGGTGAGCGAACCGGTCGCTGCGGCAATGGCGGCAGGCATCCGCAAGCGCACGGGTGTGAACATCGGCGTCGGCATCACCGGCATCGCGGGCCCCGGCGGCGGCAGCGAGCAGAAGCCGGTCGGTACCGTTTGCATCGCGGTCGATGGCATCGATTCGAAAGTTCGCACCTTCAAGTTCCCAGGCGGCCGCGAAATGGTGAAAGCGATGTCGGCGAACTGGGCGATCGACATGCTGCGCCGCTACCTGATCAACGCGAAATGAGGGTGTTCGTCGCGGTGGATGTGGGCGACGCGGTGCGCCGCGAGGTGACGCGCGTGGTCAGCATGCTCACCGGCAAGCTGGAGGCCGTGAAGACACCGCCGAAAGTTGTGTGGGTGAAGCCCGCCGCGCTGCACGTCACGATCAAGTTCATCGGCGAAGTCGAGCCCGCTGAAGTCGAGCGCTTGCAGGAGCTGCTCGCGCCGCCGATGGACATCGCGCCGTTCGAGATCGTGTGGCGCGGTATCGGCACATTTCCATCCGCGAAGAATCCCCGCGCCTTGTGGCTCGGCGTGATCAACGGCGCCGCGCAGCTCGCCGAGATCGAGGCGGAAGTGTCGCGGCGGCTGGCCGGCGTCAACGCCGTCGAGCTCGACGACCGCGCGCTTCTGCCGCACCTCACGCTCGGGCGCGTGAAGATGGCGGGCGCCGGCATCGACTGGCCGAAAATCCTCAAGGCCGTCGAGGTCAGGCACGTCACGTCGGCGGTCGATCGCGTGACGCTCTACCGCAGCCAATTGTCGCAGCAGGGCCCGCACTATACTGGACTGGTCAGCGCTCCGTTGATCAGAGCCGCACGATGATTCCCGCCATCCTGATCGGTTACGCACTGGGCTCGCTGCCCATCGGTTATCTCGTCGCACTGCGCGCGGGCGGGATCGATCTGCGCCACGCCGGCAGCGGCAACGTCGGCGCGGCCAACGTGTATCGGACCGCGGGCCTCTCGAAGGCGATCGCCGTGATGCTCGCCGATATGGCGAAGGGTGCGGCGGCGGTGATGATCGCGGGCGGCGGATCGAACGCGGTGGCGGCGGGTGTCGCCGCCGTGGTCGGTCACATTTATCCGGTGTGGCTGCAGTTTCGCGGCGGCAAGGGCGTGGCGACCGCCAGCGGCGTGTTCGGGATGCTGGCGCCGTTGCCGACCCTCGTGGCGGCCGCCGCATTTACGGTCGTGGTGGCGCGCACGCGATTCGTGTCGCTTGGATCGATCGTCGCGACGATCGTGCTGCCGATCGTCGAGTGGTTGATGCCCGGACGCCGCGCCGTCGATATCGGCGCGACGCTCGTCGCGGCGTTGATTCTGTTCAGGCATCGCGGCAACGCGATGCGGCTGCTGTCCCGAACGGAGCGGGCGATCGGGACATGACACATCAGATCGGCGTGATCGGATCCGGCAGTTGGGGCACCGCCTTGGCTGCGCACCTGGCGCATACCGGACACGACGTGCGCCTCTGGGCGCGCGATTCGGCGCTCTCCCGGGAGATGGCGGCGTCACGCGAGAATCGCGTGTACTTGCCCGGAATCGAATTGCCAGCGGCGCTGGCGCCAACCTCCGACATGCGAACGGCGCTTGATGGCGCGCAGTTCGTGGTGATCGCGGTGCCGTCGCACGGTGTGCGCGATGTGGCGCGCCTCGCCAGCCCGCACCTGCCCAACGCGTGCGCGATCGTGAGTGCCACCAAAGGCCTCGAAGAGGGATCGCTGCTGCGCATGTCGCAGGTGCTGCGCCAGGAATTGCCGAATGGCGGCGAAGTGGTGGTGCTGTCCGGCCCCAGTTTCGCGAGCGAGCTCGCGCGCCAGCTGCCGACGGCTCTCGTTGCGGCGGGCGACTCGCCGGCCGTCGTCGAATCGGTGATGGCGCATTTTCGATCTCCGGCACTTCGCCTCTACGGAAGCGGCGACGTGGTTGGTGTCGAGCTTGGCGGATCGCTCAAGAACATTATTGCGATCGCGGCCGGCGTGGTCGAAGGCCTGGGCCTCGGACACAATGCGCTCGCGGCGCTCATCACGCGCGGCCTCGCCGAGCTGTCGCGGCTCGCTGTGGCTCTCGGCGCGCAGCGCGACACGCTTGCGGGGTTGGCCGGCTTGGGCGATCTCGTCCTCACCTGCACCGGTGATTTGAGCCGCAACCGACGGGTCGGACTGGCGCTTGCGAAAGGGCAGTCGCTCCAGGACATTCTTGCCGGCACCAAGATGGTCGCCGAAGGCGTGCGCACGACCGAAGCCGCGCTCGCGTTGAGCGCCAGGCACGGCATCGAGCTCCCCATCGCGAGCGAAATGTCGGACGTGCTTTCGGGCCGCACCGATCCACAAACCGCGATCCGCAACCTCATGGGCCGCAAGCAGAAGCTCGAGCACGCTTGAACTGATGGGAATCTTCGACAAGCTCAAGGAAGGGCTGCAAAAGACCTCGCAGCAGCTCAAGGAACGTCTCGATCGTCTCGACCAGATGGTCGGGCTCGCCGATACGCCTGACGCGCGCTCGCGCGAGATCGACGTCGACACCGCGGAGAACCTCGAGGAGATTCTCCTGATGGCTGACGTCGGCGTTGCGGCAAGCGGCGAGATCGTCCAGGCCGTCCGCGGCCGCCAGCGGCGCGGCGAAAGCCTGCGGGAGCTGGTCAAAGAGGAAATGCTCCGCATGCTCGAGGCGTCGGTGCCGGCGAGCCAGCCGGCCGGCAAGCCGCACGTGATGCTGATCGTCGGCGTCAACGGCGTCGGCAAGACCACGACGATCGGCAAGCTCGCCAACCAGCTGCGCCAGGAGGGCAGAACGCCGCTCATCTGCGCCGCCGACACGTTCCGCGCCGCGGCCGTCGATCAGCTGCAGATTTGGGCCGATCGCGCCGGCGTCGACATCGTTCGCGCGAAGGAAGGATCGGATCCCGCGGCGGTCGTGTTCGACGCGATGACCGCCGCGAAGACTCGTCAGCGCGACGTGGTGCTCGTCGATACCGCGGGCCGCCTGCACACGCGGACGAATCTCATGAACGAGCTCGACAAGATTCGACGCGTCGCGAGCCGGGAAGTCGCGGGCGCGCCGCACGAAGTGCTGCTCGTGTTGGATGCCACCGTCGGCCAGAACGGGATCGCGCAGGCGCGTGAATTCACGAACGTTGCGGGTGTCACCGGGATCGTGCTGACGAAGCTCGATGGCACCGCGAAAGGCGGCGTCGCGGTGGCGATCGCGCACGACCTGAAGCTGCCCATCCGTTATGTCGGCGTCGGCGAAGGTGTCGATGATCTGCTGCCGTTCTCGCCGCGCGAATACGTCGACGCCATCTTCCAGGAAAAATGGTGACCGACGCCGACTTCATGCGGCGCGCGCTCTTTCACGCGGGTCGCTCTGAAGGCGTCACCACTCCAAACCCGATGGTCGGCGCCGTGATCGTGTCGCCGGACGGCATCGTCGTGGGCCAGGGCCGGCACCCGCGCGCGGGCGAGCCGCATGCGGAAGTCTTTGCCATCGAAGATGCCGGCGATCGATCGCGAGGCGCGACGATGTACGTCAACCTCGAGCCGTGCTGTCACACCGGCCGCACCCCGCCATGCACCAGGCGGATTATCGCCGCCGGCATCAGGCGCGTGGTGGGGGCGATGGTCGATCCGAATCCCGTGGTGAGCGGCAAAGGATTCGACGAGCTGCGCGCGAACGGCGTCCAGGTGGATGTCGGATTGCTGCATGACGAGTCCGCGCGGTTGAATCGCGCCTTCATCACCGTTCAGACCGAGGGCCGGCCGATGGTAATCGCGAAAGCGGCGACCAGCCTGGACTCTCGCATCGCCGCGGCGCCCGGCGTGCGCACGCAACTGACGTCCGCGGAAGCGAACCGGCGCACGCAACGCCTGCGGGCGGCGGTCGACGCCGTCGGCATCGGGTCCGGCACGCTCCTCGCCGACGATCCCGTCCTCACCGTTCGCGACTGCTATCGTCCGCGGCCGCTGGCGCGCGTCATCTTTGACCGCGAATTGCGCACTCCGGCAACCGCGAAGGTCCTTGCGACGTTGGCGCATGGGCCGGTCATAATAATGACTACGGCGGCTGCCGTCAGCCGTCACCCTGAACGAGTGCGGGAATTAAGGGCCGCGGGCGCCACCCTGGTCGAGGGCAGTGGCGATCTGCGGAGCGACCTCGGACGGCTGGTGCCGTTCGAGATCTCGACGCTGCTGCTCGAGGGGGGAGCGGTGATGCACGCCGCGGCGTGGCGGGCGCGCGTGATCGATCGCGTTCACGTGATCGTCGCGCCAACCTCGCTCGGCGAAGGCGGCGTGAAACTATTCGATGGTATCGACGTGCCGTTATCCGAGTTGATCCCGGTGAGGATCGAGATGCTCGGGCCGGATACATGGATGGAGGCAGATGTTCACGGGCATCGTTGAGGGAGTCGGCTCCCTCGCTGAAGTGAAAGGCACCGGCGGCGGCTTTCGCGTCCGTATTCACACGCCGCTCTCGGCCGAGATGAAAGTCGGCGACAGCCTCGCCGTCAACGGTGTCTGCCTGACCGTGATCCTCATCGACGGCGAGCACGTGCTGGCCGACGTCGGCCCCGAAACCTCGCGCGTCACCACGTTCGGCGCGTTGCAGCGCGGCCAGGAGGTCAACCTCGAGCGGCCGATGCGCGGCGACGGCCGGCTGGACGGGCATTTCGTGCTCGGACACGTCGACGGCGTCGGCGTCATCGAAGAGATCAGGACGGAAGGCGAGTCGCACTGGCTGACCATCGGGTTCCCGTCGGCGCTGGCGGCCTACTTCATCCGCAAGGGTTCGGTGGCCATCGACGGCGTCAGCCTGACGGTGGCCGGCCTCGGTGAGCGCCAGTTCGACGTGATGGTGATTCCGTATACCTGGGCCCATACTTCGCTCAAAGGATTGAAGAAGGGCGACAAGGTCAACCTCGAGTGCGACATGATCGGCAAGTACGTGGTGCGCATGATGGAATTGCGAAAGCAGTAGGCATGGCCAAGAAGACGCAGATCAAGATCGCAAAAGGCGCGCGCTCATCCGGTCCGTTCGCCGCGGTCGAAGACGCCGTTGCCGCGATCCGCCGCGGTCAGATGGTCATCGTCGTCGACGACGAGGATCGTGAGAACGAGGGCGATCTGACGATGGCCGCCGAGAAGGTGACGCCCGAGGCGATCAACTTCATGGCCAAGCACGGCCGCGGCCTGGTCTGCCTGCCGATGACCGGCGAGCGGCTCGACGAGCTCGACATCCCGCTGATGGTCGAGAAGAATTCGACGCGCTTCGAGACCGCGTTCTGCGTGGCAATCGAAGCCAAGCGCGGCACCAGCACCGGCATTTCCGCCGCCGATCGATCCGCAACCGTGCGCGCGGCGATCAATCCGAAGACGAAGCCGGCCGATCTCGCGCGGCCCGGTCACATTTTTCCGCTTCGCGCGCGGGACGGCGGCGTCCTCGTGCGCGCCGGCCAGACGGAAGCCGCGGTCGATCTCGCGCGCATCGCGGGCCTCACGCCCGCCGGCGTGATCTGCGAGATCATGAACGACGACGGCACGATGGCACGGGTGCCGGCGCTCACGAAATTCGCGAAGCGTCATTCGCTGCTGATGATCACGATCGCCGATCTGATCCGTTATCGCATGCGGACCGAAGGCCTCGTGACGAAGGTCGCCGAAGCGGATCTCCCGACCGAGCATGGCGCGTTCCGCATCCATGGCTTCGAAAGCATGATCGACAAGGAAACGCATCTCGCGCTGGTGTGCGGCGACATCGGCAAGGGCGACGACGTCCTCGTGCGCGTGCACTCGAAATGCCTCACCGGCGACGTGTTCCACTCGGCGCGATGCGATTGCGGCTTACAGCTCGAGGCGGCGCTTCAGCAGATTGCGCGCGCGGGCCGCGGCGTGCTGCTCTATTTGAACCAGGAAGGGCGGGGCATCGGCCTCGCCAACAAGCTGCGCGCGTATGCGCTGCAGGATCAAGGTCTTGATACGGTTGAAGCCAACGAGCGACTGGGCTTCAAGGCCGATCAGCGTGACTACGGTATCGGCGCCCAGATCCTTCGCAGCCTGGGCGTGCGCTCGATGCGCCTGCTGACAAACAATCCTCGCAAGTTTGTGGGGTTGCAGGGATACGGCTTGTCAATTGCCGAGACGATTCCGCTGGAGATTCCCGCCTCCGACAATACCCGGCGCTACTTGAAGACCAAGAAGGACAAGCTCGGTCACCAGCTCAAGTCGGTCTGAGCGCTATCGCGCGATCTTGAGGGACGTCAGGAATCGCTTGATGTCCGCCGATCGGTCCTGTTTGATCGGCGTGCCGATTGCGATCGAGTACATCCGTTTTCCCCGAAACACGCCGCGGCTGCTGAGCAGGAACGTGTCGCGCAAATTGGCCGTGAATTCAATCCCCTTCAGACCATCGTGATCGATGTCGCGGCCGGTGATGAGCTGTCCACCGCCCGCCGTTTTCAGCATGGCGTCGCGACTCGATCGCAGCGCCGCCATTCCATCGAACTGCGCCTTGGTGTCGATGTCCGTCCACTGAAGCAGAAAAAGGGAATCAGTCGTTTTGCACGCGAGCATATGCGACGTCACGACCGCCGCTTCCTCGGGAACCTCTTGCGTGGCGGTTTCCCAATCGGCCGTGCAGGGCAGCGAGACCGACATGCCGCCGGCAGTTATGGGCTTCCAGCCACCCTGGGCGGCGTGCGCCGGGCCAAAGTGAGAAAAGATCAGGGCCACCATCGCGAAACGGGTGAGTCTCTGCATGGCCGGGCAACAATGCCAGTGGTCGAGGTCCCGGTCAACCTGAATTAGCGCCAAACGCCCGCTACTTCGCAATCCGCAGCGAGGCAAAGAACCTCTGGATGCTGTCGGCCCGATTCTCATTGAGCGGCGTCATCGTCGCGAGCATGAAGGGATGGCGCCCCTGAATGACGACGCGGCTGGTGATCAGGTAAGCCCCCTTCAGATTGGCCGTGAACTCGAGCCCCGGCAGCCCCTGATAGGTGATGTCGCTGTTGGTCAGGAGCACGGCGCCGACGCCCTTGATCAGGTTGTCGCGATTTGACTTGAGCTCCGCGGCCGTCTCGACCTTGAACGACGGCTCGTACTCCGACCACGACGCGAGGTAGGTGTCGTTCCCGCTCTTGCACATGTAGATCTGGGTAATGGACCCCGGCTCCTTGGTGGTCTCCCACGCGCCGGTGCATGGCATCGACATCGACATCTGGCCGTTGGTGATGGCGTTCCAAGGCACCTGCGCGGCTGGCGTGGACGAGAAAAAATGGAGAATCAGCACCAGGGTCAGGAAACAGTGGGCTTTGAACATGGGCGGCCTCACAATGCCAGCCCATGTTGTCCCGGTCAAGCCCAACTAGCCGGAAACGCCCTATTTAACGTAAGATAAGGGTTTGCGCGGCGGAGCTTGGGCTCCGTCGTGATGACCTCATGTTCGACGCGCTCAGCAATCGCCTGCAGGACGTCTTCCAGTCACTTAAGGGAGAAACACGTCTCACGGAGGCGACCGTCGAGAGGGTGCTTGGCGAGATCCGCCTGGCGCTGCTCGAAGCCGACGTCAACTTCAAGGTCGTCAAGGCATTCGTCGATCGCGTGCGCGATCGCGCGATGGACGTTGAGGTTCAAAAGGGCCTCAACCCGTCGCAGCAGGTCATCAAGATCGTTCGTGATGAGCTGCTCGCGCTGTTCGGCGATGCGAAGGGCGGGCTGGTGGAGACCGCCGCCCGGCCGCGCGTGATTCTGATGCTCGGGCTGCAGGGCTCGGGCAAGACCACGACGAGCGGCAAGCTCGCGAAGTGGCTCGCGAAGCAGGGGCGCCACCCGATCGTCGTGTCAACCGACGTGCGGCGTCCGGCGGCGATCCAGCAGCTGGCGATCGTGGCGCAGCAGGCCGGCGTGCGGGTGCACGATCCGGCCGGCGAAATGGATCCGGTCGCGCGCGCGAAAGGCGCGCTGGCCGAAGCCAGGGCCGTCGGCAACGACGTCGTCATCGTCGATACCGCGGGCCGGCTGCACATCGACGACGAGCTGATGAAGGAGCTCGTCGCGATCAAGGAAGTGTCGGGGCCGTCGGATCTGCTCTACGTCGCTGACGCGATGACGGGGCAGGACGCGATCAAGAGCGCGGGCGAGTTCAACGCGCAGGTCGGCGTCACCGGCGTGGTCCTGACGAAGATCGACGGCGACGCGCGCGGCGGCGCGGCGCTCTCGGTGGTGTCGGTCGTCGGCGTGCCGATTGCGTTTGTCGGCAGCGGCGAAAAGCTCGACGACCTCGAGCCGTTCCACGCCGACCGGTTCGTGTCGCGCATGCTCGGCATGGGCGACGTGCTGTCGCTGATCGAGAAGGCCGAAGAGGTCATCGATCAGGGCGCGGCGGAAAAACTCGAAGCGAAGATCCGCAAGGGCGGGTTCACGCTCGAAGATTTCCGGGATCAGTTGCGGATGCTCAAGCGCATGGGCCCGCTCGACAAGATCCTGGGCATGCTCCCCGGCATGGGCGGCATGAAAGAGCTCGCCGGCCAGAAGCCGGACGAGAAACAGCTCGGGCGCATCGAAGCGATCATCAATTCGATGACGCCGGACGAACGCAAGCACGCCGACATCCTCGATGGGAGCCGGCGCAAGCGCGTGGCGAGGGGCAGCGGCACGACGGTGGAAGACGTCAACCGTTTGCTGAAGCAGTTCGTCGAGATGCAGCGGATGCTGAAGATGGTGGGCCAGATGACGGGCGAGCCCGTCGCGGCAGCGCCGAAGAAGAAAAAGAAGTCGGTGTTCGGTTCGTTCAAATAACGTCAAGCGCGGCCACGGAGCGCCGCAAGAGAGAGTTGAAATGCTGTCGATTCGTATGCGTCGGACCGGTTCGAAGAAGCGCCCGTTCTTCCGGGTGGTGGTGTCGGAAGCCCGCTCGAAGAAGGAAGGCGAGTTCATCGAAGTGCTCGGCTTCTACAATCCCCGCACCAAGCCGGCGGTCGTCGAGATCAACAAGGAGCGCATCGCCCACTGGATCAAGAACGGCGCGCGCCCGTCGGATTCGGTCCGCACGCTGCTCAAGGGCCACCTCACCAAGGATCGCGCGATTGTCGACGCGCCGGTGACGGCGGAGCCGACGGCGCCCAAGGCCTAGGACGCATCAGTGGCGGCAGACCTGAAAGGACTCATCGAAACCGTGGCGCGCGCGCTCGCCGATCAGCCGGACGCGGTCAGCGTTCGCGAGTCGGAGCGGCGCGGCGGCACGGTCTACGAGCTGCAGGTCGCCTCGGGCGATCTGGGCCGCGTGATTGGCCGGCAGGGACGCACCGCGGCCGCGTTGCGCACGTTGTTGGCGAGCGTGGCGGAAGACGAGCGCCGCGTGAGCCTGGACATCAGGGATCCGCAGGGCGGCCGGTAGCGTCATGACCGAGTGGGACGACGCGATCCTGATCGGCGTCGTCGCCCGGACGCACGGGAACCGCGGCGAGGTGATCGTCAACGCCGAAACGGATTTCCCGGAGGAACGATTTCGCGCCGGCGCGCGGTTGATGACGCGCCGGAAGGACGGCGCTCCCGCGACGCTCGAAGTCGCATCGATGCGAATGCATCAGGGGCGGCCGGTGATCCTGTTCGCGGGCATTGCGTCGATGAACGACGCGGAGCTGCTGGCAGGACAGGAGCTGCGCATCGCCGACGCTGATGGCGATGCGGAGCTGCTGGGCGAGGGCGAGTATTACCACCGCGATCTGATTGGCTGCGCGGTCGTCACCGAAGGCGGCGAATCGATCGGCGAGGTCACCGCGATCGAAGGCGATCGATCGGCGACGCGGCTGGTGGTGCGAAGCCGGCGGAACGAGGTGTTGATTCCGCTCGCCGACGAGATTTGCACGGTGGATCTGAAGGGCAGGCGCATCACCGTGCGGCCGCCCGAGGGCCTGCTGGAGTTGAACGGCGAATGGCGTTAGCCATGGGCCGCCGAGCGGAGCGAGGCAAGGAAGGCAGGTGGCGATGAGGATCGACGTCATCACCATCTTCCCGAAGATGGTCGAAGCCGGCCTGACTGAAGGCGTCGTCGGGCGGGCGAGAACCGCGGGGATTCTGGACATCGTCGTCCATAACCTTCGCGACTTCACGACCGACAAGCATCACGTCGTCGACGACGTGCCGTTCGGTGGCGGACCGGGCATGGTGATGAAGCCCGAGCCGTTCTTCGCGGCGCTCGCGGCGATTCGCGAGCGGCGCGGAACGCCGGATGTCGTGGCGCTGCTGACGCCGGCCGGCGAGCGGTTCACGCAGGCCGGGGCGCGGCGGCTGGCGGCGATCAATCACGTGGTGTTCCTGTGCGGGCGCTACGAAGGGATCGACGAGCGGGTACGCGAGGCGCTCGCCACGGAAGAGATTTCGATCGGCGATTACGTGCTGTCGGGCGGCGAGGTGCCGGCGCTGGCGGTGATCGATGCGGTTGCGAGGCTCGTGCCCGGCGTGGTCGGCGACGACCAGTCGGTGGAAGCGGATTCGTTCACGCGGGGATTGCTGGACTATCCCCACTACACGCGGCCCGCGGAGTTCGAGGGATTGAAGGTGCCCGACGTACTGGTGTCGGGGCATCACGGGGAGATTCGGCGGTGGCGGCGCGAGACGGCGTTGAAGCGGACGGTCGAACGGCGGCCGGACCTGCTTGCCGGGGCGGCGCTCGATGCCGATGAACGAGAGTGGTTGAAAAGGAGCAAGTCATGACTGCGATGGAGTTGGTGGAGAAGGCGCAATTGACCGAGCGGCCGCGGATGAAGGCCGGCGACACGGTCAAGGTGCACGTGCGGGTCAAGGAAGGCGACAAGGAGCGCATCCAGATCTTCGAGGGTGTGGTGATTGGCCTCCGCCGCGGCGGCAACCGGGCGACCTTTACGGTGCGCAAGGTGTCGTTCAGCCAGGGCGTCGAGCGCATCTTCCCGCTGCATTCGCCGACGATCTCCAAGGTGGAAATCGTGCGGTCGGCGAAAGTCCGCCGCGCGAAGCTGTATTTCCTCCGCGACCTGAAGGGCAAGGCCGCGCGCATGAAAGAAGTGAAAAAGACGCAGTAAGCGGGCGCGGCGGGTGCATCATGTGCAACAGGTGCACCCGGTGCTTCGATGCGTAAGGTTTCAGCCCGCAAGAACATAGAAAACAGCCTCCACCGCTACGGGTTCGTGGCGGTGGCTGGCGTTGACGAAGTCGGCCGAGGCTGCCTGGCCGGGCCGGTGATGGCCGGCGCCGTGATCCTCCATCCGGAGCGCCGCATCGACGGTCTCGCGGATTCCAAGACTTGCACCTTGCTCCAGCGCGAGCGGCTGTTCGACGAGATTTGCCGTAAGTGTGTGTCGTGGGCGGTTGTGTCCGTTGAAACGGACGAAATCGATCGAATTAACATTCACCAGGCGACGTTGCAGGCCATGCGGCGTGCGGTTTTGTCGCTGGCGCCTCTGCCAGATGCAGTTTTGGTAGATGCCTTTCGAATTCCGTCATTGCCGATGGCGCAGCGGGGAGTGATTGGCGGCGATCGCCGGGCGTCCGCCATCGCCGCCGCGTCGATTGTGGCAAAAGTGACGAGGGATCGATTGATGCAAGCCCTCCACGACGCTGACCCGAGATACGGGTTTGACCGACATAAGGGGTATGCCACGGCGGACCATCTCTCGGCGGTTGCCCGCTTCGGCTACTCGCCACAACACCGGCGCACGTTCAGACCAGCGACCCTGTTTGATAACATTGATTAAGAGCCCTCAAAGTGCCGCCGTTTGATCGTGAAGCCGCGTTAAAGGCGGCGGAAAAAGCCCTGAAGCTCGGCAAGGTTGACGCCGCCATCGCGGAGTACGTCAAGGTGGTCGAGCATCAGCCGCGCGATTGGAACAGCGCCAACGCGCTCGGCGACTTGTACGTCCGCGCCAAGAAGATCGAGAAGGGCCTCGAGCAATACACCCGCATCGCCGATCACCTCGCGGAAGAGGGCTTTTACGGAAAGGCCCTGGCGCTCTTCAAGAAAATCCTCAAGCTCAAGCCCGATAACGAGTACGCCCTGCTGCAGTCGGGCGATCTGGCCGCCAAGCAGGGCACGTTAGCGGACGCGAAACAGTTCTTCCTGCAGGTCGCCGAGAAGCGCAAGGCGCGCGGCGACAAGAAGGGCGCCACCGAGATCGCGATTCGGCTGGGCACCCTCGATCCGGAAGATCTCGACGCGCGCATGCGCGCCGCGAAGCTCGCCGCGGAATCGGGCGACAAGGCCACCGCGCTGCGTGAATACAAGGATGTCGCGGCCAAGCTGCAGAAACAGGAGAAGCACGCCGAGGTGCTGGTGCCTCTGCAGATGGCCTACGACCTCGATCAGACCGACGAGGCCATCCGCGGCAAGCTGTTCGCCGCGTACCTGGAGTCGAATCCCACCGCGGCC
>Ga0111538_10002928_pt1 | contig 23953 bp, 14 predicted proteins | sample SoiMethybrSBSTD1_FD_79669 | JGI IMG/M metagenome (GOLD analysis project Ga0111538, IMG submission 79669) | Bulk soil microbial communities from a Populus tree surrounding site in Tennessee, USA - Soil MetaG P. TD hybrid SBSTD1 (version 2)... | ecosystem: Environmental > Terrestrial > Soil >...
GCGGCGGTGCTGCCAAGCGCGACACGAATGCCGATCTCCTTCCTGCGTTGCGTGACGAGGTAGGCGAGCACGCCGTAGATCCCAATCGCCGACAAAAACAGCGCCACGAACCCGAACACCATCGAGAGCAACGCCGGGGCACGGCGATTGGCCAGCGATCGGGCGGTCCAGTAGGTCATCGGCTGCACCTCGAAGACTGGTAACTGCGCGTCGATCGCGGCAATCTCCCGTCGCAGTGCGCCTGCGAGCGCCGTCGTATCGCCGTTGGATCGGAGCACGAACGTCAAGCCCGTTTGCGCGTCTTGCGCAATCGGAAAGTAATAGGCGCCCACCGCGCGATCGCTGTCCGTCAGGCTGCGCTGTTTCATCTCGGCGATCACGCCAACCACGGTGAAGAACTCGGTCTTCGCGGTGATCGCCGTGAGGTCTCCGGTCTCGTCGCTCGGCTTGTACATGCGGCGGCCGATCGGGTTCTGATTCGGCCAGAAACGGCGCGCCAACCGATCGTCGATCATGATCACCTTGGTGGCGTCGGCCGTGTCGCGCTCGTTGAAGAAACGGCCGGCCACGAGCCTGGCGCGCATCGTCTCGAAGTATCCCGGCGACACGCGCGCTTCGCTCGGGGCGAGCACCGATTCACCCTTCTTCGCCTGGTAGCCTTCCGCCAGAATGGCCGATGCGCTCGCGTTGTTGCCGAGCGGAAGGCTGTCGGTCGCGCCGGAGACGGTGACCGTGGCAAGCGCGCGTATGCGCCGCAGCGCCTCGTCGGTGAACCGCCGAAGTGCCGCCGCATCCGGGTACCGAGAGGCAGGCAGCGAGACCGCGGCGGTGAGAACGCCCGCCGGCATGAATCCGGGGTCAACCGCTAGTGCCTTTTGGAATGTTGCAAACAGCAACCCCGCACCGATCAGTAGTACGAACGCGCACCCCACCTGGGCCACCACCAACGCGCGTCGCAGCGATTGCGCGCCGCGGCCGACCGTCGCGGAGCGGCCTTCTTCACGCAGGGCGCCGAGCACCTGCGCGCTCATCGACGCGGCAACGGGAATGAGCCCGAGCACGAAGCCAATCACGCCCGCCGCGATCGCCGTGTATCCGACGACCACCGCATCGAGGCGGATCTCGTGTGCCCGAGGCAGATCCTGCAGGTTGATCGCATCCATCCCGCGCAGCGCCGCGAATCCGATGGCGAGTCCCACTGCCGCCGAACCCAATGTCAGCAACACATGTTCGATCGCCAGCTGACGCGCCACGCGCGACGTACCCGCGCCGAGCGCCAGACGCGTGGCCAGCTCCTTCAGCCGCACGCGCGATCGCACGAGCACAAGATTGGCGACGTTGACGCAGCCGATCAGCAGCACGAACGCCGCGCCGCCCCACATCAGATAGAGGATCGGCCGAATATCCTCCACCATCTGATCTTGCAGACGCACGACCACGGTGTGAAAGCCGGCGTTGATCAGGATCTCCTTGAGCTGCGGGAATCGTTCGAGATTCGACGCGTTCAGCGCATCGATCTGGCTTTGCGCCTGCTGCACTGTGGCACCCGGCTTCAACCGCGCAATGAACACGGCGTTGTTGCTATGGCGCTGCTCGTCCGATTTCTCCCTGGCGGTGAAGGTCATCGGCATCCACATCGCTCGGTCGTCGTCGATTGGCCTGAAACCAGGCGGCATCACGCCGACCACCGTGTGCGGCCGGCCGTCGATGCGGAGCTCGCGGCCGATGGCACGTCGATCGCCGCCAAACTGGCTGCGCCAGAAGCCATCACTGAGCACCACAACCGACTCGTGACCGATCTCGCCTTCTTGATCGGAGAATGTGCGGCCGAGCTGAGGCGGCACACCGGCAACCGTGAAGAACGACGGTGTCACCGTCATCGACTCGACTCGGGTGGCAGAGCCGCCCTGATCGACGCTGCGATTGTCCTGCTTGAACAGGGCCTGCGCCTCGAACGCCGTGACGTCCCGCAGCCGATCGAAGTAATCAGGTACGGCGCTGCCGATGGGCTCGTGCACGCCCGCTCCGGGATAGGCGTTACCGGCGACCACCACCCGATCGGGGTCTGGCAACGCAAGCGGCTTGAGCAGGACACCGCGAACGACCGAGAAGAGCGCAGCGTTGGCGCCGATGCACACGGCCAGCGTCAACACGGCCGTAATCGTGAACGCTCTGTCTTTCCAGAGAAGGCGCAGGCTGAGCCGCAAATCGTTGATCACGAGTCGATGTTACCTCCCAGCTTCAGGTCTCGATCTGCCACGCTTCAGCTTGCCTCAACGGCGACGTTGTTCCAGCCCCCGAGCCGGGTTTACTCTATGAGCGCCAGCGTTTGGGGGTGGATATGGCTCGGATGGGTTCTTGGATTGCTTTAATCGCGCTGGTCTTGGCGCTCTCTGCGGCACCTGCGCAGGCACAGGTCAGCGTGGCGGTCGGCGTGGGCACGCCGCACGTGGGTGCCAGTGTCGTGGTCGGTGCGCCGGTATACGGCGGCGTCTACCCGTACTACCCATACCCGGCCTATGCCGCTCCGTATCCATACCCGTACCCGTATGCGGCGTATCCGTATTACTACTACCCGTACGCGGTCCCATACGGGCGCGTCTACTACCGCGGGTACCCAGGCTACGCTGCCCCGTACTACTATCGCGGTGGCACAGCCTACTACCGCGGCGGCGCAGCGTACTATCGCGGCGGACAGCCGTACTATCGCGGTGGTCCCGCCTACAACAACCGCGGCCCTGCCTACTACGGCGGCAGACCTGCCAATCGCGGGAATGGCGGGAATGGTGGTCGCGCCCGCGGGAATGGTGGCGGACGCGGGAACGGTGGCGGCGTGCGTTACGCCCGCTCGCGGTAGACGACCCTCTCGCCCGCGGGCTCCTCGAACCCGCGCTCGTATCGGTTGACTTCGCGCGAATCGCCGGCCGCGTTACACTCGCGGACAACAGCGGCGATTCGCGGCTTCCCTATGACAGTCACGATGCGACTCTCCTCGACGGCCCTCATTGTGTTCGTCGCGCTCACCTGCACGGCGAGCGCGCAGTGGCGCTACCGCGATCCCGGTGCGCCGCGGACTGCGGACGGCAAGTTGGATGTGAAGGCACCGCCGCCGCGCACCGCGGCAGGAACGGTCGATCTGTCCGGCATCTGGCAGACTGACACGAAATACAACTTCAACCTCGCCGTCGATCTGAAGCCCGGCGATGTGGTGATGCTGTCGTGGGCGCAGGCGCTCTACGCTGAACGCCAGGCCAACCTTGGCAAGGACGACCCCGAGGGCTTCTGCCTGCCGCCGGGATTCCCGCGCGTGAACGGCGTGCCGTTCCCGCAAAAGATCATTCAAACGTCGAACGCCATCGTCATCCTCTACGAGACGCGCACGACATTCCGGCAGATCTTTCTCGACAGCGCACACACGTTGACGACCGATCCGCAGCCGACGTGGATGGGCTATTCCCGTGGGCGCTGGGACGGCGACACGTTGATCGTCGAGACGACTGGTTTCAATGACAAGACGTGGCTGGACGATGGTGGTCATCCGCACTCGGAACAGATGAAGGTGACCGAGCGCTTTCGACGGCCGTCCTTCGGTCAGCTCGTCGTCGAGATCACGATTGACGATCCGAAGGCGTACGCGAAGCCGTGGACGGTGACGCAGGCGTTTCAGCTGGCCGCTGACAACGAGCTGATCGAGTACATCTGCAACGAGAACAACCTCGACGTACCGCACTTGGTCGGAAAGTAAGCCACCGGCATGCGCTCAGCGTGTGGTCGGTACGAGACGCTTCAGCTCTTCGTGCCAGTTGAGCACGATTTCGATTTGCTGCGTCGTCGTATTGCCGTCTTGTGCATTCAGGACCGCCAGGAGAATCTGCTTCCCGTCGCGGGTCACGTCGTAGTTCGTAGTACCTTGCGTGGGTGCCGTGACACCCCGAGTGTCGAACAGGTTCGTCGGGTTCTTCCAGTCAAGTGCTGGCTGGGTCCTGATCTCGAGGACGCGAAGCGTTCCCAGCGTATTGACGAAGATCTCGTCGCGATTCCACGTCGGCGAGCCCGCAGACTCGTTGACGATCTTCCGGTGACCTCCGCCGCCAAACGGAAACGGGCTGACATACGCCTGGGTTCCCTCACCGGCATAAACAGGGGTGTAGACCACCCAGTGCCCATCAGGCGAGAACGCTGCGCGGCTGATGACCGCCGCTCCTTCAGGCGTTGACAGGACGACGGTCTCCGTGGCAGCTCCGACGCTGGCCGGCCTCTTCGGTCGAAATGCGTGAATACCCTTCGTCGAACCGTAGAGCAGAACCTCGCCATCGGGCGACCAGTCAAACGGACCGATGTTCCCCGCGACATCGGTCCCAGGCAGTTGCTCGGCCTGGCCGCTGAAATCCGCCGGTATCTGCCACAACGATCTGCCGTTGCGATACGTAATCGCGCGACCGTCCGGCGTCCATTCCGGACGGTCCCCGCCGTTGAACGTCAGCTGCCGCCACTGCGCCTGCGCCACCTCGTAAATCCATACGTTCGAGCCGCTATCTTCGACACGGTGAACTGCGACGCGCGAATCGTCGTGATTGAAACGCGGGTGGAACAGCATCGCGCTAGATGCCGGAAGCGGCTTCCGGTTGCCATATCGATCGGCGAGAGCCAGCGTCGCCTGCGCTTCAACGTTGCCTTTCAGATACACGAGCGTCCCGTTATCGGAAATGGCGTACTGGGCGATGCCGATGTCGGCGCCGAGCGAGCGCCGGATTTCTGGAACCACAGGCAACGGTCCACCGCGTACCTGCAGGCTGCCCGCATCGAATGGCAGCGCGAACAGCGTGCTCTTGAGCACGTACACAATGTGACCGGTGGACACATAGCGAGGATCCGCGCCGCGGCTGTGAATCACTGTCCGCTCGCCGCGATCCAGCCTGAAGACGGCGATGCGGCCCTGCTCCCATCCCTCCGGGCCGGCTTCGGTTGTCTGCGTAAAGAGCACGGCATTGCCACCCGGCAACATCTGCGGCGAATGAATGCGTTCGCCCGGAGCGGTCTTGACAAGGTGCTCGGCGGCGCCGCCATTAGCTGAGACGCGCCAGATGCCGTCGTTGAGCGCGTAGACGATGGTGTCGTCGAGTCCCCAGGAGACGCCGAGAGGATTCCCCGCTTTGATTAACTCGACCGGGGTTCCACCGGTACGTCGAATCTTCTTCAGCGATTGATCGCTGGACCAGAAACCCACCCACTCACCATCGGGCGAGAAAAATGGCGAGGAGGGATTCTCATCGGACCCAGGAATCGGCCGCGCCTCCGATTCATCGAGATTCCGTAAAAAGAGTTGCGACGCAGCGACGTACGCCAGCCGCCGTCCATCTCTCGAGATCGCCAGAACCGGCCGTCCAGTGCGGGAGAACGCCTCTTCTCCAAGGCGGTGCGCGAAGCGCATCGCCACGCGGGGCTCGACGGGCTTCAGCATCCACGCCGTCGCGGCTGCAACGGCACCGACGAGAACGAGTGCCGCGGCCGCGGCCAGCATCGTCCACTTCGAACGTTGAGGGATCGCAACGGGCGCCTCTGCGTCGCGCACCGTTTCGAACGCACCGCCCATCGCCAGACGCACATCGGCCATGTCGTGCACCCGCTTCTTCGGGTCCTTCTGCAGGCACGCCTTGAGCACTTGACGAACGATCGCGGGAACTGAGTCGGGTATCGCCGCGAGCTGCGGCTCACGCGCGAGCACCGAGGCGAGTACGTCCGACACCTCGTCGCCCGCAAACGGACGATGGCCGGTCAGCATCTCGTAGAGCACGACACCGAAGGCCCAGATGTCGGCGCGCTTGTCCACGACTTTGCCCTTCGCCTGCTCGGGGCTCATGTACGCAGCGGTGCCGAGAATGAAACCGATCTGCGTCATCGCCGGCGTCGTGATCGTCGGAGACAGCGACAGGCTGCTGCTACTGCCCATCAACGGCGCTGAGTCGATCGCCTTCGCCAATCCAAAGTCGAGCACCTTCACGGTGCCGCCCGGCGTCAGCTTGATGTTGGCGGGTTTCAGGTCGCGGTGGATGATGCCTGCGTTGTGCGCGGCCTCGAGTGCCTCACCGATCTGCTGCGCGATCTGCAGCGCATCCTCTACCGGCAGCGGCCCTTGAGCAATGCGATCGGCAAGCGTCGGCCCCTCGACGAGCTCGAGCACCAGCGCCTTCGTGTCGCCCGAATCTTCCAGACCGTAGATGCCGCCGATGTTGGGATGGTTGAGCGACGCCAGCACCTGCGCCTCGCGGCCGAACCGCGTCAGCCGATCGGGATCGTGCGCGAAGGCCTCGGGAAGGATCTTCAGTGCGACGTCGCGACCGAGCTTCGTATCCTTCGCTCGATAGACTTCGCCCATCCCACCTTGGCCGATGGGCGCCAGCACTTCGTAGGGCCCGAGACGAGTGCCAGTAGAAAGTGCCATCCGGATCGTGGCGATTATAGGCGTGTTCGCTCGTGGGACGGCCGCATCCCGCACTCGGACGCCGTCGCGCCTGCCCTGAGCGAGCGAAGCGAGCCGAAGGGTGGTAAATCATTGCATCTGTGGCAATGCGGCCCGGCATGGCGATTGATCTAGGACAAGCGTGAGTCTCTGGCAGACCATCCGCGTCGTGGCGCGAACCTGGCTTCGTACCCCGGCACTCGCGGCGGTGATCGTCTCCACGCTGGCGCTCGGTATCGGGGCGACGACAACGGCGTTCACGATCGCCTACTCCATCCTCGTTCAACAGTTTCCGTTTCCCCACTCCGATCGGCTGGTGTGGATCACCACGTACGACAGCCGCACTGAGAGCGGTCGCACGGCAGTCGTCGCGGCGAATCGCTTGCCGCAGTTCGCGGATTGGCAACAGCACCTGACCTCGTTCGATCAGATCGGCGCGTGGGCTGGCGAAGCACCCGACGTCTTTACCGTGATCGGCGCAGCGACGCCGGAACGCGTGAACGGGCTGCGTGTGACACACCAGCTTCTTCCGATGCTCGGTGCATCTCCCGCGAGCGGCCGTCTCTTCCGGCCGGGCGAGGATGCTCCGCGAGCGGCGCAAACGGTCGTGCTCTCGCACGGGTACTGGCAGCGCCGCTTCGGCGGCCGTACTGACATCGTCGGTCAGTCGATCACCATCGAGAACCTTCCGCACCTCGTGATCGGCGTTGTGTCGCCCGACTTCCCGTTGTCAGGCAGCCTCTTCGCAGGCGCGCCGATCGACGTCTTTCTGCCGCTTGCCGTCGATGGCAATGAGGACATCGGCGGGTTCATGGCCGTCATCGGACGACTGAAGTCGGGAGTGTCGGCCGATCAGGCGCGCGCCGAGCTCGCGAACCGTCAGGCCGCGCTGTCGATTGGAAAGTGGCAGTGGATGACGGTGCTTGCCCAGCACGTGACGCCGCTGGCCGACCCAGTCACGCGCGATGCGCGGTCGCCGGTCCTGCTGCTGCTCGCCGGCGTCGGATGCGTGCTGCTGATGGCGTGCGCGAACCTCGCCAATCTCCTGCTCGTCCGCGCCAGCGGCCGTCGTCGCGAGATGCAGCTCCGCACCGCGCTCGGCGCCTCGATCGGACAGGTCCTGATGCAGACGACCGCCGAGAGTGCCCTGCTCGTCGGTATCGGCGGAGCCGCCGGAATCGCGTTCGCGGTTGGCGCACTGGACGTGCTGCCTCGCGCGACGTGGTTGTCTCTCGCGCGCATCGGCGACCTGCAGGGTGGATGGCCGATGATCGCGTTTGCGTCCACGGTATGTGTGGCCATCACATTCACGTTTGGCGCGGTGGGTCTGTTGCACCTGCGACGCCGCGACGTGCTCGATGGCCTGCGGCCGCATGCCGGAATTACCACCCTCCCACGGGCCGTGTACGCGCAGCGACTGGCACTGACGGTGCAGGTTGCACTGGTCATGGTTCTCACCGTCACCGGCGGGCTGTTGCTGCGCAGCCTGACGGCATTGCTCGACGTCGATCCGGGGTTCACTCCACGCGGAGCGATGGCGATGCGCGTCGATCCCGCCGGACGTCTGAATGGTCCCGATCGCCTGCCGTTCTTCAACCAGGTGATCGAGCGTGTCGTTGCGGTACCGGGTGTGCAGTCGGCGGCCCTCACCATCAACGTGCCGATGGGTGATCGTCCGAGCATGGGCTGGGATGCGATTCCGGAAGGACGCACGTACAACCCGGTCACCGACAACGCCGCAGGACGAATCGTCAGCCCCGGGTATTTCGCGACCGCCGGCATCCGCTTGATCGAGGGACGCGATTTCGACCCGCGCGACGTCCGGCCAAATCCGATGGTGATGGCGATCAACGAGTTATTCGCGCGGCGCATTCGCGCCGAAGGCGGTGATCCGTTGCGCACGCGGATGCGCGTGCTCGGCAACGTTCGCGACGTCGTCGCGGTGGTGAGCGATGTCAGGCACCGCGGTCTGGACGCCGATGCCGGCCGCGAGGTCTACATCCCGATCGGCCAGGCCCCCACGTTCTTCCAGTCCTACGATCTCGTGGTGCGCGCAGCCGATCCGGTCGCGTTGGTTCCGGCGATCCGCAATGCGATATGGGAGATCGATCGCAACCAGGCGCTCGGGACGCCGGTCCCGCTCGAGGAGTACGTCGGGCGCACGCTGCGGCCGCGACGCCTGCTGACTCAAGTGATTGGCCTGTTCGCCGCCGCAGCGCTGATGCTCGCCGCGTGTGGCGTGTATGGCGTCGTGGGCTACCGCGTCACCCAGCGCATGAAAGAGATCGCGATCCGCGTCGCCCTTGGTGCGCCGCGCTGGCGCGTGACCAGCACAGTGCTGAGCGATACGTTGATCTACGTCGGCCTCGGCATCGTAGTGGGCCTACCGTTCGCACTCGGCGCTGCCGCCGCGATTCGCAGCTACCTGTTTGGCATTGAGCCTAGCGATGGCCTGACGCTCGCTGCGGCCTGCGCGGTGGTCTGTGCGGCTGCGCTGCTCGCCGCCTATCTGCCCGCTCGCCGCGCGCCGCGGGTCGATCCCATCGCGGCGCTCCGCATCGAGTAGGCGGACGTTCAGGTCAGCCTGGACACGCCAACAGGAGGAGGCGGTCACGCGTCTAACTAGTCGGTCGCGCTGGCAACCGAAGGAGTGACGATGTTCGACGACGTGCGCTACGGCTGGCGAAAGCTTCGACAGAACCCATCGTTTACGGCGATCGCCGTGCTGACGCTGGCAATCGGAATCGGCGCGACATCAGCGGTGTTTGCCCTGGTGCAAGGCGTGCTGTTGACGCCGCTCCCGTATCAGGATCCCGGAGAGCTCGCGCTCGTGCTGCGTGCGCGAACGGATGGGCAAAGCGGTCCGCCCCAGCGCTGGGCGGCGCCGCAATGGATGGCGTGGCAGCGCGACTCGAAGTCGTTCGAAGCGCTCGCCGGTTACCTCTGGTCGTTCAACTTCATCGTCTCGGACGAGGGCAGCGAATCCCTCGAGGGAATGTTCGTCAGCAAGGACTTCTTCAAGGTCCTCGGGGTGAAACCGCTGCTCGGCCGGACGTTCCAGGACTCGGAAACGGCGTTTCCTGCGGGCGACGTCATCATCCTCGGCTACGACGTCTGGCAGCGGAAATTCAAAGGCGACCCGAAGATCGTCGGGACGCAGGTTCGCATCAGCCGCCGGCAGACGCCGCCGACGGTCATCGGTGTCATGCCGCCGGGAATCCGGTTCCTGCCGTCGCCAACCACCGCGCAGGAACCGAACTACAACGTCAATGCGACCGTGGACTTCTGGATGCCCTTCGCACTGAACCCGGAGCGCGCGAAAGCCCCAATCTGGGACGTGGTCGGAAGGCTGAGGACAGGCGTGACGCTCGATGACGCGCGCTCGGAATTGCGTGTGCTGACGTCGAGACAGGCCCAGGCCGACAAGGACTTCGAGGGCATCACTGCGAACGCGCAGGCGCTGACCGAGAATTTCAATCGCGACGCCGGCCGCATCCTGCTTCCTCTCTTTGGCGCGGCCGCTCTGGTGCTGCTCATCGCCTGCGGCAACGTCGCCGCGCTGCTGCTCGTCCGCGGCCTCCAGCGCCAGGACGAGTATGCCATCCGCACCGCACTCGGAGTCGGGCGGCTGGCGCTCTTCCGGCAGGTGGCGATCGAAAGCTTGCTGATCGCCGTGCTCGGCAGCGCGCTTGGCGCGGCGCTCGCGGTTGGGATTCTCAGAGTGTTCAGGCTGATTGGCGCCCTGGCCATTCCACGGCTCGACGCCGTCAGCACGCTGTGGCCGGTTCTGGTCTCCGGCCTCGGTTTGTCGATTATGGGCGCCCTCGTGGCCGGCTTTCTGCCCGCGCTCCGCGCGTCACGCCTCGATGCCATGCAGGTGATCAAGAGCGCCGGTCCGAAGAGCAGCGCAGGACGGGGCGACCGGCGGCTGCTGCGAACCGTCACTGTCGGGCAGATCGCGCTGACGCTGGCGCTGCTCGTCGGCGCCGGCCTGCTGATTCGCACGACGACCAATCTGTCGCAGGTCGCGTCAGGCTACAGCGTGGACCGCATCCTGACGATGACGGTGACCGCGGTTCAGGGCGACTGGAACAACTTCCACACAGTTTCACTCGAGCGTGTCTCGGCGCTCGCCGGCGTACAGCGAGCCGCGTTTGCATGGGGTGTGCCTCTCACCGGCAACAACTGGCCTGGTCGAGTGGAGATCGAGGGTCAGCCGCCGATTGCGAAGCCCAGCGACGCGGTGGCGCTGCCCGTGCGCTCAGTGACGCCCGGCTACTTCGACATCCTCGGGATTCAGGTCGCTGACGGCCGCGACTTCCGCGACAGTGACGCGAACGCGAACAAAGGCTCTCCACGTGTCGCCATCGTGAATCGCGCCTTCGCCGATCGCTACTTTTCGGGCACGAGCGCGATCGGCAAGAAGCTGTGGCAGAACGGGCGCCAGCAGCCACCGACGGAGATCGTGGGCGTCGTCGCCAACAGCCGTACCGACGATCTGACACGAGCACCCGAGCCTGAACTCTATCTCTCGCTGTGGCAGGCCGGGGCATTTTCGAAGGACCTCATCGTTCGCACCGCCGCGGATCCGCGCGCGCTCATGACGGCGATCCAGAGCGCGTTACGCTCGGTCGATCCCACCGTTGCGATTGAAAACGTCAGGACGCTCGAGCAGGTCCGCGACAACTCGGTGGCGACGCGCACGTTTGCCATGCAGCTGCTGGTCGGCTTCTCCATCGTCGCGAGCGTGCTGACGCTGGTCGGCGTGTACGGCGTGCTGTCGTTGTCAGTGGCGTCACGACGCCGTGAGATTGCCGTGCGTAGCGCGGTGGGGGCCTCCGGCCGTGACATTCGCAACCTGGTGTTTGCTGATGCATTTCGCCTGATCGCCGGCGGCGTGGCGGCGGGCATCGTCGCGGCCATCGTGCTCTCGCGTGGGCTGACGTCGTTCCTGTTCGACGTCGAACCGACCGATGCACCGACGCTCGTCGCGGTGGGCGTGCTGTTCGCGAGCGTCGCGCTCGCGGCGTGCTGGATGCCGACCCGTCGCGCCGCGCAGATCGATCCGCTCGAAGCGCTGCGCAGCGAATAGACAGTTTCTCAGCTCGCCAAGGCCTCGCCGTCGAGCGTCCGCCACGGCTGCGAGCCGATCAGTCGATCGGCCGTCGCCGCGTCCACCGCCTTCGAATAGTGAAAGCCCTGCGCGTACTCGCAGCCGAGCTCGATCAGATGGGCCGCCTGCTCCGGTGTCTCGACGCCCTCGGCGACGACATCCATGCCGAGGGTATGGGACAGGGCCACGATCGCGCGCACCATTTCGGTTCCCTGGCGCTCAACGCCGATCCGGCTGACGAACGAACGATCGATCTTGACCGTGTTGATCTGCAGCCCGTGCAGATGGCTCAGCGATGAGTACCCGGTGCCGAAGTCGTCCAGGCTCCATTCGATGCCCATCGCCTGCGCATGATCCAGTGTCACGCGAGCGGCGGCCATATCGTTGATCAGCGCGCTTTCGGTAATTTCCAGCTTCAATTTCGCCGGCTCGAGTCGAGTGGTCGCCAGAACGGCGCTGAGCTCACCCACCAACTCATTGTCGCCAAACAACCGGCTCGAGATGTTGACGCACACGGCGCCAGGCGCCTCCGAGCCGAAGCGCCGCTGCCACTCCGCCATCTGCCGGCACGACTCAGTGAGCGTGAGCCGGGTGATCTCGCGAATGAGACCGGTATCCTCGGCCAGCGGAATGAACTCGCCCGGCGCGACCAGCCCGCGAAGAGGATGACGCCAGCGCACCAGCGCTTCGAACCCGGCAATGCGGCCGGTCCGCAGCGACACGATCGGCTGGTAGTGGACCTCAAATGCGCGGTGCTCGATCGCCCGCCGGAGATCGGTCTCGCCCTGCAGACGAGAGACGGCGCGCTGCCGCATGGCCTGGTCGAAGATTTCGCAGCCGGATGTGCCTTCGGCCTTGGCACGATTGAGGGCAATCGCCGCGTCGCGAATCACATCCTCGGGCCGCTCGTACCCAGTCGCGCTGATCGCCACACCGACGGTCGCGGACGTAAATACCTGCTGTCCGTCGACGTCGAAGGGATCCTGCAGCGCGCGACGAAGCCGCTCGGCGATCCGCATCGCGTCGCTCGCATCCTTGATGTCGTCCAGGAGCACGGTGAACTCGTCGCCGCCGAGCCGCGCCAGGGTGGACGTCGGTTCGTCGCGTGCGACGGTGTCTGTCGGCCGCAGACACGACTGCAGGCGGCGTGCGACCGCGACAAGCAGATGGTCCGCGGTGAGTGGTCCGAGACTGTCGCTGACGACGCTGAATCGGTTGAGACCCAGGGCGAGGAGCGCGAACATCGGGTTCGGCCGTCGCCTCCCTCGTTTGATCGCGCGCTCGACGAGATCGAGAAAGAGCAGCCGGTTCGGTAAACCGGTCAGCGCGTCGATAAGTTTCGTCTCGGTGACGTCGGTCAGCGATCCGGCGAGCCTGGTCGCAGTACCGATCTGATCCCGGACGGCCGCACCACGACAGAGCACCCAGCGGTACATCCCGTTGCGATGAAGGATCCGGTGCTCACTCTCGAAGTGCTCACTCCGGCCAGCCAGATGCGCGTCCAATGCGCGCCTGACCGCCTCGATGTCCTCGTGGTGCACGCGGCTGAACCACTCGTCCGGGCTGAGGCCAATCTCGTGTTCGCCGTGGCCAAGCATGGCCTTCCAGCGCCCGGACCAATACGCTTCGTTGGTGACGAGATTCCAGTCCCACAGTCCATCGTTGGCGCCGCGCATCGCCAGTGCGTACCGCTCCTCGCTGTCGTGGAGGTCTTCAACCGCCCATTTGTGCGCGAGGTGGGTGCGAATGCGTGCCAGCGCAACCGCGAAGTCGACCGGCTTGGTGAGGTAGTCGTTGGCACCGAGGCCGAGCGCCTCGACGACATCGGCGCCCTCACTCCGTGCCGTGACCATGATGACCGGCAACTGCGTCTGCGAGCGTTGCACACGAAGTCGGCTCAGCACCTCTAGGCCGCTCATACCCGGCATCTCGACATCGAGAAGAATCAGGTCGTACCGCTCCCGATCGATCTGGGCGAGTGCCTTGGCAGCATCGGCGGCCACCGAGACGAGATAGCCCTTTTGCCGAAGCCTGCGGGACAGGACGTCGCGATTGTCGTCATTGTCGTCGACGACGAGGAGCGATCCGTGACGCGTCACTGGGCCGCCGACCTTGCCAGGAGCGACGTAATCTTGTCGATCAGCGGCTGAAAACGAACCGGCTTGGTGTCGAAGTCGTCGCCGCCCGCCGCCAGCGCCAGATCGCGGTCGTTGGTCATCGCATGGGCGCTCAAGACGATGATGGGAATGTGTTGCGTCGACGCATCGGCCTTGAGTTGCCGCGTCGCCTCCCACCCGTCGATGATCGGCAGCCCGAGGTCCATCAGAATGAGATCGGGCTTCGCCGATCTCGCCACCGACACTGCCTGCTGGCCGTCCACCGCCAGGACGATTTCGTAACCGCGTCGCTGCAGACGGCGCGCCAGTGCGTCACGGCTCGCGTCGTTGTCTTCCACTACCAGAATGGTCGGCATGGTCCCTGTGTCGGTGTCAGTCGGCCGCAACTGCGGCAGGGGTGATCACGTCCGCGGCCGCATCGGTGATCGTAATCGGCAGGCGCACGACGAACCGTGACCCTGTGCCCGGAGAGCTCTCGACCGAGACGCTGCCGCCCATCAGGTCACAAAAGCGAGAGACGATCGCCAATCCGAGACCGGTGCCGCCGTACTTGCGGGTCGTGCTGACGTCTGCTTGTGTAAACGGATCGAAGACCTTCGCCGCCTGATCGGCAGACATCCCGACGCCGGTGTCGGTGACGCTGAACTCTACGGCCTCGATGCCATGGAGCAGGCATTCGCGAATATCGACCGTGATGGTGCCATCGTGGGTGAACTTGCTGGCATTGCTCAACAGGTTGAGCAGAATCTGGCGCGTCTTCGTCACATCGCCGTACATCGGTCGGATCGCGTCGGCGCCTCGTACCGTCAGCGTGTTGCGGTTCTTCTCCACAAGCGGTCTGACGGTGTCCACCAGCTCGCCGACCATGACCCTGATCTGAAATGTCTCGAGCGACAACACCATCTTGCCGGCCTCGATCTTCGACAGGTCGAGGATCCCGTTGATCAGGTCGAGCAGGTGCTTGCCAGCCGACTGGATCCGCTTGAGATCGCTGATTGAGCCGGTGTGCCCTTCGTCTTCGGCCGTCTCCTGCAGGAGCTCGCTGTACAGAATGATGGCGTTCAGCGGTGTGCGCAGTTCGTGGCTCATGCTGGCCAGGAACTCGCTCTTGGCGCGGGTCGCCGCTTCGGCGCGTTGCTGAGTGATCCGCAGCTCGTCGACCAGCAGCGCCAACCGCACGGCGTCGTTCCGCTGCGTGTCGTGGGCACCTTCGAGCACGCTGGTGTAATTGGCCAGCTCTCGCTCGATGCGCTTGCGTTCGGTGATATCGCGCATGTAGGCGGCAAACATCTTGGCGCCGTCGCTGGAGATCGGCGCGATCGCGATCTCGACTGGAAACGGCTGGTCGTCCTTGCGGATGGCTGTCAACTCGACACGCCGGTTCAGAATATCGGTCTGCCCCGTGGCGAGGTAACTGGACAGCGCCTCACGCAGCGGCTCGCGCCCGGCAGCGGGAAAGATCAACTCCACGAAATCGGCGCCAACCGCCTCGGCTGCGCGGTAGCCGAAGGTCCGCTCCGCCGCCGGATTGAACTGGGCGATGCGGCCGGACTCGTCGATGAGGATGACGCAGTCGAGTGCGACGTCGAGGATCGCATCGTTGCGGGCCTGCGCATTCCGCGCCTCGTTCTCCGCGTCCTGCCGCGTCCGCACCTCGCGCTCGAGGTCGGCTGTTCGATCGGCGGTGTGTCGCATCTCTGCGATGCTGCGACGGCAGGCGACCAACAGAAACACGTCTTCGAACAGCACCCACGCGGCGTGCTCCAGCCAGCGCCAGTGGCTCGCCACGACGACGCCGTAGACCGACTGCGGCCAGAAGATGCCGCGCAGGAGGTGATCGAGGGCTACGACGACAGTCGCCGGAATCAGGACACGCCAGTCGCGATAAAACGCCAGGAACGCCAGCGAGCCGAAGACGTGAAAGTGGGTCTCGATGCGCCCACCGGTAAGGTGGATGAGCAGAGCGCCCATCAGCATCTGAGCGACGGCGATGACGTAGCGCGTCGACGGGACTCCCGGCCGGAACAGGCCAAGCAGCGCGGGGAACAGACTGATGATGCCGCCGACGATGATCGCCGCCCAGACGTGCAGATGCGTGCGGCTGACCTCGCCATCCCACGCCAGCGGCGACACCCACACCGCGAAGGCAATGCCCATGAGCCACTGGAACGCCATGAGCCCGGCAAAGAGCCGGTCGGTACGACGGTGAATGTCGTGCTGCGCCTCGGCGAACAGCTGGCTGGCGCGCCGCGACGTGTCGTGCTGTGGATGGGTGGACATCTCGGCGTGACTGGTTATGACTCGGCCCGACGGGAAAACAGTGAACAGCCAAATACTGAAGTCGCGCGCCGGGCAGGCGCTTTGCGATCGAGCAGCGCAATCAGGGACGCGCGACCCGCATTGTCCCCGGCATGTCCTCGCGCACCGGTGATGCCACCGCTGAAGACGAGCTCTCCGCTGGCGTCGTAGAGCAGCGTCTGTCCCGAGGTCTCCGCGCCGAAGCGCGCCGCTTCCACGCCATCGTCATCGCGGACGACCGTTACGTTGGGCAACGAGGACGCGGTGCGCCAGAGATCGGTCTTCTCCCAGTCGTCGAAGAATTGTGACGGCTTCAGGAACAACACATAGGTTTTTGGGGCCGTGTCGGCGCGTCCGAGTACCTCCGCCAATTCGGCGAGACTCGCCCGCGTGCACGTGCACTGCGGATGTGCGAGCAGCAACAGCGTCGGTCGATCGGTTGCGCGGGCGAGCGGCGTTTCGGCGGGCCAACGTCGGCCGGACGTCGCGGCGACGCCGGGCGTGTTCTCGTACGACCACAATACCCACAGGCCGGCGACCGCTCCGCCGAGCCAGGATGCGGCAAGGATCCAGAGCCACACGGATCGCGCGGGTCGCGAAGCCTGATCGGACCCGGGTGGACAGACGAGGGGCGCCGACATCCAGCCCCTGAGAGGCAAGACTCCAGCCAAGCTCGACAACAGAGACCGATGGTCGCCTAACTTATTGAGGGATAGCCGATTCTATCGTTGCGATGTCTGGGCCGCTCGAAACAGGTTTGTGTTTCACTGTTCAAGTTCAGCACTCGCGATCTCGAGTTGGAACACGGCCGCTTACCGGTTTTTCTCTTCAGCGCGCGCACCGGCAAGGATATTCGCCAGGCCGTAGTTGCCTTCGTGGCAGGCGTACTCCATCACGAAGCCATCGATCCTCGTCATTGGCACTTCAGCGCTCCACGGTTTTGGCCACACAGTCGGATCGGTCACAGTGAATCGATAGACGAGTCCGCGATCGCCGGTGCGTGTGAAGCGCTCGACCAGCCGTGCCTGCCGATCGGTCAATCCAGGCACCCCGAACGTGCCGGTCCCGTTGTCAGAAAAGTTTCTCGTCTCGACGACGAGCGTGTCGCCTTCCCAGTGGCCACGCGAGTCACCGGCCCAGAATCGAAACACCTCACTCAGAGGCGGACGTGTATCGATTGGGACGATGCGCGAGTCGTGCACCATTTCATTGACGATCACCACGTAGCCGGGGCTCTGAAAGATCTGGACCAGGTTGTTATACGGACCTGGCACCATCGGCGGACCTGAATTGAATCCCATGATGCAGCGCTCGGCCAGCGGCAGATCGGCCGGTGCGCGACGAAGCTCGCGCGCTTGATCTCGCGCTCGCGAGATCGCTTGCGCCTGCGTGGTCAGCGGTGGAATGCGTCCATCACTCGGATCGATCACCAGCGACGTTCGCCGTGTGCCGACCAGCCGTCGTCCATTGGGTTCCCACCACCAGCCAAGGTTGTAGATGCCGGGGTCTGACTCCGGACGAGGAACGCCGCCCAGCGAACCTGGCGAGACCTCTTCGGTCTGCGTACGCTGCTGGTTGATCTGCTTCTCGAGCGCTGCCGCTTCAGCTTCGGTGAGGAACGCCTTTCCCGCTAACTGTGGCGGACGTTCCAACGCGGTGATCGTGGTGAAGTCCCAGGTACCCTGCAGGTCGGGATCGCCCCACGGCGTCCGCGCGGGTGATTGTGCGAGGGCGGGCAGCTGAGTCAGTGCCAACGCCGCGACGAGTACCGCGCGTCTGCGCATGTCAGCAGGATAGCGATTCGCTTATCGCGTCGCCAGCGGCTCCGATGCGATCACAACGGCATACCGCGCCCGTCGTCTACTCGGGTTGTGAAAGACGATCGGACGATCGAGTTGCGTGGCCAGGCAGTCGCCCGAGCGAAGGCGGTGACGCTCATCGCCGAACGTCACATCCATCGTCCCCTCCAGCACCCAAATCTGTTGGTACACGTGAATGCCGCGGGCGCCGTTCTCGAACGCCACGCGCTGGCCAGCCGGGAACTCGACCTCGATGATCTGCATCGGTTGCGGCATACCCGTCGGCGAGACAATGCGACGGCGATAACCGGATCCAGGGTCCTCCCACTCTGGCTGGTCTTCGCGCCGCGCTAGTGGTCCCTTCGTCACGGGCTGGATGCTATCCGTCCCATCGAACAGCGACGGCAGCATTACTCCCAGGCCGGAGGCAATGCGGTCCAGCACAACGGCAGTGGGGCTGCTCTCTGCCCGTTCGATCAGCGAGATCATCGAGCGGCTGACGCCGCTTCGCGTGGCGAGCTCGTCAAGCGAGTACCCGCGCGCCGCGCGCAGTTCACGGACACGCACGGCAATGCGATGGTGCAGGGCAGACGGGGCCCCGCTGGCCGTCTCCATGATGCTGGATATTATCTCCACTATATAGGATACTTGCCAGCCTGCTGGCGCGAGATCCCACTCGCGTCAAGGGAGGCATCGATGCGACCACGGTTCATCGGTCTACTCGTCCTCGCGTGCTGGATCAGCCTGGACGCTCGGACATTCGCACAGGAAAACACGGCCGAACTGCGGGGGCGTGTCGTGGACAGCCAGGATGCTGGCATTCCTGGTGTCACCATCGTCATCAAGAATGAGGCCACCGGCGTCTATCGCCAGGCCGTCAGCACCGCCGACGGCTCGTACTTCATTACGGCGATCACGCCTGGGAACTACACGCTCGACGCGGAGCTCTCGGGCTTCACCAAATACAATCGCAAAGGCGTCCGACTCGATCTCGGTCGCACCACCACACTGGAGATTCAGCTCAGTCCGGGCGCCGTCACCGAGACGATCACAGTCACCGCCGAGACGCCGCTCGTCGATCTCACATCGAAGGAGATCGGCGGCAACGTCACCAACCGCGAGATGACGATGCTGCCGTCGGTGAATGGCAACTTCATCGGCGCGGTCTCGCTGCTGCCGGGCGTCATCTCCAACATCAGCACCGAATCGTTCGGCTCGGATGCGATCAGCACGAACGGGCTCGATTCGCGCAACAACAACTTCATGCTCGACGGCGCCAACAACAACGACGACGTGATCGGGCAGCGGGCCGGGTCGCAGGCGCGGATGCCGGTCGAGGCGGTTGCCGAGGTCCAGGTCATCACGAATCAACCCGATGCCGAGTTCGGCCGCACCACCGGCGCGATCGTCAACGCGATCAGCAAGTCCGGCACCAATGCGTTCCATGGCGTCGGCGCTGGTCTGTGGCAGGACGCCGGCCTGACGAAGAAAGACTACTTCGTGAAGCAGAACGGGCTGACCAAGCCCGACACGCAGCTGCAGACCTATCGCGCGAATATCGGCGGCCCGATCGTGCGCGACAAGGCGCACTTCTTCTTCAATGTCGAGCGGGTGATGGTCGATCGTGCGACCAGCATCACCATTCCGGCCAGGCCTGAATTCAATGCCTCACCAGTGACGCAGGATCGCGTCTGGAACACGCTGGCGCGCTTCGATCACCAGTTGAACGCCAGCAATACGTGGGCGATCCGCTGGCTACGCGAGTCGTCGCCGCAGGTCAATCAGATCGTTCCGGCGGTGTACAACAACAATCCAGTCACCGGCACGTTCCCGGTGAACGAGGATGCGTCGCGCGAGGAGAACGACGTCGATCAGACAGTCGTCGTCACGCTCAATTCGGTCTTGTCAAACACCCGGTTCAATACGTTACGTGTGAACTTCACGCAAGAGGACGTGTCGTTCGCCAATCCGAATTTCAACGGCAACGGCCAGGACCAGGCCGCGCTGGAGCCGACGCTGGTGTTCACCAGCTTCGTGGGTCAGCAGAGCAACGTCGCACAGGCGCGCGTCAACGATGCCTACCAGATCGACGACACGATGTCGTGGTTCATCAGTAAACACGGCAGCCACGACGTGAAGTTCGGTGCGCAGTACGAGTATGTGGGCGCGACATCAACGGCGCAGGACAACTTGAACGGCACCTTTTTCTTCAAGAGCGATCAGGACTTCAACGCCAACGACTTCAGGACGTATCCGGATCGACTGCAGATTCGTGTGCCAGGCGGACTCAACCGCTACCAGAAGGCGCATTACGTCGCCGCCTTCGCTCAGGACAAGTGGCGAGTGAATCGGGCAACGTTCAGCCTCGGGCTGCGCTATGACCTGGAAGTGCAGCCCATTCAGGAAACCGATAATCCGGCCTTCCCGGATCCATCGGCGTATCCCGTCGACAAGAACAACATCGCGGCGCGGCTCGGTCTCACGTACGACCTCGCCGGTGACGGCCGGAGCGTCGTCCGCGGCGGATACGGCCGCTTCTACGACAAGACACATTTCGAGCTCATCTCCAATGTGCTGACCGCGGGGACGTTCTCGGATTCGTTCGTGGTGCTGTTCCCGGCGAACAACTTCGACCCGGGTCCCGCGGCTGGAAACCGGCCCACCGACCCGATGCTCGTGGGTGGCCCCACCGTGAACCGCACCTTGCTTGCCGCGTCGTATCCGGCCGGCAGCCGCGTCAAGAACACCGGCAACGTCACGCTCGACAACCCCGATCGCGTGATTCCCTATACGGACCAGTACACCGCCGGCTACGAGCGACAACTGTTCACCACCATGTCGGTGAGCGCGGACTACGTCCACGCGCGGGCCCGCGATCAGCTGATGATCCAGGATCTCAATCCGGGCGTGCGAACGTCGACCGCCCGGACGGCACCTGTCGTGCGGATAAATCCAGCGTATGTCCAGCAGGTCAGCCAGCCGGTGAATGTCGGCGCGATCGACTACGACGGGCTGCAGCTGGCCCTGGTCAAACGCCTCGCGTCGGACTACTCGTACCGTGTGTCGTACACGCTTGGCTATTCGCGTGGCAACACGAGCGGCGCGGCTATCCCGTTGAGCGACTTCCAGCTGCTCGGCGACTTGAACCTCGATCTCAACGAGGGACCGACCAATGTGGACCGCCGGCACGTTCTGACGGTCAGTGGCCAGGCGCTCATACCTAAGACGGGCGGCCTCACGTTCGCCTGGGTCATGCGCGCCTTGAGCGGAGCGCCATTCAGGCTCTTCGACTCAACGACCGATCCAGATCTGAACGGACAGTTCACCGAGCCGTTGCCAGCCGGCACCTACACCGGTACTCCGGGTCCAAACCGGAATCCGTGGACCGTGGACTTCGAAAGCAAGCGCAACGGCGCGCGAGGCCCCGGACTGTTCCAGGCTGATATTCGCTTCGGTTATCGGTTGCAGCCCGGTCGGAGTCGGACTCTCGATTTGTTCATGGACGTGTTCAACGTCACCAACCGGGCGAACTTCGAGGTCCCGCTTGGCGATCGCCGGTTGCCTGACTTCCTCAACCTGACTGCGCTGCGCTCGGGAGCAATCCCGACGACGGTGCAGTTCGGAGTGCGAATGGGGTTCTAAGCCCCTGCTAGTCGGCCGGCCTGGGCCATCAGATAGTTCCGTTCAGGAATACTGGTGGTCTTGCCGGCCGCTGTCCTGTACTCGGCGATCGCCTCCTGGTGATCGCCGGCCATTTCAAGGAGATGCGCACGCACCGCATGAAGACGATGGTGGTGCTTCATGCGCCCATCCTGATCCAGGCGCCCTAACAGATCGAGTCCCGTCGCAGGTCCGCTCACCATCGCTGCGGCGATCGCGTGGTTCAGCGCCACCATCGGGTTGTCTGACAACCCCATAAGGACCGTATAGAGCGCGACGATTTGCGGCCAGTCGGTGTCCTCGGCCCGCGCTGCCTCGTCATGCACGGCGGCGATGGCCGCCTGCAGCTGATACACGCCGACAGATCCTGACGAGAGCGCGTCGCTGACGAGCGCGACGCCTTCAGCGATCTGCGCGCGATCCCACGTGGTGCGATCCTGCTTGTCGAGCGGGATCAGCTCACCGCCGGGTCCGGTCCTCGCCTGACGACGCGCATCGGTCAACAACATGAGGGCGAGGAGTCCTTTGACCTCGCCTTCGCCTGGCAGGCTGCGGTGAACGGCCCGCGTCAAGCGAATCGCTTCGCTGGCGAGATCGCGACGCTGCAGCTCGGCGCCGTCGCTGCTGGTGTATCCCTCGCTGAAAATCAGATACAGCACGTGCAGCACCGCAGGCAGTCGATCCTTCTGCTCGTCGCTCGACGGCAGACGAAAGGGAATGCCCGACGCCTTGATGGTGCTCTTGGCCCGACTGATCCGCTGGGCCATCGTCGTTTCGGGGACGAAGTAAGCCTTGGCGATTTCCGCGGTCGTCAGACCGCCGACGGCACGCAACGTGAGCGCAATGGCCGACGAAGTCGTGAGCGCGTCGTGGCAGCACATGAACAGCAGGATGAGCGTGTCGTCCTGTTCGGTATCGTGCTCGATCGCAGGGATCGCCTCGTCGATCTGCTGCGCAGCCTCGGCCTCACGCCGGCGGCGGGCGCTCTCGCTGCGGATGTGATCGGTCATGCGCCGCGAGGCGACCTGAATCAGCCAGCCGCGCGGATTGTCCGGCAGGCCCTGACGCAGCCACTGCGAGGCGGCGGCGATGAGCGCGTCCTGCACGGCGTCCTCGGCTGCGGCGAAATCGCTGTAGCGGCGGACGATCGCGCCGAGCACATGCGGGGCGAGTTCGCGGAGCAGCTGTTCTGTCTCGGGCTTCACGGACATTGGTTCATATCATTCATCTTCTCCGCACAAGCCTTTGCAGCCGGGGGAACTGACCGAGAGATTCGGGGTCTAACACCTCGGCGCGAACGCTTGAATCGACACGTTGCTCTTTGCCTTGCCTTTGCAACAGGTCTGTCATTCGAGGTCCTAGCCGTGCCTCAGGTGCCGATCAGGGACTCGCCACGTCCGCTCTACGCGGCCGGGCCGCCGCCGTACGCGGCCATTGAGGTCGCGTTCCAGAATGTTGCCGACAACGTTCAGCTTGCGGGCACACTGACGGTTCCGCGGGGGACGACCAATGCGCCAGCCGTGCTGCTAAGTCAGGGGCTCGGTTTTGAGCCTTTCGATCGCGACTACACGCTTCCGAGTGCGCCAGCGCTCAAGTCATTCCTCGCCATCGCCGATGCCCTGAGCCGGAACGGGATCGTCGTGTTGCGGCTCGACGACCGAGGTACCGGCAGGTCGTCGGGCCAGAAGCAGTTGTCGTCGGTGCAGCAGCTGGCTGGTGACCTCGTTGCGGGGGTGGCCTTCCTCAAGACGCGACCCGAGGTGGATCCGAAGCGGATCGGAATCATCGGACACAGCTTCGCTGGTCTCACGGCGCCGATCGCCGCGGTCCGTTCGAATGACGTCGCATTCGTCATTACGCTGGCGGGTCTTTTCACCGACACCCTCGTCAACCTCGAGCGGTTGCCTCCAGGACTTCGCGCGGCGACAACCGCAACCTGGACCACCCTCGCCCAGAGTTCACCCACATTGAGCCCGTCCGAGCTGGAAAGCCGGCTCCGAGATGCGTTCACTTCGGCGATAGCGAACGTGAGCGACCAGGAGCGCGCGACCATCCAGGGCGCGATGGCAGCGATCGTGACCCAATGGGCGAAGTGGGCGACGCTCCGCCGGTCCCAGGCCCTTACTGATCCCGGGGAGGCATTGCGCGCGTTGACGAAACCTTTCCTGGCGATCCATGGCGCTCGCGACCGCGATCTTGACGCCGCGACGAACCTGGGGCCGCTTGTGAGATTCCTTGGTGAAGCTGCGAACGCCGACTTCACGGTGGCAACGATTCCGGACATCGACCACTGGATGTGGGTGTGCACGCAGCCATCCGAGCCTGGAAAACCATGCGCCGAGATGCAGTTCTCGCCCAAGGTCCTCGATCTGATCACGAACTGGATCCAGAAGCATTGATGCGTCGTTCGGGATCCCGGGTTGCACGGGCAACGGTTTGCACATGCCACGATCAACACGGAGGCACGGAGACGCGGAGGACGAATAGAGGGTGACTTCACGTGCAC
>Ga0111538_10002929_pt1 | contig 23951 bp, 22 predicted proteins | sample SoiMethybrSBSTD1_FD_79669 | JGI IMG/M metagenome (GOLD analysis project Ga0111538, IMG submission 79669) | Bulk soil microbial communities from a Populus tree surrounding site in Tennessee, USA - Soil MetaG P. TD hybrid SBSTD1 (version 2)... | ecosystem: Environmental > Terrestrial > Soil >...
CGTCCGTCCTGGCCCAAACGTCCGGGTCGATCTCGGGTGAGGTCAGAGACGAAAAAGATGCAGTCATTACCGGCGCTACGGTGACGCTGCGCAATGTCTCGACGAATGAGTCGCGCACTGCGCAGTCAAATGCAGACGGCCGCTACCATTTCGCAGGCGTCGCGGTCGGAGCTTACGAGATCACAGTCCAGAGCGCCGGTTTCGCGAAGTACATGCAGTCAGGGATCACGCTCGCGCTCAACCAACAAGCGGTGGTCGACGTGACCATGAAACCGGGCGCCGTACAGGAAGTTGTGAACATCGTCGAAAACGCATCGGTGCTGAACACTTCAAATGCTGAGGTCGGCACACGTTTCGACGAAAAACGTCTGTCGGAATTGCCGCTCGCAACCACGCGCAGTGTTTACAACATCGCGCTTTCAGCTCCGGGCGTCAGCCAGTTGAACTCCGGACAGAGCCAGTTCGCCGGAGGCACAAACTTTTCCTCGAATGGCGGACGCCTCCGTTCCAACAACTTCATGATCGACGGTCAGGACAACAACAACTTCGGCGTTGCCGGATCGACGATCCCCTTGAACAACCCGGACGCGATCCAGGAAGTACGACTGGTGACGAACCAGTTCAGTGCCGAGTACGGCCGCAATTCGAGCGCTGTTTTCAACGCAATCACGCGCAGCGGTTCGAACCAGTTTCACGGTTCGGCATTCTGGTTTCACAACGACAACGCGCTGAATGCGTGCAGCAACGTGCAGAAGGCGGGCGCGAATGGTTTCTGCAATCCAAACGCGACGGATCCATCTCATCGCCAGGCGCCGTTCCGGATTGAGAACCAGCTCGGCGGCACGCTCGGTGGACCATTGCATTTGCCGCGCTTCGGCGAAGGTGGACCGGGATTCATCAGCGGCCAGGATCGCACGTTCTTCTTCTTTTCGGTGCAACGCTGGTGGGACCGCCAGCTCGGCGTTGGACAAACGCTGAACGGCGCGCCGACCGCAGCCGGTAAAGCGATCATCGAACAGGCTGCCGGCGATCTGCCGCAGGTCAGAGCATTGCTCGATTTCCTGCCTGCCGCAACCACGCCGCTCAATCAAACCGTTCGTTTCCAGCGCAACGGACAAACGTTCGTCGTTCCGGTCGGATCGTTGACTGGCTCACAGGCATCGACGTATGACGACTGGCAGACGTCGATCCGCATCGATCATCGCTTTAACGACAAGCACAGTCTCAATGGCCGGTACCTGTATCAGGATTCAGGAGCGCTGGGTAGTATCCCGAACGTCGCGGCTTCACAGATCACGCCGCCCGGCTTTTCGTCAATCGTTCCCGCGCGTACACAAGGCGTGAACTTGCAGTTTATGAGCGTGCTCAATTCGCGCTGGATCAACGAAGTGCGGGGCGCGTTTCTGCGCAGCGCAAGCGCGACGAACGCCCTCGATCCGCGTTCGCTATTGATTCCTTCGATCGAAGTCGTCGAACTTGGACTCAGTGGCTTTAACGCTGGTCCAACGCGCACTGCGATCGGCCTCGGCGTCAACTTGCCGCAGAACCAGGTGCGAAACACGTTCCAGGTGCAGGACAACCTCTCGTATACCACCGGCAATCACGCCTGGAAATTCGGTGTCGACATTCGTCGCAACCAACTGCATCAACTCTTCAAACCCACCACTCGCGGTTTGCTCGAATACGCTTCACTCGATTTCCTCGTGAAAGACTTTGCTACCCGCGCCAACATAAACAAAGACCTCCCCGGCACGGCCCAGATGCTGCACAACGATTGGCACGATTTCTTCTTCTACGGCCAGGACGAGTGGAAGATTCGTCCCAACTTTACTTTAACGCTCGGACTTCGTTACGAAAACGCGGGCCAGCCGATTCAGGACCTCGTTGACTTCAATCAACCGGTGCTGGCGGCGGCGAACAACGATCCGCGCTTCGTGTTGACGCCGGTTCCGGGTCGCGACAACAACAACTTCCAACCGCGAATCGGTTTCAACTGGAACCCGCACACCAGCAGCGATGGGGTGCTGGGCTGGCTCACCGGTGGCGACAAGCTCGTCCTTCGCGGCGGCTACACGCGCACGAACGACTACGCTTACACCAACATCACGCTGAACATCTGGAGCTCGTTCCCGTTCGTCGCCGCGGTTTCGTCGTTCCCGACGATCACCGCGCCGAACCTCGCGGGTCAGAACGTCAGTGTGATTGCAAACGCCTTCACTGTTTTGCACACCCCACCGTTCAACCCGAACACGGTCAACCGTACGATTGTCGACGAAGACTTCCACATGCCGGTCTACGACTCGTTGAGCCTCGAAGTGCAGCGCGAGTTCACACGCGACCTCGTGTTGCGTGTTGGCTACGTTGGCACAAAAGGAACAGGTTTGTTCGAGTCGGTTGACGCAAACCCGACACTGGTCGGCTGCTTGCAGGCGACGGCGGCAAACAACTTCTGCCGCGCGATTCCAAACCAGGGCCCGACGCGTCTCCGCACCAACTCAGGCATGTCGATCTACCACTCGCTTCAGACCAGTTTGGAGAAGCGATTGAGCTCCGGTTTCAGTGCCGGAGTTCACTACACGTACAGCTCGTTCATCGACACGATGTCTGAGATCTTCAACGTGTCGTCGGGTGAGATCGCCGTCGCGCAAGACTCGTACAATCGCCGATCGGATCGGGCCCGGTCGAGTTTCGATCGTCCGCATCGTCTGGCCGGCAACTTCGTTTACGAGTTGCCTTACTTCCGCGATCAAAAGGGCTTCACGGGCCGCGTTCTTGGTGGCTGGCAGCTCAACTCTTTCTTCACGCTACAGAGTGGTTCGCCATTCACGCCGCTCAACGGTTCCGACCCGGCGGGCGCGCTGGCCAGCATCTCGTCGCTGGTCGGCAACGCGATCCGGCCGAATCTCAACACGACACTCGATCTTTCGGGGATGAGTGTTGAAGAGATCCTTGCGGCTGGTGGTCGTTCACTCTTTACCCCGATCACGGCTGCACAACGAATCGGCAACGCGGGACGCAATACCCTGCGCTCCGATGGAATCAACAACATTGATTTCGGAATCCTGAAGAACACACGGATTGGAGAGAACCAGAGACTCCAACTCCGCGCTGATTTCTTCAACTTCACTAACTCTCGAGACTTCGGCATCCCCGACTCCAGGGTTACGTCAAACAACTTCCTGAATCAATGGGGCACGGACGGCGGCAACCGGCGCATTGTCGTCGGCGTGCGCTACGTCTTTTAAGTTCAAAAGATCGCTATAATCCGTGTGGAAATTTTTCGACACCACACGGATTATGACGATCGATGCGCTATTGCGAGATTTCTCCGCGAGCTCCGTTGAATAATTTTGTCGAGTGTTTCTGGACGCTCGAAGGCGATGGCCCAACTCCCGGGCCGGCGCCGGAACGGATCCTGCCGGATGGCTGCGTCGAGTTGATCCTGAACTTCGGCGACCGGTTCTCGCAGCATCACGACAATGGACGCGAGACTCAGCCGCGTCACTTCCTTGTGGGCCAGATGAGTGGCCCGATTCTCATCTCTCCAAACGGCGCCGTGCAGTTGTTGGGGATCAGGTTTCATCCTGGCGGGACGTCGGCGTTCGTGCGCGTGCCGATGAACGAATTGACCGATCGCATTGCGGAGCTGGGAAGTCTGTCGAACGAGCTGGAGCGTGAGTTGTTGAGTGTCAGCGAGTGTCTGCCGTCGCTGGCGGAAAAGATTGCGGCAGTCGAGTCGGCATTGATCGGGCGCTTGTTGCGCGGTTCACATGATTCGTCTGCAATGCGGCTCGCGGCACGTATCGTCCAATCTGCAGGACTCATCTCGGTCGATCAGCTCGCCTTGGATGCGGGCATTAGCAGTCGTCAGTTGGAACGCCGCTTCCTGCGTGAGATCGGAGTCGGTCCAAAACTTCTCGGTCGTATTTTGCGCTTTCAACAAGTCTTTCGCGCAGTCGAGCGTCTTGATGCGGCATGGGCGTCGATTGCGGTCGAATGTGGTTACTACGACCAGGCCCACCTGATTCGCGACTTCAATCAGTTTGCCGGACAGACGCCGTCAGTTCTGATAGCAGAGCAGAGCGCGCTCACGGAATCCTTCACGCGCAAAGCCCGCACGTCGCATTTTTCCAATACTGGCTTTTAAATTCGATTTAAAATCCGTGAATGCTGAAATTAATTCTTGCATCGCTGATCTTGTTCACGAATATCTCAGTCGGAAACCCAACCCTCGCGGATCTTTCATGGATGTCCGGCGACTGGCAAACAGCTCCCGGCGGGCGCAGGCAGATTGAAGAACATTGGACCACCGCCGCGGGTGGCTCGATGATCGGAGTGAGCCGCACCATAGCCGGCGACAAGACGGTCGAGTTTGAGTATCTGCGGATCGAGCAACGGGCCGACGGCATCTTCTACGTCGCGCATCCGAAAGCGCGCTGCCCCGGCACGGACTTCAAACTGACTAGCGCTTCCGCCACGGAAGCCATCTTCGAAAACCCGCAGCACGACTTCCCGAAGCGGATCATCTATCGCAAGACCGACGACGGCCTGACCGCCAGTATCGACGCAGGCGAGGGCAGCAAGGGAATGTCATTCGTCTACAAGAGAATGAAGTGAACATATCCGAGCGACCACATCGCCCACACTCTCTTCACGAATGGGTATGTGAACGTTAGCCAGCTCATACACCGGACGGCGTTGTTCGTACAGCGCCAGCGCCTGTTCGCGCGTCCTTCCGAGCGGTCGATCTTCCTGCGAGGCTGCGATTCTGGTCCAACACATTTCAAAAGGCGCGTCGAGCCAAATACTCAAGCAACCGTGCTCGTCGAGTAGCTGACGATTTGTTTCCTGAATCCAGGCGCCACCGCCGAGTGCGATCACCCTGGCTTCGCCGATCTCCAGCACGTGACCCAGCGTGTCAGACTCGATCGCGCGAAAAGCGCGTTCACCGTCTTCGTCGATCAGTTGAGCGGGCGATCGTCCGACGCGCTTCGTGATCTGGTCGTCCAGATCGACCATCACGGCGTTGAGTTCGCGCGCCAATTCACGCGCGACTTTCGTCTTGCCGCAACCCATGAAGCCCGTAATGACGATTGGATAGTTACTTTTCAGCAGCATTACCTCTCGGCGAGCGTGTCCAGCAGACCGAAGAACTCGGGAAACGAAATTCCGACACATTCGGCGTCCATGATCTCCGTTTGGCCGCTGGCCATTAAGGCGGCGACGGAAAACGCCATCGCGATTCGATGATCGCCAAACGAGTCGATCGCAGCGCCGCGGAGCTCGGTCGGTCCGGAGACGGCGACGCCGTCGTCAAACTCCTCGACGTTCGCGCCCATCGCACGCAGGTTCTCGGCTGTGGCTAATAATCGATCGCTTTCCTTTAACCGCAACTCTTCGGCATCGCGGATCTCAATGCCGCCGGGTACTTGCGAACCTACGACTGCGAGCAGCGGCAGTTCATCGATCAGCGACGGAATCATCGAGCCTGATAGGATGCGATCTTCATCGCGCGGGGCGGAATGCAGACCGCCGGTGACAACAATTGTTCCGACTGGCTCGTTGCGTTCCTCACGCAGGTCGCGGATTGAGATCTTTGCCCCCCATGAACGCAACACCGAAACGAACGCTGCGCGCGTCGGATTCAATCCGACCGTTTCAATAGTTAATTCGGAACGCGGCCGCAGCATTGCGGCGGCGATGAAGTACGCCGCTGACGATACGTCCCCGGGAATCGTGATCGCGCCGCCCGTAAATCGTGCCGGCCCGTCGATGGTGATCGACAGATCCTCGTTAGTTGTTACCGGAACGCCGAATCCGTTGAAGAGTCGTTCTGTGTGATCGCGTGAGGGCGACTTCTCGATCACGGTCGTGCGGCCGGCAGCGAAGAGTCCCGCAAAGAGAATTGCTGACTTAACCTGAGCGCTGGCGACCGGCAATTGGTACGTGATCGGAGCTAACCGATCCAAACCGCGCATCGTCAATGGCGGCTTCCCATCGTTCGAACCGATCGCCGCTCCCATCAGTTGGAGCGGCTCGATGATCCGGCGCATCGGACGAGAGCTCAGCGACTTGTCGCCCACGAGTTCGGCCTCGAAATTCTGCCCTGCCAGAACGCCGGCAAGGATCCGCATCGTCGAACCGCTGTTTCCGCAATCCAACGGCGCTCGCGGAGCTTTCAACGTCTGATCGCCGGCGATTCGAACGATTCCCTCGTTGATTTCAACGGAAACCCCGAGTTGTCGCAGACACGCCAAAGTCGACGCGCAATCCTGCGCCGTCGAAAAGTTTGAGATTTCGGTAACGCCCGAGGCAAGAGCCCCGATCAGCGCCGCCCGGTGCGACATCGATTTGTCGCCCGGCAACGTGATCAGCCCTTTAATTCTTCGCGCAGGCGCCAGTCTCATTCGACTCATTCGATTCTGTTTTCCTTCTAACTTGACCGTTTCGCATCCACCGCGGGCTGAAATCGCCATAAAGTTGCAACTACTACGCAACCTTCCTGTAAGCCGCGCGGGAGGAAATCTGCGCGAGACCTGTGTTATAAGTAGGCTCCCCTGTTTTGTCGGTCTCGCCGGTGAGGTCGAAATTCCCCCCTCTTTACCGAGCAAGGGTCTGTTCGCCCCATGTGGAATTCTGTGTCGACTGCGCTGTATCCGACGGTTTTAATTGCGGAAGACTCGCATGACACTCGCATTATGCTCAAACGTGCGTTCGAGCTGAAAGGCTATAGTGTCGTCGAAGCAGCCGATGGTAGCGAAGCGCTCGACGCAGTTCATGAAACTCGTCCCAACCTCATCGTCATCGACCTGAACATGCCCGTTGTCGACGGGTTGGAAACGATCAAGAAGATCCGCCAGCGCGAAGCACCCGGCGAGCACGTTCCGATCGTATGCATCACCGCGTTTGACGTTTACGGCATGAAAGAAGCGGCTCTCGAAACGGGCTGCAACACCTACCTCAGCAAGCCTCTTGACATGGACGAGTTGGATCGCACGCTCAAGGGCCTTGGATTCCTCCTTTGAAATCCGCGTAATCCGTGTTTCCTCCGCCGCGGGCCGCGTTTCTTGACAGCCAGACTCCCACCATGTTACACCGTCGGACTTCTAACAAGTGACAGCAGAGACGACCGAGCTAAGTTTGCCCAGCCGCATCGACACGGTTGCCACCGCGGCTGCCGCGGTAGCTGAGTTCTTAAGCCGTTCAGGGATCACTGAAGACGCCGCGTTTGGAATCGATATGGCCGTGCGCGAGGCCGTGACCAACGCCGTCATTCATGGTAATCAACAGAATGAGAACAAGACCGTAGACGTCACTCTCAAAAGCTCGCCTGACGCTGTCGAAATCAGCGTGCACGATCAGGGTGCGGGCTTCAATCCGGAAGACGTGCCTGATCCAACTGCCGAAGAAAACATTCTAAAAGCCTCCGGGCGCGGCATCTTTTTCATGCGTAGTTTTATGGACGAAGTGAACTGGTTGATCAGGCCCGGAGGTGGTACAACAGTGCGCATGCTCAAGCGCCGTTAATCGCAATTGCATAAAGGAGATTTCTCAAATGGCTGAGTTGAATATCAACGAGCGTCAAGCCGGAGATGTAACCGTCCTCGACATGTCCGGAAAAATCACCATCGGCGAGGGAAGCGTGGCGCTGCGCACTGCCGTCCGTCGCCTTCTCGAAGAAGGCAAAAAGCGTATTCTTCTGAACCTTGCGCAAGTCAGCTACATCGATTCCAGTGGCATCGGCGAGCTCGTCTCCAGTTACACCGCCATCAATAAAGAAGGTGGTCAACTGAAACTCCTTAACCTGACCCAGAAACTTCAGGACCTGCTGACGATCACCAAGCTTTTGACTGTGTTCGACGTTTACGAAAGCGAACCAGACGCCCTCAACAGCTATAAGTGAGCGCAGCAAGACCTCAACGTTAATCCCCGAACGGAGAAACAATCATGGCTGAGCTCGACGTAAAAGAACGACAGGCCGGCGACGTTACCATTCTCGACATGAACGGCGAGGTGCGTATCGGCGAAGGCAGCATTGCCCTTCGTGACGCGATCAGAAACCTGTCCGCCGGCGGCAAGAAAAAGATTCTGCTCAATCTCGCCGGCGTCAGTTATATCGACTCGAGCGGCATCGGCGAGTTGATCGCCAACTACACAACAGTCAGCCGTCAGGGTGGTCAGCTCAAGCTGCTGAACCTCACCGATCGAATTCAGAACCTGCTCGTGATCACGAAACTGCTTACCGTTTTTGACTCTTACGAGGATGAAGCCGAAGCACTGAAAAGCTTTCAGTAATCTGTGTTTAATGTTCGTGCTGCATTTCGCCGTCTGCTTGCGATCGACGATCCACCCGAGCGGACGGCGCTTGCTTTTTCAATCGGCGTTTTCATCGCCTTCTCGCCGTTTCTCGGCCTGCACACGATCATGGCAACGCTGATCGCGTTTGCCTTTCGCTTCAATAAAATCGCGATTTATACGGGCACTTTCATCAATAACCCGATCTTTACGCTCGTTCCGATCATCATCCTCTCGTACTCCGTAGGCGCCTTCATACTCGGGCGCCCGCTCGCGATCCCGGACGAAGGCGTGGAGCTGTTGAAGAACCCACATCTGTTCTCCGGCGACTACTATCGACGGATTTTTATACAGAGCTGGAACAACATTGTCTGGCCTTTTGCCATCGGAGGAACGGTCCTGTCGGTAGTTTGTTCGGTAATTGCTTATCCGCTAACATTGTGGGCCGTTAGAAAACACAGATTAAGACGAAATCGATCAGCGTTATGAAGCAGTCTCTACTCATTGGTGTCATTTTGGTTCTTAGTGGTGTGGCGCTCGCACAAACAGTGCCGCAACGCCCCGGTGCACAGTTCCAAGTCTCTGAATACGGCGTCGATTTTCAGTCGGACCAACGTTTGATCGTCGTCATGGCAGCGTTGGACGCCGCCGGTTTCGAGCCGCTGCCCGCGGGCCGCGAAGCGACTGGTTTTCGCGCCAGGCTGCGCAAGGATCTCGCCAGTCTCGATCCTGACCTGCGCGCTCGCCTGAAGACGTTTTACGAACGCAATAAGCTGCCTGCGCCCGCAACGCCCGCTGACCAGGCGGCGCGTTACACCTCGTTGGCGCTGGCGTTGGGACCGGCCCCTTCGTTGGAAGCGCCGGCGCGTGACAACGACATGCCGGCGGGACTTTTGGAAGTGCTCGACTTCGCCCCGTTGGTCCAGGAGTTTTACCGTCGCTCGGGAATTGATGACCACATGGTCGAGTACGTCCGTGCTTACCAGGCGGAAGGCGATCGACTGCGCGCGCCCGCGACCGAGATGGTCCGTGGTCTTTTAACTTACCTGCACACGCGTCCGATCATGACGTCGTCGGAACGCGTCGAAGTGAAAGCGCCCACGGCGAAGAAAGACAATAAGGAACAAAAGAGATACAGCTACCGCACGAAAGAACGTCGCTTCCTGATCATGCCGGATCTGCTCGCGCCGCGTGGGGCGATCAACTTCCGCATCATCGGCGACGATTACTATGCGATCGTTCCGGAGGGAACCGATCCGGCAGCGTCGGAGTTGCGACGCGCGTATTTGCAATATGTGATCGACGGTATGGTGCTGCGATTCAACAAGGACGTCGCGTTGCGCCGTGACGCGATGAAGCAGCTTCTGAATGAACGTCAAAAAGCGGGAGCGTCGGTAAGTCCCGACGTGTTTCTGAGCGTGGGCCGTTCGCTGGTAGCAGCGGCTGATGCGCGTTACGTGGAAATGCGAGCGCTGGACACGTTGGCGCGATCGAGTCGCGCTCAACTCGTCGCCGCAAAGACCGAAGCGGATCGCGCCGTGATTACGAAGAGCACGCAAACCGAAATGAAGGCGATACAGGACGAGACGGTGGCGCGGCTCGCCGAAGAGTATGAAAAAGGCGCAGTGCTGTCGTTCTTTTTTGCCGATCAGTTGAAGGGCATCGAGAGCGCGGGGTTCGATCTCGCGAACTTCTTTCCCGACATGATCGCGTCGTTCGATCCGGTGCGTGAGAGTCGTCGTCCGACGGAATACGCTGAAACGGTGCAACGCGCGACCGCAGCACGTGAAGCGCGATTAGCCGCGCGCAAAGCCGCCGAAAAGATCAATGTTGAAGCGCCAACCGGACGCGACGCTGCGCTGGTGAAAGATCTAGCGGCGGTCGAAGAAACACTTCGCCAGAAGAACTACAACGACGCCGAAGCACGGTTGAAAGAGTTGCTTGCGAACTACCCGGGCGAGCCGCGAATCTTTTTCGCGTTGGGCCAGGCGGCGAGTCTGGCGGCGATGGATGCGACCGACGAAGAGATCCAGGCGCAACGCTTGAATCGCGCGTTGGGCCAGTACCGGTTGGCGATTGCCGCTTCTTCACCGGAGACTGACAAAGCGATCCTCTCGCGAGCGCACGAGTCGATGGGTCGCATCAACGCGTTTCTTGAAAACAAAGATGAGGCGATGAAGTCGTTTGACGAGGCGATCAAGTTGGGCGACGTGCGCGGCGGCGCCTATCGAGAGGCGCTCGAGGGCAAGAAGAAGTTAGGCCAACCTTAGATCCGTGTTATCTGTAGTTATTCAAGAGCCTTAGCCGCGTTAATCCGACCACCTGTCACTGTCTTACCTTTCAACGCGACAATCGGATCCGTTGACGCCAGCAGTTTCTTTCGCAGATCGTCAACCGAAATACGCGGGTGCTCCGCGACGATCAGCGCCGCCACTCCCGAGACAACCGGGGTCGCCATCGATGTACCCGACTTCTCCTCGTAAGCGTTCTGCAACCACGTACTGAGGATGTCGACGCCCGGCGCCGCAACCGCAACACTCTTCGCACCCCAATTCGAGAACGACGCCAACTGATCGTTTCGATCGAGCGCCGCGACGCTGACGACGTTCGGCACGTTGTAACTCGACGGATAGTGCGGCTGGCGGTCGTTGTTCACACTCGAATTTCCCGCCGCAGCGACGAAAAGAATGTCGTTCTCGTAAGCCTTGCGGATCACGTCTTCCAGCGCGCGCGACTTCTGCGTCGAACCCCAGCTCGCGCTGATGATGCGCACATTCACGCCCGCCTTCTTGCGCGCGATCGCATAGTTGATCGCCTCGATCGCGTCTTTCACATTGCCTGAACCACCGGCGTTCAAGAACTTCAGCGGCATGATCTTAACTTTCCAGTTCACGCCGGCGATACCAAGATCGTTCTCACCGACCGCGCCGATGATGCCCGCGCAATGCGTGCCGTGACCGTTGTCGTCCATCGGATCGGAAGTGTTGTCGACGGCATTGAAACCTCTGACGTCGTCGACGGTGCCAAGCTCGTTGTCCTGATACGGAGTCATGCTTGCCGGGCGCAGCCACATGTTCGCAAGAAGATCTTCATGCGTGTAATCGACGCCGGTGTCGAGCACGGCGACGATGAGATCATCGCTGCCCGTCGTCGTGGCCCACGCCAACATGGCGCTGATGTCCGCGCCTTCCTTGCCGCCTCGTTGACCGGAGTTTGAGAGTGCCCACTGCTCTTCGAATTGTGGATCGTGTGGACGTACCGGCTCGATCGAACTGTCCACCGCGTCAGGAATTTCGATTGCGAAGTTCTCTTCCGCGTATTCAACTTCGGGTAACGCTCGGTACTGGGCCACGACGTCCGCCGGGCTCGCATCGTCCATGTCGTCGATCGCGGTCCAGCCGGGCGCGTTCTCGATGCGGTCCACAATTCGGTCGTTGATGCGCGCTTCCAGCGCCTCGATAGTTTGGCTGCTGACGCCGCTCTTGAACTTGACCAGCACTTCCGGAGTGCCGCGCTCTTCCGTCTCTGCGATGGCGATCTGTTCGGGCGTCTGTGGCCGTGCCTTCTCCTCGGCCGGGACGATCCGCATCTGGGCTTTCCAGTGTTTGCGCCACCTGTTGAGCTGACCGGCGAAGGCGGCGACGAGAATGAGGACGATCGCGAGTGCGACATGGATCAGGAAATTGTTGCGGTTCATGGTAGTACCTCAAAACTCAAACGCGGTAGTTCTTCCCTTTGTAGTTATAAAGGCGAAGCTGGTTTTTGTCGGCGCGGTATTCGTAGGCGCGGCCGTCGGCGGAGAGCCGGATGCGCCAGCCGCGTGTCATCATCATCCCGCTCATCTCGTCTTCTTCGGCGGCGCCGAGCGCCATATCGGGGAAATCGGCGTCTTCGACTGACGATTCACTGATTTTGGACGCGTCCGTTTTCAGGCGCTGCGCCAGGTCCGTGCGAGCTTTCTCGATTGCGTCTTCTTTGGTCATAGAGGCTTTGCCGACTCAAACGACCCTCGAGCATCCTTTGTTCCCGATGGTAGGAGACATTTTGAGCTACTTTAGATCGCCGTACAAGTGCTGCAACAAGACGGCGGTCGCGATGGCGGCGGTTTCGGCGCGCAGGATGCGTCCGCCGAGGGTTATCAGGGAGACGCCGGCGGCGCGGGCTTGATCGAGTTCTTCGTCCGACCAACCTCCCTCGGAGCCAATAATTGCTGTGAGATTATCGGCTTTTAGATCCGTGTTTAAGGCTTGACCCCCGCGTTCGGAAAACATCAAACACAGATTTTCACTGATAACAGATGCAAACTCCGCTGGTGCGGTGATTTCAGGAACGACGGATCTGCCGCATTGTTTCGCGGCTTCGAGTGCGATGCGTTGCCAGCGAGTGACACGTTTCGTCGCGTCGCCTTCATCGCGCAAGCGAATGTCGGCGTAACGCGTGACTACGGGGACGAATTTGTTGACGCCGAGCTCGGTCCCTTTCTGCACGACAAGATCAAACTTCTCACCCTTCAAGAGCGCGACTGCGAGCGTCAGTTTCAAGGGCGACTCGGGCTTGGGCGATTCGGTCTCGTCTCGCAACTCCAGCTCCGCAAACTCGCGTCGCGCCTGCGCGACGACTGCTCGAAACTCCCGCCCCTCACCGTCAAACACCTGCACTTCATCGCCAACTTTCAATCGCAGCACCTCGCGCAGGTGACGCGCTTCGTCTGCGGTTAGCGTTACGACACCCTTTCCAAAATTGAACGCGCTCGGTGGCGCGAAGAACCTCCGACGAGTCATGCGATGATCGCTGCCCACTCCCCGTCTTGTTTGATTTCAACTTCAGACTGATTAAGTGCGCTGACTACCGATTCGATCTGTGTTTCGAGAATCCCACTCAGAATCAACTTTCCACAGGTAACACCGATCAAAGCCGGAATAATCTGCAGTATCACATCGGCGGTGAGATTGGCGCAGACAAGATCCGCCGACGGTGTCGTCTCTTCGATCGATCCGACACGGAACTCGATCCGATCCACGCCATTCGCCCTTGCATTCTCACGCGCGATCTCGATTGCGTCCGGATCCGTGTCGCAGGCATCGATGCGCGCATCGGGGAACATCTTCGCTGCGGCGATCGCGAGAATGCCCGTGCCAGTGCCGACGTCGAGAAAACTCCCGCCAGCGAAATGCTTCTCGATCGCGTCGAGACACAAACGCGTCGTCTCGTGCGTACCGGTGCCAAAAGCCATTCCCGGCTCGATGCGAATTACGATGCGACCGGGAGCATCGCTAATCTCGGTCCACGGTGGTGCGATAACGAAACGTCCGACCTCGACCGGTTGCCAGTTCTTTTTCCACTCTGCGAGCCAGTCGCGGTTTTCCACCTCGCGCAGGTTCATGTCGCGAACTGACGATGACGGCAGGTCGTAAATCCGGAGCGCCTCGAGCAACACCGATCTGACGAATTCGCGATTCGGTGTTTCCGAGAAGTAACCGGAAACTCTAATCAATCCATCCGTGTGATCTGTGGTTACCGTTCCGAGCGCGCCGGCTTCCATCAAGGCGTACTCGACTGCTTCGCGTGCCGGCGGCTCGAGATCGATTTCGAGTTCATGCCAAACCATATTCATCGAGCAAATGCGCAGAGTTGCGCCAATCCTCTTCGACTTTCACAAACAACTCGAGGTGAACACGGTGGCCCAACAACGCCTCGATATCGGTCCGCGCCGCGATCCCGATCTCTTTCAAACGGCTCGCGCCTTTGCCGATCACGATCTTCTTCTGCGACGTCCTCTCGACCACGATCAGGCAATGAATTCGCGTGAAGTCTTCGCGAACTTCTTCGAAGCGCTCCGTCACCACTGCCGTCACGTACGGAATCTCATCGCCTGACGTACGCAACACTTTCTCGCGCACGATCTCAGCCACAAGGACGCGCAACGACTGGTCCGTCAACTCGTCTTCCGAAAAGATTGGCTCGCCTTCAGGCAGATGACGCAACACACTGTCGAGCAACACGTCGGTCATCTCGTCTTTCAACGCCGAAATCGGAATGATCTCCCGCCAGTCGTACTGGGTTCGATACCAGTCGATCAGCGGCAAGAGCGCGGACTTGTCTTCCAGTTTGTCGATCTTGTTGAGCAGTAGGAGAGCGGGTTTTTCGGAGCGCGTGACGAGGTCGAGAACGAAACGATCGCCGTTGCCGGTCGAGGCGGACGCATCGCGAATCAGGGCGACGAGATCGACGCCGAGCAACGCGTCCTGGACTGCGGCCATCATGCGGCGGTTCAGTTCGTAACCCGGTTGATGAACGCCAGGCGTGTCGACGAACACCGCCTGGCCTTCCGGCTTCGTGATGATGCCCTTAATGCGGAAGCGAGTGGTTTGCGGTTTATCGGAGACGGCCGCGATCTTCTGCCCAACCACTCGATTCAGCAGAGTTGACTTACCCGCATTTGGCCGCCCGATTAAAGCGACGTATCCGCTATTCAACTTTTCTCCGCGAAGATTTGCACCAGATGGACCAGCATGTCGGTCGACTTTTCCAATCCGCGTTTGGAATTAAACTCCAGCTTGCCGTGAAAGTTTGAACCACCGGTGAACAAGTTCGGTGTCGGCAATCCCTGAAACGTCAGTGTCGCGCCGTCAGTGCCGCCGCGAATCGGTAACATGAACGGCTTCACGCCTGCGCGACGCGAAGCTTCCATCGCATTGTTGACCAGCTCCGGATGGTTCTTCAGCTCTTCCTTCATGTTCTTGTAGTTCTCTTTGACGTCGATCGTGATCTTCACCTGCGGAAACTTCGCCGCGGTTTGCTTCACCATATCGCGCAGCATCTTCTCTTTCGCCTCGAGTCCGCTGACGTCGAAATCGCGCAACAAGATCTTCAGATCCGATTTCTCGACGTCGATCACGCCCGCGTACGGATGAACAAACCCGACGCGCTTTTCGGTCGTTTCCGGCAACATGTTTTTCGGAAACCGGCTGACATAGTCGGCGAGCGCGTACATCGCGTTGACCATGATCCCCTTCGCCGTTCCCGGATGCGTGCTCTTACCCTGAAACGTCACGGTCGCCGTGCGCGCACTCCACGTTTCGTCGCTGATCTCGCCGAGTTCGCCGCCGTCGACAGTGTAAGCCACTTTCGCTCCAAAGCCCTGGATGTCGAACTTCTCGATACCTCCGCCGACTTCTTCATCGGGGGTAAAGGCGACCGCAATGCCGCCATGCTTAAGCTGCGGGTTCTGACGCAGCGTGTCGATCATCGTCATGATTTCGGCGACGCCGGCTTTGTCGTCGGAACCGAGCAGCGTGGTGCCGTCCGCAGTGATGATGTCGTCACCGATCAACAGCTTGAGCTCGGGATTCTTGTCGGGCGTGATCACCTGCGTCGGATCTTTCGGCAACACGATGTTCCCGCCCTGGTAATTCTTGTGAACGATCGCGTTTACGTTCTCGCCGGAGACCGCGGGCGACGTGTCCATGTGCGCGATTAAACCAACAACCGGAACCTTCGAATTGTCTGGCAGGTTACCCGGGACCATCGCGTAAACAATTCCAAACTCACTGACGCGAACGTTCTCCGCGCCGAGTGCGGTCAGTTCTTTTGCGAGCAGGTTTGCGAGGTTGAGCTGCTTACGCGTGCTGGGCACTGTCGTTTGATCTTCTGCCGACTGCGTGTCGATCTTCACGTAGCGAAGAAACCGGTCCATCACCGATTCAGTCGGCGGCTTTAGCTGGGTTTGGGCGGAGGCGAGGGTGGCGATATTGGCCAGGAGGAGCAGGAGACACAGGACAGTAGCGGCGATTGATCTCATTCGAACTTCGATACCTTTCTTTAAGCGTGGATTACGCGGGGAGTTTGTTCAAGTCGTCGAGGGCTTGCTGTAGTTCGTTGCGTTTGGCGGCGAGGAGGTTGTCGTCTGCATCGGCCGGGACGTAGATCGGCGGCGCGACGTAAACGCGTGCGCGTGTGAACGGCTTCGGAATCTGAAACTTGTCCCAACTCGGCGTCGTCCAGTAACGGTCCAGCGCCATCGTCACCGGAAGTATCGGATGTCCTGACTTCTTCGCCAGCAGCACCGCGCCCATTTTCGCAACGTAGCGCGGACCTTTCGGCCCGTCGATCGTAAACGCGGTCGTGCAACCCGCGCGCATGAGCCGCACCATTTCGACAATGGCGCCGACGCCGCCCCGGGTGCTCGATCCGCGCACTGCGCCGTAACCGAAACGCTGAATGAACCGCGCGATGTACTCGCCGTCGAAACTGCGCGACGTCATTACTACGATGCGACGTTTACGCCACCAGTAAGTCGTTAGAAAAATCCGGTCGTGCCAGAAAACGTAGATCGGAAGTCCGCCATTCGCCTCGGCTTGCTCGTGATTTTCCCAGCCCGTCACTTCGAAGCGCGCCGTCAGCCCGATCAGGCTGATCAGTGCATAAAAAACGAGGTCAGCCGCGCGAATTAAAAAGCGATCTTTGAACGAGTAGTCTGAGAGGTCGGCAAATTCGTAAGCGCGGTTACCTTGCATCACGGGCGGGCAGTATTTAACCACAGATGCCATAGGTTTTAATAAATGCGCGGTTCACCCGGCGGCCTGGTTTTCCAGCGTTTATGCACCCACAGCCATTGTCCCGGATGCTGCCGGATCTGGTCTTCAATGATCAGCGACAGGCGCGAAGTCAGGCAACGGACGTCGGCTTCTTCGTCGCCCGTGACTTCAGGCTCCAACATCGGACCAACAATCAATTTGAACTTCTTCGTTGCTTCGTTCCACGGCGCGAGAACTGGTAGCAGCGGTGCTTTCGTGCGCAGGGCCAGTTTCGAGATTATGAAACTGGTCGCGGCGGGAACGCCGAAGAAATCGACGAAGATCGCCTCGTCGTCGAGCGCATTGAGATCGAATAACAAGCCCAGCGGCGTCTCGCCCTGGCGGAGGATCTTGAGCATCGAGCGCGCGGCGGAGAGTTTGTCGAGCGTCTTGTTGCCGAACCGTGTGCGGACGCGATCGACCATCTCTTCGATCCGCGGATTGTCGATTCGTCTCACCAGGAATGTGAACGGATGTCCGAGAAATGAGAAGCCGAAACTGGTCAACTCCCATGCGCCGAGGTGTGCCGTCCATAGGATGATCCGGTTGCCGTACTTCTCCTTTGCCGCAAGGAGGTTTTCGATGCCGCTCGGCTCGATCATGTTTCGCAGTTCTTCCTGCGAGCGCGTGGCAAACTGACTGAAAAGTCCGAGTTCTCGGCCCAGGTTGTCGAAACAAGCGCGCACGAGCTGGCGTCGTTCTGCTTCGGTTTTCTCCGGGAACGCCATCTGGAGATTGATCGCCGCGGTTCGCTTGAGGTCGCCCGCCAGCAGGTAGAAAACGCGCCCCATCGACTTGCCGACAGCAATGGCCGCCGGCCCTGGCAACATTCCCAGACCGGTGAGGACGGACTTCGCCGCCGAATATTCCAAGAATGTTTGCAGCTTTCCGGGCTTTGCCATGCAGACGGATTGAAACCAACAGGAGGCGTAGTGTAGCAGGATCTGATATATTTCGAACGCGCGGCGATAGGTTTTCGTACAGCCAATCGTCGGTTGTGCTCCCGCGGCAAGTTTTCTCTCCTCGCACAACTCGGTTTTTAGTTGGATAGGAGCTGGATGGAAAAACGCCGGATTCTCATCGTAGACAATAACGATGAGTTGCGTGTTCTGCTGGAACAGGCTCTCGAAAATCTCGGCCACGACGTGGTCGCCGCCGCGGAACGCGACAAAGCGCTCAACCGCGACGACCTCGACTCCTTCGATCTCATCATCAGCGACCTTGAGGAAGCCGAAGTAAACGGACAACCGTTTAGCGACATTAAAGCCTTCAAGATGGGCGCCGCGAACTACCTTCGTTCCCCCTACAACCGCAACGAGCTGTGCGAAATCGTCGAAAAGACGCTCGCATACAAACTGCGCTACACAGACAATCCAAAAATCCTTTCCCAAATTCACGAGAAGATCGAATTCGAGCTTCCGAGCGACCTGGCTTTAATGAATGGCGTGCTCGAGTATTTGCAGGAACGTGTAGCGAGGCTGGGGCTGATCAAGATCGAGCGTTCGAACCTTTTCGTCGCGCTTGATGAAGCATTTGTGAACGCCGTCAAACATGGCAACAAGAGCGACCCAACGAAACTGGTTCGTATCACCGCGGAGTTAACACCCAAAGAAGCGAGCTTCACCGTCGAAGACGAAGGCGAAGGTTTCGACATCCGCGAGATCCCCGATCCGTGCGATCCGGCCAACTTGTTCCGCACCTCGGGCCGTGGGGTGCTGCTCATCTACAACATCATGGACGAAGTTGAGTACAATGCGCAGGGTAATCGCGTAAAGATGGTGAAGCGACCGGAAACTCCGATCGACGCTCAACTAGTTGAACCAGTCCCTGACGACAAACACGCCTGAAGTCTCTCGCACCGCATCCTTCTGGAGCACTTGGCGGTGGTGGTTGCCACCAGCAATCGTCGCGCTTGCTCTCGTTCTTTACTTCGTCGATCCATTCATAGGCGACTGGGACGGCCTCGATTACACGATGCTGTCGTTGACCGGCTATCCGTCGTCGATGGCGCTCGGACGCAACCTCTTCATCTCCAGCAATCATTTGCTTTTCGTCGCCGGGCGGCGTCTTTTCCAGTTACAACCTGAGAACGCTTACCTGTTGTTCAAGTACGCGGTGGTGGCGCAGGCGCCGCTGGCGATCGTTGCGGTGTGGGTGTTGGCGCGTGACCTGAGCGGCTCGCTTTTCAGTGCGACGATGGCGGCGCTGCTCGTCGTTTTCTCGCCCGTGTTTGTGCTTTATGGCGGACAGGTGATGACTGATGTTCCGTCGGTGCTCGTGTTGACGGTTGCGCTGATCGTGCACATCCGCGGAGTGCAGCAAAAGAAACTGTGGATGATTTTAGTTGGCGCCGGGCTAATGGGACTCGGCGTGAACTTGCGTGAGACTGTGGGATTGTATGCGCCGTGGCTGTTGCTCGCGCCCGTTGTTTTTGGCTGGAAGTTTGGGAAGCGCGAAGTTGTTTATGTTGTCGCGTCGTGCGCAGTGTTTGCGTTGCTGGCATTCGGGTGGTTTGGTTACTGGTTCATCACCGATCCGCAGTACCGCGCGCTGTGGCATGGCTGGCGCGAGTCGATGCGCGACGAGTCGGCGCGGCATCCGGTGGCACTGGCGAACCTGCGTCCGTATCTGCTGTACTTTTTCATTAGCGCGCCGGTGTTGTTCTTGACGCTGCCGTTTGCGCCACTGAATGAATGGCGGAAGCATCGTTTATCACCGATGCTAGCGTTGTGGGTGATGGCGTTCTTTGCGAACCTCCTCCTGTTCTTCAACTACAGCACGACGATCAACTGGCGCTACTTCCTGACCGGATTGCCGGGGCTCGTGCCGCTCGGCGCCGTGTGGCTGATCAGTTTTGGTGAGAAGAAGCTGGGTAGTAAGCAACGCGCGTTGCAGGCAGCGACGGCGGTGATACTTCTGCTGGCGGGGATCTTTTTCATTGCCGTGCGGCCGATCAGCTTCGAGTTTATTCAGCGGCGTGCGATGAGTCGTGATTACAAGCACCGGCTGGAAGTGGTGCCGCACGACGCGATTATGATCTCAGGTGCGCAGACGGTTGCGGTGCATTACTGGGCGGCGATCGGCGAAGGTAGTTGGCAGACGATCGGAACGGGTGGCGGTTGGCCGGGCGACAAGCTGTTTTCGACGATTGAGAATTATCTGGCGCGAGGACAGCGTGTTTTTATCGATTCGGATCCGCGGTGGTGGCTGCCGTGCAGTTGGCAACGCGATGAGATCCCGACAATCGTCAAGCTGCAGGACCATTTCAGTTTTCGTCATGTTGCAGACACGATTTACGAGCTGCGGCCGTTGAACGATCCGGCGGCGCGCGACAATCCGAATCTGGCGCGGCTGTTGCCGGAGAACCGGCCGGAAGACACGAAGAAATGTCCACCGGGCCGGCGGTAAACACGGATTAAGCCAAAAATGCCGTACGAAATTTTTCTTGCCTTTCGTTATCTTCGCGCGCGACAGAAACGTCGACTCGTGCGAGTCACGGCGGTGGCGGCGATGCTCGGCATTACGATGGGTGTGGCGGCGTTGATCGTCACATTTGCCTTGTCGAACGGGTTCCGCGACGAGATGAAGGAAAAGATTCTTCAAGGGACATCGCATCTTAGCGTTCTGCGCGCGGATGGATTGCCGATTACCAACTACGCGGACATTGGCGCCCGTTTGCAACAGATCGACGGCGTCGAAAGCGCGTCCGCGACGACTTACGACGGCGGTCTCGCACGCGGTTCGAAAGGCTCGGCGTACGCGGTGATTCGCGGTATCGAAAGCAAGGCAGGTCAAACAGCGCAGGCGCGGAACTGGTTGACGGACGGTTCGTTCGATCCGTTGTTCGCCCGGTCGCCGGTAAACGACGGTCGCACGCCGCCGGCGGTTGTCGGTTCGGAACTCGCGAGTCGCATCGGGATCTCCGTCGGCGACGTTTTTCAGATCATTCCCGCAAATGAAGCAGGCAGCGAGACGATGCGTCGGCTGCGTGTTGCCGGAATCTTCCGTTCCGGCTTGTTCGAGTACGACTCGACCTGGATCTACGTGGACTTCGATCTCGCCGCGACATTCGCCGGCGGCGATCACACCGCGTCGGTGATGAGCGTTCAGGTAAAAGATCCGAATCGCGTCAAAGACGTAGCAGCACGAGTGCAAGCAGCGTTGGGCCAGGAGTACACGACGGTCGACTGGCAACAAGCGAACCAGCCATTGTTTTCCGCGCTCGCACTCGAACGCCGAATGGGACTGTTCATCATTGGTCTGATCATCGCGGTCGCCGCGCTAAACATCACGACGATGCTGATCCTAGTCGTGGTCGAACGACGACGAGACATTGCAGTGTTGAGCACACTCGGCGCGACGCGCATGGGAGTGATGTTGCTGTTCGTGATTGAAGGCGCAGTGGTTGGCGCGATCGGCGCGATGGCGGGAATGGTGTTGGGCCTTGCGGCGTGTGTCGTCGGCAACTATTTCAAGCTCGTCAGTCTGCCTGCTGACGTCTACTCGATCAGCGATGTGCCATTCAACGCCACATTCGGCGAGACGCTGCTAGCCGCGCTCGTCGCGTTTGTGTTGAGTGTGTTGGCGACGATCTATCCAGCTCGCGCAGCCGCCCGGTTGCGTCCGGTCGAGGCGCTGCGCGATGGATGACTTCGGACTCGACGTGGTCGATCTGCGAAAGAGTTTTGTCGCGCCGAACGGAGAACGAATCGAGGTCCTGCGAAGCGTTTCGTTTTCCGCGAAGCACGCGCAAGTGATCGCGATCACTGGACCATCCGGTTCGGGTAAATCGACGCTGCTTCATCTGCTCGGCGGGCTCGAAACCACGGATCACGGCACGATAACATTTGACGGTTCCGAAATAACAAATCTGAATCCGCGTAAATTGGCCTCGCTCAGAAGACAACAGATCGGATTTGTATTCCAGTTTCACAACCTCCTGCCCGACCTGTCCGCCATCGAAAACGTCGCCCTGCCTTTACTGATCGCGCGCGAGAAGCGCGAGTACGCCTACAACCGCGCTGCGAACCTCCTCGAAGACGCGCACCTGACGGGCCGGGAAGACCACCCCGTTTCGCACCTTTCCGGTGGTGAACAGCAACGAGTCGCCCTCGCCCGAGCGTTAGTTACGCATCCGCGGCTGCTGTTGGCGGACGAACCAACCGGCAACGTCGACGCTGCAATCGCCGAGGAATTAGGAAAAGCACTCGTTACTTACGTCCGCAACAACGGCGCGGTGGCGGTGATGGCCACGCACAGCGCCACTCTCGCGAGTATTTGCGACCGCGCTTTTGTTTTGAAGGACGGCCGCGTGAGTCCGGTGACGGATTCGTGAAAAACCGGCTGTGTTAAGTGTTTAATCCTAAGGAATAAGACAAAGCTTCGTGCCTTTTCATTCATAGGTTATAATCCCGCCAAGTTGCCGGGCAGCAGTTTTTGCCCGGCTTGGTAATCATAAAGACTTTTACGTAATCAAGATGTTCGAACGTTACACAGAAAAGGCGCGGCGTGTGATCTTCTTCGCACGTTACGAAGCCTCGCAGTTTGGAGCCCCGGCGATCGAACCCGAACACCTGTTGCTGGGTCTGATGCGCGAAGATAAAACACTCACCGGACGCTTTTTCCCGCGCGCCCAGGTCTCCATCGAATCGATTCGCAAGGAGATCGAAGGGCGAACCCTCCTGCGCGAGAAGATCTCGACGTCGGTCGAACTGCCGCTCGCCCCGGAAACGAAGCACGTTCTGGCATATGCGCACGAGGAGAGCGACCGGCTCCAGCATCGCCACATCGGCACCGAACATCTGCTGCTCGGACTTTTGCGTGAAGAGCGTTCGATGGCCGCCGAGATTCTTTATGAGCGCGGATTGCGGTTGAACGCCGTGCGCGACGAGATTGCTCGGCAATCAGGCGCGGAATCTCGCACTTCGCAAAAGAAAGACACACCGCACCTCGTCGAGTTCTCGCGCGACCTGACCGACGACGCCGGAAACGACAAACTCGATCCGCTGATCGGACGCGAAGCCGAGATCGAACGCGTCGTTCAGATTCTTTGCCGTCGCACGAAGAACAATCCCGTGTTGATTGGCGAGCCGGGCGTCGGCAAGACCGCGATCGTCGAAGGCTTGGCCCAACGCATCGTGCGCGGCGACGTTCCGTCGTTCCTCGAAAACAAACGTATCCTTTCGCTGGATCTGTCGCTGATCGTTGCGGGCACAAAATACCGCGGCCAGTTTGAAGAGCGGTTGAAACAGATCATGCGCGAGCTGGTAGAGAACCCGCAGTACATCGTTTTCATCGACGAGTTGCACACACTGGTCGGGGCGGGCTCGGCGGAAGGTTCGCTCGACGCCGCCAACATTTTGAAACCCGCATTGTCGCGCGGTGAGATTCAATGCATCGGCGCGACCACGCCCGCCGAGTTTCGCAAGTCGATCGAAAAGGACCGCTCGCTCGAGCGTCGTTTCCAGGCAGTGAAAGTCCCGCCGCCGTCTGAAGCGGAAGCAGTCAGCATTCTCGACGGTGTGCGCGAGCGTTACGAGAGTTTTCACCAGGTGCGTTACACCGACGACGCGCTGGAAGCCGCGGTCTACCAATCACACCGCTACATTCCCGATCGCTTCCTGCCCGACAAAGCCATCGACGTGATCGACGAAGCCGGTGCGCGCGTGAAGCTGCGCGTCCGTCGCGAACAGGGAAACCTTGCCGACTGGAACGAAATCAACGACTGGTCGCGTTCCTACGACGGTGCGAGCCTGCGCGCGACGCATGAAGATGCACTCGTTTCCGCGGAAGTCACCCGCGACGACGTCGAAGACGTGATCGCTCGCTGGACCGGCATCCCGGTCAACTCATTGAAAGAAGAAGAAACGAAGAAGCTTCTTCGCATTGAAGTCGAGTTGCACAAACGTGTGATCTCGCAGCGTCCGGCCATCTCGGCTTTGGCGCGCGCGATTCGTCGCTCACGTGCCGGACTCAAGAACCCGCTGCGTCCGGTTGGCTCGTTCCTGTTTTTAGGCCCGACCGGCGTTGGCAAAACCGAAGTGGCGCGATCGCTCGCGCAGTTTCTGTTCAGAAACAAAC
>Ga0111538_10002930_pt1 | contig 23938 bp, 24 predicted proteins | sample SoiMethybrSBSTD1_FD_79669 | JGI IMG/M metagenome (GOLD analysis project Ga0111538, IMG submission 79669) | Bulk soil microbial communities from a Populus tree surrounding site in Tennessee, USA - Soil MetaG P. TD hybrid SBSTD1 (version 2)... | ecosystem: Environmental > Terrestrial > Soil >...
ACCATGTTCTCGGCCGTCAACTTCCTTACACCCTTGACGGGTATGCGCTGCTCCCGGGCCGTTTCGTCGACCGACGGCGTGATCACCGGCACATCGGCCGTCGACCGGGCGCCGAGCACGTCGTCACGGGTGATGGAACCGGACGGACCGGACCCGGTGAGCGCGGTCAGGTCGACGCCCAGGTCCTTGGCGAGCTTGCGCACCGGCGGCTTGGCGAGCACCGCGGGCGAGGCGACGGGCGCCGGCGGCTCCGGCTCCGGTTCGGGCTCCGGTACCGCCACCGGCTCGGCTACCGCCGGAGCCGCGGCGACAGCAGCCGCACCGTTCGCCCCAACCCTGGGCCGCCGTTTCGCGACCGTGCTCTTCGGGCCGTACCCGACGAGCACGGCGGTGCGCCCGCCCGGCGCCGGACCGCCGATCAGGCCGGGTTCCACCGGAGCGTCTCCGGCGACCTCCACCGCGGCCAGCGAGGCGGCCGACGGGGCCGGATCGACCGGTCCCGAGCCGGGCTGCGTGTCGATCGAGATGATCGGGGTGCCGACCTCGACGGTCTGGCCCTCGGGGCAGTGGATCGCGGTGACCTCGCCGGCCCACTTGGCCGGGATCTCCACCGCCGCCTTCGCGGTCTCGACCTCGACGATCGGCTGGTTGAGCGTCACCGTGTCGCCCACCGACACGAGCCACTTGAGGATCTCGCCCTCGGTGAGGCCCTCACCGAGGTCGGGCAGCGCAAAGTCCTTGATGCGAGTCATGGTCACCGCACCTCGCTTCGCGAGGTGCGGTGAGAGAGCCGCCGCAGTCGCTCCGCTCCGGCGGCGGCTCTCCTGAGCTGAATGATGATCTCGCTCCGCTCGATCATGAAGCCCCCTCAGAACCCGAACGTGCGGTCGACGGCGTCGAGCACCCGGTCCAGGTCCGGCAGGTACTCCTCCTCTACGCGGGACGCCGGGTACGGCGTGTCGAATCCGGTGACCCGCAGCACCGGTGACTCGAGCGAGTAGAAGCAGTGCTCGGTCACCCGGGCGGCCACCTCGGCCGAGACGCTGATCGTCGACGGGGCCTCGTGCACCACCACGCAGCGGCCGGTGCGGCGGACCGACTCGTACACCGGGCCGAGGTCCAGCGGCGAGATCGAGCGCAGGTCGACGACCTCGAGCGAGCGTCCGTCCTCCTCGGCCGCGGTGGCCGCGTCGAGGCAGGTGCGGACCATCGGACCGTAGGTGACCAGCGTGACGTCACCCCCGGACCGGAGCACCCGGGACGCGTGCAGGGCGCCGCTGGCCTCGTCGCGGTTGATCTGGCCCTTTTCCCAGTAGCGCCGCTTCGGCTCGAAGAAGATCACCGGGTCGTCGCTGGTGATGGCCTGCTGGATCATCCAGTAGGCGTCGTCGGGGGAGGCGCACGCGACGACCTTCAGGCCGGGCGTGTGCGCGAAGTACGCCTCGGGAGACTCCGAGTGGTGCTCGACGGCGCCGATGCCGCCGCCGAACGGAATGCGGATCACGATCGGAATCCGCACCTTGCCGCCCGAGCGGTAGTGCATCTTCGCGACCTGGGACACGATCTGGTCGTAGGCCGGATAGACGAAGCCGTCGAACTGGATCTCGCAGACCGGCCGGTAGCCGCGGATCGCGAGGCCGACGGCGGTGCCGATGATCCCGGACTCGGCCAGCGGCGTGTCGATCACCCGCTCCTCGCCGAAGTCCTTCTGCAGCCCGTCGGTGATCCGGAACACGCCGCCGAGCTTGCCGACGTCCTCACCCATGATGATGACCTTGTCGTCGGCCTCGAGGGCGCGGCGCAGGCCGAGGTTGAGGGCCTTGCCGAGGGTCACGGTTTCACTCATCAGTGGCTCCCCTCGAACGACGCCAGGTAGGCGGCGTACTGCTCGCGCTGCTCGTCCAGGTGGGGTGAGCCCTCCGGGTACACGTTGTCGAAGATCGTCAGCGGCGCCGGGTCGGGCATGGAGAGCACCCGTTCGCGCAGCTCGACCGCATGCTTGGCGGCCGTCTCGTCGACGTCGGCGAAGAATTCGTCATCGGCGAGCTGTTCGCGCACCAGGAGCGCCCGGACCCGCAGGATCGGGTCCCTGGCCTGCCAGGCCTCGACCTCGCTGGCGATGCGGTACCGCGACGGGTCGTCCGAGGTCGTGTGGGCGCCCATCCGGTACGTGTAGGCCTCGATGAGCGTCGGGCCCTGGCCGTGCCGGGCCTGGTCCATGGCCTTGCGGGTGACCGCGTACGTGGCCAGGACGTCGTTGCCGTCGACCCGCACGCCGGGGAAGCCGAACCCGTTCGCGCGCTGGTAGAGCGGCACCCGGGTCTGCCGCTCGAGCGGCTCGGAGATCGCGTACTGGTTGTTCTGGCAGAAGAACACGACGGGCGCGTTGAACACGCTCGACCACACGAACGCCTCGTTGACGTCGCCCTGGCTGGTGGCGCCGTCGCCGAAGTACGCGATGACGGCCTCGCCGTCGTCGGTGCCGACCTTGCCGTCCATGGTGATGCCCATGGCGTAGCCGGTGGCGTGCAGCGTCTGGGCGCCGATCACGATCGTGTACATGTGGAACTTGTATGCCTGCGAGTCCCATCCGCCCTGGTCGACGCCGCGGAACAGGCCCAGCGGCATGATCGGGTCGATGCCGCGGCAGTAGAGCACGCCGTGCTCGCGGTAGGTCGGGAACGCCATGTCCTGCGGCCGGAGTGCGCGGCCGGAGCCCACCTGGGCCGCCTCCTGGCCGAGCAGGCTGGCCCAAATGCCCAGCTCACCCTGGCGCTGCAGCGCGGTGGCCTCGGCGTCCAGCTTCCGGACCGTGACGAGGTCGCGATACAGGCCGCGGTACTCCTCGTCGGTGAACTCGACGGCGTACTCGGGATGCTCGACCCGGACGCCCTCGGGGCTCAGTAGCTGAACGAAGTCGGGGGACGGCCCCGGACCTCCCTTGCCCATTCGTGTCTCCCTGTCGTGTCACGCGTCGGCAGCGGGGTGGCCCTGCCAGCGCAGCGGGGTGGCGCCGCGCGCTCCGCCCGGTCGGGACGGCGCTCGCGGCGGGAGTGGTCACCGGCGCCGTGCTCCGCAGGGTGTGCGAAGGCCGCGGCTCCGGTGCCGCAGGCTCCAGTATCGCGGAACATCCCGCCGTGGCCACAGCAGAGTGGACCAAGACTTTCACGTTCCGGTCGTATCCGGACGGATGCCCCACGCGTTGGCCCTATCGACCGTTGCTTTTCCGATCTTGGACGCAAGGAGTCGCGCGTGCCCGTCCCCCCGCACGCTGACCAGGACGCACACCACGATGCAGTACCACATCCCGTGATCGCGGCCGCGTATGCGGCGGCCCGCGGTTCGATCGAGGCGCCGCCGGTGCCGGCCCGTCACAAGGCGCCGCTGCGGCCGCCGAGCCGGCGCGCCTGGGTTGCCGTCGGCCTGCTCGTCGCGCTGACCGCGCTGCCGACGCTGGTGGTGATCCTGGCCGGCCGGGCGGCCCTGCATGGCCCTGACGACCCGCAGCCGTACCGCGCCGACGGCGGCCGACCCGTCGTGATCGAGCCCGGACCCGACGGCGCCAACCGCCACAACGACGCCGCGGTGGCACCGCAGGTCGAGGGCGGGGCCACCCCGTCCGCGCCGGCGGGGGCGGGTGGCGCCGCCGGCGGCGACCGGACCGAGGCGACCCCGTGCCCGACCGGCTCCGGATCGGCCGGGGCCGCGGGCGGCACGGCGGCCGCGGGCGGTGGCGCGCCGCCGGCCGGTGGCGGTTCGTCCGGTTCCGGCTCCAGGGGCGACGCGGGAAGCGGCGCCCAGGCCGCTCCGGGTGCTCCCGGGGGCGGCGCTCCCGGTGGTGCGCCGGGTGGCGGCGCGGCCCCGGCCGGTGGCGCACCGGCCGGCGACGACGGCCCGGCCGGCGACGGCCACGGCTCGCACGACGGTTCGCACGATGGCCACGGCTCCGGCGGTGCGGACGAACCGGACGATGACCCGCCGGCTCAGTCCGGCGGCGGCTCGAACGAGTCGGCCCCGGGTCGCAACTTCATCGAGCGCGTCTTCGACGAACTCGGCATCCCGATCCCGTAGCGCCCATCCGCGATCTTGGACGCCGGTCGGTGCTCCAGCACCGACCGGCGTCCAAGATTCCCCCGGGTGCCTGACGCCCCGTACGTTCGCGGGATGGTGAGCGTGCGGCGGTACGAGTCGCGGGATCTGGCGGCCCTTCGGGAGATCTGCGTCCGGACCGGGTACCGGGGCACCGACGCGACGGGCGTCATGGCCGACACCGCCATCCTCCCGGACGCCTATGCCGAGCCGTACGTCGTGCACGATCCCGGGCTCGCGTTCGTCGCCGACGACGGGGGAGCGGCCGTCGGGTACATCGTCGGGACCGCGGACACGAACGCGTTCGCCGACTGGTTCGCCGAGACATGGCTGCCGCGGGTGGCGCCGAAGCACGCGGCGCCGCCGGAGCACCCCGACAACTTCGAGGAAGCCATCCTCCGCGACCTGCACAACCCGGCCCGCATGGTGCTCCCCGAGCTCGCCGGATACCCCGCCCACCTGCACATCGACCTGCTGCCCGGCTACCAGGGGCACGGCCTCGGCCGTCGGCTGATGGACGCCTTCCTCGCCGAACTCCGGGCGCGCGGCGTCGGCAGCGTGCACCTGGGCATGGATCCGGCGAACACCGGTGCGCGCGCCTTCTACGACAGGCTCGGCTTCGCGCCCATCGAGGTGCCCGGCGGCGGGGTCTACCTGGGGCGCAGCACCGGCGGGTAGAGCACGTCGGCGTCGCCCTGCTGGAACAGTTCGGCCGGGCGGCCGACGGCCTGCGCGCGGCGCCGACCGGTGGAACGCACGAATCCGTCGGTGGTGGTCACCTTGCGGTGGAAGTTGCGCGGGTCCAGGTCGGTGCCCCAGACCGCCTCGTAGACGCCGCGCAGTTCGGCGATGGTGAACTCGGCGGGGCAGAACGCCGCGGCGAGCGGGGTGTACTCGAGCTTGGCCCGGGCCCGCTCGACGCCGTCGCGCAGGATCTCGTCGTGGTCGAACGCCAGCCGCTGCACGCCGTCCACCGCACGCCAGTGCGCGCCGGCCGCGTCCGAGCCGGCGGTCGGCGCCGGCAGGTCCGGTAGCAGCGCCAGATAGGCGACGCTGACGACGCGCCCCCGCGGGTCCCGGCGCGGCCCGCCGTAGGTGCGCAGCTGTTCCAGGTGCCCGGCGGCCGTCGCGACGCCGGTCTCCTCGCGAAGCTCGCGCTCGGCGGCGGCGGGCAGGTCCTCGTCGTCGAGCACGAAGCCGCCCGGCAGCGCCCAGCGGCCCTTGTACGGCGGGATGCCGCGCCGGATGAGGAGCGCGTTCAGCACACCGTCGCGGATGGTCAGCACGACGAGATCGACAGTGACGCGCACTACTTATCACCACCTTGACGATAAGTGTCGGGCGGGGTTATCGTCGTAGTGACGATAATAGAGGAGGCGGGCACATGGCCGACATCACCCGGCGATTCTTCCTGCGCCACCTGCGCGGCGCGCCGACCAGCTTCGTCCGGCACACCGTCAAGGGCAAGGTCCGACACGAGGGCGTCGGGCAGTCGTTCTGGTACCGGCCGCTCACGGCGGTGCTCTCGGAGGTGCCCGTCGACGACCGCGAGCTGCCGCTGCTGTTCCACGCCCGCACCGTCGACTTCGCCGACGTCACCGTGCAGGCGACCGTCACGTTCCGCCTCTCGAACCCGGCGCTCGCGGCCGAGCGGCTCGACTTCGCCATCGACCCGCAGGAGGGCGAGTGGCGCGCCCAGCCGCTGGAGCAGGTCGCCACGCTGCTCGCCGAACTGGCCCAGCAGCCGGCCCTCGACCTGCTCTCCCGGCTGCCGCTCACCGACGCGCTCACCGCCGGCATCGCGCCGGTGCGCGAAGCCGTGGCCGCTGCGCTGGCGGCCGACCCGCGGCTGACCGAGACCGGCGTCACCGTCGTCTCCTCGCGGGTGGTCGCGATCCGGCCGGAGCCCGACCTGGAACGCGCGCTGCAGACGCCCACCCGCGAGGCCGTGCAGCAGGACGCCGACCGGGCCACCTACGCCCGCCGCGCGGTGGCGGTGGAGCAGGAGCGGGCGATCGCGGAGAACGAACTGCAGAGCCGCATCGAGCTGGCCCGGCGCGAGGAGCAGCTGGTGAACCAGAAGGGCGCCAACGACCGCCGCGCCGCGGAGCTCGACGCCGCCGCGAAGCTCGTGACGAGCCAGGGCCAGACCGATCGCGCCCGGCTCGCCGCCGAGTCCGACCGGGTGCGCGAAGAGGCGAAGGCAGACGGTGTGCGCGCCGTCGGTCTCGCGTCGGCCGACGCCGAGAAGGCGCGCCTCGACGCCTACCGCGAACTGCCCGTCGAGACGCTGTGGGCGCTCGCGGTGGAGAAGGTCGCCGGGAGTCTGCCGGCGATCGGGGAACTGACCATCACGCCGGACGTGGTCACCAAGCTGATCGGCCGGCTCGCGAACCGGGACGGCCGGGAATGACGCTCGCCCCCCGCGCGGTTGTCGTGTCGCGACGAAGCGAACTCGACGAGTTGCTGGCCCGGCACGGCACCCGCGCGGCCGCCGCGTACTTCCTGCGCCAGCGCGGTCGGGACATGTCCGAAGTGGACGGACGACACGCCGCCCTGCAGAAGGCGAAGCTGGCAGTCGGCAACGCGATCCCGGCCGACTGGCGGCGGGGTCACGTCGACCGCGACGACCTGCCGCGGTTCCTGTTCGGCCCGGAAGACGTCGTGCTCGCCGTCGGGCCGGACGGCCTCGTGGCCAACGTCGCCAAGTACCTCGACGGCCAGCCGGTCATCGGCGTCAACCCGGAACCCGGCGTCAACCCGGGAGTGCTGGTGCAGCACGACCCGGCGGCGATCGCCGACCTGTTGCGCAGCCGGATGCTGCCGATGTCCGAGCGGGCGATGGTGACCGCCGAGCTCGACGACGGTCAGGAGCTGTTCGGGCTCAACGAGGTCTACTGTGGACACCCGACACACCAGTCGTCCCGCTACGTACTGTCCACACCGGACGGACAGCGGGAGCGGCACTCGTCGTCGGGTGTGGTGGTGGGCACCGGAACCGGCGCGACCGGCTGGTGCGCCTCGATCGCGCGCGCCTTCAAGGGCGCGCCGCCGTTGCCGGCCGCGGAGGAGCGCGCGCTGTGCTGGTTCGTCCGGGAGGCGTGGCCGTCGCCGGCCACCGGTGTGTCCGCGACGTCCGGCCTGCTCACCGGCACCGACCGCCTGGAGCTCACCTGCACCAGCGAACGGCTTGTCGTGTTCGCCGACGGGCTGGAGAGCGACCGGCTGGAGCTGTCGTGGGGGCAGCGGGTGCGGATCGGGCTGGCCGCCCGGTCACTCTGCCTCGTCAGCGCGGGCGTTGTAGTCGGCTAGCCAGTCGGCGACGGCGCGCTCGTCGTTGAGGTCGACGCCGTCGGCGAGCAGGGCGGCGGTGGCGCGCGCTGCCTCGCTGCGGTGCGAGCCGCTGCGTGCCCGCCGGGCGAACTCGGCGCGGTGGGTGGCCACCGCCGCCACGTTCTGCGCGACCGCGCGCGGCGGCAGGCCGCTCATCCGGCCGGCCCAGCGAACCCACGCCGAGAGTGCGCTGGGGATCAGCTCGATGTCGTCGCGGTCGAGCAGGGTGCGGGCCGGCAGCCAGTCCAGGAGGAAGTTCTCGACCGAGGCGGGGTTCCAGCGCAGCGGGTCGTCGGCGCCGAAGCCGGCGATGAGCTTCAAGGCGAAGACGAGCGACTCGTCGTCGGCATTCGTCAGGCGTGCCGCCTCCGGCGCGGCCTGGAAGTCGGCGACGGTGAGCGGCGGCTCCTCCGCCGGCACCGGCAGCAGCCGCAGGCGGTGCCCGGCGAGCGCCCGGTCGCTGGTGAGCGAGCGCGCCTCGGGCAGTTCGGGCAGGCCGTCGGTGACGTCGAGGTAGCGCTCGACGGCGCCGCGCAGCTCGCCCGGGTCGACCTCGACCATCCGCACGTCTGGGTCGGTGGCGGCGGCCGCCTCGAGCTGGGCGAGCAGCGCGCCGGCCGGCGCGGCGAGGAACAGGTCCTTGACGTAGCCGAGCTCGTGGTCGACGAGGGCGGCGACCACGTGGTCGGGCCCGCCGGCCGGCCCGGTGTACGCGAACGAGGCGAGATAGGTGATCTGGTTGCCGTGCTGGTCGCCGAAGGCGTGCGCACCCGTCGGCCGCACGGCGCCCACCTGCTCCAGCCACGCGGGCGGATCGGCGGGCGGCGCCGGGCGGGCCTTCGCGCGTCGGCTCGAACCGCCATCGCGATCCGCGATGGCCGCGAGCACCCACCGCAGCATCGCGGCGTGCCGGGTGCGCCGGCGCGCGAGGTAGCGGCGCAGGCCCTCGGCGGTCTCGGTGAGGACGGCCGCCCGGTCGGCGCGCGCGATCGCATAGGCCGCGCCCAGCATCGTGGACACGATGAGTTCGGCATCGTACGCCGTGCCCACCCGTTCGAGGTCACCGGCGACGGACAGGAACAGTTCGTACCGGGACGCCGCCAGGTCGGCCCGCCGTCGTTGGGTGGGAACGTCCGGGTCGGGCGTGGGCATGGGCGCGAGTCTACGTCGGCTCCGTGGTGCAGTTCCGCCAATCGGCCCCGCGGTTCGGCGGTCCGCACGCAGCATTGAGGAATGACGCAGACTCTCGCTCCGCGCTCGGAACGCGTCTCGGCGCTCAGCGTGCGCCCGTACCGTCCCACGGACCACAACGCGTGTCGGCGGCTGTGGGCCGAACTGGTCGAGCAGCAGCGGGAGTTCTACGGCGATCCGCGGCACGGCGGGGAGGATCCCGGCGCGGGCTTCGAGGAGTACCTCACCCGCCTCGACCTGGCGGGCATGTGGGTGGCCGACGATCACGGCGTGCTCGGGCTCGTCGGCCTGGTGCTGGACGGTCGCGGCGGCGCGGTGGACCCGGTGGTGGTCACCGGCCGCCGTCGTGGTCAGGGCATCGGGCGCGCGTTGCTCTCGCACGTGGCCGAGCAGGCGAAGCGACGCGGACTGCGGGAGCTGACGATCTCGCCGGAGTGGCGCAACGTGGAGGCGATCCACTGCCTGCACGCCGCCGGGTACGACACGCTGACCAACATCACGCTGGCGCTGCGGCTCGACCGCGGGTCCCACGCGGGCGGGCTGCGCGCGGGTCCGGAACTGCACGACAGGGATTTCCGCAGCTGACTCCTGTGGATAACCGGGTGGTTATCCACAGGAAAAATCTCGGTATTCCCTTCCGTGGGGTCGCTCCTCCAGCCTGATTCGCCATGACGACGAAGCTGACGCTGCGATCCCCGGCCGATCTCCTCGCCGCGGTGCCGTACCTCCTCGGGTTCCACCCGTCCGACAGCGTGGTGCTGGTGGCGCTGCGCGGTAAACGGGTGATCTTCCAGGGCCGGGTGGACATCCCCGATCCCGACGAGGTCGCCGGGCTGGTGCCGTACCTCGCCGAGATCGCCGCCCGCCAGAACCCCACCGGGGTCACGCTGATCGGATACGGCCCGCACGAGCGGGTCGTCGGCCTGCTCGCCGCGCTCGGCGCGGCCGTCACCGCCTTCGGCGTTCCGGTGCTCGACGTGCTGCGCGTCCACGAGGGCCGGTACTGGTCGATGGTGTGCGACGAGCCGTCCTGCTGCCCGCCGGACGGCGTCGCGTTCGACGTCGCGGCCACCGCTGTCGCGGCCGCCGCGACGTACGAGGGGCTGGTGGCGCTGCCCGACCGGGCGGCGCTGGCGGCGTCGCTGGCCGAGGTGGCCGGGCCCGGCATCGAGCCGGAGCTCGACGCCGCCCGTGACCGGCTCGCCGAACTCCTCGGCGGTGGCGTGCGGCGGCGCCGGGCGGCGGCCCGCGCGGCCGTGCGCGAAGCGCTGGACCGGTACACGGCCGGCGGTCGCCTGGACGACGACGAACTCGCCTGGCTGGTGGTGCTTCTCACCGACGGCGCGGCCCGCGACGACGCCTGGCAGCGCATGCTGGCCGTCTCGCCGATCGCGGAGCACCAGACACTGTGGACAGACGTGGTGCGCCGGGTGCCGCGCGAGTACGTGGCCGCGCCGGCGACGCTGCTGGCCCTCTCGGCGTGGCGGGCCGGCAACGGGTCGCTCGCCGACGTGGCCGCCCAGCGGGCGCTCTCCGCGTCGCCGGGGTACGGGCTCGCCGAGGTGGTGCGGGAGGCACTGCGCGCGGGAGTCCCGCCGAGCGCGATCGAGTCCGACCGCGAGCCGCCGCGCCGCCGGCGCGCACCGAGGATCAGCTCGGAGGCAGCATGATCCGCTCGTGGCCGGCGTACACGTTGAACGTGCGGCCGCGCAGGAAGCCCACAAGGGTCAGCCCGGCCTCTTCGGCCAGGTCCACGGCGAGCGTGCTGGGCGCCGAGACGGCCGCGAGCACCGGGATGCCCGCGAGCGTGGCCTTCTGCACGAGCTCGAAGCTCGCCCGTCCGCTGACCATCAGCACGTGGCCGGTCAACGGCAGCTGGCAGGTGCGGGCCGCCCAGCCCACCACCTTGTCGACGGCGTTGTGCCGGCCCACGTCCTCGCGCACGCACACCGCGGTGCCCGTGGCGTCGAACAGGCCGGCGGCGTGCAGCCCCCCGGTGACGTCGAACGTCTTCTGCGCGGCGCGCAGCGTGTCCGGCAGCGTGCTCAGGATGCCGGCGTCGACGGTGACGGTGTCCGCGGCGATGTCGTGGCGCGACCGGACCCGCACCGCGTCGATGCTCGCCTTGCCGCACACGCCGCACGAGGAGGTGGTGTAGAAGTGGCGGGTGGGATCGGTCTGCGGCGCCGCGACGCCGGGCGCCAGCGCAACGTCGACCACGTTGTAGGTGTTCGGGATGTCGGCACCGGCGCACAGCTGCGCGGTCAGCACGTCCTCGGCCGCGCTGATGATGCCCTCGGTCACCAGGAAGCCGATCGCGAGGTCCAGGTCGTCGCCCGGGGTCCGCATCGTGACCGCGAGCGCGGGCCGCCGGCCGCCCGCCGGGCCGACCCGGATCTCCAGGGGCTCCTCGGCCGCCAGCGTGTCCGGCCGGACCCGGCTCGGGTCGGCCGCGTCCAAGCTGATCCGGCGGACCCGCCGCCGCCCGGTGACCCGTCCCACCCGTCGAGCCTACGTTGGTGTGATGCAGAAGTACGCGGCCGTGGTGCTCGCGGGCGGGCGCGGGCGGCGGCTGGGCGGCCCGCAGAAGCCGGCAGTCGCGGTGTCCGGGCGGCCGATGCTCGGCCGGGTGCTGGCCGCGGTGGCCGGCGCCGCGGTGCGGGTGGTGGTCGGGCCACCGGAGCTGGGCCGGCTGGTGCCCAACGGCGTATCGCTGATGCTGGAGGATCCGCCGGGCGGCGGACCGGTGGCGGCGCTCGCCGCCGGCCTGACGGCGGTCCCCGCCGACGTCGACAGGCTCGTGCTGCTGGCGGCCGACCTGCCGCTGCTCTCGCCGCCGGCGGTGGACCGGTTGCTCGGCGCGGTGGACGGGTTCGACGGCGCCGTCTACGTCGACGGCGCCGTCTACGTCGACGCGGACGGGCGGCGGCAGTGGCTGTGCGGCGCCTGGCGGGTCGCTGCGTTGCGCGACCGGCTCGCGGGCCTGGCCGGTCCGGCGGCGGGGCGCCCGCCGGGTGACCTGGCCGGGCGCCCGCCGGGTGACCTGGCCGGGCGCCCGCCGGGTGACCTGGCCGGGCGCTCCTTGCGCGACCTGTTCGGGCCGTTGCGGGTGGCCGACGTGTCCGGCCCGGCGGGCGAGCCGCCGCCGTGGTACGACTGCGACACCCCGGCCGAGGTGGCCGAGGCGGAGAGGCTGCAGGGAGGGTCCGCGTGACTTTGGACGAGTGGGCGGAACTGGCGGCGGGCGAACTCGGCGTCGAGGCGCCCGACGGCGCCGCCCAACGGCTGGTGCTGGATGTCGCCCGCGAGGTCGCGCACAACGTGATGCGTCCGGGCGCACCGCTGACCGCGTACCTGATCGGCGTCGCCGTTGGCCGGGGCGCGTCGCTGCCGGAGGCGGCCGCGGCGGTGACGGCCGCGGCGCATCGACATGGCCCGCGACCTGCCGCGACCTGAGGCCGTAGGGTTGCTGGCGTGACTGAGTCCCTGCGGGTCGGTGGCGGCCTCCCCGAGGCCGCGCTCCTCGACGATCTGACCGCCGACCTGCGCACCAAGGTCGGTGAGGCGTGGCAGGATTTCGGCCGGTCGCTGGCCACCGCGCTGCCGAAGCTGCCGGCCGGCGCCACGGTGGAGCTCACCCTGGACCCCACTGCGTCCGGCACCGAAGACGCCGTCTACTCCGTGGTCGTCACGGCCAGCGCCAGCGGGTTCGTCGGCCTCGCCGTCGGCAACAGCGGCCTGCCGCCGGCGTACCGGCTCAACCGGGCCGCGGTCGGCGACCTCGTCGCGCTCGGCTGGTCGCCGCCCGGCGTGGTGCCCGGCTCGGGCGAGGCGTTCGGGCTCGAGCTTCCGTCGGCCGACGCGGCGGCGCTGGCCGTGATCGTGACCCGCACCATGCGCGACGTGTACGGGGCGCCGCACCCGGCGTTCCTCACGTACGCGGTCACCGCGGCCGACGCCGCCCCGGTGCAGCTTCCGGCGCTGGGCACCGCCCGCGCCATGCTGGGCGGGCCGCTTCCCGCGAACGGCGGCTCCGCCGAAGGCGCCGACGCTCCCGCGGCCGATCCGGAAGCCGACGACGGCGCGCCGCACGCCGATGGGGACGCCGCCCGGGACGCCGCCTCCGACGACGACGCGCCCGACCCCGGCGTGCTGCCGCTCGCCGAGCGGGTCCAGCTCGTGGTGTCCAGGCTGCTGAAGACCAAGGCCGAGCAGCTGCAGATGGACGCCGACGGCGACATCGGCATCCGGGCCGGTTCGGCGATGGTGTTCGTGCGGGTCCGCGACAACCCGCCGCTGATCGACGTGTTCTCGCCGGTCCTCACCGAGATCGAGCCGACCGAGCGGCTGTACCGGCGGCTGTCCGAGCTGACGAACCGGATGCCGATCGGCCGGCTGTACTGCAGCAACGACACGGTGTGGGCGTCCGTACCGGTGATGGGTCGCGACTTCCAGGCCTCGCACCTGATGCTCGCCGTGCAGGTGATGACCGGCCTCGCCGACGAGCTCGACGACCGGCTGCAGGGCGAGTTCGGCGGTAAGCGCTTCTACGGCGACGCCGACAAGGCCGCCCAGACCCGCCCCGGCGACGAGCGGACGGGCATGTACCTCTAGACCTTCGCGGGTCTTGATCCCGAATGGGGGCAATAGCACCCATTCAGGGCCAGATCGCGGGTCTTTGGGTCAGCCGCGGAAGACGAACCACCGGCCGTGGCCGGTGCGTGCCGCCGGGGCGGCCGGGCTGGGCGACGGGGTCGCGGACTCGGTCGGGCTGGCGCCGCCGCCGTCCGGTCCGGCGTCGCCAGGGCCGCCGCCGGGGGCGCCACTCTCGCCCTGGCCGCCGCCCTCGTCGTTGTCGCCCTGGCCGCCGGCCTCGTCGTTGTCGCCGTCGTCGGGTGCGCCGCTTCCACCGTCGCCCGGGGCGCTGCTGTCATCGGTGCCGCTCGGGTCGTCGTCGGGTGCGCCGGTTCCGCTGTCGTCGCCCGACCCGTCGCCCGATTCGCTGTCGTCGCCGGACCCGTCGCCCGATCCGCTGGGCCACGGACCCTCCAGGACGCCCGACGAATCGTCGCCGCCGGGGTTGAGCGTGCTCTCCGCCGTCCCGCCGCGGGCCGGAACCGGGCCCGGCTTGACCTTCCCGATCCGCGCGGCGGAACCGGTGGCGCCGCCACCACCACCGCCCGACACGGTGGACGCGGTGGACCCCCCGGTCGGCGTCGCCGGCAGCACCAGCGTCTCGGCCCAGCCCGGCGTGCCCGGCGACCCGGACGCGGCCGCGCCCGTCGTGCCGGGGGCGGTGCTCCGGGCGTCGGCATCGAGGCCGAACCCGGTCGGATCCTCGGCGCTTGCCGACCCGCTGTAGTGGTCGTATGACCAGGTCAGGCCGCCCACGACGGCGCCGGCGAGGCCGGCGGCGGCCAGCGTGGCGACCGCCAGCGCCAACCCCGGGCGTGACCGCGCGCCGGACGGGTCGACCGATGACTCGCTGAAGCTGTCGTACACGAAATCCCCCGTGGATTTGGCAACCTTGTGTGTTCAGTGTGGATACGCAAGGTGACCGCGTCCCGACGGCGCGCGACGCCGACAAAAGATCAGTAAGCCGGGGTCGCCCGATCGTCCGGCGTCGGACGCGGAGCGGCCGGGACGCTTCGCCCGTACGTCCCGGCCGCTCCCTCAGGGGAGGAAAGTCTTCAGTTGAAGGGCACCCAGGCCCGTTGCGTCGCGTTGCCCGGATCGCTGGCCAGCAGGCCGGCGTTCGAGACGGTCCACAGGGTCCCGTCGATCATCAGCGAGCGGCGGATCGTCGGGATGCCGTCCCGGCCCCGCGGGTGCTCGACGAAGCCGACGTCGCTGATCGTGCCGTCGCCGACCCGCAGCACCAGGGCGCCGACGCCGCGGTCGCCCGAGCCGCCCTTGACGTCCTGCAACGGCACCACGAGCAGCCCGGTCTGCGGCCAGTAGAGGAACGCGTGCGGGTCGAACTCGGCCTCCGAGTGGCCGCCCTTGACGTGGTACTGGGCGAGCCGGTCGGGCTTGGTCGGGTCGCTGACGTCGAACAGCGAGATCTGCGTGCCCTGGGCGCGGCCCTGCGCGCTCGCCTCCTGGCCGATGCCGAGCAGTCGCCCGTCGCCGGCCGGGTGCAGGTACGCCGAGTACCCGGTGATCTTCAGTTCGCCGGTGACCGCCGGCTTCGTCGGATCGCGCAGGTCCACCGTGTACAGCGGATCCGTCTGCCGGAACGTGACGACGTAACCGGTGCCGCCGACGAACCGCACCGAGTAGATGCGCTCGCCCTTGCCCAGTCCGCTCACCTTGCCGGCGACGTCGAGGGCCTTTCCGTGCTGCCGCAACACGTAGACGGTCGACTCGCCCTCGGTGGTCGCCTCCCCCCGGAACCCGGTGGTCGTGGCGACCCGCAGGTGCCCGTTCCACTCCGACATGGAGTACTGGTTGAGCAACCAGCCGTCGACCGCGCCGCCCGCGACGAACGCGGGCCTGCCGGGCTTGGACGTGTCGAACTTGTAGAACTCCGTGCGCACCTGGGCGTCCTGCGCCGGCTTCTCGTCGGCGTACATCCGCCAGCGCTGGTCGTTGGCGACGTAGAGGCTGGGCCCGTTGGAGTACACCGTCTCGCCGTCGGCGGCGACCGTCACCGGTTCGCCGTCGCCCAGCGCGCCCTTCGACAGGTCGAACGTCAGCACCGTCAGCATCGACGCGGCCGTGTAGTCGATCGGGTGCGCCACCGCCGAGCAGTCGACCCGCCCGGTGCGGATCGTGGTGCCGTCGTCGACGGAGTAGCGCGGCAGCCAGTCGGAGACGTCGGCCTTGTTGATGGCGCCGACCAGCGCGGCGGTGTACGCGTCGGGGGTGCCGGCCTGCGTCGGCATCTCGATCTCCGGGGCCGACCGCATCACCACCCGGACGACCGGGCCGACCTGCCGCGCGTCGATCAGGCCGCCGCTCATCCCGAACCGGCCGACGACGCGGGGGGCGCCGGAGATGTCCACGAGCGTCAGTTGGGGCGTGATCGCGACGGCGTCGGGCCGGCGGCCGGGGTAGTACGGCTGGTACCCGTTGCCGATGAGCAGCACCTTGTCGCCGGCGAGCAGCATCTCGTTCATGTGGTAGGTGTCCGGCGCGAAGTCGGTGCCGCTGGTGTTGGCCGGGCGGACGTCGAGCTTGCCCACCTGGGTGCGGCTCGCCGCGTCGACGACCCGCAGCACGCCGCCCTGGACCGTGATGATCCGCTTCCCGTCGGTCTTGACCAGGTCCGGCTCGTCGACGCCGGCCTCGTGCGTGTTGGTGCCGGAGTGGTCGCCGGCCTCCTTCCCGGCCGGGTTCGCCTCGCGGGCGCCGGCCGAGTCCGCCGCGGCGCCGGGCGGGGCGGCGGCGTTCGGCACGCCCTCGCCGGCCGAGTCGACGGCGGTGCCGCCCTCCGCCCGACCGCCGGCGAAGTCGAGCCGACGGGCGCCCCAGGCGCGTAGGTTGTTGCGGGCGGCGGTGCGCAGGCCCTCGAGGGCCGAGTCGCAGTCGGTGAACGAGACGAGGCGGTACGCCGCGGGAGCACCGGCGTCTCCCGTACCGGGAACGCCGGGCTTGGCGGGGGAGGCGGACCGCGCGCCGCACCCGGTGAGCGCGGCGACGGTCACCACGCCGACGGCGGCAGCTATGGCGGCTGCGCTACGACTCATGCACCTTCGACGGGCGGTCCGCTGATCCGGTTCCCGCCATTTTCCGCGATCTTGGACGCCTGCTGCGGCCAGGGCAGCAGCGGGCGTCCAAGATCGCGGAGAAGGGGGGCGGGTCAGCTCGACTCGATCAGCCTCGACAGGACGATCATGCTGCGGGTCGAGGTCACGAACGGCTCGGCGCGCAGCCGCTCGAGCGCCTGCTCGAGGCCGGCGATGTCGGCGGCCCGCAGGTGCACCAGCGCGTCGGCCTCGCCGGCCACCGTGTACAGCCCGACCACGGCGGGATGCCGCTTCGCCGCCGCCGACAGCTGCGCCGGGCTGGTGCGGCCGGTGCAGAACAACTCGACGAAGGCCTCGGTGGTCCAGCCGATCGCCGCGGGGTCCACGATCGCGGTGAACCCGCGGATGACCTTGGCGGCCCGTAACCGGTCGACGCGACGCTTGACCGCAGGCGCCGACAGCGCCACCCGCGAGCCGATTTCGGCATACGAATAGCGGGCATCCTCCTGCAACAGCGCAATGATCCGCTGGTCGATGTCGTCAACGCGCAACGAACCGCTCCTGCCTCGCAACGTGTTCCGCTACTCGATGATCCGCAGCGTACTTAGCGTTTGTGATCGTGGGAACGACGGAACGGAAGCCGCGAAAGCGGACATATTTGATGTGCCCGCCGGAGCACTTCGCCGTCGAGTACGCGATCAATCCGTGGATGGAGCCGGGCGCGCCCGTCGACGTCGAGCTTGCCGTCAAGCAGTGGACCCGCCTGCGCGAGACGCTGCAGGGACTCGGGCACACCGTCCACGTCCTGCCGGCGCAGCCCGCCCTCCCCGACATGGTGTACGCGGCGAACGGGGCATTCAGCGTCGAGGGCGTCGTGTACGGCGCGCGGTTCCGCTACCCGCAGCGATCGGCGGAGGCCGACCGCCACCGCGCCTTCTACGAAGCCTTCCATGACGCCGGCGGCGGCTGGCGCTTCGTCGCGCCCACCGCTGTCAACGAGGGCGAGGGCGACTTCGCCTACCTGCCGGGGCTGCACGGCGGCCTCGTGCTCGCGGGGTACGGCTTCCGCACCGAGCCGGCCGCCCACCTGGAGGCGCAGGAGGTGCTCGAGCGGCCGGTGCTGTCGCTCCAGCTCGTCGACCCGCGCTTCTACCACCTCGATGTCGCGCTCGCCGCCCTCGACGACCGCACGATCACCTACTTTCCCGACGCGTTCGCGCCGGGCTCGCAGCGGATCCTGCGGGCCGTCTTCCCGGACGCCGTGATCGCCGACGAGGCCGACGCGCTCGCCTTCGGCCTCAACCTCATCAGCGACGGCCGGCACGCCGTGCTCAACAGCGAGGCGACGGGGCTTTCGGCGAAGCTGCGGGCGGCCGGGTACGAGCCGGTGCCCGTCGAGCTGGGGGAGCTGAAGAAGGGCGGCGGCAGCGTCCGCTGCTGCGTCGCGGAGCTACGCCGCTAACGCCCCAACAGATCCGCGACGCGAATCAGCGGCGCGACCAGGCCTGGCACGGTGCCCGGGTCCTTGACCTGGCCGTTCTGGTGGGCCAGCAGCACGCCGCCGTGCAGGCTCCACAGGGGCGGCCGGCCGGTCAGGTATTCGTGGACCAGCGCCGGGCCGAAGAGGGCGCGGGCCGCGTCGGGTGTGCGCGACTCGAGGCGGAAGCGGCGGTCGAACTCGGCGTGCCCGGTGGCGGCCTCGCCGTCGCCGAACAGGCGCCGGCCGAGCTTGGAGAACGCACCGCGCTGGTGCAGCGTCATCGAGACCGGGGTGCGGACCCACACCGCGGTGACGACGAGATGGTGGTGATGCGTCGTTGTGCTCGTCGACGTCATGCCGTTCGCGTCCGTCGACGTGGACGACGACGTCGTGGTGTACGTGTAGTTGCCGACCGCGGCCCGGTGGCCGCCGACGCCGCCGGTGAGCAGCATCGTCATGCCGCGGCGGTTGCGGCCGGGCAGGCGCTCGGGCCAGTCGACCTGCGGGGCGAAGTCGGCGTGCCAGCCGTTCTGCTTGGCCCAGCCGCGCACCTCGAACCGCCAGCGCTCCAGCCGGCGCTTCTGGGCCACGCTCGCGAGCACGGTCAGTCCAATGCCCAGCACCACCAGGACGACACAGATGGCCCCGAATGCCGCGGTGTCGCTCATGGCCGCCTCCCCCGGTCAGGCGAGCGCCCAGGGTAGCCCGCCCGCGCTCACGCGCCGGTGCGCGGCCAATCGGAGAAGCGTGCGCGGAGCTCAGCGACGTCAGCCAGCGTCAGTCCGTAGCGGTGGAAGATCCCGTCGGGCACGGTGTCAAGCCGACGCATGGCGGCTGAGAAGTCGTCCTCGCTGACCGCAGTTCCGGATGCCGCGCTTCCCAGTCGCGACGCACACCGCGCGGCAGGTAGAGCCGCCGCCATAGGCGGATCAACGTTGGGCCGTGCAGCCAGGTCCGCAGTTCGTCGACCCGGATCGCCTCGCGGAGCACCATCTCGTAGACCCACTGCACGGTGAACGGCTCGTCGAGGTCGAAGTGCCGGTCCTGCTGCCAGAACAGCCGGTGGGGCAGTTCGACGGTTCCGCCCGTCGGCCCCCGCAGCTCCGACAGGTCGGGCGCCACCACCGCACGCCGGCCCGGGCGCGCCAGTTCGGACGGACGTGGCAGCGAGCGGGTCATGTCCAAGGAATATCGCCGGCCCGATTCCCGGGCGTCCGGCGCGTGCGACAAGGATCGGGAAACCCTCTACCTCGGTCTATTCACATGTGTCTCTGTAAAGGCTACCGTTCGGTAACCCGGATCACCCCGTCCGAGTCCACAAAGGAGCGTCGATGCCTGACTCCCCGTCTGGTACGGGCACGACGACTTCATCGGCTCGCGCGTGTACTGATCCACCCGGCCGGGTGACCCGTAGCGGTCGCCCGGCCGCGCCGGGTCACAACCCTGGTTAAGAAATCGACCCCTGCGGGTACATCCGGCGAACAGGGAAGGGGGCCACGAATGGGCAGGATCTCGTTTACGGTCGTCCGCCTCGGCGGAGCGGCCTTGATTTGGGCCGACGGGCCCCTCGGCGGGTCGATCTCCGCGAAGCTCGACCAGGCACTCAATCAGCTCGATGCCGACGGCGCCAAGCCCATCGTGGTGGATCTGGTGCGCGTTCCCGCTCTCGACGAGGGAGTCGTCACCGTGCTCGCCGCCGCCGCCGTGCGGGCCGGGCAGCGCGGGCGTGGGCTGGAACTGCGGATGTCGCACGGTCGGACCGCGAGAGTCGAAAGCGGTGCCCAGCTGCGGATGATCCTCGGCCAGGCCTACCCGAGCGCGGCGTAGCGCGCCCCGCGGGCCCCGTCCCGCCGCGTCCCGCACGCTTCGCGCGCCCCGCGGGCCCCGCGGGCCCCGCGAGGCTCAGGCTGCGGCTAGCGCGGCCCGGCGGAACACCGTCGCCAGTGCCTCGGCCGACGCGGCCACGTCCGTGGTCCGGATCCAGAAGTGCTCGCGCACCCCGTCCACGGCGGTCGCCGAAAGCGCGATCCCGCCCAGCGTCGGCTCCGGCGTCCACAGCACGTCGACGAGGTGGCGCGGGTCGGCGTTGAGGTGCAGCCGCTGCCGGCGCAGGATCCGCGTCTCGGCGGCGACCACCAGCCGGTGCTCGGTGAGCAGCAGCAGGTAGGTGTCCCGGTCGCCGGGGCGGGTGACCCGGGCGAGCAGCGCCGGGGCGTCGTCGAACGGGACGCAGCTACGCAGGATCGGCAGCATGCGGGCGACGGTTGCCGCGTCGGCGCCGGTGACCGTGGCGGCGGTGAGCAGGCGCTGCTGGGGGAAGGCGTGCGGCTCCATGTCACAGGTAACGAGGGGCGGCGGAGCCGGCAGCGGGCAGGTCGCGGAGTCGCACATGACGTGCGGTGATCAACTTATGTGAATCTTAAATCTGCAGCCCAGCGCGCGGAGGGCGCGGCGGAATGGGCGCGCCGCTACGCTGGGGCCGTGGACCTCCGTGCGCCGACGCCCGATCCGGTACCCGGCTCGTCGTCCGGTGAAGCGCCCGAAGTGCCCGGGAACCCCGAAAACCTCCGAACGGGTGACGCCTCCTGGCGGGTGGACCGCCGCCTGACCGCCGCCAAACTGGTCGGCGCCGTGATCTTCACCCTCGCCGCCGTCATCGGCTACCCCGATCCGGGTCAGGTGATCATCGTCGGCCTGGCCGCGGCGCTGCTGGCGGTGCTCGCGGCGCGTGACCTCGTCGCCCCGGTGCGGCTCGCCGCCACGCCGGGCGGTGTCACCGTGACCACCGGGTTCGCCGGGCACCGCGAGCTCGCCTGGGCCGACATCGCGAACATCAAGGTCGACGCGCGTCGCGGCATCGTCCTGCGCAGCCAGGTGCTCGAACTCGACACCGGCGACAACCTGTATTTCTTCAGCAGCAACGACCTCGGCGCGCCGTGCGACGAGGTGGCCGATCGGCTCAGGTCTCTATCCGCACGGTGAGCACCGCGATGTCGTCGCGCGGTGGCTCGGGGGAGAACGCGACGGCGGCGGTCTTCAGGCGCGCCGCCACCACCTCGGCGGGGAAGCCGGCCAGCGTCGACGCCTCGCCACGCAACCTGTCGATGCCGAACAGCACGCCACGGTGCCGGCGCTCGGTGACCCCGTCGGTCGAGAAGATCAGCATGTCGCCGGGGAGCAGCACGACCTGCTCGACCGGCGACTTTATGGTCGGCAGCAGGCCAAGCGCCGTGCCGCACCGCCCGACCAGCCGGGTCCGGCCGTCGGCCGACACCAGCACCGTCTGGTCGTGGCCGGCCAGGTGCAGCGCGGCGTCGACCACGCCGTCCGGGCGGCGGGACAGCACGGCGAGCGCGAGCGTGCAGAACCGGCCGCCGCCGCGCTCGACCAGCGTCTCGTTCAGCCTCGCCAGCGTCTCCGCCACCGGGCGACCGTCGCGGACCAGCACCCGGGTCACGTCGCGCACGAGGCCGGTGACGATCGCGGCCTGCACGCCCTTGCCGGACACGTCGCCGATCACGACGAGCCACCGGCCGTCCGGCAGGCTCACGACGTCGTAGAAGTCGCCGCCGACGTCGACGGCCTCGCCGGCCGGCACGTACTCCGCCCCGAGGTCGATGCCATCGATCTCGGGCAGCTGCGGTGGCAGCAGGGAGCGCTGCAATGCCGTCGCCACGGCGCGCCGTTCGGCGTAGATCCGGTTGTTGTCGATGGCCACCGCCGCGCGCCGCGCGAAGTCCTCGATCGCCGCGATCTCGTCGGTGCCCAGCCGGCCCTCCGGGTCGCGGCCCACGGAGATCGTGCCCAGTTGCTGCCCGCGGGCCACCAGCGCGATGGCGATGCCCTCGGCCGGTGCGGCCAGCGGCACCGGCGCCTCGAGGCCGAGCGCCTCCAGCAGCAACGGGCGCGCGGCGTCCAGCAGGTCGAGCAGCTTCGGCACGGCCGACTCGTCGCTGTGCGCGGTGGCCGCGAGGCGCAGTTCACCGTCGTCGCCGAGCGTGTGCACCGCGCACCACAGCCCGAGCCGCGGAACGACGAGCCGGGGGATCAGCGCGAGCGTCAGCTCGACGTCCAACGACTGGGCCAGCAGGTCGCCGGACTCGGCCAGGAACATCAGCCAACCACGCCGGGCCAGATCGGCCCGGCGCAACCGGTGGTTCTCCAGCAGCAGGGCGATCCGCTCTGCGGCGAGCCCGATCAGCGGATCAGCGGGCGCGCCGCGGGCGGGATGCAGCGCGAGCTCGCCGCGCCACGGCCGGCTCAGGCGCAGCGGCACGCGGGTGGTGCCGTCGACGGGAGTGGCCGCGCCGTGGGTTGCGATCGCCCGCGGGCCCGCGCCCTCGCCGTCGTCGACGAGGATCGTCGCGCTCACGGCGCCGGTGGCGTGGGCCAGCCGGCGCAGCAGGCCCTCGAGTTGGTCCGGCAGGTCGACGCCGTCGGTGAGCGCGCCGAGGACCGCCATCGGGTCGACGGCCGGCCATGGCATCAGCGCGTCGACGGGCATCGCGGCGCTGGGCAGGTGGAACCAGACGCCCTTGCCGTCCGGATGGTGCACGGTGCCCCAGCGGGCGGCGAGCCGGTCGACCAGCAGCAGTCCGCGGCCGCGCTCCTCGTTGAATTCGGCACCGTCGACCGCTGCGGGTCCGAGTATCGGGCCCGGCAGTCCGTCCAGGACGGTGACGGTCAGCCCGCTCGAGTCGGCCAGCACCTCCAGCGTCGCGTCGGTGTTGGCGTGCACCACGACGTTCGTCACCAGTTCCGTGGTCAGCAGCAGCGCCTCGTCGAGTAGATCGGTGAGCCCGACTTCGACCGCGACGGACCGGACCGCGGCGCGCGCGGCGCCCGGCGAGCGTAGCTCCGCCGGCAGCGTGAGGCGCCGCACGGTCGGCGCGCCCGACTGGGTCACAGTTCGCAGTCTCCACTGATCGGCTGTAACAATCCAACCGGGGTCATTCCCCCTTTGATTGGTCGGTATTTGCCTCGCTGCGCGATCGCGACGACGATTGATGGTCCGGTGGGAACGCCGAGCTCGGAACAGCCCGCAAGCCTGGAAGAGGACGCCAATGACCGCAGTTGACCAGGCCACCCCCCGGGTGGCCGGTGGACCACCCGACGACGGTCTGCTCGCCGAACTTGTCGACGCGCTGGACCGCATCGCCGCCGGCGAATTGAAGGTGCGGCTGGGCCGCCGCGCCGGGGCGGCCGGCGAGGTGGTCGACAGGTTCAACCGCGTGGTCGAGATGCAGCAGCGGTCCACCCGGGAACTCATGCAGATCAGCCGCGTCGTGGGCCGCGAGGGGCGCCTCACCGAGCGGCTCGACGAGGAGGGCATGGAGGGCGCCTGGGGTGATCGGGTGCGCGCCGTCAACTCCCTCATCGACGAGTTGGGCCGGCCGACGCAGGAGATCGCCCGGGTCATCGCGGCCGTCGCGGACGGTGACCTCACCGAGCACATGGCGCTGGAGATCGAGGGCCGGCCGCTGCGCGGCGAGTTCCTCCGGATCGGCCGCACCGTGAACACGATGGTCGACCAGCTTTCATCCTTTGGTGAGGAGGTCACCCGGGTCGCCCGCGAGGTGGGCACCGAGGGCAAGCTGGGCGGTCAGGCCGAGGTGCGCGGCGTGGCCGGCACCTGGAAGGACCTCACCGACGCGGTGAACACGATGGCCGCGAACCTCACCGGCCAGGTCCGGTCGATCTCCACGGTGGTCACCGCGGTCGCGAAGGGCGACCTGTCGCAGAAGATCACCGTCGCGGCCAAGGGCGAGGTCGCCGAGCTCGCCGACACGATCAACTCGCTGACCGACACGCTGCGCGTGTTCGCCGACGAGGTGACGCGGGTGGCCCGCGAGGTGGGCACCGAGGGCAAGCTGGGCGGTCAGGCCGAGGTGCCCGGCGTGGCCGGCACCTGGAAGGACCTCACCGACGCGGTGAACTACATGGCGTCGAACCTGACCGGGCAGGTGCGCAACATCGCCCAGGTGGCGACGGCGGTGGCCCGCGGCGACCTGTCGCAGAAGATCACGGTGGCGGCGCTGGGCGAGATCCTGGAGCTGAAGGACACCGTGAACACGATGGTCGACCAGCTGTCGTCGTTCGCCGACGAGGTGACGCGGGTGGCCCGCGAGGTGGGCACCGAGGGCAAGCTGGGCGG
>Ga0111538_10002934_pt1 | contig 23926 bp, 17 predicted proteins | sample SoiMethybrSBSTD1_FD_79669 | JGI IMG/M metagenome (GOLD analysis project Ga0111538, IMG submission 79669) | Bulk soil microbial communities from a Populus tree surrounding site in Tennessee, USA - Soil MetaG P. TD hybrid SBSTD1 (version 2)... | ecosystem: Environmental > Terrestrial > Soil >...
AGCCTTTCATCGCGTGCACGTTCTGCCCTTCATTTCGGCTGAAATGCGAACTATGCGCGGCGAGTGTGCCCGCGGATCCGTCCTGACGCGCCATCAGCGCTCTCGGCGTACGGCGAGAGCGATGGCTCCGATGGCGGAGTAAGTTGGTGACGGTGGCGTAACGCTTCGCGTGTCGCGACGAGGTGACGACCGCGCGTTCTTCGTCCACGACGACGCATACGCGCGCCACCGATACGCGGATGCGATGTCGATCATTGCGTATTGCTATGGGCAATTGGGAATCGCCGTGTGGGCGAGTTCCATTCAGCGCCTGCCCGCGCTGCGTGCCTTCTTCTTTCGCCGGACGGCGCGCCCCACCGCGCCGAACCCCTCGGCGCCGCGCAAGAACAGATCGATCACGCCGGGCATGACGACGCCGAGCGAAGGCTCTCCGGATGGTGCCCACGCCATCAGCGCGGCAAAGACGTTGAGCAGGAACACGTCCGCCAACATTTGCGCGGGCAACGCCGAGCCGAGCTCTGCCTTGGCGAGCGCGCGCTCCACGTGGCGCACGAGCTCGAGCCGCAGCGGTTCTTCGTCGCGTGAACGCGCGGTGCTGATCGTTCGCCGCATTCCGACCATGCCGGCTTGTACCAAGAGGTCGCGGCGATCGCCCCAGGTTGCGGCGAATCCATCGCACGCTGCGGCGAGCACGGCGCGGAAGGGCTCATCGTCGCGTACGGCCGCCATGCGCGCCGCGATCTCGCGTTCGCCGCGGCGCACCGCTTCGAAAAGGATGTCGTCCTTGCTCGGGAAATGGAAATAGAAGGTGCCCCGTGCGACCTTGCACGCGCGCACGATGTCATCGATGTTGACGGCATCGTAACCGCGATGATCGAAGAGGCGCATCGCTACGTCGAAGAGATGCGCGCGGGTCGCTTGCTTCTGTTGCGCCCGGCGCGTCGTGGATGCGATCATTCCCCCACCGGCTTACGTCGGAAGCGCGCGAACGTGGACTCGTGCGCCGCTGCGACGACGGTCGCGATGAAGCCAATGTCGAGCCCGACCATGCCGATGCCTCCCCCTTCGACGGCGCGCCACGCGACGGCGAGATGAAAAAGCGCGAATGTCGTGGGAAACGCCAAGAGCAACCAATCAGGCTCGGCGACGTGCTTCTTCGGCGCCATCAGGAGCACGCCGATAGATACCGTCCACGCGAACGCTACCGTGATCCCGTGGGAAACGCCCATCTTGGCTAGCCCGTGCAACGGCAAGAACGCCACCACCCCGAGCACGATCGTCATGAGCGCAGCGGGCATCGCGAGCACGAGCTGCCGTGGACTGCGAAGGTGAGGCGCGATCGCTCGCGTCAAGGCGGCCAAGATTCCCCCGAACGCGAGGTGCCAGTAATAGCTCGTCACCGGCACGCCGAACCAACGGTAGGCGAGGACCGCATCGGTGCGCGACCAGCTCCACCATTTCTCGCACGGACCGACGATGTCGAAGGGCACGTCGAGCGCCACGATGAAGAGGCCCGCCGCGAACCCCTCGGCCCAAACTGGGAAGCGAAAGCGCCGCACCGTGGCGATGCCCGTATAGAGGAGGGTCGGGTACACCGCGGTTACGTAGAGCGGGAGCTTGCGGTGATAGAACATCACCGTGAACTGGGCGTGCACGAAGTTGTCGACGAAGTTGTACGACAGGATCTCCATCGCGACGCCGTAGATGAAGATCGTGAGCCAGGTGAAAAGCGGGAGAAGGTCCCCCGCGCGACGCGCGCGCCAAGCATGTACGAACGTGAGCACACCGAGCGCGACCACGAGCACCTCGAGAGCGAGATGAACCGGAGGGCGCGACCACGGCGTGTAGAGAGTGACCGGGATCGTGTCGAGGATGAGGCCGGTATCGAGATGGTCGCCTTCGCCGACGGGGATGATCATGGCGTTCGCGCCGTCCCGAAGACGCGATCCCAGAGCCCGAGGGTCTGCCCGTAGTTGAGGCGGAAGTGGGCGTGGTGCGCGTCGTGAAATCGCGGCGGGGGCTGCCACGGAAACCACTTGCCGAAGTCGACGCCCGAGTGATCGAAGAGCGCGACGACGTTGTGATAGAGCAGCGTGAACCCGACGCCCCAAGCGGGAATGGGGAAGAGAAAGAGGGGGAGCACAGCGACCCCTTGGTAGGTGGCGAACTCGAGCGGGTGCATGGCCGAGGCCGTGAACGCGGTCGGGGATAGGGTGCGGTGATGCCAGCGGTGGATGGTGCGAAAGAGCAGCGGCTGGTGCATCCACCGATGCATCCAATAGAGGCCGAAATCCGTCGCAAAAAAGTACGCAGCCGTCGTGAGAAGGCCAAAGGCGATGCCGTGCACGTCGCCGAGGTAGACCTGGGTGGGATTGTCGTAAGCGACACGCCACGCGAGAAAGCCGGAGGCGAGCGAGGCGGCCACGAGGTTCACGACGCTCATGATGATCTCCGCGCGGCGCCGACGCAGGGCGGTGAAGCGTCGCGGTTGGATCTTCCAGGCGGCCGCGACGGCGCGCCGACGTCGGTAGTACGCCCACTCGAAATAGCCCCCCAGGCCGAAGTAGATGCCGAGCCCCCCCGCCACGGCCAGCGCTTCGAAACCTACGAGCGTCACGAGACTGAGCTTCTCAGTTCCCTGACGAATGTCAACGAGTTTCACTGACACTCGTCAGTGAAACCGAGGCCTTCGGTCTTGCCGCCTCGGTGGGGTCGGGATAGAACAAGTTTCATTCCATGGCTGCTACCTCCAAGGCGCCCGCAGCGAAGGTTTCCTCGAGAGCCCCGTCCAAAGCGCCCTCGTCGAAGCCCTCTTCTCGGGCCCCGGCGCGAGGGGCGCGCGGCGGGGACTGCTACATCTACGACGCGGTGCGGACGCCGCGCGGCAAGGGGCGGCTCAAGGACGGTGCGCTCGCGGAAGTGACGCCGATCCAATTGGTGAGCACGGTGCTCGCCGCGCTCCCCGCTCGTGGCCGATTCTCGAGCGCGCTCATCGAAGACGTCATTCTCGGCTGCGTCGAACCGGTGGGGGAGCAGGGGGCCAACATCGGGCGCCTGGCCGCCCTCGCAGCGGGTTACGACGAAAGCGTCCCCGGACTGCAGATCAACCGCTATTGCGCGTCGGGGCTCGAGGCGGTGAACATCGCTGCCGCCAAGATCAAAGCGGGACACGCCGATATCGTCGTAGCGGGCGGCGTGGAAAGCATGAGCCGCGTGCCCATGGGCACCGCGGGGGGCGCGTGGGCGAGCGATCCTTCCCTCGCGTTCCCCACGTTCTTCGTCCCCCAAGGGGTAAGCGCCGATCTCATCGCCACCCTCTATGGCTATGGGCGTGAACAGGTCGACGCGTTCGCCGCGGAAAGCCAGCGGCGCGCCGCGGCCGCTTGGGGAGCCGGGTATTTCAAGAAATCGATCGTGCCCGTCAAAGACGTCATCGGGGTCACGCTGCTCGAGCGTGACGAGCATATGCGCCCCGGTACCACCATGGTCGACCTCGCCACGCTGGCCCCCGCCTTCCAACAAATGGGCGAAAACTTCGGCTTCGATGCGGTCGCCTTGCAGCGCTACCCCGAAGTCGAGAGGATCCATCACGTGCATCACGCCGGTAACAGCTCGGGCATTGTCGACGGCGCGTCGGCCGTCCTCCTCGGCAACAAGGCGGCCGGCAAGAAACTGGGATTGAAGCCGCGCGCCAAAGTCGTCACCTCGGTCTCCGTGGGATCGGAGCCGTGCATTATGCTCACCGGTCCTTCGATCGCTTCGAAGAAAGCGCTCGAGCGCGCGAAGATGAAAGTCTCGGACATCGATCTCTTCGAGATCAACGAGGCGTTCGCGTCGGTGTGCCTCCTCTTCATAGAAGAGATGGGCATCGGCGCCGAAAAGACCAACGTCAACGGCGGTGCCATTGCCATGGGGCACCCCCTCGGTGCCACGGGGGGCATGCTGCTCGGCACCGCGCTCGACGAGCTCGAGCGGCGCGGCAAGAGCACGGCGCTCATCACGCTCTGCGTCGGCGCGGGGATGGGGACCGCTACCATCATCGAGAGAGTGTGAGCGGGCCATGAGCATCATCGAGTACGCGGTTGACGAAGGCGTCGCGATCCTCACCTGGAACGACAAGGGTCGAGCGACCAACGTCGTGAACGCGGCCGCCCTCGCCGAGCTCGACGACGCCCTCAAGAAAGCCGTCGCTGATTCCGCGGTGCGGGGCATCGTGCTCACCTCCGGCAAGCAGGGGACGTTCGTGACCGGCGGGGACCTCGAGCAGATCCAGGGTTTTGCCGCGGAGACCTTCGAACCCGCCGATTTTTTTCGAAAGACGGTGCTGGTGCTCGATCAGCTTCGTCGCATGGAGACGTGCGGCAAGCCCGTCGTTGCGGCGCTCAACGGCATCGCCTTGGGCGGCGGTTACGAGATCGCGCTGGCGTGCCACCGCCGGATCCTGATCGATCAGCGCTATGCCAAGGTGGGGCTTCCCGAAGCGGGTCTTGGTCTCATGCCCGGGATGGGCGGCACGCAGCGTCTACCGCGACTCATTGGAATCCAGCAGTCGCTCGGTTTGATGCTCGAGGGGCGTCAGGTCGAACCCGAGCAGGCGAAAAAGCTCGGGCTCGTCGACGAAGTGGTGCCCCCCGATCAGCTCCTTTTCGCCGCCAAAAAGTGGATCGCGAGCGGCGGCAAAGGGGTCCAACCGTGGGATGACAAGCGTTACACACCACCGGGCGGCGGCATCGACAGCCCGCTCGGCTTGCAAACGCTCATGGGGGCGAGCGCCATGACGCACGCCAACACTTTCGACAACTTCCCCCATGCCAGGACCATTCTCTCCGCCGTCTACGAGGGGATGAAGCTGCCCATGGATCGCGCGGGGAGGGTCGAAGCGCGTTACGTCATCACGCTGCTTCAGGGCACCGTCGCCCGCAGCATGCTGCGCACGCTCTTTTTCAGTTTGCAGGAAGCGCGCAAGGGAGCGCGCCGCCCCAAGGACGTGCCGCGGTTCGAGGTGAAGAAGATCGGCGTCATCGGCGCGGGACTCATGGGGCAGGGGATTGCGCACGTTGCGGCCAAGTCGGGGATCGGTGTGGTGCTCCTCGACCGCGAGCTGTCGCTCGCCGAGCGCGGCAAGGGCACCGTGCAAAAGGCGCTCGAAAAGCAGCTCGAAAGAGGAAAGACGACGCGCGAACGCGCCGACAAGATCTTGTCCCTCATCGAGCCTGCGGAAAGTTACGACCGACTCGACGGATGCGACGTCGTCGTGGAAGCGGTGTTCGAGGATCGACACGTCAAGGCCGGCGTGAACAAAGCCGCGGACGCCAAGCTCTCCGATCGCGCCATCCTCGCCTCCAACACGTCGGGGCTTCCCATCACCGAGTTGGCGCGCGCCTCGAGCCGCCCCGCGTCGTTCATCGGCTTGCACTTCTTCTCCCCCGTCGACCGCATGGAGATGGTCGAAGTGATCATGGGGAAAGAGACGAGCCAGGAAACGCTCGCCAAGGCCTGGGACTTCATCCTCAAGATCAAAAAGGCGGCCATCGTCATACGCGATAGCCCCGGTTTCTACACGAGCCGCGTGTTCGGCACGTTCATCACCGAGGGAATGGCGCTTCTCGCGGAAGGGGCCCCGCCGGCGCTCATCGAGAACGCCGCCAAGATGGCGGGCATGCCCATGCCTCCGCTCGCCATCTCCGATCAGGTCGGGCTCGGCACGATGCACAAGATCGCCGTCGCCAAGAGCAAAGAGCGTGGTGGCGCGGCGAGCGATGCGCTGTCTTCGACCGTGCAGGCGATCGTCGACCGCCTCGTGGTGGGGCACGGCCGCGAAGGGGCCAACACGCCGAGCCGCGCGGGGTTCTACGAGTATGCGCCCGATGGCAAAAAGCGCCTCTGGCCCGGCTTGAAAGAAGCGCTGGCGGGACTCATCGCCGAGCGTACGACGGCCCTTCGCGCCGACGAGCTGAAAAAGCGGTACCTCTTCACGCAATGCGTGGAAGCGGCGCGCTGCATCGAGGAAGGCGTCATTACATCGCCCGCCGATGCCGATGTGGGGGTCGTGATGGCCGTCGGATTCCCCGCCTATACGGGAGGGCCGTGCACGTTCATCGATAACTACGGCATCAAAGCGTTCGTCGACGAAGCGGACCGCCTGGCCAAGCAGTGGGGGCCGCGGTTCGCGCCGCCCAATCTGCTGCGCGAAATGGCGAGCGCCGGGCGCAAGTTCTACAAGTAACGAGCGGCGACGCGCGCTCCTGGGCGCGGCGCCGGAAATGACGAAGGGCGGCGCGTGAAGCGCCGCCCTTTGCCTTACTGCCTTACTGCGGTTCGATGTTTCAGTGCGTGATGCGACGGCGACGGCGCAGGACCGTGGAGAGGGCCCCGAGCACGCCGAGCATCGCAGCCATTCCGCCGTTGGAAGAGCGGCGGCCCGGCACCGAGCAGTCGCACCCATCGTCGGGGGGGGGCGTACCGCCACCCGTGGTGGTCGTGGTCGTCCCGGTGTCGCGCGGTGCATCCGTCGGCGCGGTGACGTCGCTGCGGACATCGGTCGTAGCCACGTCGCCCGTCGTCGTGTCGCTGGTGGTGGTGTCACCGCGATTGGCGTCGGTCATCGGTCCACCCGTGTCGGTGCGTACGTCGGCCGCGGCGTCGCGACCGGCGTCCACCGTTCCGGCGTCAGGCGCTCCACCGTCGGTGCACATGCCGGCGTTGTTGCTGATCGCGCCGAACGGCGTGTTGGTGATGCTGGTGAACGTCGAGCCACCGAACGAGACGTTGTCGATGTCCCAACCCGGTGCGCCCGTGCCCTCGTCGGTGCCGATGCGGAAGCGCACCTTCACCGCCTTGCCGGCGAGCATCGGGACACTGCTGAAGTCGAGCGTCGTCGTGAGCCAGCTGTTCGGGTACCCAGGCGATTCGGCGGCGAACGCCATTTTTCCGGCCAGCGGATTCGCGTCGGGGCTGGCTGCGTCGGTCGGCCCAGCATCGGGCGCAGGGGGCGGCGCAGTCGAATAGAGCTGCTGCGTGTAGCCCGGATCGATGCCCAAAGCTGCGACGTCCTTCCATGTCGCTCCGTCGTCGGCTGAGAACTCGATGATGCCGCCGTCGAAGAAGATGCCATCGTCGGCCGAGTATTCGAACGAGTAACGGTGCGTGAAGGTCATCACGAACGGCGTGGTCATGCTCACGTTCAGGCTCGGCGAAACGAGGAGCTCGTCGGACGGCGCCCCCGTGTCGTTGCCGTGCCAGAAGTGATTCTTGGCGTCGCCCATACGCGACCACGCGCGTGCCGGGATGTTGATGGAGCCCGCGGTCGGCGTCCACGGCAGCGGCGTGCGGTTGCTCTCGACGTCGTCGCTCGCCGAAGCGTTGGCCTTGTCGTCGTAGTTGACGAGAGCGGAGACGGTCGCGTCGACGGTCGGCTTGACGGCGCCCGTGTTGGCCATGCTGAACTTGATGCTGGCCAAGGTGCGTTGCCCAATCGCGGCTTTCGCCGATACACCCACGGAAACTTCGGCCGTCCCGTAGGGCTCGAGCGTGGCGACCGTTCCCACACCGCCGTTGTCGAAGGTGAGGTTGGGCTCGGTGCTCGTGACGGTGACCGTCGATCCCATCAACGTCTCCCAACCGACGTTGGCGATCTTGACCTTGATCACGCCCGATTCGCCCGCGTCGAGCACGCCATCGTTGTCGCAGGATTTCACGCTGTCATCGATGGTGAAGCTGTCGAACGAGAGCGAGCCCTTGATGCTCGTATCTTCGACGGCTTCGTTGAGGTTGACCGACGTCGGCGGCGGTGCGATGGCGCCCGAACCGAGACCGCGGTCGGCGAATCCCTTGGCCAGCGCCATGAAGTCGGCCATGCGCCCGGCGTCCGTCTTGCCCGCCGTGTAGATGGGCCGCAGGATGGCGTCGCGCTGCTCGGTGAAGGTCGGCTCCGTCGGGGCGCCTCTCAGACCACCCATGACGTAGTCGGCCATGCGGCGCTTGCTCTCTTCGAACGTGCGCACTGGCGTCGACGTTGGCCCGAGCGCTAGCAGGTTGATGTACCCCTGGAACAGCGCCTGCGCCCAGATCTCGCCCACGTTGTGCACTTCGCTCGGGTCGGCGCCCGCGGGTGCGAGCGGCACGCCCGTCGGCATCGGTTCCAGCTGCCGAATGTGCTTGAAGGTGAACGGATTCTTCATATGCGACTCGGAATACGGCGCGCGGCGAATGCCGAAGTAGCCGGCATTCAGGCTGAGGCCCGCCGCTGCGTATTGCGCCATCGGATAGACGTTGGTCCCGAAGGTGTCGCCGTCCTTGACCACCATCATGATGGCGTTGAAGTCGGCCCAGCCCTCGCTCATACCGCCGCAGGACTGCGACCCGCAGAGCACGTTGCGCATGTGCAGGTAGTGTCCCCACTCGTGGGCTACGACCGTGTTGTCGATGGTGCCGTCGAGCTGCGTCTCCACCCCGCGCTGCATGCGGAGCCGGGTCAACGTTCCACCCGTGATGGCGGCCTTGAGCGGCGCGCCGTCCTCTTTGCTCACGCCGAGCAAGGGGAGCGTGATCGTTGGGTCGGAACCGCCGGGGCTGACGGGCGTGTTTCCATCGGCGTTGTTAACGATGATGATGCCCGCCGCGTTGCCTGCCTGCACGTTGAGCACCTTTTGCGTGAAGGCGCAGGTGCCGCGATCGACGATGACGACGCGGTTGGTGACGTTGTTGGTGATGGCTTCGCACGCGTCGCTGGTCGTTCCGGTGCCGTCGTTGGCGATGACCGGCACCGTGTTTTGATTCACGTCGAACGTCTGCGGCCCGAAGCTCGAAGCGCCGATACCGTCGGCGAACGTGAGCGTCGCGCCGGTCGGCGTGAGCGTGCGATTGGGCAGGCCGTTCCACACGTACATCTGCATGCGCGGCGGGATGCCGTCGCTGAAGGTGCTCATGTTGGCGTTGTTGCCCTGTCCGCTGTCGGCGCTGTCCTGCGCCTCGGCGTGCAGCGGGTCGCCCCCTACGCCGCCGCGGCCGAAGTTGTCACGCTGCGCGTTCTTACCGGCCTCGTTGAATCCCGAGTCGTACCAGTAGTCGTGCATCCAGTTGGTCACGTAGAAGATCTGCGTGATGGCTGCCTTGATCTGGTTGACGCTGACGTTCGGCGCCTGGGCGGTGTTGTACGTGCGATCGAAGGTGAGGGCGCTCGTGAGATCGGCGCGGAAGTCGTAACCGCCGTCGAGCGCGGCGCCGCCTTCGTTGTAGCCGTCGTTTTTGGTCGCACCCGCGTCGTCGATGTACTGGTTGCGATCGCTGTAAGCTTCGACGTTGTTGCCGAAGGTGTACGTAGCCGTCGGAGCGAGCCAGGGATCCGCTGTGCCCATGGGGGTTTTGGTGTTGAAGCCCTCCATGGCGACCATGACCGGCATCGCGAAGGTCGGCGGAGCCTTGTCCGGCACGCCGTTCGGGTAGGGCGTCTTGTCGACGATGGGTCCATCCATCGGGATCTTGTTGCCCGTCGCGGCTGCCCACACGCGGTAGTTGAAAACGTCGTTCTTGGTGAGCGACGTCTGGTAGAGCGAGCTGCCGTCTTTGGCCGAGACGACGATGCCCCAGCCCTGGTTTTCATTGGAACGCGCCGCGCGCGCGAGAAACTCGACGTAGTATGCCGGCACCAGGCGGTCGCCGTTCGGGTAATAGACCTGCTTGGCCGAGGCGTGCAGGATGCCGAGCGCGCCGCCCGGGGTGTTGACGGAGTAGCTGCGGAAGTCGCCGGCCGGACCGAGATCGTGCACGGCGTCGGCGCCGAGCTTGATACCGGCGCGGGCCGCGTAGGCGTTGGCCACCGCCGCTTCGCCCGGAAGCCGGAAGGATGCGCCTTTTCCAAGGCCCACCGTGGACGAAGCCGGCGTGAGGCCGTTGGTGATGGAGACGAGGTTCTTCTCCGCATCGAGAAGGACGTTCGTTCGGGCGCGGAAGACCTCGATGCCGTTCACGCGCTGTTCGAATTGCACGATCGTGCCGCCGCCGGCGACGTCGTGCGTGCCGGTCAAAGCGGCATCCTTGATCGACGCTTCGCTGGCGCCCAGCGAGACAGCATTACGAATGAGGTGCATGCGCGCGGCGGTTGCGGCCGCCACTTTGACGGGCGAAGCGGGCCTGGCGCCGATGTTGGTGCCGATGATCGTGCGCGCGTAGCCGCGCTCGTCGCGGGCCTCGACGCGGCCGATGGGCATCGCCGCGATCGCCTCGCTGGCGACGGTTTCCTCCGTGGGACCGACCGGCGTCGTCGCGGGCGACGGACCCGAGCTCGAGGTCTCCTGTGAGGATGAGCAAGAAGGTAGTCCGATAAGCAGTGCTCCGACTGCGGTGAATGAACCGATACGGTATCGATAAGATCGCATCTCGTTTCCCTCCGACTTGATCGCGTCGCGTGTACCCGATCGCCTTGGCGACGGCCGAGAGCATCCCGGTGTTAGTCGCTCGCCGGCGCACTCTACCGCACTCGTCAGCCAAAGTGGGCAATCAAAAATTGACCCCTCCATCAACTTTCAATGAAGGCAAACGCAAGAAAAAAAGACGCGACGCGTAACATGCCGCAGCGCAAAAAACGGGCAGAAAAATGAGCCAGAAAGTCCTCGCGAGGGACATAGATAGATGCGCGTCCGCGCGTACGTAAACGAAAAGCCCCAGGGCAAGGCGCACGAAGTCCTGTGTTCTTAAGGACTTCGCTTTGGGGACAACGTAAGCAATGGTGCGCTTGACGGTGAACCGATGCGAAGATTAAGGTACCCGATGCGTAGGCGCGACTTCTCGAGCCTCCGACGCGACGCGTGCCGATGTTGGGCACCGTTCTCTCGGACAGCGCTCGTGCTGGTGCTTTCGACCGGGATCACCGCCTGCAGCAGCGGCGTGATCGGCGGATCCGAAAACAACAACCGTCCCTCGACCGGCACCGGAAGCGGCGCAGGAGGCGGAGGTCCCGGCGGCGCTGGCGGTGCTGGCGGCGTCGGCGGGGCTGGCGGTGCAGGTGGAGGAACCTCCCTGCCGAACAGCGTCGGGTGGTCGACGCGCTATCCGCGTCTGACGCACGCGCAATGGGAAAACACGACGCGCGATCTGTTGCGTCTCGATCAGCCGAGCGGCCTTTCCGCAACGTTTGCTCCCGATCCGGTGACGCGTTTCGATACCGCCACCCGCGATCGCAAAGTATCGACGGCTCTCTTTGCCGATTATCAGGAAGTGGCCGAACAGCTCGCAGCGACGGTGACGCACGACGCCGCCAAGCTGGCCAAAATACTTCCGGCGAACCTGCCCAGCGCCGATCCCGCGCGCGCGACGGCGTTCGTTACCGCCTTCGGCAAGCGCGCCTTTCGCCGTCCGCTGACGAACGACGAAGTCACCAGCTACACCAAGGTGTTTACGCAAGGCGTGACGTTGCTCGGCGGCGATGCGCTGGTGAGCGGCGCCGAGATGGTGGTGCGCACGATGCTGCAATCGCCGCACTTCATCTACCGCATCGAGTCGTCGACGCAGGCGCAGGGCGATGTCATCTGGCTGTCGAGCTACGAGATCGCGACGCGCCTCTCATACACGCTGTGGAACACGATGCCCTCCGACGAGCTCTTGGCGGCGGCCGATGCCAAAGAGCTCGATACGCCGGACGGAGTCAGCCGCTGGGCTACGCGCATGGCGGCCAATACGTTGGCGGACGGCACCATCCGCGCGTTCCACGAGCAGCTCCTCAAGGTGGCCAGCTTTGGCTCGGTGGCAAAGGATCCCAAGCGGTTTCCCAACTTCACCCCGGCGCTGGCACCCGTGCTGCAAAACGAGGCGCGGCTTTTCCTCGAGCAGCTCTTGGTCAAGCAAGGGGCCGGAATTTCCGAGGTGTTGACGGCGAACTTCACGTTCGTCAACGACCAGACCGCGCCGTTCTATGGCCTTACGCCCAAGTACGGCACCACCATGACGCGCGTCGATCTCGATCCTGCGCAGCGCGCGGGCATCCTCACGCAGATCGGGTTCTTGTCGACGAACGGCGGGCTCACCCAGTCCGACCCGATCCACCGCGGCGTGTCGGTCAACTTCAACCTGCTCTGCAACGAAATCAAGCCGCCGCCCGACATGGTGCCGGCCCTACCGGCCGAGATGTCGGGGCAATCGAATCGTCAGCGGATCGAGCAGCACACCAAGGCGTGCGGCAGCACTTGCCACAACGCCATGATCAATCCCGTCGGATTCGCGTTCGAGCATTACGACGCCATCGGCGCCTGGCGCGACATCGACAATGCGCTGCCCATCGACGCCAAAGCGAGCTTTACGATCGACGGCAAGATGGTCACGTACGACGGCGCCCTCGAGCTCGGCAAGCTCATCTCGCAAAGCCGGCAGTTTTACGACTGCTACGCCAAGAATTGGCTGGAGTACGCGTTCGGGCGCACTCCGGTCGACGTCGAAGCGGCGTCGGTCGACAAAGTCGCTACGACGTCCAAAGCAGGGACGTCAACGCGCGACCTGCTCGTTGGTATGACTGGTCTCGTTCCCTTCCGCGCACGAAGCGCGGCCGAAGGAGGCACGCCGTGATCGTCTCCATCAATCGTCGTTTCTTCCTGCGCGGGCTCGGTGGTGTGCTCGTGGGATTGCCCCTTCTCGAGGGGCTCCGCCCCCGTCACGCCGACGCCGCCCCCCAGACGCCATTCCGCTTCGCCATCATCATGCGCGAGGGCAACGGCGTTGCGCAAAAGCAGGGGACCGAGGTGGAGCGCTTTTGGCCGGCCAACCTGGGCGCCCTCACCAAGGCCGGGATGGCGGCGGAGACCGACCGAGCCGTCTCCGAGCTCGCCGACTTTGCCGACAAGCTTCTCCTCGTGAGGGGTTGCAAATACAACTTCTCGACCAGCGGCTGCGGCCATGCCGACGGCGGTTTGCAATGTTTGACGGCGGCCAAGCCGGACGGCCCCAACTCCAACAAGGCGCTCGCCATGGGGGAGTCGATCGACAACCGCATCGTGCGCGAGCTCGAGCCCGCCGGCAGCGAACCGCTCACGCTCTATGCCGGCCCCAAGACCGGCTACCTCGACGATATCCTCTCGTACCGCGGTGCCAAGGACCGGCGCACCGCCGAGGGCAATCCCGCCAACGCGTACCGGCGTCTCTTCGGCGTTCCCGACGCCAACCAAGATGCCCTCGCCAAGCTGGCGCTGCAGCGCAAGAGCGTGAACGACCTCGTACGCACCGAGATGCAGTCGCTCATGAGCAAGCCGCAGCTTTCGAGCAGCGACAAGGATCGCTTGAAGCTGCACTTCGATGCCATCCGCGACCTCGAAGTGACGATGCAGTGCCAGTTGCCCAAGGCGCGCTACGACGAGATCGTCGCCATTCCCGCGTCCCAGGTCGACGACATGCCGATGATCGAGACCATCGTCAAGATGCAGCTCGATATCATTGCCCTGGCCGTTTCCTGCGGCAAGACGCACTGCGCGACGCTGCAGATCGGCAACGGCAACGATCAGACGCAGTACGTCATCGACGGCGTGACGCAGGAAAGGTTCCACCACATCTCGCACCGCATCAACAGCGACGGCTCGAGCGGCGACCCGATTCCCAACGCGGACATGAAGCATCACATGATTGACCGCAAGTTCGCCGGCTTCTTCAAATACCTGCTGCAGAAGCTCCAGATGTACACCACGCCGACCGGGACGCTGCTCGACACGGGCGTTGCCGTCTGGCTCAACGACCTGTCCAGCGGTCCGCCCCACGGCAGCAACAACCTCCCCTACGTGTGCGCGGGCAGCGCGGGGGGCTACCTCAAGCAGGGGCAGTACGTCGAGGCCGCCGCGGTGGCGAGCAACAAGTACGTCACCAACAACAAGTTCCTCAACACCATCGGCGCCGCGGTGGGCTGCAAGAATGCAGCGGGCGCGCCGCTCGACGACTTCGGCGACCCTTCGCTGGAAAAGGGGCTCATTCCGCAGATGCTCGCGTAAGCGAGCGGCGTCGCCTCAGGGGCAGAGGTTTACCAAGCAGTAGACGTCGCAGGTTGGCTCGACGAAATCGGGGGGGCCCGAGCTACAGCTTGCGGTGCGATAGCCGCCGAATGTGGCGACGAGCTTCGAGTCCAAGAAATACTCGATGCCGATGTTGCCCCCTTCGTAAGAGTGTTCGACGATCGTGTATCCGTTGTCGCAATAGCGTGCGTAGAACTGCTCGTCGATCGGCTGGCAGACGACAGGGTGCGGCCAACGGCAATGGGGCTCGCTCCCGCCCGTGCAGTCGACGGGTTTGGGGCAAACCGCGGCATCCGCGGCGTCGGCCGCTACGTCGCGGGTCGATCCTGCGTCGTTCGGGGGCGACGCATCGTTCTCGCCCCTGCGGTCGATGCAAACCGCGGCGTCGCGTACGCGAACTTCGTCGGCCGCGACGTCATCGATAGACACTGCGTCGTTCGGTTCCGATGCATCCACGACATCGTTCGTTTCCGATGCATCGATGACGTCGTTCGGATGCGATGCATCGACGGCGGGGGTCGCTGCGTCGTTCGGTGGCCCTTCTGCCGAACCCTTTCCGCCGCACGACAGCACGGCGCAGCCGAGCAGCGAAAGCAAGGCGGTGCGCATGTCCTTTACGATAGCGAGCCTTATGACGCCGGCTAGCTATGCGAGTTAACAGCAGCGACGCTATTTCCCTTTGACGACGACGGACCACGCGGCGCCGGCGGGCGCCGCGACGAGCAATTGTCCCGTCGCGGGCAGCCATCGGTAGCGCGCGCCGGTCACCGCGATGGTGGGCGCCATACCGAGGTGGCGGACGGGAAGGTACACCTCCGAGACGCGATCGCCCGCGCCGCTGACCGAGAGGTCGAATTGTTTGGCGGCGGGATCCCATTTGAAAGAGGCAATGGTCCCGTCGATGGCGCGCGGAGCGGGGCGATCGAGGAGGCCTGCCCAGGCCATTTCGGTGCCGTCGGGGAGCAGCGGTCCGAAATCTTCGTTGTTCCACTTCTGCGTGGAGAGCGAGACGTCCCAGAGCAGAGCCGATGCGCGCCCGGCGTCGAGCGCGTCGAAGATGGCTGCGAGGTAGTCCGATTTGAAGCTGACCGAGTTGGGCGCGCCGAACTCGCCGACGATGGTGGGCGCGCTCCAACCCGCCGTGCGCCCGAGAACGGCGGTGACGGCCGTGCGAATGCGATTCGAGTCGAGCGGGCCGATGCCGAGCATGGTCGCGCCGTCGTAGTAATGCGGCCCATAGACGAAGCGCGCGTGGCTCGGGCGAGCAAGATATTGGACATCCGCCGTCGAGGAGACCGGTTCATCGCAGACGATCGCGGCGGGCCCTGCTTCGGCCTCGATCAATGCGGCGAGGCGATCGTAAAGGGGCGGGAGCACCGATTTTCCCATCATGTCGAGGGGCGTCGAGCCGGCCCCCGGCTCGTTGATGATCTCGAACGCCGCGACGGCCGGATGGTTCCCTGTCTGGCGTGCCACGTGCTTCCACATGGACTCGAAGGCGTCGAAAAGGCCGTCTTGGTTCTGCCAGAAACGGTCGAAGGCTTGGCTCACCGTGCTGGCCGCGTCGAAATAGGGGAGCGACCAGAAAGGGAACAAGCAATCGTAGTGCGGCGCGCCGTGCGTGATGCTGCCGAGCGCCCACTCGGGAAAACCATCGCCGCAGAAAGCTGCGTGAAAGACGTCTTGGTGAAAATCGACGATGACGTGAAGGTCGGCCTTTTGCGCGGCATCGAGGAGCAATCGGTATCGGCGCAAGTACTCGGCGTCGTAGGCTCCGCGCACCGATTCGAGCGCCTCCCAAGAGAACGTCAATCGAACGGCATTCGAACCGAGCGCGCGCACCCCCGCCATCATCTTGTCGGCCCTGCCGGCGATTTCGACGGGATCCGTGAAATCGAAAGGCATGAACTGGGGCATCTTGCTGCGCCCACCGATGTTGACGCCGCGCAGGATCACGGCACGTCCAAGCTCGTCGATGAGGACGTCGCCCCGTGTGGTCAGCCTCTTGGTCGTGAGCTTCGGTGGATCGAGCGGCGGATCGATGGGGTCCTGGTTCACGTCGGGCGTTCCTGGTCCGGCGTCGGGTATGCCGGACGAGTCGTTGGGGGGCGCGTCGATTGAAACGTCGGTGTCGGGTCGCGTATCCGCGGAAACATCCGCCGTACCGCTCGGCGTGTCGGAGGGCGGCGCGTCGGAGCCAGCGCCGTCGATCGTCGCTGTGTCCGAGCCCGGCGCGTCGGGCATGGCGACGTCGGTAGCGGCGTCGCTCGTTCCGACGCCGTCCATGCCGGCGCGATCGCCGGCGATTTCCGCCGTCGCGTCGCGCGCCCCCGCGTCGCCAGCTAGAGGATCGCCGACGACATAGTCGCTGGCGCCGCATCCCGCGGCTGCCGCGACGAGCATCGCGAGGGCACTCGAGCAGTGTCCCGCACTGAAGCGACGGATAGCGTGCATTCTCGAAGCGGCCCTGCGCATCGCCGTCCTCCTATCCGAGCACGAGCTCGCCCACACGGGCGCGATGCCACGACGCGTCGCCCCATGCCGCGGCCAATGCCCATGCGCGTTTCATCCAAAGATGAAGGTCGTGTTCGTACGAATAGCCGATGGCTCCGTGGCATTGCAGCGCCGCGCGCGCCGCCAAGAGCGCTGCATCGGAGGCGTACGCCTTGGCCATGGAGACGTGGAGCGACGCCGCATCCGGCGTGCGCGACATCGAATACGCGGCACGATAGACGATGGGTCGCGCGAATTCGAGCTTCACCAACGCGTCGGCGAGATGGTGCTTCACCGCCTGGAAGCTGCCGATCGGGCTGCCGAACTGTTTGCGGACCTTGACGTACTCGACGGTGACGTCGATGAGGTGGCGCCCGAGACCGAGCAGCATCGCGGATGCACCGAGCGCGCCGCGATCGAAAGAACGCGCGAGCACGGCGCGGGCGGCGGATCCCGACGCGACCCGTTTGCTCGGCGAAGGATCCCAGATCACGCGAAACAGGCGACGCGCGCCGTCGACCGAATGCTCGGGCACGAGCTTCACGTCGTCGCGCGAAAGCGCGTAAAGGTCGCCACCCTGCTGGATCAAAAGCAGATCGGCGACGTGCGCATCCGCGACGAAAGCCGAGCCCGCGAGCCCCACGGTCAGCCGCGCGTTGCCCGTCGCGATACGCGGCAACCACGCGGAAGCCAGCGACGCATCGCCGATCTCCGCGAGGAGCGGCGCCCCCACGGCGCTCGTTTCGACGATGGGCTCGGGCAGCGCCGCGCGTCCGCTCTCTTCGAGCAGCAAAACGAAGTCGATCTCGGACAATCCGAGCCCACCATGCGCTTCTGGAACCCGCAGCCCCACGACGCCAAGCTCGGCCAACTTTCCCCACAAGGGCGGCGAGCGGCCGTTGGTTTCGGGATCCCAAGCCTTGCGCACGACGTCGGCGGTGCATTCCTTGTCGAGCAGCGCGCGCACTGTGTCGCGAAACAACTTTTGATCGTCGGTAAAAGCGAAGCGCACGACCATGCCTCCTATTTGCGCGGCAGACCGAGCACGCGTTCGGCGACGACGTTGCGTTGGATCTCGTTGGTGCCGGCGTAGATGGGCCCCGCGAGCGCGAACTCATAGCCCTTCATCCACGCGCCGGCGGCTTCCGCCGAGGGCCCCCCATCGAGCTCCCCGCGCTCGCCAAGCAGCGCCAGCGCCGTTTCGTGCGTCCGGATGTCCATCTCCGACCAGAAGATCTTGTTGATGCTCGACTCCGCGCCGATCGAGCCCCCCTCCATCACGCGGGTCACCGTTTGGAGCGTGTAGAGCTGGTACGCCTCCGCGTCCATCCACGCCTGAACGACCCTGTCGCGCAGGGTTGGATCGGCGCGCCCTTTCGATTGGCGATAGAGCTCGACGAGTCGCGATGCAGTGGCCAAAAATCGCCCGGGGCTTCGCAGCGTGAGACCGCGCTCCGAGCTCGTGGTGGCCATGGCCACGTTCCACCCCTCGTTGACCGCGCCGAGAACGTCGCGATCGGGGACGAACGCGTCTTCCAAAAAGACTTCTGCGAACCCCGCGTCACCGTCGAGGCGCCCGACCGGACGCACAGTGACGCCGGGCGCGCGCAGCGGGACCAAGAAATACGTCATTCCGCGGTGTCGTTCGGCGGCGGGGTCGGTGCGGAAAAGGCCGAACATGTAGTCGCAGAAGGCGCCGCGCGTGCACCACGTCTTTTGACCGTTGAGACGAAAGCCGCCGCGCGCATCGTCTCGCACCGCGGTGCTCTTGATTCCTGCGAGATCGCTGCCGGCATTGGGCTCGGACCAACCCTGTGCCCAGAGATCCGCACCCGAGGCCATGCGTGGAAGGATGCGATCCTTCTGCTCCTCGGTGCCGAATTCGAAGAGCGTGGGCGCGAGGAGGAAGATCCCGTTTTGCGCGATGCGCTGCGGGCCACCTGCGCGGTAGTACTCTTCTTCGAAAATGAGCCACTCCATCAACGTGGCTTCGCGGCCGCCGTATTTCTCGGGCCAAGAGACGACCGCCCAACCGGCGTCGAAGAGCTTCTTCTCCCACTGGCGATGGAGCGCGAAACCCTCTGCAGTGTCCCCCGACGGAAGCGGCGTTTTCGGCACGTTGGTTTCGAGCCATGCGCGCGCCTCGCTGCGAAAGGCCTGTTCGCTGGGGGTGTAGTCGAGGTCCATGGGATGCTCCTCGTCAGTCGGGGCTCAAGATGTTGCACCGAGGCGACCGAGCACCACGTCGGCTTCCCGCATGATGCGATCGATCAGCTCGGCCACCGTGGGCAGCTCGTCGATGAGTCCCACATTTTGCCCGGTGGGAAGGATGCCAACGTCGGGACGCCCCTCGACCATCGAGGCGCGCGTCAGCATCGGCGCGTTCGCGGCCATCGCCATCTGCGCCAGGGTGAGCTCCTGCTTTTTCTTCATGGCGAAGCCTTCTTTCAGCAGGGCGAAGATCGACGTGCCGGTGAGCTTGCGAAATGCCCACGCGTGGCGCACCGCGCGAAGCAGCGCGAAGAGGCGGGTCGAACGCTCGAGCGCGTCGACGAACGCCGTACGGATGACACGCTGAGGATGCCCGTCGATGGTTCGCGTCACGACCGTGCCCGTGACCTGCGTCTCGAGATAGATCTTTTTGACCGCGTCGGGGACGGTGCTCTCTTGGGTGAGCAAGAAGCGAGTGCCCATGGCGATTCCGCTCGCTCCGTAGGCCAGCGCTGCCACGAGCCCGCGGCCGTCGAAAAATCCCCCCGCGCCGAGCACCGGAATGTCGACCGCGCCCACTACTTGCGGCAAGAGCAACGACGTCGGCACGGCCCCCGTGTGGCCGCCCCCTTCGTGACCTTGAGCAATCACCGCATCGACGCCCCACTCCGCCACTTTCTCGGCGTGACGGCGCGCGCCGATGGTGGGCATCGTCAAAATGCCGGCCCCTTTCAGCTTCTTGATCATCTCGCGATCGGGGGCCTGCGCGAAGCTCGCTACCTTGACGCCGGCCTCGATCAAGAAATCGACCCGTTCGTGGACGTCGGCCTGGTCGGTGCGCAAATTGACCCCGAAGGGCTTGTCCGTTCGTCCCTGCACTTCGCGCACGGCGCTCTTGAGCTGGTCGAGCGTCATCGTGGCCGACGCGAGAACGCCGAGCCCCCCCGCGTTGCTCGTGGCCGCGGTGAGCCGCGGCCCCGCCACCCAGCCCATGCCGGTCTGGACGATGGGATAGGCAATGCCGAACAGATCGCAGATCCGAGTGTGCAGCGCCTGTTTCACGCGCCGAGCTCTTTTTTCCCGAGCCCGGTAGGGTCGATCACGTCGCGAAGAAGACGCAGCTCTTCGGCGGTGGGGGCGCGCGTCTCCTCGACCTTGTCGGGGATAACGAGCGTGAAACCGGTCGCCGCCACGACGTCTTCCACTTTCACGCCGGGGTGCACCGAGCGAAGGCGCATCGTGTGGTCCGGCGTTTCGAAGTCGAACACCCCCTTGTTGCTGATGACGCGCCGCAGATGATGAAAGCGCGCTCCGTGCGGGCCGAGCGCGGCGGCGCGGTCGTACCCCACGCCGGAAACGGCATCGACTTTGGCCACGAACGAGCGCGTCGAGTGACTGGGGATGAAGTAGCTCGTCGGGTGGTTGATCGTATTGCCCGGAGCGCCGCGCATCCCCAGAAGCTGTGCCTTGGGGCGGCGCGGATCGCCGATGAAAGCGATGTTCTGGTTGCCGAAGCGATCGATCTGCGACGCGCCCATCATCACGTGCCGCCGCCCCGACCAAACGATATCGAAGATCGTTCGATAGGGCGCGTACCCTTCGACCACCTTGGCCTTCGGTGATCCGCCGAGGGGCAATGTATTTGCGACGAGGCTGGCGATCCCGTCGGTGAGCAAGAGATCGTGCGCAAACGTCTCTTTGGCCAGGCGCGCGCCGATGGAGGGGATGACGCCGATGGGACTGGCCAGGATCTCGCCGTCGCCGCGCCAGGCTTCGGCGCAGGCCACCGCGCAGAGCTCGTCGAGCGAATAGTCGGTCATGACGCCGCCCCCAGGTACTTGGCCCGGAACGTGTTCCACGCTTCGGGGCTCGCCGCGCTCGCCGCGTATTCCCGCTGCAGGGCTTCGTCACGCTCGTAGTCGGGCTCGCAAGAGGTGAAGCGCGCGCCCCCCGGCGCCTCGACCACGCCGTCCACCATCATGCGCGAGATGCGCAAGGTGTGGACGCTACCTTCGTCGAGGAGCTTCTCGGTGGGGACGATGCGTTCCGCCGACATGAATCGGCGCTTGGCCGCCATGCAGAACAGATCGTCGAAGTAGAGATCGGGACCGAGGAACTGCCCGTTGCCACGCGCGTCGGCGCGGTTCATGTGGATGAGCGCAACGTCGAGCGTGATGGCCGGCATCGCCACCAGCTCTTCGCCGTCGTCGTACGGGGATTTCACGGTGCGCAGCTCGGGTACGAGCTTCATCACCTCGGAGCCGAGACCAGCGCGCGTCGGCAAAAAGGGCAGGCGCAGCGCCGCCGCATAGAGACCCCACTGCAGCATCCCCTCGTCGAGGTCGACCACCTCCACCGTCCCATTCTGCCGCGCGGCGCGAAAATGAGGCTCGAGCGGGATCGAATCGAGCGACACGAAGCCGCAGACGATCTTCTTGAGCTTGCCGGTCGCGCAAAGCAGGCCCACGTCGGGCCCGCCGTACGACACGAGCGTGAGATCCTTGAGCGACGATCGAGCGATGGCGCGCACGAGGAGCATCGGCTTGCGCCGCGATCCCCAGCCGCCGATGCCGACGGTCATTCCATCCCGGAGCTCGGCAACGACGTCGTCGACGGTCATCCGTTTGTCGGCCATGCAGCTCCTTTCATTTCGAGAATTTCGGGTCCTTCTTGGCGATGAACGCGTCGCGCGCTTCGTCGGCCACACCCGCCAAATTGAGCTCGAAGGTGAAGCCTTGCTCGTAGCGGTAGCTTCGCTTCACGTCGACCGGATCGATGCCGTTCAGCGACTGCTTGGCGGCGCGAATCACGGTGGGGCTCTTTTTGGCGATGTCGGCGGCGATTTCCCGCGCAGCCGCGCGGAGTTCGGCGGCAGGTACGACGCGCAGCACCGATCCGTAGGCATGGAGCTCGACGGCCGTGGCCGGCGCGCACGTGTACACCATGGCGCGCATCTTGTGCGGCGGTACGAGGCGCGCCAGGTGCGTCGCGGCGCCGAGCGCTCCGCGATCGACCTCGGGGAGCGCGAACGTCGCGTCGGTGGACGCGACGATGATGTCGGCATTGCCGACGAGCCCGATGCCCCCGCCGAGACAATAGCCGTGCACCGCGGCGATGACCGGTACTTCGCATTCGTACACGGCCGCGAAGGCGGCGGCGCAACCGCGGTTGGCGCCGAGCAGCGCATCGAACCCCGGCGTGCGCTGCATCTCTTTGATGTCGACCCCCGCGTTGAATCCGCGGCCCTCGGCACGCAGGACGAGCACGCGCACGGCGGGGTCTTCCCCGAGCTTGCGGATCAAGGAGGCGAGCTCGTGCCATCCCGCAACGTCGAGCGCGTTGACGGGCGGGTTGTTCATGACGACCTCGGCGATGCCGGCGTCGATCGCGTGGGTGATGGGCATGACGGTCCGTTACAATGACGCCATTCGAGGGGCAATCGAGGCCGATTGAACCGCCGGCGGCGACAAAGTAGAACATGTTTCATCCCCCCTGTCCAGGAGCCCGGGCCGCGCCCCGGCGCGTTCCTACGAGGTCGGCCCCATGCAATTCGACATGTCTCGCAAGGTCGTGATCGTCACTGGAGGGTGCCAAGGCATCGGTCGCGGCATCGCGCTGCGTTTCGCGGGCGAAGGGGCCGACGTCGTGGTGTGCGCCCGCCATCCGCCCGCTTCACCGATCACCAGCGGTGATCGCACGGCGATCTTCATCGCCGCCGACGTGCGCGAGCCCGACCAAATCGACGCCGTCGTCGCACAGACGGTGGTGCGGTTCGGACGAATCGACGTTCTCGTCAACAACGCCGGTGGGAGCCCCCCTGCCGACGCCGCCACCGCATCGCCGCGCTTTTCAGCGTCCATCATCCAGCTCAACTTGATAGCGCCCCTCGTCTTCGCTCAGCGCGTCAACGCCGTCATGCAAAAGCAGGACAGCGGCGGCAGCATCGTCAACATCGCGAGCGTCAGCGCGACCCGCCCTTCGCCGGGCACGGCGGCGTACGGCGCGGCCAAGGCGGGCCTCGTCAACCTTACGCAGTCACTCGCGGTGGAATGGGCGCCCAAAGTGCGCGTCAACGCTGTCGTGGCGGGCATCATGCGCACCGAGAAAGCGCACCTTCACTATGGCGACGAAACCGCGATGGCCAGGGTGGCTGCGACGATACCGCTCGGCCGCATGGGAGAACCCGAGGACGTGGCCGATGCTTGTCTCTACTTGGCATCGCCCCTCGCGCGTTTCGTGAGCGGCGCGTGCCTCGCGGTGCACGGCGGCGGCGAAGTACCGGCATTTCTCGGTGCCGCGGCGCCGATACCGGGCGCCTCACGCGGGTGATCCCCACGGGCCGCGGCTTGCACTTGCATCACGCCTGAAACATGTTCTACTTCTCCTCAAAGGATGCATTTTGCCTTCACCGAGGAGCAGGAGGAGCTGCGCCGGAGCGCGCGGCGCCTTCTGGAAACGGCTTCTTCCACGCGCGACGTGCGCGCGGCGATGGCGACCTCGCGCGGCTTTGACGTAGACCTTTGGCGCCGTCTCGGCGAAGAGCTCGGCTTCACGTCGCTCGCCATTCCCGAGGCCTACGGCGGCGCCGGGCTCGGTTTCGTCGAGTTGGCTGCGGTCATGGAAGAGATGGGGCGAGCGCTGCTCTGCGCGCCGTTCTTTTCCACGGTGTGCCTCGGGGCGAGCACCGTACTGGCGGCGGGCACGGAAGAGCAAAAGCGCGAGATCCTGCCGGGCATCGCGGGGGGGCGGACGACGGCCGCGCTCGCCTTTACCCCGCCGAGCGGAAAATGGGACGCGCCGGGCACCGGCGTCACCTACGAAGGGGGCGCGTCGGGATATGAGCTCTCGGGCACGAGCGCGTTCGTGATCGACGGCCACACCGCGGATCTCATCCTCGTCGTCGCGCGGCCGCGATCGGCGCCTCTCGGGGGTCCGCCGGCCATTTTCATCGTCCCCGCGGCGACGCCGGGTCTCGAGCGGCGCGCGCTCACGACCATGGATATGACGCGCAAACAGTCCGAGGTGACATTGCAGCGGGTCCGCGTCCCCGCGTCGGCGTTGCTCGGGGGCGCAGACCGCGGTGCACCGGCGCTGGCCCGCGCGCTCGATCTCGCGAGGGTCGCCCTGAGCGCCGAGCAGGTGGGGGGCGCGCAACGCTGCCTCGACATGTCCGTCGACTACGCCAAGACCCGCGTGCAGTTCGGACGCCCGATCGGCTCCTTCCAGGCCATCAAGCACAA
>Ga0111538_10002935_pt1 | contig 23921 bp, 38 predicted proteins | sample SoiMethybrSBSTD1_FD_79669 | JGI IMG/M metagenome (GOLD analysis project Ga0111538, IMG submission 79669) | Bulk soil microbial communities from a Populus tree surrounding site in Tennessee, USA - Soil MetaG P. TD hybrid SBSTD1 (version 2)... | ecosystem: Environmental > Terrestrial > Soil >...
ACCGACATCTCGCGGCCGAAGGCACTCGACATGAAGTCGGCGAAGTTCTCCGGCGTCTCGCCCTGACGGGCCGGGGCGAGCCAGCCCTCCTTGCGCAGCCGGCTCTTGGTGGCGCCGTCGATCCGGCCGTCGCGCCACCAGTCCCACTCGCCGCCGGTCTGGCCGCGGCCGGGGATGGCGAGGCGGGCGCCGCCGGTCATCTGGTCGATCTCGCCGCGCACCTTCTCGGCCTCTTCGGCGCCGATCTCCTTGGCCTGCGTCCGCAGCCGACCTAGCTCGCCCTGGGGCACCTTGGTCCGTGGCCGGCGGCGGGCGCCCTCGATGTACTCGGCGATCTGCTGCGCCCGTGTGGTGAGCTGGTCGACCCGGTCGGCGGCCTCCTTGAGCTGCTCCTCCGGCGTGCCGCCGGCGAGCGAGTCGTAGTGGTCGACGGCATTCTGCAACCGTTCGAGTGTGACGCGGTGCTCGGCGCGGGCCTGCTGGTCGCGGATCGACTGCTTGCCGGTGGCCCGACCCCGCTTGAAGTCGGCCGCCCGGTCCGGCAACGGCTCGGGCAGCTCTGCGGCGAGCGCCTCGCGGGCGTTAGCGATGCGCTCCAACCGCACCGCGCCGGGCTCGTTGGCCTCCCATGCCTGCTGCGCGATGTCGCGCGGCATCTCGTGCTGGCGTCGAATCTGGTTCATCTCGGGCGTCAGATAGTCGGCGCCGAGCTGTTCGGGATTGAGACCGGGCTGGTATTCCCACTTGCCGAGCTGACGGTTGAAGCGGGCCGGCGTCATCTTCTGCGCCTGCTCGGCCCCGATGTCGAGCTGTTGCAGCAGCCGGGCCCGCACGGCGTCCATCGCCGCCAGGCGCTCCGGCGGCAGGTTGCGGTTGGCGTAGTCCCACGTCGCCTGAACGATCTCCGGCGTCGGCCGTGTCCCTGACTCCACGCCCTCGTACGCCTTGTCGAGCATCTCGCCCAACTGCTCAGGCGTCATCCCCTGGACCTCGGTGAGCATGTCCGGATAGTCGAGCGAGTTGAGCACGGCCGCGCCCTCGGCCTTGGAGACGCCGAACTGGCGGCCCATCCGCCCGGTCGCCATCGCCTCGCGCATCTGATCGCGCACAACCGTCTGGCTCTGGTTCTCCAACCGGCGCGTCAGGCGCCCCTCGTCGGTGAAACGCCACAACGCCTGCGGCGCGAACCGCTCGGCCATCCCCGAGACCGTCAAAGGTGGCAGCGCCGGGCGCCCCGTCTTCTGCACCGCCTCGTCGAGCACGTCGTACAACGCCCGGCCGGCACCACGAGCCATCTGGTATGGCCACGCGGTCGCGCCAGTGAGCGCCTTGTCACCCATGTGGCTCCCCGTCTGCAAGACCTCGCCGATGCGCTGCGACGTCGCAGCGGCGCCCTCCACGCCGCGGCGCTCCAACACCCCAGCCAGGCCGGTCCGCGGCGTCATGATCGTCTGTGGCACTTCGCGCGCCGCCTCGCCGAATGGCACCGTCTGGCGCATCCGGGCCGCCACCCCTTCCGGGGTCACCTGGAACACGTGACGGGGCGCTCCCGTGGCGAGATCCTCCGCGACCGCCGCGCCACCGGCGCGTGCCTCGGCACCGAGCAGGGCCCCACGTTCGGCCGCGGTTGTCCCCTCGACCGCCACCCCGCCCCCAGCGCCGAGTGCCTTACCTGTCGCGCCGGCAATGATCGACAGGTTGGCGACATCCTCGACGGCTACGTCGACGATACGACCCTCCCGGCTGGCCTGCTGGTACTCGCGGAAGCCGCGCACGGGGTTGGTCACCCGCCCGATCGTGCGCTCGCCGGACTCAAGCATCCCGCTACTCGCTGGGAGGTAGTTGCTGACGAACGACCAGTCCGACTGCGCGAAGCCGCGCGGAACACCATTCTCGTCGAGCTGGTAGTCGCCCTCTTCCACCCCCGCGGGCCGGTGCAGGTGTCCGCTCGTGATCAAGTCGTTGGCGATGCGCACCGGGGCAAGCACGTCGGTCACGCCCGCCTTGAGGAAGCTGGCGACGCCGTGAGGCAGATTGCGAGGCAGGTCGATGAGCTGCTTGAGCAGTCCGCGCGGCTTCTCTTCGTCAGGTATCCCGACGCCGGTCGTCGCCATGAACCCGGCGGTGCTGCCCGAAAGCCCACCGCGCGGAGCCCGACGGGTCGCCGCAAGGCGACGCTCGGCGAGCGCGAGCCGCGCGTTGTCTGCGGCACTCCCACCCGGCGGCCGGGGTCGGCGGACCGGCATCGCACCGGACAGCGTGCGGGCGATGGGCATTACAGCAACAGGTCCCTGATGATGCGGTACGCCGCGATGTCCCCGCCCGTGATGCCGGCCGCCGCGACCGCCTTGCGGATGGCGTCTTCTTCGTCGGACTGCGTGAAGGTGTCCTCCTTGCGGACCTTGGTCAACTCGGTCTGCGCCATGCTGATCGCCGCGTCCAGCTTGTCTCCGAGACTGTCGACGATGTTCATGACCTCTGACGGCGTGCCAAGCGACTCGGGCGGGTCGACGTGGAAGATGTCGTTGTAGTCCTGACGCGACGCCTCTTCATTGGCCTTCGTCGCGGCGTCCATCGCGGCGATCCGGTCCCTGGTGTCCTGCGCCGCCTGCGCCTCGGCGGCCTTGTCGTCGCTCTCGGCCCCGGTGATCTCTTCGCCAGCGGTGGGCTGACCGGTGAGCGACTGCTGGATGTCGTAGGCGGTCATGCCGGGCTTGATGAGCTGGTCGTAGCCGAGGGCGTTGGCGACATCGGCGTCGGTGAAGTCGTAGCCCTGCTCGCGCAGCCGTTGGGCGGCGATCTGCGCGGCGAACTGGGCGGCCGTGCCCGCGTACGGGTTGGTGCCGTACTCGGGGCGGCCCGTCGTCGGGTTGATGCCGGCCTGGTAGGGCTGGCCGAGCAGCTTGGTCCCGACGTCCTCGGGCGTCTCGAACCCGCCGGGCGCGCCGGCGATGAGGTTCTGCTCCTCGGTGGAGTAGCGGCCGAGCTGCCGGGGCGACAGGATGCCGGCGGGCCCCCGCACGATGTTGCGCTCGCCGGCGGCCTCGCCGATCTGGCCGACCTGCCCGTAGGACTGCTGCGCCTGGCCGAGCAGGCGGAGGATCTTCTCGTAGCCCTGCTGCGCCTGAGGGCCGAACTGCTCGGCCTCCGTCGGCCGCCCGGCCGCCCGCGCCGCGATGTCCTGCACCGCCCGGCGGGCTCCACCCGTCGGATCGTTGAACGTCGAGCGCCCGGCCAAGCGGTCGTTCTCCCGCTGGATCGCGGCCTGCAACAGCTTGGCGGCGAACGTCTTGACGTCACCCTCGGTCTGCGCCGTCTTCTGCTGGCCGACGACGAACGGGTTGAGCGTGCTGCCGATGCGAGTCCCGATGTCCTTGGCGCCCTGCTGGCTCTGGATGTCGGCGCGCAGCTTGTCGCCGAGCCCCCCGAGGTAGTCCCCGACGCCGGCGCCGAGCATCCCGCCGAGCTGGCCCTGCGACAGCTTGGCGTCCTCGGCGGCGGCCTTGGCGGCCTCTTGCTGCTGCTGGATCTGCCACGCCTGGAAGCGAGCCGCCATGTCCGCCTTGGTCAGGTCGAGGTTGGCCATGATCTCGTCGATGCGCTGCTGGCCTTGCAGCCGGAGCTGGCTCAACTGAAACTCGTTCTGCGCCCGAATCGGGGCGACGGTCATCTCGACCTGCTGGGGGATGAAGGAGCGGGCCGCGTTGACCGAGTGCTCGTAGTCGGCCATCCGCTGATCCCGCGCCGCCATGTCGGCCTGGTAGGCGGCCTGCGACTGCGTCAGCGAGGCGATCCCCTGGTCGTACGGCCCCGTGATCGTCGAGCTGATCGACGGCACTGCCCCCGCCGGCGCGCCACGGAGCGCGGCCTCTTGCATCGCCTGCTGCACCGCCTGCTGACGCTGGGCTTGCAGATCGGCCTTCGCCGCGTTGTAGGCGTCCACGCCGGCCTGGCCCCCCTTGGCCTGCGCGGCGAGCAGGGCGGAGTCGGCGGCTGGGATCGGATCGGCCATCTAGACCACCACCCCTTGATCGGCGTATCGCTTGATGAGGTCGAGCTGCTGGCGGAGCGCGTCCTCCTGGGCCGCCCGCTGCCGGGCGTAGTTCAGATCGTTGGCGTCCTGCTGGGCCCGCTGGGCGTCGGTCTGCGCCTGCGACGCGGCAGCCGACGTCGCCTGGTTCTCTTCCTCGCCGACGACCCGTTCGAGCGCGTTCTGGCGGGCCGCGTCACGGGCCTGCTCCCACGCCACCTGCGCGTCCTCGATAGCGTTCGTCTTCGTCGTCTGGACGTCAGACTTCTGCTCCCCCACATCCTCAGCCTGGCGGGCGTAGCGAGTGTTCGACTCGCCGCTGGACAGCACGCCGCGCCGGATCAGGTCGGCCGTGATGTTCTGCTTCTCCCGCCCCGCGGTGCGGTCAATGTCAGACATGGCGTCGGTGGCCGCCGCCCCGATGCGCTCGATCGCCCGGCGCTTCAAGTCCTCGGCGCTGCTCATGTTGAGCCCGATCCCGGTGAGGAAGGCGAGCAGGGCCGGCGTCGGCTGGGCGTTACCGCCGTAGTGGACGCCGAGCCGGGCGAGCTGGTCGATCAGCTCTTGCGACGGCTGCGCGTTGTAGCCCGGCGTCGTGGTGCGCGGCTGAACGCCGAGCTGGTTGACCCATGCCCGCTGCTCGTCCTTGGGGAGCTGCGACAGGAAGCTGCTGATGTAGTCGCGGACGACGTAGGGGGTGTTGGGGTCGTTGAGGTAGCGGGCGACCTCGGTCATCGGCTGGTCGGCCTTGAGCCAGGCGATGATCTGCTGCTGCTGCTGCTCGGACTGCTGGCGCAGCCAGGTGGAGAAGGCGCCCTGCTGCGTCTCCTTCCACCGCGACGAGTTGTCCGGGTAGGCGGGGCCGGCGCCGCCGCCAGCCTCGTAGTCGCGCCGACCGTTCGGAAGCGCCGCGAGCTGCACATGCCAGGGTTCGCCGTTGACGTTGGCGAACGTCTTGAGCCCGAACTCAGCCGCGTGCTGCTGCACCCACGCGAGATCGCCGGTGAGGTCGGCGGCCAGGCCGATCTCGTGCATCGAGCTGCCGGGCGGCGCGGCGGCGGCCCCCTTGACACGGTGCCAGACCTCGCCGTTCCACGTCACCTGGTTTGGGCCGGCTCCCCGCCGGTAGCGGTCGAGGAACATGGCGCGCTGCTGGGCCTCAGAACGGAACCCCTCGCCCAACGACACGCGCCCGCCCGAGGCGCGGATCAACGCCTCCAAGGCCGCCCGCATCCGCGGATCGAGGCCCTCCATCGACGCCATCTACACCGCCGCCCCTCGCTCGGCGTAGCCGCGCTGCGCGCCGATCGTCTGACGGACGGCGTCTTCCTGCGCGGCGCGCTGGCGGGCGTAGTCCAGCTCGGCCTGCTGCTGCGCCTTCGTCATGGCGTCCGTCGCCGCCTTCGCCGATGCGGCTGCGGTGGCCTGGTCGGTCTCGGCGCCGATCACCCGGTCGAGCGCCTGTTGACGTGCGGCGCTGACGGCCTGGTCGTAGGCGGTCTGCACGTCCTCTTTGGCGTTGCCGCCGGTCGTCAGGACGTCGGTCTTCTGCTCGCCGACGTCTTCGGCCTGACGGGCGTAACGAGTGTTCGATTCACCGCTCGACAGGACGCCGCGCCGCACGAGATCGGCGGTGATGTTCTGCTTCTCCCGGCCGGCCTGACGATCGATGTCCGACATGGCATCGCTCATCGAGGCACCGATGCGCTGCACGGCCCGCTCCCGCAACGCGGCGGCCGAGTCCAAGTTGAGCCCGACGCCGCGCAGGAACGCCATCAACGCCGGCGTCGGCTGCGGCGCGTTCGGATAGGACACGCCGAGCGAGCGGAGCAGGTCGGTCAGCTCGGGCGACGGTGCGGGCGTCGGCGAGGACGGACCGGGGTCGCGGCTCTGCACGCCGAGCCGGCCGAGCGCGGCGCCCTGGCCCGACTTGTCGAGCTGGGCGAGGTAGTTGATGTAGTCCCTGGTCGCCTGGTTGGTGTTGGGGTCGTTGAGGATGCCGGCGATCGCGCCGAGGTCACCGTTGGCGCCGCGCAACCGGTCGATGATCTGCTGCTGCGTGCCGGCGTCCTGCGTGCCGAGCCAGGCACCGAACGCACCCTCTTGCGCGTTGGCCCATCGCGTCGGGTCATAGGGCGGCCCCGGAGTGACGCCCGACAGCGAGCCGGGCGGCCCGTCGACCTGCTCGGTGAGCTTCTGCAACGCCCGCTCGGACGCCGTGCCACCAAGGAGCCGGGCCCCGTCGGCGCCACCCCACGAGTTGTAGAAGTCCTGCGCCGCGTGGATGAACGTCGAGTAGGTGTCGTTGGCCATCAAGGAGGCCAGCATCCGCTTCTGTGACTCGCGGCTGCCCCGCAGCAACTTGACGGTCATCGTGATGCCGGTCGCGGCGTCGGGGTAGTTCTGCACGCCGACCGAGTTGAAGTCGGTGCTGCCGGGCGCCGCGACGACGTAGTTGAACGGGTTGTAGTTGCCGCCGTGGCCTTCGACGCGGGCGACCGCCCCGAGCTTGGCCAGGTTGTTCTCCGTCACCGGCGCGCCGAGTCCGCTGAGGACCGCGGACAGGAAGTCGCGCAGCGTGACCCCACTGACTCCACGCGTCGACGGCATGGCTAGGCCGGGTCCTGCGGCCAGTGCGCTTGCACGGCGGCTTCGATGTTGGCGTCGGTGATGATGTCGACGTCGTGGCCGGGAGCCCCGCGGCCGGCGATGAGCGCCGACTCGTAGGCGTCCTCGTAGTCGATGGCGACCGGGCCGATGAGCCGATCGCCGGCGACGTACGGGTTGGCGACCACCTGTTGCCCGAACACGGTGTCGCCGAACGTCGGGTTGTTGAGGGCCTGCTGCAAGGACGCCGAGATCACCCGGTCCTTGAGCTGCTGGTCCTGAATCGCCCGCTGGATGGAGCTGTAGCTCATGCGGCCTCCAATGCCTCGACCTTCTGTTCGAGCGTCTCGATGCGCGCCAGCGCGTCCTGCAACGCCGCGGTGAGCAGCGGCACGAGCCGGGCCTGGTCGAGCTGCTGGGGGACGATCTGGCCGTTGGCGTCGACGGCGTCGCGCTCGCCGTTGACGGCGTCGGGCACGACCTCGGCAACCTCGTCGGCGACGAACCCGTCCTGCTGTGTGTCGTCGACCTTCCACGCGAAGTGCCACACCTTGAGCCGCTTCACCCGCTCGGCGGCGCCCTCGACGGGGGCGATCAACCGCTTGAGACGACGGTCGGACGTGGTGAGGTACTGCACGCCGGGCCCGGACACCAGGTTGATGCCTCCGACGATGGTGGCCCCGGTACCGATGCGGAAGCTCATGTAGGTCTCGCCGGCGAGGTTGGCGCCGCCGATCTTGTTGGCCCAGTAGTTGATGTTGGGGGTGGCGTTGACGGTCGAGACGACGACGCCCTGGGGGCCTTGCAGCTCGATGCCGAGAGCCCCCGCGGTGGCGGACGTGGTCTTGCCGAGCAGGAGCGCGCCGGCGTTGTCGAGACGCATCGCCATCGTGCCGCCGGCGCCGGGGTCCTGCGCGGTGTCGGAGTGGGTGCCGCCGCGATGCCAGGCAAAGCTGTGCGGCGTGCGCTGGTACAGGTGGTTGGTCTGCACGCCGATGCCGTAGGTGGTCGTCCACAGGTTGATCATCTGGCGCAGCACGTTGCCGAGGAACACGCTCGCCGACCCCGACATGCTGAGATCGCCCGTCATCGTGTCACCGGTGATGTCGACCCATCGATCGATGAGCGCGGCGAGCGCCGTGGCGTCGATCGACAGGGTGCGGTCGGCGCTGAGATCGCCGCCACCCAGCAGCGGCGACGTGGTGTTGATGCGCCGCGTCGCCGGGACACCGCCGCTGCCACCGCTGGACGACACGATGGGCCGCGTCGGATCGGTCGAGTCGACGGTGACGTTGGTGCCGGCGACAACGGCCTGGACGACGCCGGGCGCCCCGGTGGGACCCTGGCTGCCGGTGTCGCCCTTGGGGCCCTGCGCGCCGGCGGGGCCCTGCGAGCCGGTGGCGCCGGGCGGGCCCTGCGAGCCGGTGGCACCGGTGTCGCCCTTGGGTCCCTGCGGACCCTGGGGTCCGGGCACCGTGGAGTCGGCCCCCGGCGGACCTTGCGCACCGGGCGGCCCGACCGGCCCCGGCGGACCTTCGGGACCGGGGACACCGGTGCCGGCCAGGTCGTACACGACGCCGAGGAAGTCCTCCAACTCGCGGTCGCGGATCTCGTGGGCGGCGGCGAGCATCTGGCCGCGGTCCTCGGCCAGGTTCTTGCCGCGCAGGCCGTACTGGAACGGGAGCGGGTTGATCTTGTTGCTCACGTCCGCTCCGTCCTCACGTTGCACAGCACGACGACCTCGCGGATGGCGATGCCCGAGATCCGGGGAAACTCGATCTGGAAGCCGTTGCCCCAGCCCTGCGCCCCGAAGTTGCACCGCCACGAGTCGTCGCGACCGCCGGCCGGCGAACGCTCACAGGGCTCATCCCAATACTGGATGTCGCCCTCTTGCATCCCCCGCCCGTAGGGACCGAGAGCGTTGACCCGGAGCTGGATCTGGTTGCGCGAGTTGTCGAGCCCGCTCGGCCACTTGCGGAACTGCACGATGACGCCACGCACCTGCACCTGCCGGCCGATCGGCTCGTAGTAGGCGGGGAGCACGACCGTGCCGGCGACCAGGCCGCCGACGCCGTAGTCCATCGGCGAGGCGAACTGGTCGTCGTTGTGGCCGGGACGGTCGAGCCCGTGGTGATACGAGACGATCACCGGGACCTCGCCGACGGTCTGCGGGGCGACGACCGCGTAGACGACGTCGGGCGGCAGATTGGTGCCGTCGAGCACGTCGCCGGGCACGATCCCGCTCACCTTCTTGGTGAACAGGTGGCGACTCCACGCCTGGTTTGACCACGACAGGACTTGCGTCCCGGTGTCGATGTCGTTGGCCATGATCATGCGCCGGCGGGTCGGGGTGACCACCACGCTGTCGCACGGGAACGGCGACGAGCGCGTGTCGACCTGCTGCGCCTCGTCGAGGAACACGCGCTCCCCGTTGAACCACGCCGGGCGCGCCTCGGCCGGCCAGTACAGGATGCGGTTATCGGTGGTGACGGTCGTCGTGCGCGGGTCCATCGGCCCGAGCCCGAGCGCGATGCCGCGCACGCTGGCCAACGTGCCGAGCACACCGGAGACCGCGTTCCACCCCGACCGCTTGCCGACGAAGAGGGTGTTGAAGATCGGGTTGAGCGACGTGATCGCTTCGGTGCCGCCGACGTCGAGGTAGTCGTTGGCGCCCCACGTGTCGTAGTGGGCGCCGGTCGAGTCGACGGTCGAGTACCAGATCCGCCACGGGATGTTGGAGTCGACGGCGACGAAGTAGAAGCCCCACCGCACGATGTCGCTGAACGGCGCCGGGGTCGTGATGACGACGGTGCTGGCCGGACTGGCGTGCTTGTAGAGCCGGCCGTTGCACAGCGAGTAGACCACCCCGGCGCCGAGCACGAGCCGCACCGGCGAGTTGGGGTTGGGGTTGTCCGGGTAGGCCGTCCACGGCGTCGCCGCCCCGCCGGTGAGCGGGATGTCGTAGCCCTTGTTGAGCCAGATGACGAGCTTGTCGAAGGCCGACCAGAACGCCAACGGGCCGGGGACGATCGGATGGTTGGGCAGCCCGGTGGTCGGCAGGTACTTGAGCCCGGCCCGCACGCCGAGCAGCCCCGACGTGTACGGGTAGACGTTGGTCCCCGAGTACGTGTTGGCCTCGGCCCGCGCCGGGTCGCGGCTGCCGTAGTCACCGCCCGCAAAGTCGGCGTACCGAACGGTGAAGTCGGGCACTCAGATCCAGCCTCCCCGCCGCACGCGGACCCGCGTCGGCATGGTGGTGCGCCGGACCTCGTGGCGCATGAGACCGATCCAGTCCTGGTATTCGTCGCGGTGACGGGCGGTGTCGGCGCCGGCCCCTTCCCGCGACGACATCAGCTCGGACGCCTTGGCGATGATCGCCCCGGTGAACTGATCGGGGATCGCCGGCGCGTCGATGTCGCGCGACAGCCACGCCGGCTGGCGGTACCAGTAGTGCGTCAGGCAGGTGGCGCCGCCCGGCGCCGGGCGCACGGCGATGACGTCGGCCATCGGGCACCACACCCGCGGCAGTTGCCCCTTGACCGTCGTGTACGTCAGCAGGTCGCTCGGCGCCACCTGCGACAGCTCGGTGTCGTTGTCGAAGATCGAGCGGGTCGCCCGGTAGGCGGGGGGCAGCGGGAAGTCAGCGGCGTCGGGCGTGATGGTGACCTGATCGACGACATCGGACCACGGCCAGTGGTTCTCCGACTCGATGTGTTGGATCGCCAGGTTGATGTGGTCGTCGAGGACGTCGTCGGTGAAGAAGTCATCGGCGACGGGCACGCCGAGCCGGGCCCGGACCAGCCGCCGCAGCATCATCAGCATCACCGCGTCACAGCTCCTTGTTCAGCGCGTGACGCAGGCGCGGCGCGATCTCCTCGCCGACCCACTCCTCGCGGTGCCGTTCTTTGGTGGCGTCGACCTTCTCGTTGTTGGCGACAATCTCGTCGTGCAGCGGGACCGTCCGGCGCCGGCCATCCCATCCGATGAGGGCGTCGATGACACGCTCGTCGAAGGGGACGCCGGCGCCTGATCGGCACACCAGGCGGTAGGTCTCGTCGTCTTCGAGCCGCCACAGTTCGAAGCGCTCGTCCTGGCCGTCCCAGTAGAGCCCGAGGCGGTCGTCACCCTCCCAGCCTTTGACCGGGTCACCGAACCGGACGCGGTGGATGAGGTCGCGCATGGGCGTGTCCATCCACAGCCGCCGGCCGTTGACCCATTCCGGGTGGGTGAGACCGCCGTCGCTCACCACAGGTTCATCGTCCCGCCGGTGCCCCGGCCGCGGCCGAAGCTCGTGTAGCCGGGACGGCGCACCGGCGCCGGCGTGATGGGGACCGGCCGCGGACCGAGGTTGATCTGCCCACCGGTTCCGGGCCCACCACCGAAGGAGCCGCCGGTGAGCGGGGGACCGAGGTTCAACTGACCGCCCGTGCCGGGCCCGGCACCGAACGATCCACCGGTGAGCGGCGGAAGGTTCATCCTCGGACCAGTGCCGGGACCTCGGCCGAACGACGCGGCCGGCGTCGGGCCGATCCTCATGCGCGGCCCCCTCCCCGGACCCCGACCGATCGGGCCGTAGTTGGCGGTCGGCCGCCCCGCGCGCCGGCGCAGCGGCGTCGGACGCCCCGCCTGGCGTTGACGGGCGACCGACCTTGCCAGATCAGTGACCACCGCCCGGCGAAGCATCCGATCGTCTGCCATCGACTCACGCCTCCGTCAGCGACCCGACCTTGGCGTGCGCGTTGCGCCCGTCAGTGGCCAGCTCGGCGTAGAGGAAGAGCGTCGACTCGTAGGCGTCGGTATTGGGGACGCGGTTGAGCACCGCGCCGTCCTCTTCCATGAACTCCCAGTCGCTCATCCGGTACCACTGGAAGCGCCGGGTGGTGAGCCCGAACGCCGTCGAGTCGGGGCAGTCCTTGTCGAACATCATCGACACGGTGTTGGAGCCGGTGGAGCCCTGGTTCGTGTTGCTCATGTCGAGGGCCCGGTAACCGCCGTGCAGCTCGACGGGCGTGTTGAACCGCCGCAGCGACGTGAGCAGCGCGGCGTAGGCCCGCTGCACGCCGGCGGTCGTCACCCACAGGTTGATCTCCTCGCCCGAGTTGATGTTGACCTCTTGGGCAGCCTTGAGGAACATGCTCTCGGTGACGGCCCGACCGGAACCGGGATCGTCGACGTAGCTCGCCCAGCCGGGAACGTTGGCCGGGTCGATGTTCCACAGCGCACCGGTCGCCGCGACCTGCTTGGTGAGGCCGGTGATCTCCTTCTGCGCTGCGCCGGTGCCGCCCGACCCGGCGATCGTCACGACGTCACCGGCCGTGATCGCCACGGCTGCGCCGTCGAACACGAAGGTGCCGGCAGTCGTGTTGACCGACGTGATCTTGCGGGCCGACGCGGTCGCCGTCGGGTTGGCGCCGGTGCCGATGTCGATGAACATGCCGACTTGGAGCTGGCGCTTCTGCGTGTTCGTCGGCGTCTGCAACGTCCCGGTGTTGCCGGAGGCGGCGGCGGCGAGCGTGGCGATCTTGCCGGTGCCGTCGCTGTAGAGCTGGCGGTTGACGTCGTTGCGCAGGTCGCGGGTGACGCCCTGCGTCTCCGACGTGATCGCCCTCGTGAACGAACCACGGTCCGACCCCATCGACCGGATGACCGGCCCCGAGAGCTGGATGCGCCCGTAGTTGTACTTGAGGGTGACCCTCTCCTCGCTGTAACCCTGGTGGCCGGCGTCGGGCAGGACGCCCATCTCGGCGCGGGCGCCGATGCCGGTGTTGCGGCCGGTATTGATGGCCAGCACAGCGCGCCGGCCTTCGATGTCCTCACTGTTGCTCTCGACCTGCGTGAGCATGAAGACTTCGCTGTTGAGGATGGAGCGGATGCCAGGGAGGTAGAACTCCTTGAGCACGGCATCCGCGGTGGAACGGGTCAGTGGATCAGCAGCCACTGGTGTCTCCTTGCGGGTAGATCAATTGGGGTTGATCCGCCGTGCATCGGGCTCTGCGCGGATGGGGTGGGCCGTGCATCTGGCTCTGCGCCCTCGATGATCCGGCGGGCCGTGCATCTGGCTCTGCACCCGCCGGCGGGACTCCTAGGTGGCGGTTCGGCGCTCCTTGAGGAAGGCGTCGGTCGCCTTCTTGGCGTCCTCGATGTTGGCGATCAGCGGCGGCGCGGCCTGGCCGGCCATCCCACCGATCGGTGACGGCATGGGCCGGACGCCCGAGGCGCGCCCGGCGACGTAGTCGTCGATGATCTTCTGTTCACGGGCCCTCTGCATCTCGATCGCCTTCGGGATGTCCCCGCCCGTGTAGTGGTTGGCGTCGTAGAGGATCTGGAACCCGTCGCCCTCCGGGTCATAGCCGGCGGCGCGGACCTCGGCGTAGATCTCGTTGATGGCGCGCTGCTCGGCAGCGGACCGCTCGCGGGCCCCGAGCGTCTCGTTGATCATCGTCTGGACCTGGTCCGGCGAGAGCTGACCCTGGATCTCCTTGACGGCGTCGTCGAGCGTCGGCGGCGGCAGCGTCTCGGCCGGCGGCGCCGCCGGGGTCTCGGGGCCGAGCATCGAGTTGGCGACCTCGCGCATCATCGCCGCCGACATCATCGGGTCCTGCCGCCAGGCCCGCGCCAGGTCGAACCACGCCTCTACATCTTCGGGCTCGTAGTCGCCGTAGACGTCGGTGTACTGCTTGGCCTGGTCGCGGTACTTGGCTGCCTCGGTGCGGATGCGGTCGACGTAGCCGCGGGTGAAGACGGCCTGGTCGTCGGGCGGCGGAGCCAACGGATCGTCGGGCGCTCCCGCCGGCTGGGCGGTAGCCGGCGGGGTCGCCGCCGGTGCGGGCTCCGGCTGCGAATTGAAGGTCGGCGCGCTGTCGGTGGTGAGCCCGTTGTCGCTCATTGGACGCTCCCTGGCGGTGCGGCTTCCGGCCCCTCAGGCGGTGGGCCTGGCGGGGGGCCGAGGGGTGGGCCGCCGGGCGGTGGAGGCGGTGGTCCTCCCCCGGCCCCGAGGCCGACGGCGTTGATCTGTGCTTCGACTTCCGGGGGAAGCGACCCTTCCTGGCCGAGCATCTGGCCGGGCGACGCCGGACCGGCCGGACCCATCGGCGACGTCGCCGTGCGCGGCACCATCAGCCCGGCCGCCTGCGCCCCGGCAAGATCTTGCGTCGGCAACGGCTTGGTCCCGGTCGAGGGCAGCATCGCGGCGAGCGGGGACACGCCGAGCGCCTGGACCTGTTCGGCCGCTGCGCCGGCGGCGTACATCTCGTGCGCCTCGCAGTGCTTGCGCATGAGCATCTGCGTCTGCGGGTCGAGGTAGTCCCAGCGGTCGGAGCGCTGGAAGTCCCGATGCACCTTCAAGTGGTTCTGGTGGTCGTCGATGATGTCGACGGTGCGCGGCGTGCCGATGGCCAGCCACCGGTTCTCCCGCTGCGCCCGCGCCGTGTCCGGGTCGATCCCCGACAGCAAGTCGTCTTGGTCGGGCAGGTCGGCGACCTTGGCCAGCTCGTACGGCGTCTTGATGATCCCCCGGTCGTAGAGCTGCATGGCGTAGGCGGCCTGCGCCGCCCGACTCCGGGGCAGTACGGCGTCGAGCGGCACCGTGGCCTCCGTCTGACCGCCGAGGTCACCGCCCGACCATTGGACGGCTTCGGGAATCTCGTTGACGTAGATCGTCGAGGCGCGGGTCTCTTGCACGTTGGCCTCGTACAGCTTGAGCACCATCGACGCGGCCCGCCCCCAGCACTCGCCGAGCGTCTTGGCCAGGGCGCCGACGGGGGTGTCGTCGTTCTCCGACAGGATCGACAGGGCGATGCCCGACTCGATGCCCGACGGCGACTCGCCACGGCTGACGTCGTGCACGCCCAGGATGTCGTCCATCGCCGCGCCGAGCATCTCGGGCTGACGAATCCACCAGTCCGGCATCGCCGGCGGCGCATCCCAGTTGGGCTTCTGGCCGTTGATCGGGTTGTACTCGATGAACTCGCCGGGCGTGTCGGTGAGATCCTCCATGTCTTCGATCGCCCCGGTCGGCACCCAGCACCGGGCGTTGCCGGCGAGCTTCAAGTGCTCGACGATCGACGACCACGACGCGTTGAGGAGGGCCTGCACACCGACCGCGTCAGAGACCGGGGTGTGCCCGTACCAGCGCCCGTGGATCGGCTCGACCCGCCCGATGCTGATGTTGAGCCGGTCGTTCCACGGGAACGGCCACATCCCACCGTCGACGAACTCGCCGTCGACCACCGTCAGGACGCCACCGGGCCGGCCGGTCAGCGACGGACGCTCGTAGTAGGTGAGCACCATCGACAGCGGCACGTTGCGCCACGTCTCGCCGTCGGTCACCCGCCACACCGTGTCGATGGCGCGGGCGTCGGCCTTCGGTTCTTTGGCCAGCCCGTACAGCTCCTTGACCTCGGCCGGCGGCATGGCGATGCCTTTGATCCACCACTGCGCCCGTTCCAAGTCGCGGGTGCCGGGCTCGCACGCGATCTCGTGGATGGACACCGTCGAGAGCCGACAGTCACCGGTGCCGACCGGCCGCCCCTGCGCATCCATCCCGATCGGCGCCCCGACCCGCTGGTCCCATTCGACGCACAGCCCGGCGATCCCGGCTTCCCACACCAACTGGGCGTGTTCGAGGCGCAGCACTTCCCACGACTGCTTGCGCTGCGCCTGCACGAGCGCCGCCTCGGCGATGCGCGCCGCTTGGATCGCGGCGTCGTCGGGCGACGTCGGGATGACATCGAAGACGAGCGCCCGACGCATCAGCTTGGCGATGATGCGACGCGAATCCGGGCCGACTCGGGGGACGGTCGCCCGGACCCGCGTCGGCTCACGCGGCAGCTCTTCGAGCCGCCCGGAGGCACGGTTCCAGTAGATCCAGTGCTTGTTGCGCAGGAACATGGCGTTGACGGCCGCCTGCTCGCGCTCCGTCCTCGTCGACCGCAGCGAGTTGTCCCACTTCTCCCGGATCACCGCCGGCGTCAGCGGCTTGTCGTCGCGGGCGATCGGCTGGGAGTAGACGTCAGACACGCGGATCACCGTCCAGGAACACGATGCGGGTCGAGCCGTTGTGGCCGTGAACGTGCTCGACCGACGCCATGCCACGGTCGTAGTGGACGACCGATGAGGGCCACTCGGACTGCCAGTGGAGGCAGACCACCCCATCGGTGAACTCGATCCCTTCGGCGACAACCCCGGTACCGGACACGCCGGTCTCATCGACGTCCCGATGCAGCTCGAACCGGCGGGCGCTCACTTGGCCATCGCCTTGCGGATCGACGTCGGCTTGGCCTTGGCCCGCGCGTTGGCGATCTTGGCCGCCATCTCCTTCGACGCGCCCCGCTTGCGGACGGCCTCGAAGATGTCCCAGCGCTTCACCTGCGGGCCCGGCATGTCAGAGCACCAACCATCCGAGGGCGAGAGCGGCGAGACCGAGGCAGACGATCGGCGTCCACAGCACCACCCGCGGCCCCGTCTCGTGCGCCGGGCGGAACACCGACAGCCCGGCGAGCAGGAACAGGATGAACGCCACCAGGAACATGACGTCGGCGAAGCCCGTCTTGCCGGTGGCGATGTCGGCGATGATCATGATGCCCCCTACAGCCCGACCGCGACCGGGCGTTCGTGTTCATCTCGCGGCGGCCGGTTCTGGTCGCGATCCAAGGCGAGGATCTCGCCGGTGTGCCGGGCGATCGCGCGGTCGACGAGGGTGCGCCGCTCACTTGCCCACTCGCGCCGTTCCGCTCCTTGCTGACGCACAAGCACGACCAGCACACCGGCGAGCACGACAGCCACAGCCGCGAGCGCGATGACTGCCGCGATCATGTTGCTTCCTCAAGCAGTAGCTCGGCCAGCTCCGCCGATTCGGCGACCTGCGCCAGCCGGGCGGCGTCGACGACCTGCACGAACGCCCGCCGCAGCCGCTCGTTCTCTAGCTGCAACTCCCGGTTGGAGACCTTCAACTCGTGGTTCTCCGCGACGACGTCGCGATCAGGGATCTCGATGCCGATGCAATTGGCCATCAGCCGCACCCCCGCCGGCGAGACCACGAGACGCCCGAACGGCGGCAGCGCGTCGACGTAGATCTCTAGGTCGCAGACCTGTTCACCGGGTGCCAGTTCATGACGCTGCGTGATGAAGCAGCACCCGGTGACGGTGTCGACGGGGTAGGCGGGCCGGGCCAGCATCAGAGCTTGTCGAGGATCGTGACCCGTCCCTTGCCGGCCGATTCGGCGGCGTAGACGGCGTCGGACTCGTCGGGATGCTCGGCGACGTAGGCGAGTACCTCGTCGACGGTGTGGACACCGGGGTCATACTCCCCGTCGGATTCGTCGGCGACGGGTTCGGCGGTCACGGGCGCGTTGTTGTTGGGCAGGGCGTCGGTCTCCGACTCGAACACCGTCGCCGGCCGCGCCCGATCCCCAGGGTTGAGCGGCTCGTCCTCCGTCGGCTCGGCGACGTTGCCGACATCGACCGTCTGCATCGACGTGAAGGCGGTGCCGGCGACCATCACGGTGAGCCGCGGGTCGTAGGTGCCGGCCTCGGCGTAGACGTGGTCGATCCCGCCGGCGTCGTAGACGTACTCGCCGTCACCGAAGTCCCACCGCACCTGCTCGTCGGGCAGCATCAGATCTTCGTCGCCGGCCAGGTCGAAGCGCACCACCAGGTCGGGGTCGACGTCGGGGTCGTCGCTCGTCCCGGCGCCGAAGGCGAACTCGCCGCTCGGCACGTGGGCCAGGCACACGTTGGCGGCCTGGTACCCGCCGTCGGGGAACGCCGCGTCGAGCGCGTCCTGCACCGATGACGGATCGGCCCGCCCGAGGTTGACGGCCCGGATGAGCTGCACGAGCGACGTCCACGAGGACAGCGCCCACGTCGCCGGCTGACCCGACAGACCCCACGTCCACAGGTCCAGCTCGGTCGTGTCTTCCTCTTCGACGTTCTCCGTCTCTTCCTCAGCAAGCATTTCGTCGGTCATGTCACATCCTTCCGAGCACGGGGTGGTAGCGATGTCGGCGGTCGCGTTTGCGGAGCTGTTCCCACGCCCGATCCGACAGGGTTTCGGGTTCGCTGCGCACCTTGCGGGGGTGCACGGTCCGCTTGGCCAGCTCGGCCGCGGCGTAGGCGAGAACGTCGACCTGGTCGTCGTGGGCGGCGACCGGGAAGCTGACGACCTCGTCGAGGAACTCGGGCAGCCACGACGCGTTGCGCGGCAGGTACACCCGCCCGGCGTCGACGATGGCCTCCGCCGTCTCGGCGCGGGCGATCTTGTTCTTGTCCGGCGTCAACCAGCGCACCACGACTCCGCGGCGCTGCACGTCGGACCACAGCGACAGCGTCGCCATCTGCTTCTCGATGCCGACCCACGCCGGGCGCCACTGGTCCCACATCGACTGGATCAGCGGGGCGTGCTCGGCGTGCTCGACCCGCACGCGCCGGAGGTCGAGTAGCAGCAGCGCGTGCGGGTCGGTGGGGGCGACCGCCCACACGGCGCACACCGTGTAGTCGGAGCGCTTGGAATGGCTGAACGCCGGGTCCATCGTGGCGAACCGCCAGCATTCCCGGTCGTCGACGACGTGGTCGTCCAGCGTGTAGAAGGTCTCGTCGTCCTTGGTCTGCGCCGACCAGTAGCGGAACGACCCTTTGCGGAACATGCCGCCACCGACGGGGATGGGCCGCTGCTGGTACATCGCCGCCCAGGCCGTCGGCCCGACGTCGGTGCGGATGCCGGCGAGTGCTACCTCGTCGAACCGCTCGGGGCACAGCGCCCGCCCCGGCGCCCGGCCCAGCGAGTCGTCGTCTTCGGCGATCGCCGGCATCCGCAGACGCTTGATCCTCATGCCGGTTTCGGCGGCGACGAGGCGGGCGATCAGGTCATCTTCATGCCAGCGGGACATGATGACGATGACCTTGCCGCCGGGCTCGCGCCGGGTCAGAAAGACCGACTGCCACCATTCCCACAGGTGATCACGCATGACCGGCGACTGCGCCTCTTCGACGTTCTTGATCGGGTCGTCGACGATCATCAGGTGGCCGCCTTTGCCGATGATCGGTCCGCCGGCGCCGGCGGTGCCCATCCCGCCGTCTTCGCCGATCAGGTCCCAGCGGTGCGACGCCCGCGACGTCTGGTCGATCTGCACCCCGAACCGGGGCCCGTGCTCGGCGACGATCTCGCGGGCCCGCCGGCCGTGGGTGGCGGCGAAGTCGGCCTCGTAGGAGGCGAGCAGCACCCGCCGGCGATGCTTGGTGATGAACCACGCCGGCGTCCACCGGCTGCACAGCTCGGTCTTGCCGTGACGGACGGGCTCTTCGACGATCAGGCAGTCGCATTCATCCCGCTCGACCATCCCGACGATGGCGTCGGACGTCTCGACCAGGTGCCGGTAGGGCTGCCAGAGACCCCGTGACAGGCGCGCCGCATAGTCGGCCGGCGTCCGCAGGGTCAGCGCGGCGTCCGCGGCGGTGACGATCGCCGCGTACTGCTCGGGCGGCATCCGGTCGATGTCTTCGTCGGTGAGCGAGGAGACCGCGTCGAGCAGGTCGGTGGTCTCCATCGGTACGCACGATGACACGAGGGGTTGACGGGATGCAACGATCGGCAGCAGCATGGCGAGAATGGAGACACACGACGTGCGCAGCGGACGCCAGGGACGCGACTGGATCACCAGCAAGGAGGTCGCCTCCCTCCTCGGCATCTCCGTCTTCACGATCCGCTCGTGGCGCCACCGCGGCGTCGGCCCGCCGGTGTACCGGATGAACTCGGCGATCCGCTACGACCGCGAGGAAGTCCTCGACTGGCACGCGGCGTGCCGCCTTGAGGGCAAGGCCGCCGGCCAGTGACCCTCTTCGACGCCTCCCCGTACGGCCCCGAGCGACGTCTCCGCCAACGCAAGCCCCGCCCCGACGAGATCCGCCTGGATCGACCGTGGGTCCTGCTCCGCTCCCACGGCCGGCCGCCGATGGCCCACCTGCTGGCCGACATCTTCAAGCCGAACGAGCGCGACCGCCTGGCCGCGAAGAACGGCGGGGTCCGCGCCGTCTGCGGCCACTACGGGATGCCGATGGAGGTCGACGGCCACCCGATGGCCTTCTTGTGCCACGCCTGCTGGGACCACTTGACGTGATCTCGGAGGACCGCTTCGACGACATCGAGCGCGAGCTACGGTCGTTGCGCCGGGAAGTATCTGGCCTGGTCGAGGACATCGCCGAGCTGTTCGAGCAGCACAGCCGCCTCAGCCACCGTTTCGAAACCCTCAGTGCCGGTACAACGATGCAACCAGGCGGTGCCGACCGCAACCCCAGCGCATAGGTCGCGTCTTGCGTTGCTGGTTGTGGCGGCTATTCTGCGCCGTGGTGGTGGGTGACAACACCGGCGGGCAGTTGGGGGACCTCGCCAAGAGCCACATCCCGGTCCAGACCCCGCCGGGCACCAGCGATCGACCGCCCGAGGACACCGCATGGACGGTGCCCCCTTGATCCGCCTGTGGAGGGAGAACCCACACATGGACGACCACGACCTAGACCTCGTCGCGCCCGACGCCATGCTCGATCTGCTCCGCCGCGAGATCGCCGCCATCCACACCTTCCTGGACCGCACGTTCGCCGGGTACCAGACCGAGCTGGCCGAGATCTTCGCCGAGATGGAGGCCGCCGATGGAGAAGGCTGACGAACCGCTGTTCGATAGCGACGACGCTGCGTTCCCTAACTGGACCGTCGAGTGGGCACGCCTCGTCCCGATCCTGCGCGCCCTCCTTGCAGCGAGGTCCGAGCGTGGCTAACAAACCGCTGTCCATCAGCGAGGACGGCCCGCCCCGAGAGCTGGTCATCGCGGTGGAGTACCTCGTGGACGACTACGGACTCGACGCCGTGCGCGCCGCCGTCGATGAGCTGATCGCGTGGTACGCCAATGGCTGACGAACCGCTGTTCGATTCCCTGCACTACGAGCGCTGCACCGATCCCGAGTGCCCGGTCGCCTACGCCTACCGCGACCCGTACCCCGCGGTCGATCACTGGCACTACACCGGCCCACCCGCGCCACAGCCCGACCGGTGGTCCGATGTCACCTGAGCAGAACCCTGATCCGCTGTTCGATTCCTGGTCGCGCTGCCCCGACTACTACGACGGTCCGCCAGGCGCTGACTCGCGCGGCACGCACACTTGCGACCGCGAGCGCGGCCACCGCGGCCCGCACCACTGCCCACGATGCGGGAAGGCATGGGATGGGTGAGAACGCTGAACCGCTGTTCGATTCCCCCACCGAAGCTCAGTGGGCGACATGCGACGACGTGCTCGACTGGTTACGCCTTGCCGTTGCTGACGAACCGGGCGAGCGCGACGACGTGGAACGCGTGCGCGACATCCTTGACCGCGTGATGAGGGGATGACGAATGGAACCGCTGTTCATCAGCGACCGCCACGCGCTCTACGTCGGGTGGGTCGCGGGCATCGCGTCCAAGCACGGGCTCGACGTGTCGCTCGTCGTCAACGACGAGGGCACGGGCTACACCAACCGCATCACCGTAAGGACGCCGAAGGGCGTCGCCATCACCGTCGTGGTGCCGCCACCGCCCGAGGAATGGACGGTCCACGATGACGAGTAGCCCTGACGAACCGCTGTCCGATACCCGCGCCGTGCGCCTACTCCGGGCCAAGGCCAGCGAGCTGGAACGTCAGGTCAAGCTCCACGCCGACCGAGGCGACGACCGGTACTGGATGTTGGCCGACATCGCACTCATCGCCGCGCTGCTGGCCGACGAGATCGAGAGGCGCAGCGATGGCTGACGAACCGCTGTTCGATTCCCGTTCGCGGATCACCTATCGCGCCGACAACGGGACGACCATCGTCATCGAGGTTCCGTGGCGCGAGGTCGACATCATCCCGCCACCGTCGATCCCGTTCGTGGACAGCATCACGAAGCGGACCATCGTCTACAGCTACGAGGCGACGAATGCCTGAGCGCGATGTTGAACCGCTGTTCGATTCCGACACGGTGACCGCCATCCGCAAGGTGCTGTCACGCGCTCACGATCTGATCGTGGATGCTGCCCTGCCCGACGGAACCGTCCATGTCCCCGAGTCCGTCATGCCCGCGCTCGATGCGATCGCTGACGCCATGCGAGAGGTCACCGCCCTTGGGAAATGAACCGCTGTTCGATTCCCGGTGTGAGTGCTGCGACGAACCGGGCGCGACCGTCCGACTGTGCGAGGACGACGAAGCCGTCGCTCTGTGCGACGGGTGCGTCGCCATGCTGACGCCGTCCGGTCCGTGGTCGCCGTGGGCGGGAACGGAGCTGCACGATGCCTGAAGATCGAATCGTTCCGCTGTTCGATTCCGGCGAGATGGCCGTGCTGCGCGACTGCGTGGCGGCGGCGATCGCGGACCTGGCCGTGAGGATCGACATGCACGGCGGCATGGACCAGGCCCCACCACTGGCACGCGAACACTGGGATGCCCTCGTCGCCCTCGCGCCCAAGGTGGGGCTCGACCTGTGATCGAGCTGACCCTCATCATCCTCGCCGGCACCCTCATCTTGGACGTCGCCCTCGAATGGTGGCGGGACGCCGACCGGGTCCGCCGCCGGCGCGAGATCGAACACGACCGCGCCGAGATGCGCCGCACCCTGCACCGAACGAGAGGACACTGATGGACAAACGCCAGCACTACGCCCTCACCCACCCACTCGACGAGTACCACATGGACCGCATCGCCACCTGCCGACGCACCCGCGACCTCGGCGGACAGACCTGGTCGACGACCATCCTCGCCGTCGACCGTTGAGCACGCCTCAACGACGGCGAGCCCGTGTGGCACGTCTCCACCAGCCTGCAACGCACCGGCGACTTCCTCATCGCCCCCGAACGCTGCGAACGCATCGCCATCGACTTGCTCGCCGGCGTCGGCGGTGACATCGAATGGTGGCTCCCCGCCGGCGAAGGCAACCTCGCCGTGACCCACCTGCGGGTCCCGACGACACCAGCCGAGCAGCTCCTCATCCCGCCGGGCCTGGTGACGATGGACGCCGGCCTGACCGGCCCGATGCGCCCCCGCTCCACCTGATCGCCCGCAGTAGCGACCTCCACACCATCTGCGGCCGCGACATCCGCAAGCCCGAAGCGTGGCCGTTCGTGCTCGCCGCCTACCTCGACGCCCACCAAGCCGGGTACGGCCCGATCACCACGTGTCCCGCCTGTCAAGAAAGCGCATCACGTCCGAGCGCCACATCCGCCGATGCGCCCCGACGAACTGGTAAGGGATCTCCCCCGAGCGGTGCATCCGGTACACGAACGCCCGATGCACCCCGTACAGCACGGCGACCTCGTTGACTGACATCAAGCGGTCATCCGGGTCCCGATCCTGCCACGACCTACGCCTCGACACCATGTAGCGAGTTGTAGCGAAGGCACGCGTCCGATCGCAATAACCCGCCTACCAGGACACTTCGGCACACCCCAGCACACCACGGACGCGGACCAACCCCGAAAGAGGGGCGATCCGGCCGCCGCAGACCTTGGACCGAGTAGCGGCAGCAGCGCCATCGTGCCACGAAACGAGATTTCTGACAACCAGCCGTTGCGTAGACCCCCCAACCGGTGCTACACATCGCCGGCGATGGCCTTGGACCGGCCCGGAGCCCCGAGACACAGAGGCAGGCGAACCGCCAGCCCGGTCACGATCCGGCACGCCGACGGCACCGTCGAAGAGCAGCCCGCCTACACGGCCAAACAGCTCGACCGCATCGACGCCAAAGCCGCCCGCCAACCCCGCACCTGGGACGAGATCAACAGCCGCGCCGGCGGCGGAACCGACGGCACATTCGTCAGACGCTAACCCCCTGGTCACAGGGGTCAACGCTCGCCAGGAGGCGCCGAAACGCCTTCTGGAACCCCACTGCCACTCTTCAGAAAACCATGTCGCCGAAGAACCCGGAGCAACCGAGCAGGTAACGCCCCGACCTACCACCCCGACAAGCCGCCGTCGCTCGGGCGGCTGCCGCCCTCCCTCCGGTCGGTTGCCCACAAGAAGCCCGGAAGCGAACGGAGCACGCCATGAACATCCGAGTCCGAGCCATCACCCTCTACCGGCGACTCCGCCACCCCCACTGCACCCACCCCTGGAAGCAGTACAACCTCGACGACCCCGACCACGCCCACTGCGCAACCTGCTGGCGCCCACGCTGAACGAAACCCTGAAAGCGCTCGGCCTTAGGAGCCGACAAGATCCTTATGAGCGAGGGGGGCGCCCTCACCGGGGGGCCGGGGTCGGAGCCGGCGGTTATCCGCACCGCCCTCCGCC
>Ga0111538_10002936_pt1 | contig 23912 bp, 13 predicted proteins | sample SoiMethybrSBSTD1_FD_79669 | JGI IMG/M metagenome (GOLD analysis project Ga0111538, IMG submission 79669) | Bulk soil microbial communities from a Populus tree surrounding site in Tennessee, USA - Soil MetaG P. TD hybrid SBSTD1 (version 2)... | ecosystem: Environmental > Terrestrial > Soil >...
ATCTCGATCCAGCAGCCCTGGCCCTGGCAGACGTCCTTCACCATGCCCTCGAGCCGCACCGTCTTGCCCTTGTACTTGGACGGGGACTTGGCGAGCTTCGCGAGCTTGACCGGCTTCTTCTCGGTGATCGCGACGCCATAGGCCCCGTCGGTCTGCGCGTCGACGGACTCGGTGGGCGCGACGCCATGCGGGCCATCGTGTGCCCAGGCAGGAAGCGAAGAAACCAACAGCACGAGCGCGAGAGCGAAAACGAAGCTGGGAAGGCGACGCATCGGGGTTCCTTTCGTTCGGCCCCGGGGGCCGGGCTGGGCAAACACGAGCGCCGTGATTCTAGCCCGGGCACCCACGAACGCGCGACCTCGGCCGCCGTGCGCGCGGGCGGGTGTATGCTCCCTGCACCATGAAGGCCGCCCCCCGTTCTGCGGCACGCCCGTCTCCGCTCGCGAACCCTCTGACCCGCTTCGTCCTGCTGCTGGTCCTCTACTGGGCAGCCGGGTGGCTCCTGATCGCACTGGTCCCCGCGATCGAGCATCGGGTGATCACGATGACGGCACGATCCCTGTTCCTGGCATTGCGGGTCGCGGGACTCGATCCCGGAATCACCGGACATCTCATCAGCGTGGGCAGATCATCGCTCGAGATCGTCTCGGAGTGCACGTCGCTGGTTCCGTCTCTTCTGCTGATCGGCGCGGTCGCGGCCTACCCGGCGAGGGGGCGCGCGCGACTGATCGGTGGAATCGCCGGGCTGATCGGCCTGTGGCTCTTCAACGTCGTCCGCCTGATCGTGCTGATCCTGATCCTGATGCGTGCGCCTGGCTGGTTCGACTTTGCCCACGTCTACCTGTGGCAGACGGTCTCGGTTCTGGCGGCCGCGGCACTGTTCGCACTGTGGCTGCGCTGGGCGCAGCCGGTGCGGTGATTCCATGTGGTTCGTGCGGTGTCTCGCGTGGGCGACACCCCTCGCTGGAGTCTGCTATTTCCTCTCGGGCTTCTACCATCGCGCGCTGGTCACGGTCGCGTTCGGATTGCTCGGTCTGCAGCCAGGCCCCGATGCGCTGAGCAATGTCGATCTGTCCGCGGCGAACGTGCTCGGCATGTACGCCGCAATGTGCCTCGCCAGCCTTCGCGCCCCGCGGCCGCGACGCGTGTGGGCGCTGGTGCTGGGTCTGGCGATTCTGGTGACGATCGAGCTGGCGAGCGGCGTCACCGCGATGCGCGCCGCGATGCTCGAGAGCGCCCAGGGCGGCTGGGCGCCGGCGGTCGACCGGACCCGCGACCAGATGATCGAGCTGGTGCGATGGATCAGTGTCCCGGTGATCTGGCTCGTGATGCTGGGGCGATGGGAGCTGCGCGACGCGTTCCGCCTGCCGCCTGCGTCCCGTCCGGTGACCGCGCCCGGCGCGACGAAAACTCCACGGGCGCCGCAGGCACCGCGCGGGCCGAGGCGGCGTCACTGACGTTTCAAGTCAATTCTGCGACCGGAATCATTTTCCGAGTTTGTGTTCGCCTGCGCATTCGTCGTTGACGTGCCTTCGTCGCGGGCGTTCAATCATTCCTGTCCAATCCCCGACAGGAGGTTTTTCCGTCACCCCGCAGTACCGGCCGACCCACCTTTGACGGAACATCACGCCTCGGCTGGTTTACTCCCGTCGATTCGATCCGCAGCCTGATCCGGAGGCGGCCGAACCCCATCGACGGAGTTCATCGCGTTCCGTGACACGGACGCCGCGCGATGCTCGGCATTCCCGTACCACGAGACGGATCCACCGGGAAGTCTGATCACGAGCTCCTGCTGGCAGTCCCATGCCCCCGGGTGCGGGACATGCCCCCGAAGTTCTGGCGTGCGCGACAGAGATGACGCGTGACGTGTGGTCTGCCCCCGGGACATTGCACGCTGGAAGGAGACAACATGAGCCGCGCTTCATCGTTACCACTGCTGCGCAGACTGACGGTGTTGATCGGGATCGGCGCTTCGGTCCTGTTCCTGATCACCCAGGTGTTTGCTGCACCGGTCTCCTATCACTGGTACAGCTTCAATGCCACGAACAACACGGGTGGCGCGTCCGATAACGCAAGGTTCTATGCGTTCGGTATCGCGCTCCCCAACCTTCCGTCGGCTCCCGCCTACATCCCGCCGGCATTCTCCACCACGTTCTGGCCCGCGCCCACCACCGCGGTTGCCGCGCTGTGGCGGTGGGTCACATGGTCCGGAGGCGCCGCGATTCCGGCCGGACAGACTCGCTGGTTCAGCGTGAAGATCCAGGTGGTCCCGGGCAACAACGTTCGGCACCCCACCGGGACGACCTTCCTGTCCCAGGCGGTGCTGCGCTGGAACGCCGTGAGCGGAACGGCGGGGCCTGGGATCCCGCTTGGATTCCAGATCAGCTCCCCTCCGGCACTCTACAACTCCACGGACAGCCCGCTCGGTGGTGCGAACACGAACAATATGGTGGTGCGGAACGTGAAGTATGCGCAGTCGCCGTACGCGATCGCGCTCGATTCGCTCCGGCTCGACAACCCCACCGTGCTCGCACGCTTCACCGAATCTCTGGATGGGACGCGCACCGGACCGTTCGTGGTTGCACCGGGTGACACCCACGGCTTCGCGATGCACCCGAGCATCCTGGATCCGGTTCCGGATGGCCGGACGATCCTGATGCGCGGCACCACCGAGGACTGGAACGGCGCGCAGCACGACTTCGTCTCGCAGTTCGTGCTCCCGCCTGCGCTGCCGGGATTCTCGAAGGTCGGGCTCTGGATCCTCGCGGTGCTGCTGGCCGTGATGGGTGCGATCTACGTAATGCGGACGAGAAACCGGGAACTGTCGACCTAGAATCCGAAGATTCCATCGCTCCACACCGTGGGCCCGACGATCTCGATCGTGGGGCCCGCGGTCATGAAGAGGCCTGTTCCCCTCCGCGCAGCGCTTCCAGAAACGCCGCACTCGTTCCATTTGCCCTTGTCGCGGCGACGCGCCACCGCCTAGGGTTGGCCGTCTCCCAACCAACCCACGCGAGGAATCTCCATGGCAATCGAGCACCTGACCCCCGAGCAGGTCCGCGACTGGTCACGCGAGCAGAAGGATCGCTGGTGGCTGGAGCGCGTGTTCCGCGGAGATATGCCGCAGCTGACCGTGCGGTCGGCGATCACCGGGTTCCTGCTGGGGGGGATCCTGTCGGCCACCAACCTCTATGTCGGCGCCAAGACCGGCTGGACGCTCGGGGTCGGGATCACCTCGGTGGTCCTCGCGTTCGCGATGTTCAAGATCCTGTCGCGAATGGGCGCCCAGGACATGACGATCCTCGAGAACAACGCGATGCAGTCGATCGCGACCTCGGCCGGCTACATGACCGGCCCGCTGATCTCGGGCATGGCCGCGTACATGATGATCCAGAATCAGACGATTCCCTGGTGGCAGATGATGACGTTCAACGTCGTGCTTTCTCTCATGGGTGTGCTGGTCGCATTTCCCATGAAACGTCGATTCATCAACGACGAGCAGCAGCCGTTCCCCGAAGGACGCGCCGCGGGAGTGGTGCTCGATACGCTCTACAGCTCGCAGGCCTCGGTCGGATTGTTCAAGGCCCGGGCCCTGATGGTTGCCGCGCTGATCGCCGGAGGCCTGAAGTTCATCTCGGGCGAGAACATCATGACCTGGCTGCAGACCGGCGTCATGAAGATGAAGAAGGCATGGCACCTGCCCGAACACATCGATGCCTGGTACTACGGGCTGGCGGACAAGGGCGTTGTGCCGGTCCCGAAGCTGGCGAACGTCGACATCCGTCAGCTCGGCCTCTCGCCCACCATGGATCTGGCGCTGTTCGGGGCCGGCGGACTGATGGGAATCCGGGCCGCCTCGAGCCTGCTGCTCGGGATGATCATCAACTTTGTTTTCCTGGTGCCGTGGATGATCTCGCTCGGCGAGATTCCTCCGCGCGCCGACGGAACCTATTCACGCATTCATGTCGTGAACAACTGGGCGCTGTGGTGGGGCATCGCGATCATGGTGGTGGCGGCGCTCACGTCGCTGTTCGCAAAGCCCCAGATCTTTCTCTCGGCTTTCAAAGGCTTCGGCGGCAGGAAGGCGAATTCGGAGTCCGATGTTCTGAAGCACATCGAGCTGCCGCTGTGGATCTCGTTCGTCGGGGTTCCGATCATGGCGGTGATCGGCGTGTTTCTCATGAACCGCTGGTTCGGTGTCCGCTGGGATCTCGGACTGATGGCGGTGCCGCTGATCCTGGTGCTGGCGATCATCGCCGCCAACTCGACGGCGCTCACTTCGATCACCCCCACCGGCTCGCTGTCGAAGATCCCGCAATTTCTATTTGGCAGCATCGATCCCAGGCATCCGCCGACCAACGTCATGACTGCGCTGATGTGCGTCGAAGTGTCGTCCAACTCGTCGAACCTGCTGATGGACATCAAGCCCGGCTACATGCTGGGCGCCAAGCCGCGCCAGCAGGCGATCGGCCACTGCATCGGGATCTTCGCGGGCGCGCTCGCATCCACGCCGTTGTTTTATTTGTTATTTCTGTCCGAGTGGAAGCCCGGCAAGTCGATCATGGACTCGATGGTGTCGGACCAATTCTCGTTCCCGTCGGCGATGCAGTGGAAAGGCGTCTCCGACCTGGTCCAGGCGGTGTTCAACCACGGCGGCTCCCCGATCGTCCACTCCGCAATCGTCGCGATGATCGTCGCCGCGGGCGTCGGACTGGTGCTGGAAATCATCCGAATCGCGACCAAATACAGATTTCCGATCTCGCCGCTCGCGATCGGACTCGGCGTGGTGGTGACTCCCGATTCGACGATGGCGATGTTTGCCGGCGCGGCGTTCTTCTGGTTCATGCAGCGCCGCTACCAGACCAGGCCCGAATCGTCCGGCTACAAGCTCTGGTTCGACACCCAGGAGCCGATCTGCGCCGGCCTGATCGCAGGCGCCGCCCTGATCGGCATCGCCGACGTGCTGGTGAAGGTGTTCCTGCTGTAGCGCAGGAATTCGCGTCGCAGGATTTTTCGCCCAAGAAAAAGCGCCCCGATGAACTCGGGGCGCTTCTCATGTGCGATGCTCGAGAAAGCTACATGCGCTTGCGGCTTCTCCGGTCGTTCGCGTTCAGCTTGCGACGACGACCATGATCGGCCGAGCCGGCGCCATTCGCTGCACCATTGCCGTTGACCACGCGCGACGACGAGCTGGACGACGACGCCGGACGACCGCCGTGTCGCGGCGCCGAGCCATGTCCACCGGCCGAGCGGCCGCGTCCGCCTTCGCGTCCGCCACGGCTGGCACCGCCACGATCGCGTTCTTCGGCCGAACGATCGCGGGCGCGGTTGTAGTCGAACCCGTCCACCATCTGGCGATTGACCCGTTTGCCGAGCTGCTTCTCGATCGCGTCGGCTTCCTTGCGCTCCTCGGGACTCACCAGCGTGAAGGCGTCACCCTCCGCGTTCATGCGGCCGGTGCGACCGATCCGGTGAATGTAGTCCTCGGGTGCGCGCGGGACGTCGTAGTTGACGACGTGCGAGACGTCGTCGACGTCGATGCCTCGCGAGGCAATGTCGGTTGCCACGAGCACATCGACGCGGCCCCGCTTGAAGCCCTTGAGTGCCCGCTCGCGCTGGCTCTGGCTGCGGTCGCCGTGCATCACGGCGACGTTGTGGCCGAGCCGGTCGAGCTGCCGCGCGAGCCGGTCGGCGCCGTGCTTGGTGCGGCAGAAGATGATGACGCCATCCCGCTCGATGTCGCGCAGGATCGTGTCGAGCAGCAGCGTCTTCAGGTGCTTGGCGACCGGGAAGAACGCCTGGGTGACGGTCGCCGCCGCCTGGCGCGGAGGATCGACCGCGAGCCGCTGCGGCTTGTTGAGCGCTTCGCTTGCCACCTTGTTCAGCTCGGGCGGCATGGTGGCGGAGAACATCAGCGTCTGCCGGTCCTTCGGCAGCAGAGCGAGGATCCGGCGCAGATCCGGAGCAAAGCCCATGTCGACCATGCGATCGGCCTCGTCGAGCACCAGGATCTCGACCTCGTCCAGACTGACGCTGTGACGGCCGTGCAGATCGAGCAGGCGCCCGGGGGTCGCGATCAGCAGCTCGACTCCCTCGTGACGGAGCACGCGCTCCTGCGGACCGATCGGCACGCCGCCGAACACGGACGCGACGCGCACGCCGGTGTGACGCGCATACGCGCGCGCATTCTCGTCGACCTGCGCCGCCAGCTCACGGGTCGGAACCAGCACGAGACCGCGCACCGCGCGGGGGCCGTCCATGAGACGGGCGAGCATCGGCAGGATGAACGCAGCGGTCTTGCCGCTGCCGGTCATGGCCGCGGCCACCAGGTCGTGGCCGGGCAGGATCATCGGGATTGCCTTCTTCTGAATCGGGGTAGGCTCGGTGTAGCCCGCGGCGCGCACGCCACGGAGCACGGGCTCAGGGAGCCCGAGTGATGCGAACGACATCATCTCTCCTCAGTGGATTGTGGGGCCGGATTGACCCGGCACCTTCCGCGCCCCTTCGGGGGGCTACAGTTGCGGATTGTGCCTGGCGCCGTTTGGGGTCGGCGCTGTCGGCCCGGCTTGATGACCAGTCGCGCACCGCCCTCATGGCGGGCACCTGACTGGCTCTTCGGTTCGAGGATGGGCCTGCATGACAAAACCGCCGGGTTTGTCCCTGGCGGTTCGTACGCGGCTGCGACATCCGGGAACGACCGAAGACGAGAAGAATATCGGCGTTTCCGGCGAGAAACTCAAGCCCGGCGTGGTCCGTCCGATCGGCTGAAGGCTCCCAGGTCCGGTCGCCACAAGGTCTTGCGGGAGGAACGGCGTTTTTCGACCACCGTCGGTCTGGTAGGCTCCGCTGCGTTCCATGTCGACTTCCCGCGTGGTTTCGTTCGTTCTCGATGGCGAGGTGAAGACTCTGGAGTTCGGCCCGGGCACGCTCCGGCCGACCACCACGGTCCTCCAGTACCTCCGCTCCCTCCCCGGCCACCGGGGGGTCAAGGAGGGCTGCGCCGAAGGCGACTGCGGCGCCTGCACGGTCGCGCTCGCCGACCTCGGCGAGGACGGCCGGGTCCGGTACCGCGCGATCGACTCGTGCCTGATGCTGGTCCCGATGCTTCACGGCCGCATGCTGGTCACGGTCGAGAACCTGCGTGCCCCCGACGGAACGCTGCACCCGGTCCAGCGCACGATGGCCGACGGCCACGGCAGCCAGTGCGGCTTCTGCACCCCCGGCATCGTGATGTCGCTGTTCGCGCTCTACCAGGGCCCGCGACCGTTCACGCGCGACCAGGCGACCATGCTCGTGTCGGGCAACCTGTGCCGATGCACCGGCTATCGCACCATTCTCGATGCCGCGATGGAAGCGCCCCGGATCGCCGCGTCCGATCATTTCGACGCCGACGAATCCAGGTACGCGACCCTGCTTCGCGATCTCCCGCGGCCCTCGCTTGCCATCGAGATTTCAGATCAGAAGTACTTCCGTCCCGCCACGCTCGCGGAAGCGCTGCAACTGCGAAAGACGCATCCCGAGGCATTGATCGTGAACGGTGCGACCGACGTGGGCCTGCGCATCACGATCGGTCACGAGATTCTGAGCACCATCCTGGATCTCTCGGGCGTCGCCGAGCTCGGCGTGCTCGAGTCGGCCGGCGACGATCTGGTGATCGGCGCGGGCGTGCGACTCACCGATCTGATGGACGGGATCGCGACGCGTCACACCGCGCTCCAGGGAATGCTGCGCTGGTTCGGGTCGAACCAGATCCGGAACCTGGCCACGCTGGGCGGCAACCTCGGCACCGCCTCGCCGATCGGCGACTCGCTGCCGGCGCTGATCGCGAGCCGCGCCCGCGTGCGGGTCGCGAGCTCCGGTGGCGCCCGCGAACTGGCCATGTCCGAGTTCGTTCTCGGCTATCGCAAGACCGCATCCCGGCCCGACGAGCTGATCACCGCGGTGGTGCTCCCGGCCCCGGCACCCGACGAGGTCACGCGCTTCTACAAGGTGTCGCGCCGGCGGGAGATGGACATCTCGACCGCGAGCGGCGCGTTCCGCCTGGTGCGCGACCGGAACGGCGCGGTGCGCGAAGTGACGCTGGCCTACGGCGGGATGGCCGAGACCGCGCGGCGGGCGCAGCGCACCGAAGCGTGGCTGACCGGGCGTCCGTGGACCCGCGAGACGATCGACCAGGCCCTGCCGATGGTGGCGGGCGAGTTCACACCGATCTCCGACACGCGCGGCAGCGCCGAGATGCGCGGGATCGTCGCATGCAATCTGCTCATGAAATTCTTCGTCGATACGACCGGTGCGGGTGCGTCCACGCCGGAGATGGCGGTATGACACAGCTCAACGGCGATCCGGCGCACGGACGGCCGCTCCCCCACGAGAGCGGGGATCTGCACGCGACCGGCGAGGCGCTCTACGTCGACGACGTCCCGTGCCCTCCGGGCACCCTGTTCGGCCTGCCGGTCAAGAGCCCGCACGCGCACGCACGCATCGTCTCGTTCGATCTCGAGGCCGCGCGCCGGCTGCCCGGCGTCCATGCGGTCCTCTCCCATCGCGACATTCCCGGACACAACCAGATGGGACCGGTGATCAAGGACGAGCCATGCCTCGCCGAAGGCGAGACCACCGCGATCGGTCAGGCGGTGTTCCTGATCGCGGCCGAGACCGAGGAGCAGGCGTACGCCGCCGCGCATGCGATCGTCGTCGCATACGAACCGCTCCCCGCGGTGGTCACGATCGACCAGGCGATCGCGGCCGGCACCCAGCTCGGCGTCACCCGGACGATGGCGCGCGGCGATGCCGAGGCCGCGCTGCGCATGGCGCCCCACCGGATCGAAGGCACGTTCGTGTCGGGCGCGCAGGAGCACTGGTACCTGGAATCCCAGGTCGCGCTGGCCGAGCCGCTCGAGCGCAACGAGATGTTCGTGCATGCGTCGTCGCAGAACCCGAACGAGACCCAGGCGCTGGTCGCCGAGGTGCTGGGACGCGGCCGCAACGACGTGGTGGTCGAGGTGCGGCGGATGGGCGGCGGATTCGGCGGCAAGGAGACCCAGGCGAATCACGTCGCGTGCTGGGCGGCACTCCTGTCGCACGCGAGCGGACGTGCGGTGAAGGTCCGGCTCAACCGCGAGGACGACATGGTCATGACCGGCAAGCGCCACCGGTTCCAGACCCGCTACCAGGCCGGCTTCACCGACGACGGCACGCTGCTCGCCGTGTCGATGGAGATGAACAGCGACGCGGGCGCCGCCACCGACCTGTCGCACGCAATCATGGAACGCGCGCGGCTCCACGCCGACAACTGCTACTTCGTTCCCGACATGCACGTGGAGGGCCGGGTGTGGCTGACCAACCTGCTCTCGAACACCGCGTTCCGCGGGTTCGGCGGACCCCAGGGCATGGCGGTGATGGAGAATCTTCTGGACCGCATCGCGCGCCAGCTCGGACTCGATCCGCTCGCAGTGCGGCGTCGCAATTTCTATGGAGCTGCGCCGCGCAACATCACGCACTACGGACAGGTGATCGAGCCCCGCGACAATCGACTGCCCGAGCTCGACGCGCAGCTCGCGCGCACCAGCGACTACGCGGGGCGGCGCACGGAGATTCGCGCGTTCAATGGCGCCCACGAGTTCGTGAAGCGCGGAATCGCGATCGCGCCGGTCAAGTTCGGGATCTCGTTCACCACCACCCATCTCAACCAGGCGGGTGCGCTGGTGCTGGTCTACACCGACGGCACCGTGATGGTGAACCACGGCGGCACCGAGATGGGCCAGGGTCTCCACACCAAGATCCGTCAGCTCGCGGCCGAGGAGTTCGGCGTCCGCCTCGCACGCATCCAGATCACGCCGACCGACACGTCGAAGGTGCCGAACACCTCGCCGACCGCAGCGTCGTCGGGCACCGATCTCAACGGCATGGCGGTGCGCAACGCGATATTAATTTTAAAAGAGCGTATCGCCGGCGGAATCGCGGCGCTGTTCAGCGAGCGACACCCGGGTGAACCGAGCCTCGCTGACGACATCGTGTTCGCGGACGACGCGATTTCGGATCGCCGACATCCGGATCGAAAACTGGGATTCGCCGAGGCGATGCCGGAGATGGTGATGCGCCAGGTGAGCCTCGCGGCGTCCGGCTACTACCGCACGCCCGACATCGGCTGGGACAAGGCGAAGGGCTGGGGAAAGCCGTTCCACTACTTCGCGTTCGGAATGGCGGTGTGCGAGGCCGAGCTCGACGTGCTGACCGGCGACGTGACGATGCGCCGGGTCGACATCCTCCACGACGCCGGCACCTCGGTGAACGTCGGGGTCGATCTCGGCCAGATCGAGGGCGGATTCATCCAGGGCCTCGGCTGGGTCACGACCGAGGACGTGCGGTGGAACGACCAGGGGCACCTGCTCACCCACTCGCCCAGCACCTACAAGATCCCGACCGCCGACGATCTGCCGCGTGACTTCCGCGTCGCGCTGCTCGCGGACGCGCCCCACCCGGGCACGATCCGCAACAGCAAGGCGGTCGGCGAGCCGCCGCTGATGCTCGCGCTGTCGGCGTGGCTCGCGATCAAGGACGCGGTGTCGGCGGTGTGCGATCACCGGGTCGAGCCCGACCTGCCGATCCCCGCGACCAACGAAGCGATCCTGCTGTGCCTCGAGCGGATGAAGCGGCACACCCCGAGCGGCGCCCCGACCGCCTGAAACGCCAGCAAACGCGCGGCCGCTCCGGTCCCGGCCCCGTGCTATTGTCGACCGGCTTCCCGCGCTGCCAACCTTTGCACCCGAGGCGTCTGCTCGTTGCGATCTTTGCTGCTCGTTCTCGCACTGCTCCTGATCGCCGCCCCCGCGGCCGCCCAGATTCCGACCCGGAACATGGTGGTCCTGTCGCACGTCGACGAGTACTACACCCCGGTCGGGGTGATCCCGTATGCCTATTCCGCGTGCTGGGGCTATGCCCATCCGGACGGACGCGAATACGCGGTGATCGGCACCTCGGGCGGCACCGCGATCTACAACATCACGAATCCCCGCGCCCCCTACCGGGTCGCCTTCATCCCGGGACCGAACTCGATCTGGCGCGAGATGAAGCAGTACCGGACCTGGCTCTACATCGTCACGGAAGGCACCTGGGGAAGCCTGCGCGGGATGCAGGTGGTCCGCATGACCGATCCCGAGCACCCGGTGCTGGCGTCGACCTACCTGGCACCCAACTACGTCGCGGCGCACACCGTCTCGGTCGACACCACCCGCGCGCTCCTCTACCTGAACGGCACCCGCAGCAGCGCCGGCAACGACGTGTATCCGTGGCAGGGCATGCAGATCTTCTCGCTCGCGCAGCCCGAGTCGCCGCTGTTCCTGTCGGCGTGGCCGAACAGCGGCCCCTACTATTCGTACGAGTACGTTCACGACTCGGTGCCGGTCGGCAACCGCGTCTACGCGTCGTCGATCTTCACCGGCACCCAGCGGGTGATCGACGTCACCGATCCCAGCCACCCGGTGCAGACGACGTCGTGGACCTATCCCGGCGCGTACTACACGCACAACGCGTGGCCGGACAGCTCCGGACACACCCTGTATGTGACCGACGAGCAGAACGGCCAGACGCTGCGCGTGTTCGACATTTCGAACCTGTCCCAGCCGAACCTGGTGAGCGGATGGAGTGCGAACCCCAAGGCGATCGTCCACAACGCCGTGGTCCACGGGAAGGAACTGTTTCTCGCGAACTACACCGAGGGCGTGCGGGTCCTCGATCTGACCGATCCGCTCCACCCCGCCGAATTCGCCTGGGCCGACACCTATACCGGTCCGTCGGGAGGGTTCAGCGGCACTTGGGGCGTGTGCCCATCGCTGCCGTCGGGGACCATCATCGCGAGCGACATGCAGTCGGGTCTGTGGCTGTTCAAGGTCCGTCGCAACAGCTACGGACGCGTGCACGTGCAGGTGGTCGACGCGGCCACCCAGGAGCCGCTGGCCGGCGTCCGGGTGCGCGCGACTCCGCTCGGCGATTCGCTCGTCACCGGCGGGGACGGAGTCGTCCAGTTCGCGCCTCCATTCGGCATCCAGCAGATCACGGCCGACCGCTTCGGCTGGTCGACCGCGATCAAGAGCACCACCGTGATCAACGGTGGACTCACGTCGGTCACGCTGGCGCTCGACCTCAAGCCGGTGACGACCTACAGCGGAACCCTCCACGACCGGACCAGCGGCGTTCCGCTCGCGGACGGCGAGCTGATCATCGAGTCCACACCGCTGCAGGTGCGCAGCGACGCGTCCGGCTGGTACCAGTTCAACGCGGTGCCCGAGGACGAATACATCGTCTCGGTTCATCGTCCCGGCTACGTGCCCGAGGCGTTCCTGCGCACCATCGCACTGGCGTTCCCGGGCGAGGATTTCACGCTCGCTGCCGCCGCGCAGTGGGATCCGCTCGAAGGTCCGGGGGAATGGACGGTCGGCGCGCCGGGCGACACTCCGACCCCCGGTGCGTGGGTGAACGTCGCTCCGATCGGGACCGGCAGCCCGGGCGGGCTGAGCCGGCCCGATCTGTCGCGCCTGGCGGGCGGCGTGCCGCCCATGCTCCGACTCATCCCCGGGGATCCCGACCGTGACGCGACCGCATCGCGCTCACTGATCGCGATGCGTCCGGAGCCGGGGCGCGCCAGCTCGTGCGGGGACGCGCATCGCGCGTCGGCAGGCGGCGCGATGTGCGGTGCGTCCGGCGCCACGGTCGCGAGCGCCGCGGGCGACGACGACGAGCCGCTCGGACACTGCGGCTGCGGTGCGAACTGCGTGTGCGGCGTGGTCGTCAACACCGGCGCCGGCCAGCCGGTGAAACCGTGGGACGACCGGACGCCGGGCGACGCCACCCGCTGCTTCGTCACCGGCCAGGCGGATTCGAACGCGGTCGATCCCGACTCGACGGATCTCGACGGGCGCACCACGCTCACCTCGCCGCCGCTCAACGTCACGTTCGCCGGCGACCCGGTGATCGGGTACTGGCGCTGGTTCTACTCCCGCTCGCTCACGACCGGCCAGCACGACAATTTCGACTGGCTCGCGGTGCTGATCAGCAACGACAACGGCATCACCTGGACCTCGGTCGACACCGTGCGCGGGATGCACAACCAGTGGCAGGAGGCGTCGATCCGGGTGCGCGATCACGTGACCCCGAGCACCCAGGTGCGCATCCGGTTCGTCGCGAGCGACGGCGGCGAGAACACGACCGTCGAAGCCGCGATCGACGATCTCACGATCTACGACATGGCAGCGGTGCTCGAGGCGCCGCAGTCGCGCGGCACGCGCCTGCGGTTCGCAGCGCCGTGGCCGAATCCCGGCGCCGGCCAGGTGCGCTTCGCACTCGCGGTTCCGGCGACCCGCGCGCTCACGGTCGAAATCGTCGACCTGCGCGGCGCCCGGGTGCGCCGGCTGCACCATGGTCCTGCCAGCGGCCCGCTCGAACTCAGCTGGGACGGGCGGGACGAGCGCGGAAACGCAACGGCTGCGGGCGTCTACTTCGCGGTCGCGCGCGCGGGCGCCGAGGTCGCGCGCGCACGTCTGGTGCGCCTGCCGTAGACCGGCCAGGGCATGGATGTTAGCCTTGCGTCAGCTCCGGAATGCCCGACCCCTCGGCCCCGGCGCGCATCTGAGGTAACCGTGCGAGCTGTCGTTCTCTTCCCTGCCCTCGCGCTGGTCGTTGCGTCACCCGCGATCGCGCAGATCCCGACCCGCAACATGCAGGTGCTCGGGCACGTCGACGAGTATCACGCCCCCATCAACGGCGCGCCGAACGGCTCCGGGTACTCCGCGTGCTGGGGCTATGTGCACCCGGACGGCCGCGAGTACGCCGTGATCGGGACCTGGCAGGGAACCGCGATCTACAACATCACCAATCCGGCGGCGCCGTTCCGGGTGGCGTTCCTGTTCGGGCCCAGCTCGACGTGGCGCGAGATGAAGCAGTACCGCACCTGGATGTACGTCGTGACCGAGGCGGTCGGCAGCAACCAGGGTCTCCAGATCGTGCGGATGGCCGATCCCGATCACCCCGAGGTCGCGGTCCAGTACACCTCTTCGATCCTGGTCACCGCCCACACCGTGTCGGTCGACTCCACGCGCGCGCTGCTCTATCTCAACGGCACGCGCTCGAGCGACGGCCAGGCGCGGGGCATGCAGATCTACTCGCTCGCGCAGCCGGAGGCGCCGGCGTTCCTGGCCGCGTGGCCGTTCACGAATCCGCCGGTTCCGAGCGACCAGTACATTCACGACTCGGTGCCGGTCGGCAATCGTCTGTACGCATCGTCGATCTACATCGGCACCCAGATGGTGTTCGACGTCACGAATCCTGCGCAGCCGATCGTGACATCGTCGTGGAGCTATCCGTCCGCCTACTACACCCACAACGCGTGGCCCGACTCTTCGGGCACCACGCTGTACGTGACCGACGAGCAGAACGGCCAGACGCTGCGCGTGTTCGACATCGCGAACCTCCAGCAGCCGCGCCTGGTCACCGGCCTCAGCTCCAACCCCAAGGCGATCGTCCACAACGCGGTGGTGAACGGCCACGATCTCTATCTCGCCAACTACACCGAGGGCGTGCGGGTGCTCGACCTCACCGATCCCCACCATCCGGCCGAGTTCGGATGGGCCGACACCTATCCCGGCGGATCCGGGGGGTTCGGCGGGGTATGGGGCGTGTGCCCGATGCCATCGGGAACCGTGATCGCGAGTGACCGGAACAGCGGCCTGTGGCTGCTGCGCCCGCAGCGCAACTACGGCCGGGTGCGCGTGCAGGTGGTCGACGCGACCACCCAGCAGCCGCTCGCCGGGGTCCAGGTGCGCGCGACCCCGCTCGGCGACACGCTGACGACCGGCGGCGACGGCATCGTGCAGTTCGCGCCCGGACCGGGACTGCAGCAGTTCCGCGCGGAGCGCTTCGGCTGGACCCAGCCGACTCACAACGTCATGGTGGCCAACGGCAGCGCGACCTCGTTCACGTTCGAGCTCGAGCAGCTCCCCACCACCACCTGGGACGGCGTCGTGACTCATACGGCCGGTGGGGCTCCGATTTCCGATGCCGACGTGGCGCTGACCGGGCCGCCGCTCCGGACCCGGATCGACACACGCAGCAATGCAGCCGGCCAGTTCCACTTCGATGCGGTGCCCGAGAACGACTACCAGGTGGAGGTCCATCGACCCGGATACATTCCCGTCTCGGTCGTGCGACACATCGGGATCGCGTTCCCGGGCGAGGACTTCACGCTCGCCTCGGCCGCGCACTGGGACTCGCTCGAGACCGCGACCGGGTGGACGGTGGGAGCGGCGGGCGACAACGCGTCGTCCGGCGCCTGGGTCCGGGTCGCGCCGGTCGGCACCGGGTTTCCGGCGGCCAGCTCGGGAGCGGAGCGGCTCGCCAGTCCCGCGCGGATGATGCTCGCAGGTTTCCCCGATTCACCCGACCTCACCGCGGCACGATCGGTGATCGGCACCCGGCGCGAATCGGGACGGCTGAGCGCATGCGGAGACGGACATCGCGCATCGACCGACGGCGCGATGTGCGGCACGGCGGCGACGGTCGCGAACGCGGGCGCCACCGGCGAAGACGAGGAGCCGATCGGACACTGCGGCTGCGGGGCGACCTGCATCTGCAGCGTGGCCCCGAACTCCCTGGTGGGTGTGCCGGTGAAGGTGTCGTCCGATCGCACGCCCGGAGCGGGCACGCTGTGTTTTGTCACCGGCCAGTCCCCCGCAACGTCGACCCCACCGGATGACGTCGACCTCGATGGCCGCACTTCGCTCACCTCGCCGGCCTTCGACCTGTCGTCGTACTCGGATCCACGCATCGGCTACTGGCGCTGGTTCTTCGCCCGCAAGGCGGCGACCGGGCAACCCGACGACACCTCGTGGCTCACGGTTCTCATCAGCAGCGACAACGGCACCAACTGGACGACCGTCGACACCCTGCGGGGCATGCACAACGCGTGGGAGGAGGCGACCCTCCGCGTGCGGGACTTCGTGACCCCCACCTCGACCGTCCGACTGCGATTCGTCGCCAACGACCTCGGCTCGACCACCGACGCCGCGATCGACGATCTGACGCTGTACGAAGGCACCACCGCGCTCGGCGCCCCCGGGGCAGTCGACACGCGGCTCCAGTTCGCGGCGCCGTGGCCCAACCCGAGCGCCGGTGCGGTGCGGTTCGCGCTGCAGGTGCCGCACACGACATCGTTGACGGTCGAGGTGGTGGATCTGCGCGGCGCACTGGTGCGCCGCCTCCATCACGGCCCCGCGAACGGGCCGGTCGAACTGACCTGGGACGGCCGCGACGCGCGCGGACACGCGGCCCCCGCCGGTGTGTATTTCGCGGTCGCGCGCGCGGGCGCCGAGGTCACGCGCGCCCGCATCGTCCGCCTGCCGTAGGGCGCCCGGAGCGGCGGCGGCACCACCCTGTTATTCTCCGGCGTACATGCCGGACGTTCCCGTTTTCGAACTCCACATCGCGCGCACCGCGCGCGAGCGCTACCGGTGCGCCGAATCCCTCTTCACGCTGACCGGGAACGCCCTGTTCGCCAACCTCGCCGCGACCCGCGAGCTGGCCGCGCGCATGACCGAAGCGCGGGCTCCCGAACACGCCATCCACCCGGGCGCGCTGTACGCGATGGGCCTGATCGACGAGACCCTCCACGCGGTGATCGGCCTCTATCGCGAGCAGCGCGACCCCAACGCCCTGAGCGACGCGCTCGCCTGGTTCGAGCGTCGACTTGGCCGCGAAGCGCTCGACCAGACGCTCGCCCGCTTCGTGTCGGAGTTCCCGCCGCTGGTCGTCCACCGCGGCGAGCAGGCACCCGACACCTGGCTCGCCACCACGACCGGCGGAGTGCCGCACCGCGCGGTCGCGCTCGAAGAGCTGATCCTGCTGTGGCTGACCAACGGCAACCGCGCGTTCCGGCCCGCCCACGAACTGTTCGACGACGCGGGCCTCGCACGGGCGAGCGTGTATCCCGCGATCACCGGCGCCTTCCACGACTACTTCGAGACCCGGCCGCGCTTCGGCCCCGACGGACAGAACCTGATCGATCTGCTCCGCGCGCCCGCGCTCGCGTCGCCCGACTCGCTGGCCGGCCAGCTCGCGTGGATCCGCGACCGCTGGGGGACGCTGCTCGGCGATTTCCTGCGCCGGCTGACGACCGCGCTCGGGGTGCTCCAGGAGGAGGAACGCGCGATCTGGCAGCACCTGCACGGCGCCCGCGCCGGCGCGGCCACCGCGCCCGGACCGTCGGGACGCGAGGCGATTCCGACCTTCGCGGTCCGCGACGACGAGGTCGAGGCGTTCAGCCCGGATGCCGAATGGATGCCGCGCACGGTGCTGATGGCGAAGAGCGTGTACGTGTGGCTCCACCAGCTGTCGGTCGCCCACGGACGTGCGATCACGCGGCTCGACGAGATCCCGGACGCCGAGCTCGACCGGCTCGCCGGCCGCGGGTTCAACGCGCTGTGGCTGATCGGCCTGTGGGAACGCAGCCGGGCATCGCGGGGGATCAAGCAGCGCATGGGCAACCCGGACGCCGCCGCGTCGGCCTATTCGCTCTACGATTACGTGATCGCCAAGGACCTCGGGGGACCCGCCGCCCACCTCGCGCTCCGCGAGCGCGCGCTCGCGCGCGGGATCCGGCTCGCGACATGGTTCCGAACCACATGGGGATCGACTCACGCTGGGTGATCGAGCACCCCGACTGGTTCCTGGCGCTGCCCGATCCCCCGTACCCGGGCTATCGCTTCGACGGGCCGGATCTGTCGAACGACGGACGGGTCGAGATCAAGATCGAGGATCACTACTACGACCGCACCGACGCGGCGGTGGTGTTCCGGCGCGTCGACCGCGGCTCAGGCGAGACCCGCTACATCTACCACGGCAACGACGGCACCAGCCTGCCGTGGAACGACACCGCCCAGCTCGACTACCTCAAAGCGGAGGTGCGCGAGGGCGTGATCCAGACCATCCTCCACGTCGCGCGCCAGTTCCCGGTCATCCGCTTCGACGCCGCGATGACGCTCGCCCGCCGTCACATCCAGCGGCTGTGGTTCCCGGAGCCGGGCCACGGCGGTGCGATCCCGTCCCGCGCCGAGCACGCGCTGACGCGCGCCGAGTTCGACGCGGCGATGCCGCGCGAGTTCTGGCGCGAAGTGGTGGACCGGGTCGCGGCCGAAGCGCCGGGCACGCTGCTGCTGGCCGAGGCGTTCTGGCTGATGGAGGGCTACTTCGTCCGCACGCTCGGCATGCACCGCGTCTACAACAGCGCGTTCATGAACATGCTGCGCGACGAGGAGAACGCGAACTACCGGAGCGTGATCAAGAACACGCTCGAGTTCGACCCCGAGGTGCTCAAGCGCTACGTCAACTTCATGAGCAATCCCGACGAGCGCACCGCGGTCGAGCAGTTCGGCAAGGGCGACAAGTATTTCGGCGTGTGCACGCTGATGGCAACGCTGCCGGGGCTGCCGATGTTCGGCCACGGCCAGATCGAGGGATTGGGCGAGAAATACGGAATGGAATTCCGCCGTCCGCTCCAGCAGGAGAGCGAGGACGAATGGCTGATCGCACGCCACGAGCGCGAGATCACGCCGCTGCTCCAGCGCCGCGCCCTGTTCGCCGAGGCGCGGGAGTTCCTGCTCTACGACTTCTTCACCGACCAGGGTCACGTCAACGAGGACGTGTTCGTTCATTCGAACCGCCTCGGCGACGAACGCGGTCTGGTGGTGGTGAACAACCGCTACGCGTCGACACGCGGGTGGGTTCGCCTGTCGTGCGCCTACGCCGGGCGCGGGCCCGACGGCCACACCCACCTGCGCCGCAGGACGCTCGGTGAGGCATTCGGATTGTCGTCGGATCCGGCGCGGCTGGTCGCGTTCCGCGACGCCCGCACCGGGCTCGAGCACCTGCACCGTGCCCGGGATGTGGTGGAGCGCGGCCTGCGGATCGAGCTCGACGCGTACCAGTGCTTCGTGTTTCTCGACTGGCGCGAGATCGACGCCGATCCCGAGCGGCCGTGGTTCGCGCTGTGCGACCGGCTGGCCGGACGCGGTGTGCCTGATCTCGCCGACGCGCTGGCGGCGCTCGAGCGCGAACCGGTCCACGCCGCGCTCCAGCAGCTGCTCGATCCGGAGGTGATCGCACGGTGGAGCACGGGCGACGACGAAGGCGTGACCGTGGCCGGTGTCCGAATCGCGGCACTGCGCGAGCAGGTCGAGCGCTTCGCCGCGTCGCCAGCCGGTCGCCGCGCCGGACTCGTTCCATTGCCGGCCGTCGATTCGTCGTTCGACTCGGCGGTTGCATCCCGCCTGATCGCGGCGCGCGCGCTGCCGGAACGCGGTCTCGAGGTGGGTCCGACCCTCGCGGTTCTGCCGCTCGGCGAGGCCACCGCCTCGCCGGTCGCGTGGGGAGGCGTGCTGGCGTGGATCGCGCTCGAGGCGTTGGGACAGGCCGGCGACGCGACCGCATCCGACGCGGCGGCGCTGCGTCTGTTCGACCGCCTCGGGCTGCGCGAAGGGATCGCTCATGCCATGGAGCGGCTCGGTGCCGAGGACGAGGAGCCGTGGCGCATGGCCGCCCGGATCCGCACCGGGTTCGCACACCCGGACGCAGCGCCGGGCCCTGCCGACGGTGCGGATGAGGCGGGCTGGCTGCGCGATCCCGATGCCGCGTGGGCCGCCGGCGCCCACGAGCACGAGGGGGCCCGCTACCTTGTGCGCGAGCACTACGAGCGCCTCCTGTGGTGGCTGGCGCTGCCGACGCTGCTGGGTGCGGTCGAGCCAGGCGATCCGACCCCGGCCCGCGTCGCCACCGCGATCGCTGGCCGGCTGGCGACCGCCGAGCGCGGCGGGTGGCGCCTCGAGACGCTGCTCGCGATCGACCCCCGCCCCCTGCCCGCCTGACATTCCCCGCGCCCGGCCGTCAGGTTCCGCGCTCAGCGGACCTGTCCCTTTCCCCGCGCCCGCTTCTCCCCTACCTTCGCTCTCGGAAGTGTCGAACCGGGCGCTGCCGCGCCCACGATTTCTGCCCCCTCCGGGAGCCCCTGCCATGAGGCGTCATTGTTCGCCGATTCCGTTCACGCGCGTCGTGCTGATCACCGCGCTCGCCCTGTTGGTTGCCGCGGCCGCGTTCGCGGAGACCGGCAAGCCGGGCTTCGAGCAGTTCCTCAAGATCCGCACGCCGAACGGAGTCCGCCTGCTGGACGACGGCTCGATGCTGGCGCTCGATCGTCCGGACGGCGTGGTCCAGCTCTACCGCTTCGTGCCGAAGACGCCGGGCGGCTCGCTCAAGCCGGGCGACACGGAGCGCATCCAGCTCACGCACTTTCCCGACGGCCTGAGCCGCTACACGACGTCGCGCGACGGCAAGCGCGTGATCCTTCATCACGCGTGGGGCGGCAACGAGAACACCCAGCTGACCCTGCTCGATCTCACCGCCCCCGAAGGCAGCAACACGAGCCCGATCCTCGCGAACCCGAAGGTGCAGGCGCAGGTCAACCTGTGGCTGCGCGACGACTCGGGGATTCTCTACACCGCGAACGACGAGAGCCCGAACGACTTCTACGTCTACCGCTACGATTTCGCGACCAGGAAAGCGACCAAGCTGGTCGCCAGGGAAGGCTCGTGGGGCGCCAGTGACGTGACGAAGGACGCCTCGCGTGCGCTCATCACGCACGCCGTCTCGGCGTCGCATACCGAGATCTTCGAGCTCGACATGGCAAGCGGAAAGATGACCGAGATCACGCTCAAGCCCGCGGACGGCACCGCGTCGAACGACGCGGTGGGCTACATGCCCGACGAGAAGTCGGTGATGATCGTCTCCGACTACAAGGACGGCCGGCCGCGTCTCTACGTGCGCAATCTGAAGTCGGGCAAGGTCAGCGAGCCGCTGCGCGCGCTGCGCGCGTACGACCTCGACGGCGCGGGTCCCAACGAGCTGCGCGACATGCTCGCGGTGGTCGCCAACCAGGACGGCTATGCGGTCCCCACGATGTACACGCTGCCGGGCTTCAAGCCGCTTCCGCTCCCCGCCGAGATGGAAAAGGGCGTGCTCGGAATCGCGAGCTTCCTTCAGCACACGATGATCTGGACCCAGAGCAACGCGCGCACGCCGGGGCTCAGCTACGTCTCGGTCTACCCCGCCAAGGGCGGCCCGCCGGTGACGCGCCAGCTCACGTGGGCGGAGGACCAGGGGATCGACATCGCATCGTTCCCGCTGCCCGAGCTGGTCAAGTACACGGCGTTCGACGGGCGCGAGATTCCCGGCTTCCTCTACATGCCGCCGGGCGCGAAGAAGGGCACCCCGATCCCGTTCATCATCGTCTACCACGGCGGCCCCGAGGGTCAGTCGCGGCCGACGTTCAGCGCCACCTACCAGTACTACCTGACCCGCGGGTACGGCATGCTGTTCCCGAACGTGAGGGGCAGCACCGGCTACGGGCGCGAGTTCGAGATGGCGGACAACTACAAGGGCCGCTGGAACAGCGTGAAGGACGGCGTCGACGCCGCCGAGTGGCTGGTGAAGAGCGGCTATGCGCTACCCGGCCGGATCGCGACGTTCGGCGGCTCGTACGGCGGGTTCATGTCGGTGGCGTGCATCGTCGAGGACCAGGAGCGGGTCGACCGCGGCGAGCGCAAGGAGCGCCTGTTCGGCGCGAGCGTCGACATCGTCGGCATCGTCAACATGAAGTCGTTCCTCGAGAAGACCAGCGGCTACCGGCGCAAGCTCCGCGAGGTCGAATACGGCCCGTTGACCGACCCCGAGTTCCTCGCCTCGATCTCGAGCATCCACAAGATCGACAAGATCCAGGTGCCGATGTTCATCGGCCACGGGTTCAACGATCCGCGCGTGCCGGTCGAGGAGGCGATGCAGATCGCGATCGCGCTCAAGGACCGCGGTCTCAAGCCGCGCGTGTTCGTGGCGCCCGACGAGGGGCACGGATTCGCGAAGCTCGACAACCGGATCTACTTCTACGAGCGGACCGCGCAGTTCCTCGACGAAACGATCGGCGCGCAGACGCCGGCGGCCGCCACGACGACCGCCGCGCCGACCAACTAGTTCGCCGCCGTTTCAGGGGCGCGTCGCCGGGAGCCTCGGAGCTCCGGGCGGCGCGCCTCAGCGTTTGCGGATCGAACCGATCATGCGGTCGAAATCTGCGACCACCGCGTCGACCGTCTTCGCCGGGCCCACCAGCTTGAAGAACAGCGATCCCTGCGGGCCCTCGACGATCGCGCCCAGCAGCTCGTGGTCGGGGAGCGCGGTCTCCATCGCACCGCCCATCGACCCGGAGTGCGCCAGGTAGCCGCCCGTCACGCGCACGCGGGCGACCGCGATGCCGTTGATCGTGAGTCGGGTCCGTTCGGGGGTTTCAGGCTTCTCGAACTCCCCGATCCAGCGGTCGAGGTTGCTGTCGGTCGGACCGCCCTGGCCGGGGCCGAAGTAATAGACCGCGCACTCGGCGCGCGCCGCAGTGCCCTGACCGGCGACGATGTAGGTCGCGAGCCGCAGGTTGCGGGGACCCTGGTCGGTCCAGCCGCGCGGCACCTGCCATGCGAGACCCGGGTCGAGCGGCGCGACGTCCACATGGTCCTGCACGTGCGGATCCTCGACCGGAGCCGGCGCCGTTTCGGCGGCCGGGGCCGCCGGCTGCGCCGCGGGCGCCGGCTGCTGGTTCCGATTCCAGGCGACGAATCCGAGGACCGCGATCGCCGCCACCAGCACCACTACGATCCATCGCATCGACATCGTCGGAATCCCTCGAACGTTGGACAGGAAGACGGCCGGGCATGGTGGCGAACCCGCACCGGAACGTCAACGCGCTGGTTCCCGCTCCTGCGCTTCGTTATCGTTGTCAGTTCTCATGCGCACCGCATCCCTCATCCGGCTCCTGCTCGTCCTCGCCGTGACCAGCCTGGTCGTCCTGGCGGTCCAGGTGCTTGCCCCGTCGGCCGCGGTCACCGTGACGTTGGTCCCCCAGCTGTCGTCATGGAAGTACCTGGCAACCGCCAGCGCCCCGGCCGCGACCTGGAAGAACAACGGCTTCAACGATGCGGCGTGGAGCGCGGGTCCCGGCGTGCTCGGGTTCGGCGAGACCTACATCGCGACCCCGGTGCCGTTCGGCCCGAGCGCAACGGACAAGTACCGCACCACCTATTTCCGCCGCTCGTTCACGGTGGCCGCGCCCGAGTCGATCGGCTCGCTGAGCCTGGCGGTCCGCTACGACGATGGCTTCGTCGCCTACCTCAACGGCGTCGAAGTGCTGCGCCGAGGTCTGCCGGCCGGGACGATCGCCTACACCACCCTGGCGACCTCCCACGAGGGAACCGCCTACGAGAGCTTCGACCTGACTGCGTTCGTCGGCACGCTGACCGCAGGCGCCAACCTGCTCGCGGTCGAGCTCCACCAGACCAGCGCCTCGAGCAGCGACCTGGTGTGGGAGGCGGCGCTGACCGCAACCGTCGGCCCGGCCGTTGCCCAGCTGACCCGCGGCCCCTACCTGCAGGGCGTCGCTCCCAACCAGGCGACGATCCGCTGGCGGACCAGCCTGGCGACCCCCGGTCAGGTGCGCTACGGCGAGTCGGTGGCGAACCTCGACCAGGTGATCGACGTCGCAGCCTCGACGCTCGAACACGAGGTCACGATCCCCGGCCTCGATCCGGCAACCCGCTTCTACTACTCGGTGGGCATGCCGGGAACCGTGCTGGCGGGTGGTGACGCGCTCCACACGTTCCGCACCGCTCCACTTCCCGGCACGCCGTCTCCGGTCCGGATCTGGGCGTTCGGGGATGCCGGGCGCGGCACGCCCGCCCAGGCCGCGGTGCGCGATGGGTACCTCGCCTACACCGCCGGGCATCCGTCGGACGTGTGGCTGATGGCGGGTGACAATGCGTACGACGCCGGGCTCGACA
>Ga0111538_10002937_pt1 | contig 23910 bp, 19 predicted proteins | sample SoiMethybrSBSTD1_FD_79669 | JGI IMG/M metagenome (GOLD analysis project Ga0111538, IMG submission 79669) | Bulk soil microbial communities from a Populus tree surrounding site in Tennessee, USA - Soil MetaG P. TD hybrid SBSTD1 (version 2)... | ecosystem: Environmental > Terrestrial > Soil >...
ATCCTCCCGGTTCTTCACGTGCCGCATCGCCAACTGAAAGATTCTGGGGCTATACCGCTCCGCCAGCTCATGGACCGCGGTCTCCTCGCCTGACTGGAGCCTGATGATGAGCTGTCGATCCTGGGTCCTGTCCATGTGTTCCTCTGCTTGGAAGAACACCGACCTTTTCGGTCTTATTCCCGGGACCAGGGGTGCCTGGGTGGCTGGGTAGCTGGGTAGCTGAGGTACTTGGGTCGTTGTCGCTTGGGCAACTCGGTCAGCGGGCAAAACGACTATCCCAATGCGCAGCTGCCCAGCTACTCAACCACCCGATCTGCCCATACAATCGACCCACATGGTCCTTGTGGCCATCCTCGTTGTCGCGGCGCTCCTCCTGGTGAACGCCGTTTACGTGGCCGCCGAGTTCGCGGCGGTCAGCGTGCGCCGCAGCCGAATTCAGCAACTGGCCGCCGACGGAAACCCGCTGGCCGGCTGGCTCCTCGCGACGCTGGAAGCACCGGCCGGCCTCGGCCGCTACATCGCCGCCTGTCAGATCGGTATCACCCTCTCGAGTCTCCTGGTCGGTGCCTATGCGCAGCAGACCGTGGCCGTGTCGCTGGCCCCGTACCTCGAGCGATTCGGCGGACTGCAGACGCTGGCGGCCGAGTCGACATCTGCCGCGGTGGTCCTGCTGCTGCTCACGGTCGCGCAGGTGATCTTCGCGGAGCTCGTGCCCAAGTCGCTGGCGCTCCAGTACCCGACGCAGACCGCGCTCTACACGCTGGTGCCGATGGTGCCATCGCTCTGGTTGTATCGACCGTTCATCAAGTGGCTGAACGGTACCGGGCTGATCTTTCTCCGACTTCTCGGCGCGTCGCTAACGGTGCACCGGCACATCCACTCGCCCGAGGAGATCGAACTGCTGATCGCGGAGAGTCGCGATGGCGGCCTGCTCGAGCCCGACGAACATCGACGTCTTCAGCGCGCGCTGCGCCTGAATCTTCGTCAGGCAAAGCAGCTGATGGTCCCGCGGCGCCGCATCTCCGCAATCGACATCACGACGCCGCTCAACGACGTGATCCGTCTGCTCGCGCAGAGTCCGTATTCGCGACTGCCCGTCTATCGCGACTCCATCGACAACATCGTCGGCATGCTGCACACCAAAGACCTGGTGCGATGGCTCGTCAACGGGGGGCAGGACGGGTCACTCGCGACGATCATCCGGCCGATTGCGAGCGTGCACGAGAGCGTCACCGCCGATCGCATCCTGCGGCAACTCCGCGAGCGACGGACGCATCAGGCCCTGGTCGTCGACGAATTCGGCGGGACATCGGGACTGCTCACGCTCGAAGACGTCTTGTCGGAGCTCTTCGGAAACGTCGGCGACGAGTTCAAGCCCGCGGAACCGGCGGCCGAACCGCTTGCCGACGGTCGATTGCGTCTCCCCGGCGGAATGGCCGTGGACGAAGCGGCGACACTGTTGAAGACGACGTGGGAAACGGTTTCGGCGACCGTGGGTGGACTGGTCACCGCGGCTCTTGGACACCTTCCAGCGCCTGGAGAGGTCATCACCATCGGCGACTATGAGCTCGAAGTCGAACAGGTGACGGACCGCGCCATCCGTTCGGTGCTCGCTCGACGCGTGACCCCCGAGCCGGTGGAGGTGCACGACTGATGGACGTGGCGCTGACGTTCGCGATCATCGCGCTGCTCGTGCTGGCCAACGCGATCTTCGTCGCCGCCGAGTTCGCGATCGTCGGCGCCCCGCGCGCCACGATCGAGCATCGCGCGGCGCAGGGCAGCCGTCTCGCGCAACGCGTCGCTCGCATTCTCGATGACCCACGCCTTCAGGATCGCTACATCACGACCACGCAGATCGGGATCTCGGTTGCCAGCCTGGGTCTCGGCATGTACGGCGAGCACGTGCTGGCCGACTGGATCGCCGTGTGGCTCGAGCCCTTGAGCATGCCGCGATGGATCGCCGCACACGCCCTTGCCAGCGGCATCGCGATCGCTCTTCTGACGTATCTGCACATCGTCGTCGGCGAGATGGTGCCGAAGGCGCTCGCGCTGCAGAGCGCGCAGACGACGGTGCTGTTCGTGTCACCGTTCATCAACGCGCTCGAAGTACCGATTCGACCGCTTGTCCTCGGGCTCAATGGCGCGGGCAACGTACTGCTGCGCATGATCGGCATACGGCGTCAGGAGGTCGAGGCCGAACGGCTGCACACGTCCGAGGAGCTGCAGTACATCATCCGCGAGAGCCAGGAAGGCGGGTTGCTCCGCGGCGAGGCGGGGCAGATTCTGCGGGAGCTGTTCGAATTCGGCGATCTGACGGCACGGCAGGTGATGGTCCCTCGCGTGCGACTCGTGGGAATACCCGCGGGGACAACAGTCGATCAGCTGAGGCAGATCGTGCGCGACGCGCCGTTCACCCGCTATCCGGTCTTCATCGGCGATCTCGACAACATCATCGGGAGCCTTCATATCAAAGCCATCCTGCGACACCTGATCGCCGAACAGCCGATCCGCGCCCAGGACGCACGTCCGCTGCCGCACGTGCCGATGACGCTGCAGCTGGACGAGGTGCTTGCGGCGATGCGCAGATACCGGACGCAGATGGCGGTCGTCATGGACGAGCATGGCGGAAGCGCGGGGCTCATCACGATCGAGGATCTGTTCGAGGAAGTCGTCGGCGAGATCGAAGAGGGTCGCGGCCGTACGCCGATCGTGCGCGAACGATCGGGCCGTCTCCTCGTTCGAGGAACCGTCCGGCTGAAGGATGCCGGCGATGCGCTCGGCTGTTCGGTCGATCATCCGGACGTGCAGAGCGTCAGCGGCCTGGTGCTCGCGCTGCTGGGTCGACCTGCAGTCGTTGGGGATGTGGTGACCTGGAAAGGCGCGCGGATCGAGGTGACGGCGGTCTCGGGCCGAGGCGTTGCCGAAGCCAGCGTTACTCGGGTCCCATGACCGCGGACGATAAAGGTCCGCGCCGCATCTCCACGACAGCGGCCGATCGGTCGCCGGTCACAACGTCCCGTTCGAACACATCGGCAAAGCGCTCGACGAACCTCTCCTCGACTTCTTCGATCGACACGTGACGACCGGTGGCGCGCTCGAGCGACGTGACGCCGCGATCCGAGATGCCGCAGGGGACGATCAACTGGAAGTGCTGCAGGTTCGTGCTCACGTTGAACGCGAATCCGTGGCTCGTGATCCAGCGAGAGATGCGAATCCCGATCGCGCCAATCTTCTCGGCTCCGATCCAGGCTCCGGTGAGACCCTTGATCCGGCCCGCCGGGAGTCCGTAGTCAGCGCAGACGCGAATCATCACCTCTTCGACGTCGCGCACGTAGCGGTGGACGTCGCACCGATCGGGCTTCAGGTCGAGAATCGGATAGCCAACGATCTGGCCGGGACCGTGGTACGTCACGTCCCCGCCGCGTCCCGTCTCTTCGACGCTGATCCCGAGCTCCTGAAGCTGCTCGCGTGTCGCGACGACGTTCGCTCGTCCGCCATCACCTCGAACGCCAAGAGTAATGACTGGCGGATGCTGGAGCAGCAGGAGCAGATCGGGCACGCGACCGGCTCGCCGGTCTTCGACGAGCGCTCGCTGCATCGCGAGCGCATCGGCATACGCGATGGTACCGAGCCGTCGGACCTCGACCTCCCTCACGCTACACCTGGTCGACGTCGAAGTTCTCGAGCTCGTGCTTGATGTCCGCCATGAACTGATCGCCGACGGCGCCGTCGATGAGCCGATGGTCGAAGCCAAGCGTCAGATAGGCCATCGTCCTGATCCCGATCGCATCGTCAATGACGATCGGCCGCTTTTCGATCGTGCCGATACCGAGAATCGCGACCTGCGGCTGGTTGATGATCGGGAGGCCGAACTGCGATCCGAACTGGCCCGGGTTCGTGATGGTGAACGTGCCGCCGTGCACTTCCTCGGGCTTGAGCTGCTTGTTGCGCGCCCTCGTCGCGACGTCCGCGATCGCACGCGTCAACCCGAGCAGGTTCTTCTCGTCCGCGTTCGGGATCACTGGAACGATGAGGCCGGTCTCGAGCGCGACCGCGATCCCGAGATTGATGTCCTTCTTGTAAACGACGCTGTCGCCATCGAGAGACGCGTTGACGATCGGATGCCGTCGCAATGCATCCACGACGGCCTTCGCGATGAACGGCATGTAGGTCAGCTTCACGCCGAGCTGCTCGTAATCGGCCTTCTTCTGCTGGCGGATCCGGTCGATGGCCGAGAAGTTCACATGGAAGACCGAGTGCACGTGCGCGGACGTGCGCCGGCTGAGGACCATGTGCTCGGCGATCTTCTTGCGGATCACCGAGAGCGGTTGGATTTCCACGCGCTCACCTGGTCCGTACGCACGCACCCGCGGAAGCGACCGCTCTGACCGTCCTCCCGTCGTCGGTTCAGCGGGCGGGTGCTGCAGGTAGTCGAGGATGTCGCTCTTGGTGACGCGTCCGCCGATTCCAGACCCGTGCAGTTCCTCGATGTCGACGTTGTGCTCGCGGGCGATTCGTCTGACCAGCGGGGACGACTTCTGACGCCTCCCGTTGTCCGTGTCCGGAGAAGCCTGCCGCGCCCGAGCGGCATCAGCCGCGGAGGCGGGAGCCTCACTCGCGGTCGCCGGGTCAGCGGCGGAGGCGGGCTGACCATCGCCCTGTGCTTGAGTCGACGAAGCCGCGTGTGCCGCACTTGCCGTCACCGTGGCCGGCGTCGCGGCCTCGGGTGTCGCAGCAGTCTCGCCTTCCTGGCCGATCGTGGCCACGACCGAATTGACCGCGACCGTCTCCCCTTCCTGCACCTTGATCTCGGTCAACACGCCGGCCGCCGGAGCGGGAATCTCCGCGTCGACCTTGTCGGTCGAGATCTCGAACAGCGGCTCGTCGCGATCGACGGCATCGCCCACTTTCTTGATCCAGCGGACGATCGTCCCTTCCGCAATCGATTCCCCCATCTGGGGCATCACGACGGGAGTTGGCATAGTGGGCCTTCGGCCGTCTCTGGTCTCTCGTCTTTGGTCTTTCGTCCTTCCTTTAGCGCGATCGGCAGGCCAGGACCAAAGACCAGAGACCAAAGACGAAAGACGAGAGCCTCCTCAAGTATGAATCGCCGCTCCGTGCACCGCGTGCGCCGCTTCGCCGACCGCCTCGGAGAACGTCGGATGCGCGTGGATCGTCCGAATCAGCTCCTCGACCGTGCACTCGAGGCGAAGCGCGAGCACGGCTTCGGCGACGAGCTCGGTCGAGCGCGGCCCGATCATGTGCACGCCCAGCACTTCATCGTACTTCGTGTCGGCCACGATCTTGACGAACCCTTCGCTCTCGCCCGCCATCTTGGCGCGGCCAAGCACGCCGAAGGGAAAGGTCCCGATTCGCACGTTGTAGCCGCGATTTGTCGCTTCGGCTTCGGTCAATCCGACACTGCCGATCTCGGGATCGCAATACGTGCAGCCCGGCACGTGATCGTAGTTGAGCGGTCGCACGTCGCGTCCGGCGAGGCGCTCCGCCGTCACGATTCCTTCCATCGAGGACACGTGGGCGAGCTGCGGGTGCGCACCTTTGCCAAGCGTGATGACGTCGCCGATCGCCGAGATGTTCGGTACCGACGTTCGGTAGAGCTCGTCGACCTTGATGTATCCGCGGTCCATCTCGATGCCGAGCTCCTCGGCACCAAGGCCTGTCGTCACCGGCGCTCGTCCCGTTGCCACGAGGAGGATCTCGGCGTTGATGGCTTGCGTAGCGCCGTCTCCGGTCTGCGCCTCGAGCTCCACACCCGCACTGGTGGCTTTGGCTTTCGTGACCTTCGTTCCTGTGAAGACCTTGATGCCTTGCTTCTTGAATGACTTCTCGAGCTCGGCCGACACAGCTTCGTCCTCGACCGGCACGAGACGCGGCAGCAGCTCGATGATGGTGACGTCGCTGCCGAAGCGCCGGTAGATCGACGCGAACTCCACGCCGACGGCGCCGCTGCCCATGATCACGAGCGACTTGGGCACGCTCTTCAGGTGGATGGCCTCGTCGCTGGTGATGATCCGCTTGCGGTCGATCTCGATTCCGGGGACGCTGCGCGGCGTCGACCCCGTGGCGACGATGATCTCGCCCGCCTGGAGCGTCTGCTTGTCGCCGTCGACGATCTCCACGGCGCCCCGACCAGCCAATCGCGCCGTTCCTTTGATCCACGCAATCTTGTTCTTCTTGAACAGGAACTCGATCCCCTTGGTCAGGCCGTTGACGATCTTGTCCTTGCGCGTGTGGACCTGCCCCATCTCGATCGAAGGGGTCGGCTTCACGTCGCCGAACGTCACGCCCCACTCCTTGGCGTTCTGCACGATCTTCAGCGCGTGCGCGTGCTCGAGCAGCGCCTTGGTCGGAATGCAGCCCCAGATGAGGCACGTGCCGCCGAGCGCCTTCTGCTTCTCGACGACGGCGACAGTCTTTCCGAGCTGCGCGGCGCGAATGGCGGCGACATAACCGCCCGTCCCCGCGCCAATCACGACGACATCGTATGTGTTGGCCAATCAGCGCTCCCCGAACCGCGTATTATACTCGCCACCCCGATGTCGGACCGCCGCAAGACCATCCTCGTCGTCGATGATGACGAGGGGATGCGCGATACGTTGACGGCAGTGCTCCGGCGCGATTACCGGGTGCTGCGGGCAGCGACCGGCGAAGCCTCGCTTCAGATGATGGAGAAGGAGGACGTCGACCTGATGATGCTCGACGTCCGCCTGCCCGGCATCAGCGGCTTCGAGGTCCTGAAGATCACCAAGGAGAACTACCCCTCGATCGAGGTCATCGTGATCTCGGTCGTCAAGGAGCTCGACGTCGCGATCGAAGCGATGCGGCAGGGCGCCTACCATTACGTCTCGAAGGACTTCGACGTCGAGAGCGTGCGCGGGCTCGTGGCCAACGCGAGCGAGCGACAGGACCTCAGCCGGTCGGTGCTGCGCCTGAGCGCCGAAGTTGCCGAGCAGAACGATCGCGAATTCATCGTCGGACCGAGTCGGACGACGCGCGAGGTCATCGAGCTCGTGCAGAAGGTCGCGAGGCTCTCGGCAACGGTCCTCATTCTCGGGGAGAGCGGAACCGGCAAGGAGCTGCTGGCGCGGATGATTCATCGCGAGTCCAGCCAGACGACGGACACGCCTTTTGTCGCCGTCAACCTCGCCGCGATTCCGAAGGACCTGGTCGAGAGCACGCTGTTCGGTCACGAGAAGGGCGCGTTTACCGGCGCCATCCGGCAGCAGCTCGGGAAGTTCGAGCTCGCCAGCGGCGGCACGCTCTTTCTCGACGAGGTCGGCGACCTCCGCTATGAGCTTCAGGCGAAGCTGCTGCGCGCGCTGCAGGAAGGCGAGATCGAGCGCGTGGGCGGAACCCATCCCATCAAGACGAGCTTCCGCCTCATCGCGGCGACCAACATCGATCTGGACAAGGCGGTCAAGGAAAGCACCTTTCGGGAGGACCTCTACTACCGGCTCAATGTCATCCCCATGCGGCTACCGGCACTGCGCGATCGAATCGAGGACCTGCCGGAGCTGGCGCGCTTCTTCCTGAGACGCTACAACGGTAAGTTCCACAAGCAGGTGCAGGGAATCGCGGACTCGACGCTGCAGATCCTCAGCAATTACTGGTGGCCGGGGAATATCCGCGAGCTGGAGAACCTGATCGAACGACTGGTCGCCGTCTCGGATAAGGACTGGATCACGGATGAGGATCTGCCCTACGAATTGCACGTCGCGCAGATCGATCGGGAGCCACAGGCCGGTGAGAACCTGCTCGAACGTGCCGTGTCGACCTTCGGGCGCAACTTCATTATCCGGGCGTTGGAAAAGTCGCGCTGGAACGTTACTGCCACAGCGCGTACGCTCGGCATTCCGCTCAGCACGCTGAAGTTCAAGATGGACCGGCTCGAAATCCGGGAGCTTGCACGAAAAATTCGTGGCGGTTGAGTCAGCGGCACAGGCACAGCTGCGACAAGCCGCTGCCTTCGGCGGTCAAGAACTTGACCGATTCACTTTCAGCCCGCTGGCGTAGGACGGATTCCGACATCTCGCCCGACTCCGTCCGACTGCGGCCAATCCGTTAGCCAACCAGCGCGCGACTCGCGCGCGCGCCGTCATCGGCCGAATCTGCAATTCCCTTTGTAAACTCGTCAACTTGGTCACCACCCCGCGCCCGAGACATCACGGGCACACGCGTTGCTCAATCGTCGAGTGAGCCGCGTTGGGGTTCACAACCCGGTTCAATAACCGACGCATTTTTTCGAAGACGCGCAGCGGGATCAGTGTAGGTGTGCCCGCATGCGTAGGAGTGTATGCAGCCGTCTTTGTACAACCTCCAGGTGTCGCTTCCGCAGGGCGACGGACTGTTCCTGATGAACACGTTTTCCGACGCGCAGATCGTCGCGACGTCGGATGTCGCCCGACTGCTCGATCGGATTGCGCGCGGCGAGACCGCGTTCGACGCCGACGAGCGTGACACCGTCGACTCGCTGATCGAAAACGGCTTCGTGGTCGAGAGCCGCGATGACGAGCAGCGTGCGATTCACGAGTACTTCACGGAGCTGCGCGAGGACACCGAGCACCTCAAGGTCACCGTGCTGACCACGCTGCAGTGCAACTTCGCGTGCGACTACTGCTTCCAGGGCGATCACGGCGATTACAACAAGTTCGCGGCGAAGATGAGTCTCGAGACGGCGGCGCGCGTCGCCGACTGGATCGAACAGCGGCTCGATGAAGCGCGCCCCGAGAAGTTCACGCTCACGCTGTTCGGCGGCGAGCCGCTGCTGAACCTTCCGGTTGCGTACTATCTGGCCGAAGAATGCCACGCGCGTTCGAAGGCACGAGGCATCCGCCAGTCGATCACGATCATCACCAACGGTCTGCTCCTCACGCCGGAGGTCGTCGATCGACTGAAGCCGTTCGGGCTGTTCGGTGTGAAGGTCACACTCGACGGCGATCGCGACACGCACAACCGCATGCGTCCGCTTCGCGGCCGTCAGGGAACCTTCGACAAGATCATCGAGAACGTCCGTCGCGTGGCCGACAAGATCGCCATCACGATCGGCGGCAACTTCGATGAATCATCGTGGGACAGCTATCCCGCGCTGCTCGAGTTCCTGCGGCAGCAGGAGTTCGCCGACAAGATCGCGCGCATCAACTTCAAACCGATCGTCCGCGCGCCCGAGCCGGCGCAGCCGAAGGGCATCATTCCCTTGATGGCGATCGGGGGGAACAACAAGCCCCTCGGTGGCACGTGTATGACGAGTGCTGGTGCAGGCGGGGGCCGCCAGTCGACGCCCTGCGACTCGTGCCACTTCGTCGACGACAAGATGTCTTTCCTCCGCGACGAGACGCGGAAATACGGATTCCCCACGCCCGACGGCGTGCACATGGGTCCGTGCGAGATCCATCGTCGGCATGCCTACACGATCGGTCCGGACGGATCGTTGTACGCGTGTCCCGGGTTTACGGGTGAAGCAACTGAGTCCACCGGCCATATCGACGGGCGCGAGGACACGTGGCGGGCGGCTGCGGCAGAGCGCTTCGACCGGCTCTCCGCCCACAAGGAAGCATGCGGGGATTGTGCGTTCGTTCCCGTGTGTGGCGGAGGCTGCTCGGTGGCGGCGCATACCGAATTAGGCGACATGCACTCGCCGTCATGTCACAAAGGATCGTTTGAGTCTGCTGTAGTCACTCTGGCGCAGCGCGTCGCTGCGTCGATTGCTTGAAACTGCGCATCGGCCATTCAACAGAAGCGGAGTAAAATCATGAAGATCACCGTCATCAAGAAGGCGGATACGAAACGGAAGCCGCAGAACTTTTGCCCGTGGGTCATCGACGACTTCTCGCCGGTGGACAAGAAGGTCTAGTCGTACGTCACTCCGAGTGGGCGCAGCTTCGTGTTGCGCTCACGCGTAAACGCCGCACGCCCACGTACGTGGTGTGCGGCTTTTTCTTTCTCGCCGCAATCTCCATCATCGGGTGCCAAGGCTTCACCGGTTCACCTCGAACATCGCGCCCGCCTGTCCTGACAGTCGGCGTCCCTGAAGGGACGGCCAGTTCCACCGAAGTCGGAGTCGCGGAATGGGCACAGATGCTCACCGTCGAAGGACTGACGCAGGTCAACGCCGATGGGCGCGTGCTTCCGCGGGTGGCCGAGAGGTGGACCTGGGAAAACGGGGGCCGAACGCTGCGCGTGTTCCTGCGGAACAACGTCAGGTTTCATGATGGAAAGGCGCTGACCGCCACGATGATGGTCGACATCATCGGCAGGCTGATCGCGCGCCCTGGCAGCCGCGATCGATATCCGTCCCTGAACGACATCACGTCGGTCGAACCGGACGGCGACTCGCAGGTGGTCTTTACGCTGTCGGCGCCATCCGCTTTTCTGCTCGAAGACCTGTCGGCACCGATTCAGAGCGGAGATGGATCGGGAACGGGACCGTATCGCGTCACAAAGCGGGAGAAGTCGGAGATCGTGCTCGATCGCTTCGAGCAGTATTACCTCGGCTCTCCCTCGATCGGGCAGGTGATCATCCGGCCGTTCGATGCGCTTCGCACCACGTGGACGAGTCTTCTCCGCGGCGAAGTCGATATGGTCGCGGAAGTCCCGCCGGACTCGATCGAATTCATCGCGAGCGCCGACGTCCAGACCTTTTCGTTTCCTCACTGGTACCAGTTCATCCTCGCATTCGAGTTGAACAAGCCGCCGTTCAATTCCCCGGCGGTTCGGCGCGCGCTCAATCTCGGGGTCGATCGCGACGCGCTGATCAAGAGTGCGCTGAAGGGTCACGCGACGCCATCGACCGGCCCGATCTGGCCGAAGCACTGGGCGGTCGATAACACGATTCAGGGATTCGTGCACGATTCGGCGACGGCCGTCGCGCTGCTGGAAGCTGCCGGATTTCACAAGGGCGCCGCCGGCGACAACGGCAGTGTTCCCGATGCGCGCCTGCGCTTCACGTGCCTGATCCCGATGAAGTTCTCGCTGCTCGAGCGGCTCGGTCTCGAGGTTCAGCGCCAGCTGTATGACATCGGCGTCGACATGCAGTTCGAAGCCGTCCCCATCGACGAGTATCTGACCCGCATCGCTCAGGGAAAGTTCGAGGCGATTCTGGTCGATATGATCAGCGGGCCCAGCCTCGTGCGACCGTATCTGTTCTGGCGGTCCGCACGCACCTATAAAGGACTCAACGTCTTCGGCTATGACAACCCCGAAGCCGAACGCCAGTTCCAGGCGTTGCGAACGGCGATGAACGAAGCAGCGGTCCGCTCGGCGACCGCGCGACTGCAGCGCGTGCTCATGGACGATCCCCCTGCCGTATTCCTCGCCTGGAACGAACGCGCGCGAGTCGTCAGACGCGAGTTCCAGGTCGTACACGAGCCGGGTCGCGATCCGATGTCATCCTTCTGGCGCTGGTCCGCTGGCTCCGCTCCAGTGCAATCCGCTTCGGTGCAGTGAAGAAGATTTCGACACGCTTCGCGCTCCTGATGGCCGCTGCGGCGGTGCTGCCGCTGCTCGCCTACGGTGCGGTGTCGATCCTGTCGGTCCGCAGCGGCGCGCAGCAGGCCGTCATCGACGGCAACTTGAACGTCGCCCGGCGCGTCGCTGAACAGATCGAGCTCTACGTCACCAGCAGCGTCAAGATCCTCAACGCCGTCTCCGCCGACCTTCAGCAGACCGGCCTGCAGCGCTGGCAGCAGGACCGCATCCTCAAGAACTTCGTGCTCGACTTCCCCGAGTTCGCCGAGCTCACGCTGCTCGATGAAACGGGCATGCCGGTGGTGTCCAGTCGTCTCGGCACACCGACCACCGACATCCCTGGCTCGGACAGCGTCAACGTCGCCGGCGCGCTGATGTCGCGCTTCACAGTCGACAATGACCTGCTGCCGACGGCGGTGGTTGCGGTGCGGCTCACGCAAGGCGAAGGCGGAGGCTGGTTGCTCGGCCGCCTCAACCTCGAAGAGCTGTGGCGCATGGTCGATCGCATTCGCGTCGGCTCCAACGGCTACGCGCTCGTCGTCACCAACGAAGGGCGACTGCTGGCGCACGGCAACCCCGACGCGAAGTCACAGGTCGCTCGCGGCGACAACCTGAAAGATCATCCGCTCGTCGGCAAGGTGCGCAACACCGCCATCTCGCCGCAGGGAATCGCGTGGGAGCAGTACGGCGACGTCCAGCGGATGCTCGGCGTGGCGGCGACCGTCCGCGATCTGGGATGGACGGTGGTCGTCGAGCAGCCGGTGGAAGAAGCGTTCGCCATTCCGCTCTCGCTGCAGAAACAGCTCGTCATCGCGATCGTGGTCGCGCTCGGAGCGATGCTGGTGCTCGGCTACTTCTGGGGCCGCAGCTTCATCAATCCGATCCTCGCGCTCACGCGCGGCACGCGCGCCCTGGCCGCCGGCCACCTGGACGAGCGCGTGGCAGTCCAGTCGGCCGACGAGCTCGGACAACTCGGCGACGCGTTCAACAACATGGCGGACCGCCTCGTCGAGTTGCAGGAAGACGTCCGCAAGAAGGAACGCCAGGCGATGTTCGGACGCATCGCCATCGGCCTCGTGCACGACCTCTCACATCCGATTCAGAACATCGGCAACAGCTGCAAGCTGATTGTGAAGATGTTCGACGACCACGAATATCGCGAGAGCTTCAAGCGAACGGTCGAGCGCGAGCTCGCGCAGGTCAAACGCGTGCTCGACGACCTGCGCAACGTGGCGCGGCCGCTGCCGCTCGAGAAGTTCCCGCTCGACGTCAACAAGGCGATCGCGGAGCTGGTCGAGTCGATGCAGACGACGGCGGAAACCGCCGGCCTCGTGCTCGATACGGACCTGGTGTTCGGACCGCTCTACATCGAAGGCGATCTGTTCGCGCTCAATCGTGTCTATCGGAACCTGATCACGAACGCGTTTCAGGCGACGCCGCCGCGTGGTCGCGTCGCCGTCCGGACGCTGCGGCAGAACGATCAGGCGATCATCGAGATCGCCGACACCGGGACCGGCATCCCACCCGAACGGCTCGAGACGATATTCGAGGACTTCGTCACCACGAAGCGCCGCGGTCTCGGTCTGGGCCTCGCCATCTCGAAGAAGGTAGTCGAACAGCTCGGCGGCACGATTTCGGTCGCGAGCGAGGTTGGCGTCGGCAGCACCTTCACGTTGCACTTCCCGCTGACGAAAGCGCGTCCCTCGCAGCTGGCTGCCGTCTAAGCTCGAGGGTCTTCAGAAAAAACCCGGCGCGCCTCGCGCCGGGCTCAGGGGGGAAGGGGTCTTCTTACTTCTTCGGAAGGACGGTGTCCTTCAGCTGCTTCGCGATGCGCGCCTTGACGACGGTTTTTGCGGGGATTTTGATGGCCTCGCCGGTCGCCGGGTTGCGGCCCATGCGCGCCTTCCGCTTTTGTACGACGAGCTTGACCATGCCAGGCAGCACGAACTCGCCAGATCGCTTCAGCTCCTTTTCGGCCAGCGTCGTCAGTTCATCGAAGAACTCGCGCGCCTGAGTGCGCTTCACCTCGAAGCGTTCCGCGAAATGCGAGAACAGTTCTGATTTGCCCATTCTCCGGGCCTCTGCCATCACGTCCCCCCAATGCTGGTGCGCGCCACCGATCGGCCGCGATTCAGTTCTGCGCGCGCGTCGAACTGCTGCGGAACACTAAGGAAATCGCGTAATCCTAGCGCGCACATCGATGTGTGTCAACGAAACGGTGCGCGAGATCGGCGATTTTCGGCCGCAGTTGTTAGAATTTTCGAACATGTCAAGCACGACGACGATCGAGACGTTCCCCAATCCGCGCCCCGGCCGCGACTACGAAATCGCCATCAGCTGCCCCGAGTTCACGTCGGTCTGTCCGAAGACCGGCCTTCCCGACTTCGGCGAGATCCGGATCACCTACGTGCCCGGCGACCGCTGCATCGAGCTGAAGGCGCTCAAGTACTACATGATCGAGTTCCGGAACCGCGGGATCTTCTACGAATCGGTGACCAATCAGATCCTCGACGATCTCGTGGCCGCATGCGAGCCGCGACGCATGACGGTCGTCGGCGACTTCAGCGTGCGCGGTGGAATGAAGACGGTCGTGACGGCGAGATACCCCGACACGCAAACTCCCAACTCCCAACCCAATCCTTGAGCCACCTCCCAACGCGAACGGCACCCGAAGTCCCAAACGGGGAGAGCTTCTTTGCGTTGGGAGTTGGAAGTTGGCTCCATCGTCAGAGAGTTGGGAGTTGACGTGTCATCTCCCCACGAACTCCCTATCGAAGATTTCCTCGACCTCCATACATTCGCACCGCGAGACATCAAGTCGGTGGTCGAGGAGTACGTGCATGCGGCGCATGCCGCTGGATTTCGTGAGGTCCGTTTGATTCACGGGCGAGGCAAGGGCGTTCAACGAGGGATCGTGCAGAACGCGCTCGAACGGCATCCGCTGGTCGCGGAGTTCTGGGACGCGCCGGAGACACATCTCGGCGCAACCGTCGCTCGGCTTCGCGAATAAATGGGCCGCCTTTAGGCGCCCCCCAGATCGCAAAAACTCACGACTGACGACACCCGCGACGTTGCAATTTCCGCAACATCTCGGAGCGGCACACGCCGATTCCTTCGAGATCTCGCGCGGAACAACGCGTGCACTCTTTCTGAGGGCATGCCTTCGCTTCACCGGCGCGTTCGACCCGGCGATCTGATTCGCGTTCGCACGGAACGATGGCGAGTCGCCGTTCATCTCGCCTTCGGTGACACCAGCATCATCGACGTCATCGGCATCGACGCCGCCAATCGCGGACACCACGCGCACTTCGTGCTGCCGTTCGAAGCCGTCGAATGCCTCCCGCATGACGACGTTCCGCAGATCGTGCGGCCGACACGCTGGCGACGCTACGCGCGACATACGCTCGCGGAGGCCCTGCCGTCACCGACGTCGCTCCGGCGTGTGACCGCTGCCAACGTCACGATCCTCCCGTTCCAGTTGGAGCCTGCTCTCGCCGTCGCGCAGGGACTCGGCTCGCGTCTGCTGATCGCCGACGCGGTCGGCCTCGGCAAGACGATTCAGGCGTCGATCGTCATCGCCGAATCCCTGGCTCGCGTACGTGAAGGCCACGCCCTCGTGCTCTGTCCTGCGGGCCTTCGCGATCAATGGCGTGACGAGCTCGAAGCGCGGTTCGGACTCGACGCGTCCCTGGTCGACTCGGCGACGCTTGCCTGCGGCGCTCGCAGCACCGATGGAACCGTCAATCCGTGGGCCGCTCGTCCAGTCGCGATCGCGTCGATCGACTACGTCAAGCGTCCGGAAGTGCTCCGCGGACTCGAGGAACTGCTGTGGGACGTCCTCGTTCTCGACGAGGCGCACACGCTGTCCGGACGATCCGATCGAGCCGCGGTCGCGTCCATGCTGGCCGCGAGAGCGCGGACGGTCGTCATGTTGACCGCGACGCCGCATTCCGGAGATGACGACGCGTTCGCGCGCATGTGCGATCTCGGACGGCTTCCCGGCGATGCGCCGCTGCTGGTCTTCCGTCGCACGCGTCGGGACGCGGGAATCACCGACACCCGTCGTGTGCGCTGGTTGTGGATTCGGCCCACGCCGGCGGAGCGCTGCATGCACGACGCGCTGCGCGAATACGCAGACGCGGTCTGGCACATGCACGCCGAGGCGGCTCATCCGGCCGCTCTGGCGATGTTCGTCCTCATGCGACGAGCGGCGAGCAGCGCGCATTCTTTCGCGCGATCAGTGGAACGGCGGCTCGCGCTGTTGGTCGCCGTCGATGACAACCCAGGCGCACAGCTGGCACTCCCGTTCGGCGATCCGGTGGCCGAAGACGACGAGCCGCTGGCGGAATTGGCGGCGCAAGGGCTGAACGATCTCGTCGAGGAGCGACGACACCTCGAACGCGTGCTGACGCTCGCCCGGGCAGCAGCGGTCGACGAAAGCAAGTTACGCCGGTTGAGAAGGTTCCTGGTGGCCGTCGGAGAGCCGGCGATCGTCTTCACCGAGTACCGCGACACGCTCACGCGTGTCGCACGAGCGCTGAGCGACCTCGATTGTGTGCTCCTCCACGGCGGCATGACGCCAACCGAGCGGCGACACGCTGCCGCAAGGTTCACGCATGGAAACGCAGCGGTGTTGCTCGCCACGGACGCAGCCAGCGAGGGGCTGAACCTTCATCAGCGATGTCGACTCGTCATCAACCTCGATCTGCCATGGACGCCGATTCGTCTCGAACAACGCGTCGGGAGGATCGATCGGCTGGGACAGCAGCGCACCGTTCATGCCGTTCACTTCGTGGGTCACGGCTCGTTGGAGGCGGATGTTCTCGAGCGACTGATCGCGCGAGACGAGCAGGCGCGAGCCTCTCTCGATGCCATCGTTCGGCTGACTGCGCAGGACGTGGCGAACATGGTCATGCGCCGGCAGGAATCAGCTCCTCGTGCCGTGGTCGAACCGGATCTGTTGCGTGCGGGAATCGCGCCGTATCTCCGCCGGGAGTCATCGATCGAGGCACATCGCATCACGCTGGCTCGAGCGCTGCGACGTGGCAACGGCTCTGTCGACCCTGCCCGTCCATTTGCGGCGCTCCTGCGCAAACCATCGGAGGCCCCGTGCAGCTATTGGTTATGGCGCACCGCCATCGAAGACGTTCACGGTGACTGGCTGTGGGACGCGTACGTCAGCATCGTCTGCCACGGATGTCGATTGCCAGCACGATCGACGCGAGCGGTTCGGCACGCGGTCGGCACGAATGCCCGCGAATTGAGCAGAGCCGCGGATCTGACGGTGCAGTCGGCGATCGATCGAGCCAAGGATGCGGCAGCCATTCCGCTCGCGACGGCCATCGCGCGCGAACGCGCCATCGCCGCGCGTCTCGCCGATCACCACGCCACGCTCGCCACCGCGCTCATCCAGCGTGGCCTGTTCGACCGGCGGGCCGAGCGCCAGACCGCTGAGCAGCGAGCCACGCTCGCAGCGGCGATGGATCGCGCCACGCAACGGCTCGACGATCTCGTTCGACGACAGCAGGTCACCGTCGGAGAACGCCATCTCGTCTTCGCAGTGTTCGTCGACTGACATGATTGCGGGAGTCCACGGTCGACTGATCACCGCGTCGTTCGCGCGCAATGTGCTGCCGTCGTTACCCGAGGCCGCGGATGTGCCGGACAACGTCTCCCGAGCGCTCCGTGCGTTGTCGGAGCGGATCGACGCGACGCTCGGACCCGCCGCTGCCGTTCATTCGATCGCCGACACAGTGATCCTCCCGCTGATGGCGATCCTCGGCCTCGACGTCGTGACGCGCACTGACGAATCCGACGGCGTCTGGATTCAGACCGCATGCGAACAGCGACGCGGCCCCATCGCGGTGGTCTGTGCATGGAACGAGCCGATCGATCGTGCCTGGCGGTCCGCCGTCATCCGTGCGATCGCCGCGGACTGCGACTGGTGCCTGTGTTGCAACGGACATGCGTTGCGCATCGTCAACGCGAGGCGCACCTGGTCGCGCGAGTACCTCGAGTTCGACCTTCGCGCGTTCGTTCGCAGCGACGACGCGATCGCACTCCTGTGGGCGCTCCTGCGATCTGACGCGCTCGCCAGAACACCACCGGTCGTGGAGACCGCGTCCCTTCTGTCCGCCCGGCATGGCGTGGAGGTCTGTCGCGCTCTGGGTGATGGAGTACTCGAGGCAGTGACTGCACTCCTGCAGGCGCTGTGTTCCTCGCGGCGCGCACGACACGATGCGACGGTCACGCTCGATCATGCGCTCACGGTGCTCTATCGAGTGCTGTTTCTGCTGTTCGCCGAAGCCAGAGGACTTGTGCCGATGTGGCACCCGGTTTACCGCGATCGCTACAGCCTCGACACGATCGTCACGACGTTGCTGCGGGGAGCGCGGTACCAAGGCCTCTGGCACGCCATTCAGGCGATCTCACGTATGGCGCATGCAGGCTGCTCGGCAGGCGAACTGAAGGTCACGGCCTTCAACGGCCGGTTGTTCTCCCCGGTGCATGCGGCCGCGTTCGAGCTGACGCGAATCGACGACCGGGTCATGAACGGGGTAATCCTGGCCGTCAGCACGACGCCATCTTCTCGCGCGGTGCGCTCCCGCATCATCTATCGGGATCTGGATGTCGAGCAGCTGGGGGCCGTGTATGAACGCGTTCTCGACTACGAGCCGCTCTCGGATTCGAGGTCGGCGGCACTGGTCAAGACGCGTGACGTCCGCAAGGCGAGTGGCACGTTCTACACGCCGCGCTCGGTTACCGCCCATCTGGTTCGTCGCACGTTGGAGCCGCTCGTCGCGCGGAAGACGGCGGCGGAGATTCTGGATCTTCGGATCCTCGACGCGGCGATGGGCAGCGGAGCCTTTCTCGTCGCCTCGTGCCGATACCTTGCCGGCACGGTCGAAGATGCGCTGATCGTGGAGGGCCGTTGGCATCCCTCCGACGTGACGGCAGCGGATCGGATCGCGCTGCGACGCGAGATCGCGTCGCGCTGCCTCTATGGCGTCGATCTGAATCCGACGGCCGTTCAGCTCGCGCGGCTGTCGCTGTGGCTGGCAACGCTGGCCGCCGACAGGCCTCTTTCCTTTCTCGATCATCACCTGGTCGCCGGCAACAGCCTCGTCGGCGGAACGCCCGATGATCTCCGGCGTCAACCATCCCGGAGCAACCGACGCGTCAGTCAGCGCACGAGCCCGTTGCCCTTGTTCGATGACGCGCTCGATCACGGTCTCGCTGAAGCAAGCCGCGTTCGTCTGGCGTTGGCAACGGAACCCGACGACACGGCAGCCATCGTCCGCGCGAAGGAACAGCGACTCGCGAGTCTGGAAACGAGTGGCTCTCCGCTCGCGAATTGGTCACGCGCGCTCGACCTCTGGTGCGCAACGTGGTTCTGGGACGGAGAAGAGGCACCAGACGCGCGGACGTGTGCCGACCTGACGGATCGACTCTTGGGCAAGAGCGCGGCCCTGCCCGATCGCATCGCCGAACCGGTGCTCGCGCAGTGCGCATCGATTGCGGAACACCAGCGGTTTCTGCATTGGCCTCTCGCGTTTCCGGAAGTGTTCTCTTCGTCGCCGCCGGGATTCGATGCGATCGTCGGCAATCCACCATGGGACATGGTCCGCGGCGACAGCGGAAGTGATGACGTTCGCGACCGGCGTCGGCACGACGCGCGGCATCTGACCGAGTTCGTCCGGGGGTCGGGCGTCTACCGCGTCGCGACGCGCGCCCATGTCAATCGTTATCAGCTGTTCCTCGAACGCGCGCTTCAGCTCGTTCGTCCTGGCGGTCGGGTCGGGCTGGTGCTCCCTTCAGGAATCGCGACAGACGCGGGAGCGGCGGCGCTGCGCGGGTATCTGTTCGATCGCGCGGACGTGGACTCGATCACCGGTCTCGACAATCACGATGGCATCTTCCCCATCCACCGCAGCGTCCGCTTCGCGCTGCTGACGTGCACGGCCGGCCGGCCGACGGCCTCGATCGCGTGCCGCTTCGGCATTCGACGGCCCGAGGAGCTCGAGCGAGACGATCGTTCCACTTCGGGGCAGGTCATGTTGTCGCAACGCTTGCTCGCACGGCTGTCCGGCCAAGACGACCTCGGAATCCCTGAGGTCAGCGGCGAGGTCGACGTCCGAATCCTCGAGCGAATCAGCGCGAACGTGCCGTGGCTCGGAAGCGCGGCTGGATGGAACGTGCAGTTCGGGCGCGAGTTGAACGCGAGCGACGATCGAGCGGCCTTCGTCGCCAGGTCGCCGCGGTCCTCAGGGAGGCCGGTGATCGAAGGCAAACACCTCGAGCCGTTTCGAGTGCGTGTCGATCGGAGTCAGTTGGAGTTGCGTCGCGACGCCGACCAGGTGCGACGCGTCCCTCGTCGCGCGCGGCTTGCCTACCGCGACATCGCGAGCTCGACGAACCGCCTCACGCTCATCGCAGCGATCGTCCCGGCCCGCGCCGTCACCACTCACACGCTGTTTTGCCTGCGCACCGCCCTGCCGGTCGCGATGCAGCAGGTGCTCTGCGCGCTGCTCAACAGCTTCGTGGCGAACTATCTCGTACGCTTTCGCGTGACGACGCACGTGACGGTGTCGCTGGTGTCGCGGCTGCCTGTGCCGGTCGTCCGCGCCAGCGACCCCGCGTTCTCGCGGCTCTCGACACTTTCAGAGCAGGTGATGATGTCGACCGCGGCGGTCGAGGACCTGCCGGAGTACGTCGAGATGCAGGCGCTGGTGGCGAGACTCTACGGATTGAGCGCGGCTGATTTCGAGCACATCCTTCGGACGTTCCCGTTGATTCCGCAGCGCGTTCGTGACGCAGCGCTGACCTCGTTCGCTCGTCTTCCCTGATCGGATTCCTTACTCTGTACGCGCGACTGGTACGCGGTACGAACCAGCCTTCCTTCGGAACGCCACGTTCAAGCGGTTCCATGAATTGATCGCGCACACGGCAAGCGTCAGGTTCGCCAGCTCCTCGTCGCTGAACTGGGTGCGCGCCTGCTCGTACACGGCGTCGGGCACATCTCCGTCGCGCAGTCGCGTGACCGCTTCGGTCCATTCGAGGGCGGCACGTTCACGATCCGAGTACTCGGGCCACTCACGCCACGCGTCCAGCATATAGAGCTGCTGTTCGCTGACTTCGTCGGCACGCAGATCCTTCCAGTGCATGTCGATGCAGTAGGCGCACCCATTGATCTGCGACGCGCGGAGGTAGACAAGATTCAGCAGCCGGTGGTCGAGACCGCACTGCTGCAGGTAATCGTGCATGCCGCGCATCGTCCGGTACACGCCGGGGGCAGCCTGGGCATAACTGAGGCGCTCCATCATTTCTCCTGTTCGAGCCGCGCATCGACGCGAGCCGCGGCTTCGGCCGAGGCGACAACCGGCACAACCTCGAATTCGACGAGGTCGCTCCAGCGCGCCAGCCACTCGTCGAGCAGAGCCGGATCCGACGTTTCCATGATCTGATAGCACGTGGTCAGGTCGACGCTCACCCAGCTGGAGACGTATGTCAGGCCCTCCGGCGCGAGACGGCCTTGCTCGCGGAACCGCTGATACACAGGAACCGGATCGCGATTCCTGAAGCGCTCGATGATCATGTATCGATTCATGTCAGGACATTCTCCACTGTAAGGTGGATATGCTGTGGTCGTGCGCTGGGAACCTGCCCAGTATCTGAAGTTCGCCGACCATCGACTGCGACCGGCGATCGATCTGCTCAATCGGATCGATGCTGATCCACGGACGATCGTCGATCTCGGCGCCGGGACCGGCAACGTGACACGCCTTCTGCAGGCGCGGTGGCCCAACGCTCGTGTCACCGGCGTCGACAGCTCGCCCGAGATGCTCGCACGAGCCGCTGACGCGCTGCCGCAGATCGCCTGGAACCAGGCAGACCTCTCCGCGTGGCGCCCTCGCGAATCGGTCGACCTCCTCTACTCGAACGCGGCGCTCCACTGGGTGGACGATCACGCGACGCTCTTTCCTGCGCTCTTCGCGATGGTCAACCCGGGCGGGACATTCGCCGTGCAGATGCCGAACAATTTCAGCGCGCGATCCCACACCGCGATTGCCGACGTCGTTCGCAGCGGGCCATGGCAATCCAAACTCGAACCGCTGTTGCGGACTCCTCCCGTGCAGCACCCGTCGATGTATTTCGACCTGCTGACTCCGGCGGCGGCGTCGCTGGACATCTGGGAAACGGAATACGTGCACGTGCTCGAGGGAGACCGCCCCGTGCTGGAGTGGATCAAGGGCACGTGGCTGCGGCCGCTGTTGGCGGCACTGGATAGCGAGGAACGCGCGCAGTTCGAGTCGCGCTATGCGGAGGTCGCAGCCCATGCCTACCCACGTCGCAACGACGATCGCACGCTCTTCCCCTTCCGTCGCCTGTTCATCGTCGCCACGCGGGCGTAGGCGAGGCTGAAGGGCTCGTCCGGACGACGCTCGCTCCTACGGCACGAGCGAAGTCTGACCGAGGAACTTCCTCGCCGCCGTCAGGGCCACCCGTTCACCGCCGCCGGAGCCGGCCTGAGCGATGAGCGTCCGGTAGTGCGACGTCGCCACACGCCGGTTCCCTGTCCGCGCCGCAGCGTCGGCCGCGCCAGCCAGCGATCGAAAGCGATTCGGCGTCAGCCGCAGCGAGGCCTCGAACTCGCGAAGCGCCTCGCGAGGCCTGCCGGCCTCGAGCAGGAGCTCGCCGAGCAGCTCGCGCATCGGCGACAGGCGGTTCTCCATCGCCACGTGCTTCTCGCTGCGATCCTCGCGATCGGCAGCCTCGCGCATGCGCGAGAGCGCTCGCGTCGTGTCGCGCTCGGCCAGCGCAATCCACGCATCCGCCGCCGCCTCCTGGATGCCGACTTGATCGGCCCAGTACGGTTCGTCGGCCGCCTCCAGTTCCTGCCGCAGGCGTGAGAGCTGGGTGAGGTCCTCACGGGCGCGCTGAGGCTGCCCCAGCCTGGCGGCGCCGATCGCGCGCCCGAACCAGACGATCGCTTCGGCCTGCTTGAAGATCGTCTTCATCGGCGTCAGCGCCGCCGCCTCCTGCCAGGCACCGCGCTCGAACGTGTAGCGAACGGGAATTGCGGCAAAGCCTGTGTGCGCCGTGATCGAGGCCGTTGCCGGGATGCCGTCGATCGAGTTGCGCTCGTCGAGAATTGCTCGTGCGGACGTGTCCTGTGCCTGTTGTAGATACGCGTTGGTCAGAAAATCGAGCAGGTGGTAACGACCGGCGATGGATGCCGGCATCGCGCCCGCTGCAGCGTTCGTCCTGCTGACGTAGTCGCGGGTCGCCGCGTCGGCGGCGATGTTGGCACGAATCGCGTCGGTCCACATGCCGAGCGTCGAGAACGTGTGGGACGGCATGTGCAGCGCGTGCGGCGCCGACGGCGCCAGCGTCGCGTAGCGACGGGCGGCAGGCAGGCCCTTCGTGGCGATGGGCGCGTAGTCGTACGCGTGAATCAGGTAGTGCGGAATGCCCGGATGATCGGGATGCGGCCGCTGCAGCGGCTCGAGGAGTGCCGCGGCCTTGAGCTGCTTCGCATAGGTCTTGTCGCTGAGGTCGACGGCTTCGAGGAGCGCCAGCGCATAGAAGACCGTGACCTCGTCGTCCTGTGGATGCCGCGCATGCAGACGCGCCATCGCGGCTTCATACCGCTGGCTGCGCAGGCGCTGGCCGACGGTCTGGTAATCCTGGAAAAACGACGCGAGCGCGTCGATCCATTCGCGTTCCACAGCGGTGGGGGATCCCGTTGTCCGTGCCTTCTCGATCGCCTCCCATCCTTGTTTCAGCAGCGCGTCCGGGAAGGGTGCCGTCAGCGGATTCGGGCGCTGGCTGATCGCGATGCCCCAGTAGGCCATCGCGCACGACGGCTCGCGCTCGGCGACCGCCCGAAACGCCTTCTCGGTCTCCGGGTAGAAGAATGAATGCAGCATCGCGACGGCGCGGTCGAAGTCCGCCTGCACGGCGGGCGTGCACGACGTCTGGAGATGCACGCGGCCGAACACGTCGCCACCGCTGTGCCCCGCATGCTCGTTCTGCGTCAGCACGGTCGCGGAGGAGGCCAGGACCGCGCTGCACAACACCAGCTTCCAGGCATTCGACAAGCCGCGGTCGCGTGGATTCATCCGAGGGTTCATCAGGCGCTCCATGTCATCATCATCGATCACTCCTGGGCGGAGTCAATCAAGCCGGCATGAGGAGAGGTGGAAACGATGGCCGAAGCTGGTGTCGCCACGGCGCTGGTGGTTGATAACAAAGACGACAGCGGGACCGGGCGTGTGAAGATTCGCTATCCATGGCACGAGCGACCGCTCGACACGTACTGGGCGCGCGTCGCGACGCCGATGACCGGAAGCAAGCGCGGCTTCTATTTCATCCCCGAAGAGGGAGACGAAGTGCTCGTCGCCTTCGAGCGAGGTGACTTCCGGG
>Ga0111538_10002938_pt1 | contig 23910 bp, 27 predicted proteins | sample SoiMethybrSBSTD1_FD_79669 | JGI IMG/M metagenome (GOLD analysis project Ga0111538, IMG submission 79669) | Bulk soil microbial communities from a Populus tree surrounding site in Tennessee, USA - Soil MetaG P. TD hybrid SBSTD1 (version 2)... | ecosystem: Environmental > Terrestrial > Soil >...
ACGGCGTCCTCCGACCTCTACTCGGCCGCGATCGTCCTCTACGAGATGCTGACCGGGAAGGTGCCGTTCACCGGCGACTCGGCAATCGAGATCGCGATGAAGCACCTGAACGACCCGCCCAAGCCGCCCTCCAAGATCCGCCCGGAGATCCCGGAGGAGCTGGACGCGGTCGTCCTGCGCGCGCTCGCGAAGAACCCCGAGGACCGCTACCAGACCGCCGAGGAGTTCTCGGAGGACCTGCACCGGGTCGAGGCGGGGCTCCCGCTCGCACCGGAGACGTCGGACGCGGCAACGGCACTCCTGGCCGGAGCGGCGCTCACCGGGGACGGCGGCTCCACCGAGGTGCTCGCGGGCACTGCCGTCACGACACCGGGAGGCGGCCCGCCCCCGCCGACCACGCGGAGGCCGCCTCCGCCCTACGGGCCCGGCTATTACGACGAGCCTCCGAAAAAGCGGCGGCGCTGGGCTCCGTGGCTCCTCGTCCTGCTCCTTCTCGCCGCGGCGGGAATCGCCGGCTGGTACGTCTTCTCGCAGATCCAGGATCAGCTCGCCGCCAACGAACCGGTCGCCGTGCCGAACGTCGTCGGTCTGAAGGAAGAGGCGGCGGTCGCCCTCATCCAGGACAAGGGGCTCGAGCCCGACGTCCAGCATGCGGCCAACGCAGACGCCGAGAAAAACCGGGTGTTCGACCAGAACCCGAACCCCGGAACCCGGATCCAGAAAGGCGACCGGGTGACGCTGCTCGTCTCGACGGGGCCACCGAAGACGTCCGTCCCGGACGTGGTCGGGATGAACTACGGCGACGCCGTGCAGGCGCTGAACGACGTCAACCTGAAGGCGACGAAGCACGAGGTGTTCTCGCAAAAGCCGATCGGGAAGGTCATCTCCCAGAACCCGCCCGCCGGAGAGCAGGTCGTCGAGGGCACCGAGATCGTCCTCGACGTGTCCCGGGGCGCCAAGCAGGTTGCCGTGCCGAACGTGGTCGGGACGTCGGAGGACAACGCGAGGACGACCCTTCAGCAGGCGGGATTCGAGGTCTCGTCCACGAGCGCCCCCTCCGACTCGACGCCCGAGGGCATCGTCTCCGACCAGAGCCCCGCCGGCGGTACTCAGGCAACCAAGGGCTCCACCGTCACGATCACAGTCTCGAGCGGCCCGAGCACGACGACCGTCCCCGACGAGGTCGGCCAGGACAAGCAGGTGGCCATCGACGACCTGAAGGCGAACGGGTTCAAGGTCGACGTCCAGAACGTGGTCTGCGGCGACCCGAACCAGGACAACATCGTCCAGGATCAGGACCCGGCCGGCGGCAGCGACGCCCCGACCGGCAGCACGGTCAACATCTTCGTTTGTAAGTTCTGAGCCGATGGCCCGAGTCCGGGTGGCGGTGATCATGGGTGGGCGCTCGAGCGAGCACGACATCTCGGTCGCGTCGGCTCACTCCGTCGTCGATGCCCTCGACCCGGAGCGCTATGACGTGCGCGCGGTCGAGATCGGCCAGGACGGGCGCTGGCAGCTCGAGCCCGCGGCCGGGCAGGGCCAGATCGGCAAGGGCGGCGAGATGCTGCCCGTCCCCGCGGACGGCTCTCCCTCGCCGTTCGAAGGCGTCGACGTGGTCTTCCCCGTCCTGCACGGGCCCTTCGGCGAGGACGGCACGGTGCAGGGCTTTCTCGAGCTCGCGGACGTCGCCTACGTCGGCGCCGGCGTCACGGCCTCGGCGCTCTGCATGGACAAGGATCTCTTCAAGGCGGTGATGCGCGACAAGGGGGTGCCGGTCGTGGACAGCATCACGGTCCTCGAGCGACATCGCGACCGCGTCGAGAATCCATTCGGTTTTCCGGTGGTCGTGAAGCCGGCACGGCTGGGATCCAGCGTCGGCATCTCGATCGTGAAGGAACCGGCGGAGCTCGGCCCGGCACTCGATCTCGCGCTTGAGCACGACGAGAAGATCCTCCTCGAGGAGTTCGTCGCGGGCGTCGAGGTGGAGTGCAGCGTGCTCGGAAACGAGGAGCCGATCGCGTCGATTCCCGGCGAGATCGTCCCGCTCTCGTCCGACTGGTACGACTTCTCCGCGAAGTACGACGAGGGCGGGATGGAGCTCGTCGTCCCGCCGCGCCTCGACGAGCGGACGATCGCCAGGGTGCAGGAGCTGGCGGTCGCCGCCTTCGTCGCGAGCGACTGCGAGGGTATGGCCCGCGTCGACTTCTTCGTCCGCGAGAACGGGGAGGTGGTCGTGAACGAGCTGAACACGATTCCAGGCTTCACGGCAACGAGCGTCTACGCGAAGCTCTTCGAGGCCTCGGGAATCCCGTACGCCGAGCTCCTCGACCGCCTGGTCGAGCTCGCGCTCGACCGCCGCGCCCGCCGCGCCCGCCTCAAGTACTGACGCCGACCCTGTGCGGACGCCCTCGGCGCACGAGAGTGCCCCCTCAGTGCGCCGAAAGTGTCGGCTCTGGCTAGCTCTTCGCCCGCACGTCGTTGACGTGGACGCGGCCGTCGAGGCTCGTGATCCAGATCAGGTAGTAGCGGTAGTCTCCGCCCTCGAGGTCGAACGTCGTCTGCTCCCCGACGGTCTGGCTCTCGGAAACGACCTTGAAGCCGCCGTCGGAGCGGTTCGAGGCCTCGATCACCGCCGTGTACCCGGGCGTGTCGGTCGTCACGGTCAGCTCGGAGAGATCGACGCCGCGCCTCGCGTCGAGCACGATTCCGACACCCGCCTTGTCGAAGGTGGAATAGGACTCCGTCGTCCAGTACGTGGCCGCGCTGCCGTCGGTCGCGGCCGGCACGGCCTCCGGATGCTCGGTCCCGTCCCCGTCCGGATCGAAGTCGCTCAGCGCCGCCAGACGGACACGGTCGCCGCCACCTACGCCGCCTGCGCCGTTTTCGGTCAGCGAGTCGGTCCCTCCGCCCGCGATCACGAGCGCGATCACGAGCGCTGCCACCCCGACGACGACGAGGCCAATGAGAATCGGGAGCGGAAAGCGCTTCCGCGAGCGCCCGACCGGAGGCGGAAGCGGCCCCGGGACCGGAATGCTCTCCGTCGCCCCGTCGTCCGGCGACGAGACAAGCGCAGGAGCAAGGCCGCCGTCGGTGTCTGCGCGCGCCGCCTCGAGGGCCGCCATCATCGCCTCGGTGGTCGGGAAGCGATTCTCGGGCCGCTTCGCCATCGCCCGCGAGACGATCGCGTCGAGCCGCGGCGAGACGTCCGGGCGGGAGTCGCGAACGCTGGGCACCGGCTCCTCGATGTGCTTCATCGCCACGGCCATGAAGTTGTCGCCCGTGAACGGGGGCGAGCCGGTGAGCAGCTCGTAGAGGACCGCCGCGAGCGAGTACTGGTCGGAGCGCTCGTCGACGCGCTGCCCGCTCGCCTGCTCCGGAGCGATGTACTCGCTCGTACCGAGGAGCGTGCCCGTCTCGGTGAGGCCGTCCGCCGGCTCGACCGATCGCGCGATGCCGAAGTCCGTCACCTTGGCCACCCCGTCTGCGTCGATGAGGACGTTGTGCGGCTTCACGTCGCGGTGCACGACGCCGTGCTCGTGGGCGAACGCAAGCCCGCGCGCGACCTGGTGGACGAGTGCGAGCGCCTGGTCGATCGGCAGCTGCCCCTCGCGGTCGATCAGCTCCTTGAGGTTCTCGCCCTCGACGTGCTCGAAGACGATGAACTGCCGGCCCTCGTACTCGCCCCGGTCGATGACCGTCACGATGTTCGGATGGTTCAGCTGCGCGAGCGCGCGTGCCTCACGGCGAAAGCGCTCGACGTACTCGGGGTCGTCCGAGTAATGCTCGTGCAGGATCTTGATCGCCACCGTGCGCTCGAGCACGGTGTCGCGCGCCCTGTAGACGCTCGACATCCCACCCGAGCCGGCGACGTCCTGCAGCTCGTATCGTCCCGCGAGCAGCTGCCCGATCATCGTTGCGGGATGATGCCCGCTCCCGCCGGGCCTTATGCGGAGGCTTCCTCGAGCGCCTCTTCCCAGGCGCCCAGCGCCTCATCGAGCTCCGAGTCACCGATCACCAGAGGAACGAGCACGCGGATGCAGTTGCCGTGGATGCCGGCCTTGAGAATCAGGAGGCCGTTGCGCGCGGCGGCGTCGGCGACCGCGGTGGCGAGGTCGGCAGCGGGCTCGCCGTCTTGCCGCAGCTCGATGGCCAGCATCGCCCCGAGCCCGCGCACCTCGGCGACGGAATCGAAGCGGTCGCGCCATGACTCCATCCGCGCGCGAATCGTCTCGCCGACCTCGATCGCGCGATCCACCAGCCGCTCCTCGGCGATGGTGTCGAGGACGGCGTGGGCAGCTGCGATGGCGACCGGGTTGCCGACGTAGGTGCCGCCGACCGCGCTGTCTCCCGGCGCGTCCATGATCGGCGCCCGCCCGACGACGCCCGAGAGCGGGAGGCCGGCGGCGATCGACTTGGCGATCGTCATTAGATCCGGCTCGACGCCGAAGTGCTCCATGGCGAAGACCTTGCCCGTGCGGCAGAAACCCGTTTGCACCTCGTCGGCGACCATGACGATCCCGTTCGCGTCGCAGATCTCGCGCAGGCCTTCCACGAACTCCTGCGAGGGGACGATGAAGCCGCTCTCCCCCTGCACCGGCTCGAACACGATTGCTGCGACCTCCTCGGCCGCGATGCGCGTCTTGAACGCCTTCTCGATCTCGTCGAGGTCGTCGAAGGGAACCCGGTAGACCTCGGGCGCGAACGGACCGAGCCCGGCCTTGTACGGGTGCGTCTTCGACGTGAGGCTGAGCGCGAGCAGCGTCCGTCCGTGAAAGCCGCCGTCGAACGCGATGACGGCCGGCCGCCGCGTGTAGGAGCGCGCGAACTTGACCGCGTTCTCGACCGCCTCGGCGCCGGAATTGAAGAACGCCGCTCGCTTCTCGCCACCGATGGGGACGAGCTCGAGCAGGCGCTCGGCGAGCGCGATGTAGTTCTCGTACGGGACGATCGTGAAGTCCGTATGGGTGAAGCGCTCGATCTGCTCCTTCGACGCCTCGACGACGCGCGGGTTCGAGTGGCCGACGTTCAGACAGCCGACGCCGCCCGTGAAGTCGATGAACGTGTTGCCGTCGACGTCGGTGATCGTCGCGCCGTGCGCCTCCTCGATCACGATCGGGAGATAGATCGAGAGCGGCTCCGCGATGACGCGGGCTTTACGGTCGAGGATCTCCCGGCTGCGCGGCCCGGGGATCTCGGTCTTGAGGTCGATTGCTCGAGTCGTGGCCATGGATCGTGAGCTTATACATTGCAGCGAGGCCCATGGTTCTCTCCGACCGCACCATCCGACGGCTGCTCGAAGAGGGCCGCATCGGCATCGATCCGTACGCCGACGAGCTCCTCCAGCCGTCCAGCGTGGACGTGCGCGTCGACCGGCTTTTCCGCGTCTTCCGCAACTCCCGCTACCCCTTCATCGACGTCAAGGAGCCCATGGAGGACCTCACCGAGCTCGTCGAGGTGGCGGACGACGAGCAGCCGTTCATCCTCCACCCCGGGGAGTTCGTCCTCGGCTCGACGCTCGAGCGCATCCGGCTGCCGGATGACCTCGTCGCGCGCCTCGAGGGCAAGAGCTCGCTGGGGAGGCTCGGTCTCCTGATCCACTCGACCGCCGGCTTCATCGACCCGGGCTGGGACGGCCACGTGACACTCGAGCTCTCGAATGTCGCCAACCTCCCGATCACCCTCTACGTCGGCATGAAGATCGGCCAGCTCTCCTTCGTCCAGCTGACCGAGCCGGCCGAGAACCCCTACGGCGCCGCGCTCCTCGGCTCCAAGTACCAGGGCCAGTCCGGCCCTACGCCGAGCCGCTACTGGAAAAACTTCGAGTGACCGTCCTCGTCGTCGGAGGCACCGGGTTCGTGGGCGGTCACGTCGTCCATGCGTTCCGCGCCGAGGACTTGCCTGTTCGCGTGCTTGCTAGGCGGCCTGAGAAGCAGGAGCGCTTCCGAGCCTGGGGCTGCGAGGTCGTCCAGGGGGACATGACCGACGCCGACAGCCTGCGCCGGGCCGCGGAAGGCGCGGACACCGTCGTCCACCTCGTGGCGCTGCCCCCGTTCGCCAAGCCCGCCGCGATCAGGCGCGTCATGGAGCAGGGCACCCGCGACCTCGTTGCCGCCGCCAAAGGGGCGGGCGTCGAGCGCTTCGTCCTCATGAGCGCGCTCGGCACGAGCGAGCGCAGCAAGGATCTCGCCCCCTACTACCACGCAAAGTGGGAGGAGGAGCACGAGGTCGCCGGCTCGGGCATCGACCACACGATCTTCCGCCCGAGCTTCGTCTTCGGGCGCGACGGCGGCATGCTCCCCGGTCTCGTCTCGCTGACGCGCTATTCGCCGGTGACTCCCGCGGTGGGGACGAAGAGGCTGCAGCCGATCTGGGTGGAGGACGTGGCCGCCTATTTCGCGAAGGCGCTCGCGACACCCGCGGCAGCAAACAGGACATTCGAGCTCGGCGGCCCCGACGTCGTCACCTTCGCCGAGCTGAACGAGCGCATCCGGCGTGCGCTGGGCAAGAAGCGCCTTGCCTTCCAGATGCCGACCGGGCTCCTCAGGGCCGGTGCGGCCGTGGGCTCGCTGCTCCCGCCCCTGCGCGGCGCGCGCGACGGCGTCGCGATGCTCGAGTTCGAGGACAACGTCACGGACATCGGCCCCGCGGTCGAGGCCCTGGGCGTGAAGCCGATCGGCCTCGACGAGATGCTGCGCCGCGCGACCGCGCGGGGTTAAGCAACCAGGGCGGCCCGGAGGCCGCCCTGGAAGAACAGTAGATCGCCTGGATTAGGCAGGGGCGCTGGGTGGTGCCTGGTCCCCCACGCTGGCTAGGCGATTCCCCGTAGGTCCTGGGGACACGCCCCTACCTGCGATTACCTCCACTGCCCGAACAGTCACTTATCAAGATCGGACCACCTCCTTTCCGTGGTGATTCGATAATAGCGAGCCGCTCAGGACGAACGCTAGACGCGGACCTTGACCAGGCCGTCCTCGACGAAGACCTCGAAGGTCTCCACGGGCTGGTAGGCCGGAAGGCTGAGTGGGCGGCCCGTGCGCACGTCGAACTCGGAGCCGTGCCGCGGGCAGATGGCGACGCCGGCTTCGACGTCGAAGTCGCCCTCGGCGAGCGGCCCGTCATCGTGCGAGCAGCGGTCTTCGATCGCGTAGTAGTCGCCGTTCAGGTTGTAGACGCCGATCGCGAGCTCGCCCGCGCGGACGATCTTCACCTCTCCGTGCGGAAGCTCCTCGACCGGGCCGACGGTCAGGTCCGCCAAAGCGCTACGAGAGCTCGAGGTCCTGGGCCAAGCCCGCCCACTCCTCTGGGAGCGCAGTGCCCTTGCCCTTGTGCAGGGCGAGCTTCAAGACTCCGAGGCCGAGCAGCGCGCACTTGAGCCGCACCGGCGTGAGCGGGATGCCGACCTCGTCGAGGAGCTCCTCCTTCGACATGGCGGCGACTTCCTCCGCGGTCCGGCCCTTGACCATCTCCATGAGCATCGAGGTCGACGCCTGGCTGATCGCGCAGCCGCGGCCACGAAACTTGACGTCCTCGATCTTGTCTCCGTCGAAGCTGACGAAGATCGAGACCTCGTCGCCGCAGAGGGGGTTCTGCCCCTCCGCCTCGACGTCGGCGCCCTCGATCACCCCGTGCCCGCGCGGGTTCTTGTAGTGGTCGAGGATTACCTCTCGGTATAGCGACTCGAGCTCGTTGCTCATGAGAACACCTTACGTGCCTTCTCGATACCCGCAACGAGCCGGTCGATCTCCTCGGGAACCGTGTAGAGGTAGAAGCTCGCGCGCGTCGTCGCCGGCACGCCCAGCTTCGCCATCAGCGGCTGGTTGCAGTGGTGGCCCGCCCGGACAGCGACGCCCTCCCAGTCCAGCACCTGCGCGACGTCGTGCGGGTGGGCTCCTCCGACCTCGAAGGAGATGATCCCGGCGCGCCGGTCGGCTGGCGGCCCGAAGACGCGCACGCCCTCGAGCGCCTCCAGCTTCGGGATCGCATAGTCGAGGAGGTCGCGCTCGTGGCGCTCGATCGCCTCGAGCCCGATCTCGCCGAGGTAGTCGATCGCCGCGCCGAGCCCGACCGCCTCCGCGATCGGAGCGGTGCCGGCCTCGAACTTGTGCGGGAGCTCGTTCCACGTCGTTCGCTCGACGGTGACCTTGCGGATCATGTGGCCGCCGAGCTCGAAGGGCGACATCGCCTCGAGGTGCTCGGTCCGCCCCCAGAGGACGCCGATTCCGGTCGGCGCGCACATCTTGTGGCCCGTGAAGGCGTAGAAGTCGGCCCCGAGCGCCTGCACGTCCACCACCCGGTGCGGGACGGCCTGCGCGCCGTCGACGACGACGATCGCGCCCTGCTCGCGCCCCCAGGCGATGAGCCGCTCGACGGGATTGACGGAACCCAGCGAATTCGAGACATGAGCGCAGCCGAGCACCTTGACGTTGCCGCGCGCCGCGATCGCGTCGAGCTCGTCGAGCTGCAACTCTCCGTTCTCGTCGACTGGAATCACCGTGAACTCGGCTCCGGTCCGTCCGGCGACGTACTGCCAGGGGACGAAGTTGGAGTGGTGCTCCATCTCGGTCACGACCACGAGGTCACCTGGCCCGAGGTTGTCGAACCCCCAGCCGTAGGCGACGGCGTTGAGCGCGGCGGTGACGTTGTGCGTGAAGACGACCTCGCGCGTCGACTCCGCGTTCACGAACGCGCGCGCCTTCTCGCGTGCGCCCTCGTAAGCCTCGGTCGCCCGTTCGCCGAGGTCGTAGACGCCGCGATGGATGTTCGCGTACGACGTTTCGTAGAAGCGCGTCATCGCCTCGAGGACGGCGCGTGGCTTCTGCGCGGACGCGGCGGTGTCGAGGTAGGCGAGCGGCTGGTCGTGGATCAGCTGCTCGAAGATCGGGAAATCCTCGCGCAGCTTGCGCGCATCGAGTTTCGGCGTGGTGCTCACAGCCACGCTCTCATCGTACCGAGGGGCCGGAGCCCTATTCCGGGATGCGGGCTTCGAGCGCGGCCTGAAGCGCGTCGCGCACCGGCTCGAATTCGATGCGGTCGAAGATCTCCTGGTAGAAGCCGCGCACGATCAGGCGCTCGGCCTCGCCGCGGGAGAGACCGCGGGCCATGCAGTAGAAGAGCTCGTCGCGGTCGACCTGGCTGACGGTCGCCCCGTGAGTGCAGCGCACGTCGTTCGCCTGGATCTCGAGGCCGGGGATCGAGTCGGCGTGCGCCTGATCCGAGAGGAGCAGGTTGCGGTTCTCCTGGTAGGCGTTCGTCTTCTGCGCGTCCTCTGCGACTCGGATCATCCCGCGCCACACCGCCGTCGCGTGGTCGCGGAGCGCGCCTTTGAAGGCGAAGTCGGAAGTCGTCGAGGGCGCGAGGTGCGCCTGCAGCGTGTCGTAGTCGAGGTGCTGGTCGCCGTCGGCGAAGTAGGCGCCCGTCACACGCGATGTCGCCCCCTGGCCCGCGAGGTCGTTTTCGATCCGGACCTTGCCCTTCTTCGAGCCGAAGCCGCCCGCGACCCAGTCCAGCTCGGCGTCGCGGCCGACCTGCGCCCGATGCGACGCGAAGTGCCACGTCTCGGGCGACAGGCTCTGGATGGAGACGTACTCGAGCTTCGCGCCCTGCTCGACGAAGAGCTCCGTGACCGCGTTCGAGTAGCCGACGAGCTCGGGCGTCTCGGAGACGTACTCCTCGATGAAGGAGAAACGGCTGCCTTCCTCGGCGACCACGAGCAGTCGCCAGAAGAGCGCGCCGCCGTCCACCGAGTTGACGATGCGGACGTAGAGCGGCCTTTCGAGCTCGACGCCCTTCGGGACGCGCACGAGAAGCCCGTTCCTCCACTCGGCCGCGTTGTGCGCCGCGAACTTCTCGTCCGTCCCGACCAGCGTGCCGAGCAGCGGGTCGCTCTCGAGGGGCTGGAACACGACGCCCTCCGGCGCGCGCTCGATCTCGATCCCGCCCTCGCTCACATGGGCGATCGCGGCCGCGTCGACGTCGAGCATTCCGCTCGCCCGCTCGACGCTCGTGGCCCCGTTCGCCGTGAAGGTCTCCGGGTCGAAGCCGCGGAGATCGGTGAAGCGCCAGTGCTCGTCAGTCGTCGTCGGGAGCGGAAGCGCCTGGTAGCGCTCGAGGAGGTCGGCCCTCACGGCGCGTACCTCCGGTGCAGCTGGAGCGCGTTCCCGTCCGGGTCGTGGAAGGTCGCCAGGTGGCATACACCGGAGTCGATCGTGCCATGCGCGAACTCGACGCCGTCGGCTTCGAGCTGCGTACGCGCCTCCTCGACGTCAGGAACGCGCAGCGCGATCGGCATCTGATGCCCCTGCGGCTCGAAATCGAGGCCAAGTGCCTCGGGCGAGACGAGCGCCAGGGTCACATTGCCGAGTTCGTACTCGACCCAGCGCGGGCCGGAATTGGGATTCCGTTGCAGGCCCAACGTCGTCCCGTAGAACTCTTCGGCGCGCTTCAGGTCTCGGACGGGGACGGCGACGAAGTCGGCTCGCTCCACCTGGAGCTCAGCCAACCGAGCCTTCCATCTGCAGCTGGATCAGACGGTTCATCTCGACCGCGTACTCGAGTGGGAGCTCCTTGGTGATCGGCTCGACGAAGCCCGAGACGATCATCGCCGCCGCCTCGTGCTCGGGAATCCCGCGGCTCATCAGATAGAAGAGCTGCTCCTCGCCGATCTTCGAGACCGTCGCCTCATGGCCGATGTCGACCTTGTTCTCGTCGATGCGGATGTACGGGTACGTATCGGAGCGAGAGTCTTCGTCGAGGATGAGCGCGTCGCAGACGACCTTCGACTTGGAGCCGTGTGCGCCCTTCGCCACCTCGAGAAGGCCGCGGTAGCTCGCGCGCCCGCCGTCCTTCGAGATCGACTTCGACGTGATCACGGAGGTGGTGTTCGGCGCCACGTGAACGCACTTGCCACCGGCGTCCTGGTGCTGCCCCTCGCCGGCGAAGGCGATCGAGAGCACCTCGCCGTGAGCGCCCTCGCCCATCAACCAGATGGCCGGGTACTTCATCGTCAGCTTCGAGCCGAGGTTCCCGTCCACCCACTCCATGGTCGCGTTCTCGTACGCCACCGCGCGCTTCGTGACGAGGTTGTAGACGTTCTGGGACCAGTTCTGGATGGTCGTGTAGCGGCAGCGCCCACCCGGCTTGACGATGATCTCGACGACCGCCGAGTGAAGCGAGTCGGTCGTGTAGATCGGGGCGGTGCAGCCCTCGACGTAGTGCACGTAGGCGTCCTCGTCGACGATGATCAGGGTGCGCTCGAACTGGCCCATGTTCTCCGCGTTGATACGGAAGTAGGCCTGGAGCGGCATGTCGATCTTGACGCCGGGCGGCACATAGATGAAGGAGCCGCCGGACCAGACGGCCGAGTTCAGGGCCGCAAACTTGTTGTCGTTCGCAGGGATGACGGTGCCGAAGTACTCCTTGACGAGCTCCTCGTGCTCGCGCAGGCCGGAGTCCATGTCGAGGAAGAGGACGCCCTGGCTCTCGAGGTCCTCCTTGAGCTTGTGGTAGACGACCTCGGACTCGTACTGGGCGCCCACACCGGCGAGGTACTTCTTCTCGGCCTCGGGGATGCCGAGTCGGTCCCACGTGTTCTTGATGTCGGCCGGAAGGTCTTCCCAGGACTTCGCCTGCTTCTCGGTCGGCCGGATGTAGTAGTACATGTTCTCGAAGTCGATCTCGTCGAGCTTTCCGCCCCATTGCGGGAGCGGGCGGGCGCGGAAGTATTCGAGCGCCTTCAGCCGGCGCTGGCGCATCCATGCAGGCTCGTTCTTGTGCTCCGAGATCATCGCCACGACCTCGGGGTTCAGCCCACGGCCGGACTTGAAGAAGTACTCCTCTGGATCGTGGAAGCCGTAGGCGTACTCGTTGCCGAGCTCCCTGACGACCTGGGTTTCTGACGTTGCCATTACTCAACACCTCCGGCGGCGGCCGGCGTGAAGGCTTCGTAGCCCTCGGCCTCGAGCTTCTGCGCGAGCTCCGGTCCGCCTTCCTCCACGATACGCCCGTCGACGAAGACGTGCACGAAGTCCGGCTTGATGTACTCGAGGATCCGCTGGTAGTGCGTGATCACGAGGGCGCCCATGTCCGCGCCGACGAGCTGCTTGACGCCGCCCGCGACGATGCGGAGCGCGTCGATGTCGAGACCGGAGTCGGTCTCGTCGAGAACCGCGATCCGCGGCTTGAGCATCGCCATCTGCAGGATCTCTACGCGCTTCTTCTCGCCGCCCGAGAAGCCGTCGTTGAGATAGCGGCCCGACATCTCCTTGGGCACCTTGAGCATCTCCATGGCCGCCGTCAGGTCCTTGCGGAACTCGGGAATCTTGACCGGGTCGTCGTCGCCGCCGGCCCTGGCCTTGCGGACGGCGTTGACCGCGGAGCGAAGGAAGCTCGCCACGGTGACGCCCGGAACTGCATGCGGGTACTGGAAGGCGAGGAAGAGGCCGCGTTGTGCACGCTCGTCCGCTCCCATGTCGAGGACGCTCTCGCCGTCCATGAGGATGTCGCCGCCGGTGATCTCGTAGGCGGGGTGTCCCGCGAGCGCGTAGGCGAGCGTGGACTTGCCCGAACCGTTCGGGCCCATGATTGCGTGCACCTGGTTCGTATCCACCTCGAGGTCGACTCCACGGACGATCTCGGTGCCGTCCTCAGTGGCGACGTGCAGGTCTTTGATCTGGAGCAAAGCCAAGTTAGTAACAGCCTTTCACTAGGTCTCGCCTGGCTCTCGACCGGGCGTTTGTGACAGCCTCAGTGTAGCGATTCACCCTGGGTGTCCCGTGTCAGCCACCGTGCTACCATCGCTGCATGGGTCCCCTCGGATGGCCTGAGATAATCATCATCCTCGTCGTGCTGCTCCTCCTCTTCGGAGCCAAGCGTTTGCCGGAGATGGGGCGCTCGCTGGGACGCGGCATGCGGGAGTTCAAGGACGCGGTGACCACGAGCGAGCCGGAGCCGAAGGAGATCAACACAACTCCGACGCCCGCGACGCCAGCCCCCACGACCGAGACCCCGGCGCAGCAGCCGCAGCCGCAGTCGCAGCCGAAGAGCGAGAACGTCTAGCCCGCGGCCATGGCGCGGCTCCCGCGTCGTCTGAAGCACGAGGACAGCGTCACACTCGTCGAGCACCTCGACGAGTTTCGCTCGCGCCTCATCGTCTCGATCCTCGCCGTCATCGTCGCGTTCGCCGGCGCGTACATCTTCAACGACGAGATCCTCCGCTGGCTGGCGCAGCCCCTGCCCGCAGCGCGCGACGGCGAGCTCGTCACGTTCGGCGTCACAGAGCCGTTTTTCACGACCGTCAAGGTCGTCTTCATCGCCGCGATCGCGATCTCCCTACCTGTCGTCCTCTGGCAGCTCTGGAGCTTCCTCGCGCCCGCCTTTCAGGAGAACGCCCAGCGCATCGTCGCGGTCTTCGTCCTGCTCGCGACAGCCCTCTTCGCCACGGGTGTCGCCTTCGGCTACTACATCGTGCTGCCTCGCGCCCTCGGGTTCCTGACCACCTACAACGACGAGTTCTTCCAGATCGAGATCCGGGCGAGCTACTACTACTCGTTCGTCGCGTACACGCTGCTCGCCATCGGGCTCGTCTTCAACCTCCCGATCTTCGTCCTCGCGCTCGTACGGCTCGGCGTGCTCACGTCCGGGACTCTGCGCCGGAACCGCCGCATCGGCATCGCCATCGTCATCGTCGGCGCAGCGCTCCTTCCGACCGTCGATCCCGTGTCGCTCGTCTTCGAGACGATCCCGCTCCTCATCCTCTACGAGGGCTCGATCTGGGCAGCGGTGTTCTTCGAGAAACGCTGGCGCGAGCGAGGCCTGATCGGCGCGCCGCTCGTCGGGACCGACAGCTAGGCCGTCGCTTCAGCGCCCACGGCCGACCAGTCGTAGGCCTCGCCGATCTCCCGTAGCCGCGCGCGCGTCTCATCGCTGCAGAGCGCACCCTCGACCCCGACCTCGTAGAGGGTCTTCGGGTCGACCCCGATCGAGAGCGCGGCCTCGTACTCACGTGTGAGGTCGGTGTCGAACATCTCGGGATCGTCGGTCGAGACGGTGCAAGGGATCCCGGCCGCGACGAGCTCGGGCAGTGGATGCTCGTCCAGTGACGGGACGACTCCGGTGCGCAGGTTGGAGAGCGGAGTGACGTCGAGAACCACGCGGCGCTCGGCGAGCTCTTCGAGCAGCGCGGAGTCCTCGACAGCCCGGATGCCGTGGCGGACACGGTCGGCATGGAGGGCGTCCAGCGCGCCGCGAACCGACTCCGGGCCGGCGACCTCGCCCGCGTGCGGTACAGAGCCGAAGCCCTCCTCGCGGACGAGCGCGAAGACGTCGGTGAACTTCTCCGGCGGGTGGAGCGCCTCCTCGCCGCCGAGCCCGATGCCGACGATCCCTCGCTCCTTGTATTTCGCCGCCCGGCGGACGAGCTCGAAGCCGTCCTCGACCGGTGCGGCGCGGGTCACATCGGGGGTGAGCAGGACCTCGACGCCGTGCAGCTCCTTCGCTTCCTGGGTGCCGTCGCAGTAGCCCGAGAAAAGGTCGTCCCAGGAAACGCCGCGCCACGTCCGCTCGATCGGCGAGAAGATTCCCTCGACGTAGACCGCCCCGTGCTTCTTCGCCTCAGCGGCATAGTCGACGACGACCTGGCGGAAGTCGTCCGTCGTCTGGAGCGCGTTTGTGGTGAGGATCCAGACCTCGATGAAGTGGTCGAAGTTCCGGTAGCGATACAGATCGCGGATCCCCTCCGGCGTGTCGGCCGGAAGCGCGAAGTCGTTCCGACGGGCAATCTCGAGGAGGGTCTCCGGCCGCACCGTGGCCTCGAGATGCACGTGCAGCTCGATCTTAGGGAAGGGGTGGGTCGCGTTTTTCCCGGTATCCTCCACAGTCGCGGAGCGTACAGAGTCGCCCGCCCCCGAGGCATCCAAGGAGAATTCACTCGATGGCACGAACCCAGGCACAGCGCCGCAAGACCTCGCGCTCGCGCGCGCAGCGCAGTTCGTCCAGCGTCGAAGACCTGATGTTCTTCCCCAAGCTTCGCCGCAAGGCGAAGTGGGTCTTCCTCCTCCTCGCGATCGCCTTCGGGGTCGGCTTCGTCGCCTTCGGCGTCGGGACGGGCGTCGGCGGGACGAGCATCGGCGACGTCCTGCGCGACATCTTCTCGAGCTCGAGCGGCAGCCAGGACCTCGACTCGCTCAAGGAGGACGCCGCGAAGAACCCGAAGGACCCGAGCGCCCAGATCGGCTACGCGAACGCCCTCCAGGCCGCCGGCCAGACCGCCGCGGCGATTGCCGTCCTCCAGAAGTACACGACCGCGAACCCGAAGGACGCGGACGCGCTTCGCCAGCTCGCAGCTCTCTGGGGCGCACAAGCGACCAAGGCGCGGAACGAGGCTCAGGCCGCGGCTGTGGTCGCCGCGCAGGCCACTGCCGGGCAGACTCAGGCTCCGACGGACTCGCCCTTCCTCCAGCAGGTGCAGGGGAACAAGATCACCGAGGTGATCTCGACCGAGGCGAACAACCGGGCGACGGCCGCGAACAACCGCGCGCAGAACGCCTACCGCGAAGCGGCGAAGGTCTACCAGGACCTCACGCTGCTCACGCCGGACGACGCGAACGTCTTTCTCCAGCTCGGAGTCGCGTCGCAGAGCGCGAACGACCTCGACGCGGCGATCGCCGCCTACAGGCAGTTCCTCGCGCTCGCCCCCGACGATGCGAGCGCCCCGCTCGTCAAGCAGCAGCTCAAGATTCTCGTAGCGCAGCAGAAAGCAGGTTCGTCGTTGCTGTCAAGCGGTTAAGCTCCACCTGCTCCGACCCAAGGGGACTCATGAACTTCGACATCAAGACCGAAGAGCTCGCGAACGACGCGTACGTCATCGCCCTGACCGGCGAGGTCGACCTCTATACGGCGCCCGAATTCAAGCAACAGCTGCTCGAGGTGATCGGCCAGGGCGCGAAGGAGGTCGTCGTGGACTTTTCGGACACGACCTTCATCGACTCGACGACGCTCGGCGTGCTGGTGGGCGGGGTCAAGCGCCTCCGCCCGAACGGGGGCAGGCTTTCGCTCGTGTGCAACGACCGGAACATCACGAAGATCTTCGAGATCACCGGCCTGAACAAGGTTTTCCCCATCTACGAGTCACGCGCCGAGGCGGTTGAGAGCGTCGGCCAGGAGGCTCAGGCGCAGACCTAGCCTCTTGACGCTCCGCGCACTTCTCCCTCTGGCGCTCGCCGGAGCCGCGCTCCTGGCTGCGGGCTGCGGCGGGCGGGCGGTCGACTCGAGCTCAGCAGACGCGAACGCCGGCAAGACCCTCTTCTCCAAGAATTGCGGCGGTTGCCACACGCTCGCCGACGCCGGGACGACGGCGAACGTCGGGCCCAACCTCGACGACGCCTTCCGCGCCGCGAGGACGGAGGAGGGTGGGAGCTTCCAGGAGAGCACGATCTTCGACGTGACGCTCGACCAGATGAAGCTCGCAGCCTCGCCGATGCCCCGCTTCGACACGGGCCCGCAGAAGCTCACCGAAGACGAGCTCCGGAACATCGCCGCCTACGTCGCCTCGGTCGCGGGGGTTCCGCCGCAGCCGGCGGGCGGCGCAACCGGCACGGCAGGGGCAACAGGAACCTCGACGACGCCGTGACGACGACGCTCCGCGGGGAGCGCGTGATCCTCCGGCCACTCGATACGAGCGACCGCCCGCGCGTCGTCGAGATCCTGGAGGAGCCCGAGGTGGCTTACTGGTTCGGGACCGAGTCTGCGGAGGCGTCAGCCGACGAGTTCATCTCGGACCCTGAGGTGACCGGCTTCGCGATCGAAGCCGGTGGAGCGGTGGTCGGCGTCATCGGCTACTACGAGGAGGACACGCCCGACTACCGACACGCGGGGATGGACCTCTTTCTCGCCACCGAGAGCCAGGACCGGGGCCTGGGCAGCGAGGCGCTCCGCCTCCTCGCGCGTCATCTCTTCGACGAGCGCGGGCACCACCGGCTCGTGATCGACCCGGCCGCGTCGAACGCGCGCGCGATCAGGGCCTACGAGGCGGTGGGGTTCAAGCCGGTCGGAGTCATGCGCCTCTATGAGCGCGGCCCGGACGGGACCTTCCACGACGGCCTCCTCATGGACCTCCTAGCCGGCGAGCTGCGTTAGGCGGTTCTGCTCGTCTCGGCCTCGGCTTGGAGGTCGACGACGACATGCGTGATCGGGAGATCGAATCGCTCGCTGGCGCGCTCGACGATCCCGTGCTCGAGCCAGTTCGAGCGGCCGGGTGGGTGCGTCGAAACGACGATCTCGTCGGCCGGGAACATCCGGAGCGAATCCTCGATTGCCTGGATCGGGTCGTCGTCTCCGACGGTGCCGCGCGCGTCGATGCCGTCCTTGGACAGGGCGGCGAGGGACTCGTCCAGGCGGACCTGCGCGGCGGTGCGCGCCGTGTCCTCGTCGGAGGTCCAGTGACGGATCCGCGTGTTCAGGGCGGGTGTCACGACGAGAACCTCCGCGTCGCCCTCCTGCGCTCGGCGCACGACCTCCCGGCGGAGGGAGCGGCCGGCGACGGTCTCGTTGGCGACCACGAGAATCCGGTGGCGGCCGTCCGCGTCGCGGCTCCGGTCCCAGACCGCGGGCTCGACGACCTTGGGGTCGCTGCGGAAGTAGCGGTAACCGATGATCGGCGCAAGAACGACGAACGCGATCAGCGCCGCCCACCCGTTCAGGAAGATCCCGACGACAGCAACCGCCACGAAGAGGGCGAGCACGGCGATGACGAAGCTGAAGGCCTCTGCCTCCGTCCGCACCGGGTTTCGCATCGCGACCTCCCTGCTAGATCACGTAGACCGTGGTGTACACCACGATCCACATTACGTCCACGAAGTGCCAGTAGATCCCTGGGATCTCGACGCCTAGGTGATCGTGGGCCGAAGGCCCGTAGTGGCCGCGTAGCGAGCGCACGAGCGCGACGCCGAGCAAGGTCAATCCGAGGAAGACGTGGCACCCGTGCAGCCCGGTGAGGCCGAAGAAGGTGGTCCCGAAGGCGAGGTCGTGCGGGCTGAACCCGATCCGGGTGTATTCGCGCGCCTGGATCAGGAGGAAGGTGAGGCCGAGCCCGAAGGTGATCGCGAGACCGGCGATCAGGCCCGCGCGGTTGTTCCGCTTGATGGACTGAAGCGCCCAGTGCATCGTGAAGCTCGAGGACACGAGGATGATCGTGTTCAGGAGCGCGAGGTAGACCGGGAGCTCGTACGGATGCGGCGGCCACTCCTCGTGAGGCACCGCGACGCGCGCGAAGAAGTAGGCGGAGAAGAACGACCCGAAGAGCATGACCTCCGACGCGATGAAGAGGTAGATGCCCAGCAGGCGCGAGTCGACCCGCGAGCTGCGGTTCGCGACAGGAGGGTGCGCGCCGTGGGCTTCGGCGTGTGCGTTCACGCGACCGCCGACTCCTCAGCCGTCTCGGCTTCCTGCTGCGTCACGACCACGTGCGTGACCGGGAGGCCGAACGACCTGATCCGCCCGAGGACGCCGCGTCGAAGCCAGCCCGAAGTCGCCTCCGGGAATGTGGAGACGATCACCTCGTCGAACTGCTCGTCGTGGATCGCGTTCTCCACCGAAACGACGGGATCCGGGTCGCCAAGACGGCCCGTCGCCTCGATGCCCGCATCGGCCATCAGCCGGCAGATGCTCGTGAGCCTACGCTCGGCCCCGACCGCGTCGGCGGGAATGAGCAGCGTGAACTCGGCGGGGCTGGCCGCGCTCCGCTCGTGGATCGCGTCGATGAGCGGCTGGCCGAGAACCGTCTGGTTTGCGAGGACGAGGACATGCGCGCGCTCGCGCGCCGACTCGAGATCGACGACGACGTGGTCGACCGGCTTGTCCGTCACCTTGCGCGCGCGCTCGATCAGATTCGCGCGGAGCCAGCTCGACTTCAGCTCGCCGGGGTGGGTGGAGATGATGATCTCGTCGGGGTCGTACTCGTAGATGGCGTCCTTGATCGCCTGCAACGGATCTGGGTCGACGACCGCGCCCCGTGCCGCGATCCCGGCCTCGTGCAGGAGGTCGAGCGTGCGCCGCAAGCGGCGGTCGGCGCTCGAGCGCCGGCTGTCCGCGTAGACCACGAAGCCCGCCCGCGGCTCGTTCTGCGGGCAGATGACGGTGACGCGGATCGGCCCGTCGGCGGCGCGGGCCCGCAGGGCGTCGATGAGCGACTTGCCCGCCACGGTCTCGTTCGCGACCACGAGGATGTGCCGGGGCTCGGCCATCAGTGCGAGACCACCTCCTCGCGTTCGGGCACCTCGGCGCGGTCGCCGTTCAGAACGGCGTGACGCGCCCCGCGGACGCCGTACTCATACGGGCTCCCGACGACTTGCGGGATCTCGTCGAAGTTGAAGATCGGCGGAGGCGAGGAAACCTGCCACTCAAGCGTAAGCGCGCGCCATGGGTTCCCGGGCGCGATCGGACCGCGGCGCCACGAGACGATCATGTTGTAGAGGAAGACGATCGTGGAGGCGCCGAGCGCGAACGACGCGACGCTGATGATGAAGTTGAGATTCCCGAACCGGTCGGCGTAATCGGACACGCGGCGCGGCATCCCCTGGAGCCCGAGCCAGTGCATCGGGAAGAACGTGACGTTGAAGCCGACGAACGTCAGCCAGAAATGGATCTTCCCGAGCCGCTCGTTGTACATCCGGCCGGTCATCTTCGGGAACCAGTAGTAGATCCCCGCGAAGATCGTGAACAGGGAGCCGCCGAAGAGGACGTAGTGGATGTGGGCGACGATGAAGTACGTGTCGCTCGCGTGGATGTCGATCGGGATCGAGCCGAGATAGACGCCCGAGAGGCCGCCGATCACGAACATCGACACGAAGCCCAGTGCAAACAGCATGGGCGTTTTGAAGTGGATGCGCCCCTCCCACAGCGTCGCGAGCCAGCTGAAGACCTTGATGCCGGTCGGGATGGCGATGAGCATCGTCGTCGCCATCATCGGGATGCGAAGCCAGGGCGACATCCCGGAGACGAACATGTGGTGCGCCCAGACCGAGAACCCCAGCACGAGGATCGCCATCAGCGAGAGTGCCATCAGGCGGTAGCCGAACACCGGTTTCCGCGCAAAGACGGCGATCACCTCGGAGGCGATCCCGAATCCGGGCAGCATCATGATGTACACCGCAGGGTGCGAGTAGAACCAGAAAATGTGCTGGTACCCGAGCGCGTACCCGTCACCCCCCGGCTCGAAGAAGTTCGTGTGCAGCACCCGGTCGAGCAGGATGAAGAACTGCGAGCCGGCGATGAACGGCGTCGCGAGGACGACCAGGGTCGACGTCGCGAAGTTCGCCCACACGAGGAGCGGCATGCGCCAGAAGGACATCCCCGGCGCACGCATCGTGATGATGGTGACCAGGAAGTTGAGCGCCGTCATGATCGACGAGGCGCCGGCCCACTGGACCGCCATCTGGAAGAAGAGGTTGCCCGGGGGCTGCTGCACCGAGAGAGGCACGTAGTTCGTCCAGCCGGCCGCGAAGGCGCCGCCTTCCGGGACGAGGAAGCTCGCGAGCATGATGAGGCCGGCGATCGGGAGGAGCCAGAACGAGAGCGCGTTCAGGCGCGGGAACGCCATGTCGGGCGCGCCGATCATGAGCGGGATGACGTAGTTCCCGAGGCCGGCGAAGGCCGGGATGACGAACAGGAAGATCATGAGCGACGCGTGCACCGAGAAGAGCCCGTTGAACGTGTTGTTGTCCACGAACTGCATCCCGGGTTTCGCGAGCTCGGCACGCATGAACATCGCCATGAGCCCCGCGGTGACGAAGAAGAAGATGGTCGTCACCAGGTACTGGACGCCGATGACCTTGTGGTCGGTGTTGACCCGGAAGTAGTCCTTCCACGAGCGGGCGCCGTGACCCGAGTGGTCCTCCGGCCTCGTCGGCCGGCCCGACGCCCAGTAGAACCAGTAATCGAAGCCGCCGATGCCGATCAGGAAGCCGAGCGGGACGATAATCATCCAGGCCGTCAGCAGCACCTGAAACTCGTTCAGCGGGTGGTAGTCGAGCCAGGCACGACAGCCGATGACGAGCAGCGTCGCCAGCACGAAGGCGAGCGGCGTCACCCAGGCCGCGCGGATCCAGCCGCCCGTCGTCAACCGCCGGCGCCACTTGCCCCTGGGCGGCGCTGCCTGCACCTCTGCGTGCTCGTGCCCTCGAGTCTCGAGCGCCACTAGCTCTTCCCCGCAGTCTTCACGAGGTACTCGACGAGGCTCTGGAGCTGGGCATCCGTGAGCGAGTCACCGAAGGTGCCGGGCATCACGTCTGGCTGGTATCCGGGTGCAATCTCGGCGTTCGGGTTGACGATCGACTCGTGGACGAAGTCCGCGTCCTTCCCTGCGAGCACCTTATCGAGATCTGGGCCCACTTCCCCTTGCGTTCCCGCGTCCGCAAGCGTGTGACAGGAGCCACACTGCTGGGTGAAGAGCGTCTTGCCGGCCGCCGAGCCCGTGGCTGCCGCCTTGGCCTTCTCGTCCGAGACCCATTTCTCGTAGTCGGCCTCGGAGAAGACGAACGCCTGCGCGCGCATGAGCGCGTGACCGAGCCCGCAGAGCTCGGTGCAGATGACGGTGAACGTGCCTTCCTTCGTCGGCGTCACGAGGACGTTGGTCGTGATCCCGGGGACCGCGTCCTCCTTCATCCGCCACTCCGGCACCCAGAACGAGTGGATGACGTCCTTTGCCTGGAGCTTCAACTCGGTGGTCTGGCCGATCGGGAGTGCAAGCACGCCGCTCGTGACGTTCGAGTCCGGATAGTGGAAGGACCAGGCGAACTGCTGCCCGGTCACCTCGACCACCCGGTGATCCTTCGGGACGGTGTCGATCTGGTTCAGGACGATGCCGCTGTAGATGGTGATCGCGGTGACGAGCGCGGCCGGGACCGCCGTCCAGACGACCTCGAGCCCGGTGTGCCCATGGATCGGGGCGCCGTCGTCCGTGTCGTCGGGGGCCGCCCGGAACTTCCACACCGCATAGAGGGAGACGCCCGCGACGAGCGCGAAGATGGCGATACAGATGATCGTGACGAACCAGTAGACGTCGTCGATCTTGAGCGCCTCGGCCGAGTCCGCCGGCGGCAGCCAGGGAATGAGAACGGCGACAAGGGCGAGTGCCACCCCCACGGCGGCACCCACCAGCACCATCTGAATTATCGAGCGTTTACGCACGAAGTGGCGCGGAATTAAGAAGCCGCAGAACCCTAACGCACCCGTATCCCGGCGAGCGGGTCGAACGTTGAAATCTCGACCCTCAAGGAGGCTAACCACATGGGACTTGGTGTCAGCATCTTCCTGATCGCGGTCGGCGCGATTCTCGCCTGGGCCGTGAGCGTGGAAACGAACGGCATCGACCTGAACATGGTCGGCGTCATCCTGATGATCGTCGGCATCCTCGGACTTCTCCTCTCGCTCATCTTCTGGTCGACGTGGGGCGGCTTCGGCGGCTGGCGTCGCGAGACCGTCTACCGTGAAGGCGGAGACCCGTATTACGACCGCCGGCCGATGCCGTAAGCACCCCGGCACGAGTAGGAAAAGGGCGGCCAAAGCCGCCCTTTTTCGTGCCTGGATGTGCCACGCGCCCGCTTTCGCGGGCGCGTGCCTGCCGTTTTAGAAGAGCCAGATCAGCAGGAGAATGATGAGAATCAGGGCGATAACGCCGCCACCGATGTACATACGTCCTCCTCGTTCGGTTGCTGCGTTAACGACGGGGCCGCCTCTCCGGTTACGGCCTCAGCCGAGGAGCACGACGAGCTTCGCGCCGGGCCCGCTCACCTGGCGCTCCCAGGCCTCGGACACGCCCTCGAACGGATACGTCTCGATCGGGAAGCCAACCTCGCCTTGCGCGGCGTGCGCGACGAGCTTCGCGTAGGCGGCTCGACGATCTTCCGCCGGCACGACGAAGTTCGAGTAGCCGTAGATCTCGAGCTGCTTCCCACGGACGACGCCGGAGGCGAGCGTCGCGTCCGGGCCTGCCGACTGTCCGACCTGGACGATACGCGCGCCCGGGGCTGCCGCCTCCGTCGCCGCGACGAGCGGCTCGCCCCAGAGCGGGTCGATGACGACGGTCGGGCCGTCGCCGCCGGCGGCTTCCTTGAGCGCCCCGGCAAGGTCGGGCTCGTCGAGCCGGACGACCGCGTGGGCGCCGGCCTCCCGCGCTACCTCGAGCCCCTCGGGACGGCGGCCGGCCGCAACGATCCGCTCGGCTCTTTGCAGGCGCGCAGCCTGAACCGCCGCGAGGCCCACGGTGCCGGTTCCCCCGAGAACGAGGACTCGGTCCCCGGGGCCGACTTGCGCGCGCCAGACAACGGGAAGCCAACCCGCTACGCCGGCTGTCCCACAGGCCGCTGCCAGCGCGTCCGAAACTCCGTCGGGAAGCTCGATCGCCTCCTCTTCCGCGACCGTCGCGAGCTCCGCCAGTGTCCCGTCGCGTCCGCGGCCCCCGAGCCCGTCGTCCGAGATGTACACGCGGGCACCCGGCTCCAGCCCGTCGGCCTCGACGATCGTCCCCACACCTTCGGAGCCGGGGACGTACGGCGTCTTCGGAGGGCCCAGGTAGTGCTTGCCCGAGGCGAGGGCGGCGTCGATCGGGTTCAGCGGAACCGCGTGGATCCGAACGAGAGCCCGTCCGGCGCCGCGCTCGGGCGCGTCGGTTTCGGCGATCTCGGGGAGCTCGCCGATCTCGCGGATGAGCGCCGCCTTCACAGGCGGAGCCTAACCTCGCTGTCCGGCTAGCGTCGCGGCGCGCCGGGCCAGCCGCCGCGGCTGTCTCCGGTGCGCGAATCGACACCGTAGACATAGGCGAGCGGACCCAGGAGGCAAAGAAATGCGATGAGGAAAACCTCGACCATGACCTCACCGTGGCAGAGCATTTCCATAAGAGCAAATCGAGTTATGATTCAA
>Ga0111538_10002939_pt1 | contig 23910 bp, 20 predicted proteins | sample SoiMethybrSBSTD1_FD_79669 | JGI IMG/M metagenome (GOLD analysis project Ga0111538, IMG submission 79669) | Bulk soil microbial communities from a Populus tree surrounding site in Tennessee, USA - Soil MetaG P. TD hybrid SBSTD1 (version 2)... | ecosystem: Environmental > Terrestrial > Soil >...
ATCACGTCGTCCGCGACAATTCCCCATCCCCCCGGCAATCGCTGGCTTCTTCCGGCGGGAAACGGTTTGAACACGTCGAAGACACGGAAGAGGAATAGACCGCCGATCAACACCATGGGAGTCGCTGCCAATCCCGCCACGGTGATCCATTGCCCGACGACTTCATCGATGACGATCGGCCCGGCATCGTGACCGAATTCGCGCTCGGCCGCGCTCGCCGCGGGAATGGCGATCGCCGTCGTCAACAGGATCGCCAGAATTGTCGCGAGATTGGGAATCCCGGCTTCACCCGGAGCTGGCGCGAACCCCGGCACCGCCGCATAAATCGCCACGGCAAGAATGCTGCCCCAAGTTCCCGGCGCGACCGGAAGAAACCCCGTCCCGAATCCGGTCGCAAGAATGCGCAGCACGCCGTTCACGAAGGCGTTTTTCCCCGCTGCAAGGGACGAAACACTTCGCGATTCTTCCACACGTAGTCCACGCCGGAGAGAATCGTCAGCGTGATCGTGAGGAGAATCGCCGCGACCAAAGATGTCCGCGCCGCCTCACTTCCCGGATCGATCCAATAACCCGGTGAAGGATTCGCGGCGGAGCGCAAGCACATCAAGGCGAGAATCGCCATGGCTACGCCCATCTGAAATCCGGTCTTCCATTTCGCGAGCTGCGACGAGTGAATGATGATGCCGCGACGCCCGGCCAAGGACCGCAGCGCGGACACCAGAACTTCGCGCCCGATGATCGCGGCGACCATCCAGGCCTTCACCGCCGGCACTCCCATCGCCAAGAACGCTAGGTACGTGCCGCCGATCAGCACCTTGTCGGCGATGGGATCGAGCCAACGGCCGACATGCGTGATCGTGCCTTTGCGGCGCGCAAAGTATCCGTCGAACGCATCGGTCAAGGTCGCGACGACGAACAGAATCGACGCCGCCCACAAATCCTGCCGCGTCTCGCGCACCAAGAGAAACACGAACACCGGCGCCGCGATCAGCCGGAACATCGTCAGCGCATTGGCGAGATTCATCGCGCCATCCGTTCGCTGCGCTCTTCGATGGAATTCATCGCGCCATCCGTTCGCGGCCTTGAATCGCCCGCCCCAGTGTGATCTGGTCCGCGAACTCGAGATCGCCGCCCACCGGGATCCCGCGCGCAATCCGCGAAATCTCTGCTCCGGCCGGCGAAAGAATGCGATGCAAATAGAATGCGGTCGCATCTCCTTCGGTATCCGGATTCAGCGCCAAGATGATCTCCTTGGGCGTCGATTCGCGCACCCGCGCCAACAGCTCCTTGATGCGCAGATCATCGGGACCCACTCCGTCCAAAGGCGACAACACTCCGTGCAACACGTGATACTTTCCCCGGTACTCCCCCGTCGCTTCGATCGCCAGCACATCCGAAGGCTCCTCGACGACGCAGAGCAAGTCCTCGGGGCGGCGCAGATCGGCGCAAATCGGGCACGGCGAGCTCTCGGTTACATTGTGACAGATCTCGCAAAAGATGATGCGCCGCTTGACGTCCAAGAGCGCTTCCGCGAACGCTTGGACGTGAGATTCATCCGATTTCAAGATTGCGAACGCGAGGCGACGCGCCGATTTTCTTCCAATCCCCGGAAGTCTGGAGAATTCATCGATCAGGCGGGAGAGAGCCTGCGATCCGAATTCCACGCGTCAAACGAGTCCCGGAGGCAGACCCAAATTCCCGGCCGCCTTGCGCATTTCTTGAGAAACGAGCTCCGACGCTTTGCGCTTGCCTTCGTTCACGGCCGCGACGATGAGATCTTGCAGCATGTCGATTTCCGACGGATTCACGACTTCCGGATCGATCGTGATCGATCGCAGCGTGCCGTCTCCCGAGCACACGACTTTCACCATTCCGCCGCCGGCCGTGGCTTCCACCGTTTTGCGCGCCAGCTCACCTTGCATCTCAGCCATTTTGGCCTGAGCTTCCTGCACCTGTTTCATCATCTTTTGAATGTTCATGATCCGCTTCCTCCGAGCCCTCCAGGCAGAAGTTGTCCGCCGAGATCTTGCAGAATCCGCCCCAGCCCGGGGTTGGACGCAAGAATGTCCGGCGTTCCTTGAGGCGCTCTCGTTTCGCTGGGACGCTGTCCTTGCGCCGCGGGACGCATCCGAAATGCAGCCGGCTTTCCCAGGATCCGGCCCAGCTCATCTTGAATGATCTCGAGGTTCTCTCGCCGTCCTACCATCCCTTCGTAGTAATTGTTCTCGAAGCTCACCCACAGCACTCCCTCTTCCAGACCGACCGGAGTGCCGTGATCGAGAAACGAAGCGAGCATTCGTTTGCGCGCGCGCATCGCTAGCAGAAGCGGCTCCCACACCGCGGCATGCGGACCATCTCCACGATGGACGGCGGGCGACTCTTCGATCTCGGATTCTTCGCCGACGTCGATGCGCGAGTCGGGCATCTCGTCGGGATCGTGCGCAAGCCGCCGGTCCGGTGCGTGGCGAGGCTTGTCCGCGCTTCCCTTGTCCGGTGTCGAGCGCTGCACCGGCGGCGTCCCCGATCCCGAAGCTCCGGATGTGGGCGGCCCATCAGTCGTATCGATCAAGTCCAAGCGCGCCAAAAGGTCCGCCAGCGATCCCGCATCTTCGAGACGCGCCATGCGCGCCAGCGTGACTTCGAGTGCCAGCCGCGGACGCGGGCTTCGCCGCAAGTCTGCCACCGATTTTCCCGCCAGCGCCAAGAGTGCAGTCCATTTCTCGCTCGAAGCTTTCGCGCCGACGCGGCGATATTCCTCGACGAGATCTGCACGCAACCCGAGATCGGTGAGATCTCCTTTCACGTCTTTCGCGACCAAGAGATCGCGAAACATCTGCGTCAACGAAAGCACGATGCGCGCGGGGTCGAGCCCTCGATCGAGAAGCTCTTGCAGTGCGCGAAACGATCCCACCGCGTCGCTCGCCGCCAACATCTCCGCAATGCGCAGCAGCACTTCTTCTTCCGCTTCGCCCAAGAGAAGGAGGACCGTTTCCAAAGTCACTTTGCCTTCCCCGATGGCGGCGGCTTGATCGAGGAGGCTTTCCGCGTCGCGCAGCCCGCCCTCCGACTGCCGCGCGATCTCGGTCAGCGCCGCAACGTCGGCGGCGATCTTTTCTTCCTTGCAGATCTTTTGCAGCGTCTCGATCAGAACCGCATTGGAAATGCGACGGAAATCGTAGCGTTGGCAGCGCGAGCGGATCGTCGCCGGCACCTTGTGGAACTCGGTGGTGGCGAACACGAAATACACGCCGGACGGCGGCTCTTCCAAGGTCTTGAGCAGCGCATTGAACGCTTCCTTGGTGAGCATGTGCACTTCATCGATGATGTAGACCTTGGCGCGTCCAGAAGACGGCGCGTAGCGCACGTTCTCGCGAAGATCGCGGATCTCATCGATGCCGCGGTTGGAAGCGCCATCGATCTCGAGAACATCGAGGCTGCGTCCGTCGTCGATCTCTTTGCACGAAGCGCATTGATTGCACGGATCGACGACCGGGCCGTCCTTCGCCGTTTCGCAATTCAGACACTTCGCGAGGACGCGCGCCGTCGTGGTCTTGCCGACGCCGCGCGGCCCGCAAAACAGGAACGCGTGCGCCAAACGTCCGGCGCGAATGGCATTGGAAAGAGTGCGGGTGACATGCTCTTGGCCGACGATTTCGTCGAATTTCCGCGGACGCCATTTGCGAGCGAGAACTTGGTAGGACAACGAATCCTCCCGTCCCGAACCCCGCCCTCGAGGCGCCGGCCAGGTTACCTGCGGCACCCGGAAAGGTCTGCTTAGCGCTGCTGCCTTCCGGCTCTGACGCGGTTCACAGTTTTCCGCTGCTCAGGACCCGGCACGGCGCCCTTTCGAGGCGGGCTCTCCGAGGCGAACCGCGGACGAAAAAGATTTGGTGGAGCTGACCGGGATCGAACCGGTGGCCTCCTCATTGCGAACGAGGCGCTCTCCCAGCTGAGCTACAGCCCCACCTCTTGATTCGGTCATCTCCGAATTGATTCGGCCTTCTCCGAACTGGCGGAGAGAGAGGGATTCGAACCCTCGAGAGCCTTTTGGGCCCTACGCGATTTCCAGTCGCGCCGATTCAACCACTCTCGCATCTCTCCTGAAAGCATTCAAAAAAGGATGGCGGAGAGAGAGGGATTCGAACCCCCGGTACCCTTGCGGGTACAGCGGTTTTCGAGACCGCCCCATTCAACCAGCTCTGGCATCTCTCCGTACTCGCATTTTCGAGTGCCGGCGCGCGGCGTCAAGCTAGCATGAACGAAGGGGCCGGGCAACGGCCCGGAGGTAAAAGCTGGAGACGACTCAACTTCCCTCTCCGTGAAGCGCTGCCGCATGTCCCCAAACGAATTCGGTGCCCGTGCGTTGTCCTTATCCCCCCGGACTTTGTTCGTTCCTCCGATTTCGTTCGTTCAAGGGGAGATTCGCGGATCGAAATGGGTCGATTCCGAGGCTTTCACCGAAAGGGTCTCTCTGTATGTACCGCTCGATTCAAGTTCAACTTCTTCTGGTCGCACTCCTCACCCTTCTTCCCAATTCGGGACGAGCCGCCTCTGCAAATGGCTTCGCCAGTGATTCGGCGGCGGGTGCAAACACGGTCTTCATCGACGCGCAAGATGCGTACATTCCGAGCGAAGACGCGTCGTATTGGGTGGTCACGGATCCAAGCCCGTCCATCCCCGTGCGTTTGGATTCGCCTTCCAACGGGCTCGGCACGGTCGACTACGTCACGCTCATCAATCCCGGAATTGGAATGGTTGGGTTCGAGCCGACGCAATCGCTCGCGTTCGCGCATCTGCAATTCTTTCCCGGACCTGGCGAACCCATCCTTCCCGGTTATGAAGGGAAATGGGCTTACTTCGCTTTGACGGAAACGGGCAATGGTCTCGTCAAAGGAACGCCGGATGTCCTCTACTTTGCCCTGGTCACTCCCACGAATCCCGGCAGGGGCGAGGACCAGAATTGTGTGACTTGTGCGTGGGGAGCTGTCCTCTGCTTCCTGGACATGACCTGTGATTACATCTGTGCCGCGCTGGGCGAACGGGGCTCGGCGATCGTTACCCTGCAGCGTTATCGCGACGAAGTCCTCGCCGCGACGGCCGATGGGCAGTTCTACGTCGATCTCTACAGTCGGTTCTCGCCCGATCTCTTCCAGGCGATCTTGGCGGCGCCATCATTGACGGCGCGTCTCTTCAAAGCGCAAGGCGCGTGGGTCGAGGGGCTGCAGGCGCTCGTCGACGGCCAAGGCGACAGCTTCGTCATCACCCAGCAAATGGAAGATGATCTACTCTCGCTGCTGCAAACATTCCAAGATGTGGGCAGCCCCGACCTGGCCGCGATGATCTCGTTCGAAAGGCAGCGCCTCGAGCTGGATCAGATTGCGGGTCTCACGATGTCGCAATATCAGGCGCAAGTCGAAAACTTGGGTGGGCCGACGTCGGTGGATCCGACCTCATGGGGACGAATCAAGAGTCTCTATCGATAGTCGGAAGGCGAAGTGCACAGGCGGCGCGCATCGATTGGGGCGCGCCGCTTTCTTTTGTGGCGGGCGACTTCAATCTTCGCGAACAGTCTCTCTGTGCTCGCGAAACCATTCTTTCAAAAGCGCGCCGCACTCGTCCTCGCGAACTCCCGCACGCACGCGCACATCGCCCAAGGGATTCGCGTCCAGCAAGCTCCAGCGCGATCCGCATGCTCCCAGCCGTGCATCCCATGCGCCAAACACCACGCGCGCGAGGCGCGTCAGTAGAATCGCGCCGGCGCATTGCGGGCAGGGTTCGAGCGTGACGTAGAGCGTCGCGCCGTCGAGACGCGCGCTGCCCAAGCTTTCGCACGCGTTGGTGATCGCATCCATTTCTGCGTGCGCGCGGGGATCGCGGCGCTCTTCCATCCGGTTGCGGCCGCGCGCAACCAACTTGCCGCCCAGGATGATCACCGCGCCGACCGGCACTTCGCCCGCAGCCGCCGCCTCCCGCGCCAATTCGAGGGCAACGTCCATCGCCCTGTCGTCGGAAATCATCATCCCGAAGCTTGGGTGTCCGATGCGCGCAGGCGGCCCGTCTTCTTGAGGAAGCGCACCGCTGCATACAAGATGAGAACGGGGGCCCAAAGCGCGGCGTACTCCAGCGCACTTGCCATCACGCCCTTTCTCCCCCATCGCGTCCAGGTTTCATCGAGCAGAATGATCAGGACGATCGTGGCGGAGGTGAAGATCGTCCCATAGTCCTTGCGGAGAAACCGGCGCCAATCAAAGGTCATTCCCCGTGCGACGCGAAAGACACTCGCACTGCGCGGGAAGAATCGCGGCACTGCCCGGCGGTATTCTTCGTAACGCTGACCAAACTTTCTCGCGAGGTACTCTTCCTCGACGAAAATGATCGAACCGTAGGCGAATGCAAAGAACGGGATCCCGATCCAAGTGAGAGCGTGAGAATTGGCCATGAGAAAGATTCCGGCGAGCATCAGAAGATTTCCCAGATAGAGGGGATTTCGCGAGTAGGCAAAGACCCCTTCGACGACCAAGTCGTCGGCGTAGACCTTGCCACCTTTTCCCCCTCGCCGGATATAGGCGAGGCCGATGACCAAAGCCCGAATGAAATGTCCAGCGACGACGAGTGCGATCCCCGCCGCATCCACGATCCGGTCCACCTGCCAGCTCCCCCAAAAAGGCTGCGGACGCGAAGCCGCCAAAAGCCCCAGCAGCACGAGAGGAAAGACGCTGTTCCGGTGTCGGAAGAAGAAATTGCCGGCGGCGCGGAGGATCATTTCACGGCGACCATGGCGCAGAAGTTGTACCACTGGAAAAAGACGTCCGCTTGGCTGAAGCCGACTCGGCTCAAAAGCTCACGGTTTTCCTGCAATCGATAGGGGATCAGAATGTTCTCCAGCGCTTCGCGCTTCTGAGCAATCTCCAGGTCGGAATAGCCGTTTCGTTTCTTCATCTCGTAGTACTTCTTGATGTACAAACGATTCAGCGTCGAGCTTTCTCCCAAGGTCTTTTCGACGAGAATCAAGCATCCGTTTGGAACCAGACCGTCACAGATCATCCGGACGAGACGCTCGCGATACAGCGGCCGCACGAACTGGAGGGTCAGGACCAAGAGAACGACGGATGCGTTCTCGAAAAAGACTCCCTGATTCAAATCCCCGAGTCTGAGCTCGAGATCGCGATCGAATCCGGATGCGGCCAGCTTCTCACGGGCCTTGTCGAGCATCTCCGGAGACGAATCGATGCCGACAAAGCGAACCGGGATCTCGCGGGGGATGGCGTTTCCCAACAAAAGGATCGAAGTCCCGGTCGAGCAGCCCAAGTCCACAACAGACGTCTGCGGCTGAGCAAACTCGGCGGCCAGCTCGGCGATCATGCGTTGGATTTCCTGATAGAACGGGACCGATCGATCGAGCATGTCGTCGAAGACCGTGCTGGTCTCCTCGCCGAAATGAAAGTCACCGATCGCCTCGCGCTGCTTCGCGTAAATGGCGTCCTTGATCTCTTCAGCAGAGTGCACGCGGCTCATGTTCCTTCTCCCCCAGTTTTCGCATTCATGGATATCAGGGGTCCGATCGCTCGCAGAAACAGATCCAGAGCCTCAAAATCGATTTGCTGGAAGCCATCCGAAAGCGCTTGGTTAGGGCGCGGGTGGGTCTCGATCATGATTCCGTCGGCCCCGGCGGCGAGAGCGGCGCGCCCGCACGGCGCCAGGATGTCCGTTCGTCCGGTCGCGTGACTCAAGTCCACGATGACCGGCAGGCGCGTTTCCTTTTTGAGAAGCGGAATCGCGGCGATGTCGAGTGTGTTTCGCGTCCACGGTTCGAATGTGCGGATGCCGCGCTCGCAGAGAACGACCGAATCGTTCCCGTGGCTCAGAATGTATTCCGCGGAGAGCAAGAGCTCCTCCAGCGTCGCCATGAATCCTCGCTTCAGGAGCACGGGTTTTCCGACGGCGCCGAGCGCTTTCAAGAGCTCCGTGTTGTACATGTTGCGCGCGCCGACCTGGAGCATGTCGGAGTAGCGTGCGACAACATCGACCGTGGCCGTGTCGAGCACTTCCGTCACTGTGACCAGACCGTAGCGGTCCGCCGCCTCGCGCAAGAGTTTTAACCCCTCTTCGCGCAGACCTTGGAACGAATGCGGATTCGTCCGCGGCTTGAATGCGCCGGCGCGGAGAATCTTTGGTCCAGGATAGGCCGCCAACCGCGCGGCAACCAAGTCCATCTGCTCGGCCGTTTCCACGGAGCACGGACCTGCGAAAAGAACGGGGATTCCGGAGCCGACCTCCACTGGACCGACTCGGACGACTCCATCCGGCAAGAGATCCGCCCGCCGAACACGCAGCCGCATGGATCGCTCGCGATCTTGAATGTCGAGCGAAACGCGGAAGATTGTCTGGAAGATCTCCCGGATCTGCGCCGGCACGAAATCGCCGCGCGCTCCTTCGGTCAAGCGCTGCAGCATCTCCTCTTCACGCTTCGGATCGTAGCCGTCGATGCCGTGCGAGTTCTTGAATCGCGCAATGTCCAGAACGATCGCCGCGCGGCGTTGCAGGAGAGCGAGGATCTCTTGGTTCAACGAATCGATCTTGTTGCGGAGATCGGAGAGAGACGTCTCCGCGGCTGTGACCGGAGCGGGAGGAGGAACGAGATCCTTCACACCTAAGCCTTCGTTGTCTTCATCACGTTCGTGGCGAGAGCGATCATCGAGCCCAAGTCCGAGAGATTCGCGGGCAAGATTACCGTATTCGTATCCTTGGCCAGTCTACCGAATTCGCGAATGTATTGTTCCGCGATGCGCAGCTGAACCGCCTCCGCGCCACCATCGAGCTTGATCGCGGCGGCGACTTGCCGAATTCCCTCCGCTGTTGCCGTGGCCACGGCCGTGATCGCCGCCGCCTGTCCTTCGGCCACGTTGATCTGCTGCTGCTTGCTCGCTTCGGACGACTTGATGACCTGCTGCTTCTCCCCTTCGGCCGTGTTGATCGCCGCGTCTCTCGCCCCTTCCGAAGTCAAAATCACCGCGCGCTTCTCCCGCTCGGCGCGCATTTGCTTTTCCATCGCTGCCAAGATGTCCTGAGGCGGCGTGATGTTCTTGATCTCGTAGCGCAACACCTTCACGCCCCATGGCTCGGAAGCCTTGTCGAGCTCGCTGACGACAGAGGTATTGATGTTCGTCCGCTCTTCGAACGTGCGATCGAGATCGATCTTCCCCACCTCGCTGCGCAGCGTGGTCTGCGCCAGCTGCGAGATCGCGAACAAGTAGTCCGAGATTCCGTAGGACGCGCGCTCCGGATTCAACACTTTCAGATACAAGACGCCGTCCACGCCGACCTGAACGTTGTCGCGGGTGATGCAAATCTGCGCCGGAATGTCCATGGCGCTTTCTTTCAACGAGTGGCGATAGCGAATCGTGTCGAAGAACGGCAGCAGAATGTGGAAGCCCGCGGCCAAGGTCGCGTGATACTTGCCGAGCCGCTCCACAACGAAAGCGCTCTGTTGCGGGACGACGATCGCCGTACGCGCAATGACGATGAGCACGAGGATGGCGATGAAGACCGTGACAATGAATCCTGGGTTCATTCTCGTACTCCTTCCGGGCGCACGCTGAGCATGAGCCCTTCCACCTTGTGCACGCGGCAGCGCTCGCCCTTGCGAATCGCCCGCTCGCTTTCATTGCGAGCGGACCACGAGGATCCTCGCAGCTCCACCTTGCCGATCGATCCGGCACTCATCTCCTCCTGGGCTACGGCGATCTCCCCTTCCAGCAAATCAACCGTGTCTTTGCGCTGGGAGCGCTGGATCTTGCGCAGCAGCGGCTGACGGAAGAGAAGCAGAGAGACGATGGCGATGGCCGAGAACAAGAGCCACTCGAACCACGGAGGACCGGCCAGCCCGAGACCGCTGATGACGCCAACGAGGATCCCGGCAACGCCAAAGAAAATGACAAAAAATCCGCCGGGAGTCAGGATCTCGACTGCAGCCAGTCCGAGACCGAGCACCATCCAGATCCACCAAGTCATGGCACAAATCCTAGCCGAGTTTCACGGCCCGAGCACGCCCAATGAATCGAGATTGGGCGGCCGCCCCTCGATTGCCCATGATGAATCTCAGTTCGAGGGCCGGCTTCGGCCTTCGCGATACTCGCGAATCGCCTGTTCCACGATGGGGCTGGCATTGGACATCTGGCGCGCGGTAGCCCACCACTGGTCGGCTTCCCGCGCTCTTCCCGCCTCGGTGCAGATCTTGGCCATCGTGATCGCGGAGAGAACGTCTTTGGGATTCTGCTGAAGGGCTTTCGTGATCTCGGCTTCTCCCTCTTCCAAGAGCCCGGTTTCGTAGTAGGCGATGCCCAGCGACCGGCGCAGCACCGGCTCGTTCGCGCCGGCGTTCAGAAGAGCGCGCCGCAGCGTGAGAATCGCTTCATCAAAACGCCCCGCGGAGAGATACGCCGAGCCCAAGTTCGCCATTGCGTTCTGGTTCGTCGGGTCCACCTCGATGCTGGCTTCGAACTCGCGAATCGCTTCGGGCCAATCGCCCTCGTGCGCCGCCAGAATTCCCAGATTGTTGTGGACCGGTGCGGAGAAGTCCGGTGCAATGCGCAACGCCTCTTCGAATTCTTGGCGCGCTTCGCTGAACCGTCCGGTGCGCGTCAACGCATTGCCGAGATTCAAGTGCACGCGCGGATCCACCGCGCCGATTTGCGAGGCCAATCGGTATTCCGCGATGGCCCGGTCGTCATCCCCCTCGCGCTCGTACAAGATTGCCAGGTTGAAATGATGGAACGGCGCGTCCTGCTCTTCGAGCACGTTCGCAATCCCCGACGCGGTCACGACGAATGGATTCGTCACCAGGAACAACAGCGCCAACGCCGCCACCGAATAGGCGAACAGCCGTGGATCGCGAACCGATCCGCGCAGATCCTTCGCGAACGCAATCATTCCCGCCGCGGAGAAGGGGATGAACCACACCATGGCGGGAAGGCGGAACCGGCAGCAGACGAAGAACACCGCAGTCCACACGCTGAACACGGCGATCAGCGCCGCCAAGAGGCCCGATTCTCGATTGCGAATCTTCGCGCGGAAGATTCCGTAGAGCGCGAATGGGAGGAGCACTATGAATTGCATCAGAAAGATGCCGAGAATCGGCGTGAAGCGCCGCGCCTGATCGTAGTAATCGCGCATGCTGCTGATCTCCCGCCCGTTCCAGAAGAAGATCATCTTGCGCAGGAAAAGAACGATCGCGTCTTTCGGGTGATCGCGGATCCACTCCACTGCCTTGCCGAACCAATAGCTGGAAATGTCACTCGTGGTGAGGGGGTGCCCCAGCTCACGCTCGGCGATGACGCGCGAGGCCACTTCCATCGTGTCGTGATAGGGCTCGCCGGTTGCCACGGTCTTGCTGACGTCGGGGACGCCGGGAACGAGTCCCGTCTTTCCGTCAGCGCGTGGATTGTTTCCGATGTAGAAGTTCACGCCGCCCTGCGACCCGACGACGACCAGCTCCTTCGTCATCACGTAGTTGCGCGCGGCGGACGCACCGAACGGAATGCAGGTTCCCAACACGAGCGCCGCCGCCAAGGCCACCCGATCCTTCGGGCGCAAGAGCGTCGCGAAAAACGCGATCGGCGCCATGATGATGAGCGTGCCGTGGGAAAGCGACGCCAAGGCGATCGACATGCCCGCAAAGACGTAGCGCTTGCGCGACGGTGCGTCTCCCGCTTCCACCAAGAGCATCGTTGCCAGCGCACAGAAGAACACGCCGAACGTCGTCGCGATGAGCTCGCCTTCGTGATAGATGAACATTCCGTACGTCGCCGCCAAGAGCGCGGCCACTTTCCCGGCCGACTCGCCGTGCGTGCGCCGGGCGATGCGCGAGATCATCACGATCGTCGTGATTCCCATGATCGACTGCAGGATTCGCGGAATGAACGTTCCCGGATGCGTGATCTTGTAGATCGCCGCCAGCACGTGCGGATAAAGCGGCGGCCGGAAGAGCACGTCTCCCGGATCGATCGGAGTGCCGGCCAAGATCGCCTTCGCCATGCGATCGAACAGCTCGGCATCGAGCATGATGTAACGGCCGAAGGGAGTCGGCAGAAGCTCGCGAAGGTATTCTGCGCGCAGAAGCGCCCCGATGAGAACCGCGATCAAGATCACCGCTCCACCGGGTGCGACCTTGCGCAGAAACGACCTCATTTCACGTAGCCCAATCCTTCGAGCGCTTCGCGCCCCTCATCGGAGATGCCGATCGCCTGCGATCCGTCGGTGATGATTTCCTCGCCGATGCGCGGCGGACGCGCGGCCAATTGTTCCTGCCCCACCACCCCGGCCATCGCGTGGCCATCCAGATCCTTCGGCGCGGTGGCATCGAGAATCCAGAGCAGCGTGGGGGTTACATCCAGAATCGAGAGATTCTGGCGCTCGGAATGATGGCGAATGTGCGGGCCGGCGGCGATCAAGACACCTTCAGGACGATGGAATCCGGAGAAGCTGTAGCTCGGCGGACCAAAGACGCCGGGGATTTGCGCACCACCACGGGCCACGAATCTCGTCTTCTTTTCGATGAACACGAGATCTGGAGCGTTTTCGAGATACGGGCCGTGATAGAGCTCTTCGCGATTGTAGATGCGCTCCACGAACGGATCACCGGTGTCCGGATCGCGCAGCTTCTCGAGCTTCTGGCGGATTTCTTCGCGCAGGCGCTCGTAATCTTCCTTCGTCTCCACGATTCCATCGTGATCGCGCCCTTTGCGGTTCACGCGCACGAGCCCCGCGAAAGGTCCCGGAGCATACGCGTCGAAGACCGGAGCCTTCGTGTTCTTGTCGGGAAAACGCACGTAGCCTTGATCGCGCAGCCAATTCTCCAGCCGCAGCTCTTTCACGATCGGCGAGAAGCCGTGGTCGGAGATCACGAAGACGTCGGTCTCCGGTCCGGCGGTTTCCACGAGCTGTCCGACCACTTCGTCGACCCGCAGCCAGAAGTCGCGGATCGTGTTGCCCAATTTCTCCGCCAGGAGAGGATCGTATCCGGGCAGCGAAGGATCCGCGAACTTCCAATAGAAGTGCTGCACCTTGTCGGTGCCGGTGAAGACCACCCAAAAGAGATCCCACTTCTCGTCATCCAACAGATCTTTCGCGACGGCCGCTTGACGCTCGAAGCCCAGCTTGAACCGCTTGAGCAGAAGCTCTTCGAGGCCCGGCCGAAGCCCTTCGCCGAACGGATCCAAGGGATAAAGACCGAGCTTGGGCTCGAGATCCGGCGGATACGTGAACCCGGTCGTCGCTTCGCCAAATGGAAATCCCGAGATCATGAAACCGGACACCGAATCCGGCGGAAACGTCATCGGAATGTTGATCATGCCGGTGCGCTTGCCCTGCTCGTTCAATACTTTCCAGATGGGCTTCGCGCGCCGTTCTTTTGATGATGTCAGAAGGGCTAAGCCCGTCTCCCTCGAGTAATGGAAGAAGTCAAAAATGTTGTGCTTCCCGGGATTCACGCCGGTCGTTGCGGTGGTCCACGAGGGCGGAGAAATCGGGGGAAGAATCGATTCCAAGACGCCGGACGAGCCCTGGTCGATGAGCTTGGCGAGATGCGGGAGCTTGCCTTCCTTCAAGAGCGGATCGATGACGTCGAACGTGGCGCCATCGAGCCCGATGACCAAAACGCGGGGATGCCCCGCGTTTTTCTTGCCGCAGCCGGCGAGGAGGAGAACAGCGAGCGCCGCGACGAGAAGCGCGGCGCCAAGCGGCGCTGCAAACGCGCCGCGACGGAAAGCTTTACTTCGCCGTCGCGACTGCACAGCGTTCGATGGATTTCTTCGCGGACTCATCGACCCACGGCGACCACACGACCGGCCCGCGGAAGTCGGTACTGTCCGGACAATTCGATCCCCAGAAGTTGTACGGAACATGAAGCGTCATGGGATTCAGCGTGCGCAATCCGTCCTTCTTGATGCTGGCGGTGTTCTTGATCGCGCCGCCCGGATTTGCGTAGATGCGATTCGCCGTAGCGATGCTGCCGCCGATCGATGGATCGGAGTGCTCGGAGACCTCGATGCCCAGAGAGTTGCCGGTGATCGTGGAGCGCAGGATGCGCGGGCTGGAGCTCACCAATTGCATTCCGGTGTTGCACCCGCGAACGTCGGTCTCGAGGATGTCTCCCTTGGTCTCTTCGAGGTAGTAGCCTCTCTGGCAAGCGCTGATCTTGCAATTCTCGGTGCGCAGCGTCGAGAGCCTCGTGCGGATACCGGCCCAGCCTCCCTTGATGATGCAGTTGCGAATGACCAGCGTGGAGTTCTCGAGGTCCACGACGGCTTCGCACGCCTTGACGCCATCCAGCGTGAATCCCTCGACCACATTCAACGAGTCGGCGTCCTTCGCCTGGATGACGAACATACGCTCATGACGCAGCGTGGTTTGCTCCGGCCCCTTCTCGGAGATCAAACGGATGCCGGGGCGAAGGATCACCCGCGGATAGATCCCCGGAGGAACGAGAACGCTGTCGCCGTAGGCGGCGGAATCGACGGTCAGTTGGAATTTCTTCGGATCTTCGACACGCACGACTTTGGCCGGTGAGATCGAAGGAAACGCTGCGAAGGCCAAGGCACAGAGAATGATTCGAACCGTCATGGATGAATAAGCTCCCAGGGGAAACTGCGAGGACTCGGGACGGTAGATTTCAACACCCGATCGCATGATTTGGATCGCCGGCGTGGCGCGCCCAGGAGGACTCGAACCCCCAGCCTTTTGGTCCGTAGCCAAACGCTCTATCCAATTGAGCTATGGGCGCGCGCCTTCGCCGTGTGTACGAAAGCCGGGTTTCGGGTGGCGGAGAGGGAGGGATTCGAACCCTCGAGCAAGATTTCTCTCACTAACCGCTTAGCAGGCGGTCCGATTAGGCCACTCTCGCACCTCTCCGTCCGGAGAAAGGGACCGAGACTTTGGCGGTCGACCTTTCCCCCATCCTTCCGAAAAGTGGCGGAGGGAGTAGGATTCGAACCCACGGAGCTTTCGCTCAACGGTTTTCAAGACCGCCGCCTTCAACCACTCGGCCATCCCTCCGGCCGGTCCCGAGTGCGACGCATCGCCCTCGGATGTGCGAACGGCTACATTTCCCCGCCGCATCCGGGATTTTTTGCTCCCCGATCCGGCGACCGAGGAAGCTAGCATGAGACGACGGAGTGGACAAGCCGAGTTCTTAAAACTTCGCGCGGATGTCGCGATTCGCTTGTTCGGAGCGCCGGTGCCTTTCGGCTCAAGATGCGTTCCCTCGCTTTCTCCTCTCCTGTCTTGGTTCGGTAGCGTTCCGTCTTGGAATTCCGGTGTACATCCCGCCGCGTCATGGTGCCGCCTGGCAAGGCGTGACGACGAAGGCGTATCCGCGGATACGCCGAGGAGGAACAACGCCGCAGGAGGTAGGAGGACCGGCGCGATGTACACCGGAATTCCGAGACGGGGCGCTACCGAACCCCACCCGCCATTCGATCGATGGGCCGCGAGAGAACGAGGAAGACGAGTCCCGCTCCGATGCCGGTTGCCGCGATCGAGCCGAACAATCCCGGCAGCGGCAAGCTTTCGAAGCGGCCCCCGAGAAGTCCGGCCATCAAGTTTCCGAGCGCGGCGCCCATGAACCAAATGCCCATCATCTGGCCGGTCAGCTTTGGAGGAGAAAGCTTGGTGACGCTCGAAAGCCCGACTGGTGAAAGGCAAAGCTCGCCCAGCGTGTGCAGGAAGTATGTCGAGATGAGCCAGCCCAAACCGACCGGTGTACTCTCGCTCGCGTAGATCGATCCCCACGACATCACCGCGAAGCCGACTCCCAAGAGAAGAAGGCCCAAACCGAACTTTGCTGGAATCGAAGGCGAGCGCGCGCCCAACGAAACCCAGATCATTCCGAACACCGGCGCCAGGAGAATGATGAACAGCGGATTCACCGCGGCGAGCCAGCTCGCCGGCATTTCCCATCCGCCAATGACCCGGCTCGTCAATCGATCGGCGAAGAGCGTCAAGGAAGAGCCGCCCTGCTCGAACCCCGACCAGAACAGCGCCGCGCCCAAGAACAACAAGAAGATCACCAAGACGCGCTTTTTCTCCACCGTCGTGAGCCGGCCGAACATCAAGAGGATGAGGAAATACACGACGGCAAATCCGCCGATGATGAAGCCCATGACCTGCGCGGCGCGGTCGAGATCGAAGGCCACCGCGTTCGTTCGAATGAGAATGGACAGGACGACCATGAGCACGATCGTGAACGCGACTCCGGTCAAGAACGAGCGTAGCGCGCGGCGATGGTGATCCGGCGAGCTCACTTCCGGACGCAAGTCTCCGGAAGTCCCCAGATGGCGCGCTCCCAATCGATATTGGATCAAGCCGAAGACCATGCCGATGCCGGCCGCGGCAAATCCCCAGTGCCAGTTGATGTTCTCGCCCAGATACCCGCACACCAACGGGCCCAAGAACGCGCCCAGGTTGATTCCCATGTAGAAGATGGAGAATCCGGAATCGCGGCGCACGCCGCCTTCCGGATACAAGTCGCCGACGATCGCGCTGACATTCGGCTTCAAGAGCCCTGTTCCCAAAATGATGAGCGCGAGGCCGGTGAAGAACATTTCCGTCAGCGGCACGGCCAGGCAGAAGTGCCCGCACGCGATGACGACGCCCCCGAGGAAGACCGCGCGGCGATAGCCCAGCAAACGATCCGCGATCCAACCGCCGGGCAGCGCCATGAGATACACGAGCGCCGTATACAATCCGTAGATCGCGCCCGCAGTTCGATCGGACAAAGCCATTCCGTGCTCGGCATCGACCATGTACAAGATGAGAATGCCGCGCATTCCGTAATAGCTGAAGCGCTCCCACATCTCGGTGAAGAAGAGAGTGGCGAGACCGCGGGGATGCGTGGAGAGGGGATTCGTCACGCAGCGATCTCGGCGGCGACGATTCCTCCACCCAAAACGATGTCGTCTCGATAGAACACGGCGGACTGGCCCGGGGTGATCGCGCGCTGCGCTTCGAAAAACTCCACCCGCGCTCGTCCCGCGGGGAGGCGAACGATGCGCGCCCGAGCTCCCGCATGCCGCGAGCGCAGCTGCACATGCGCTTCAATCTCATCGGAGCGCGAGAGCTCCTCCGGCCAGCGGACGTCGCGCAGCTGCGCCTGCTTCGCGAGGAGCGCGTCCTCCTCTCCCACGATGACGCGATTCGTCGCGGCGTCGATGGCGGTGACGTAGATCGGCCGCTCGGCGGCGACCCCAAGACCGCGGCGCTGCCCGATCGTGTAGCGTGCAATGCCGCGATGCCGCCCGACGACGCGGCCGTCGTGCAGCACGATGTCGCCATCCTCGAGCGCGGAGAGGTCTTCTCCCATTTCCCGGGCGCGCATGGCGATCACTTCCGCGTAGTCGCCGTCGGGAACGAAGCAGATTTCTTGGCTGTCAGGACGCGAGGCGGTCGGCAGCTCCAACGTATGCGCGCGAGCGCGCACCTCTTCCTTGCGCAACTCGCCCAGGGGAAAGATCGCATGGTCGAGCGTTTCGGACTGCACGCCCCACAGCATGTAGCTTTGATCCTTCGCGCGATCGAGTGCGCGGCGCACGCGCGAGCCTTGCGACGTCCGGTCGATGCGCACGTAATGTCCGGTGGCGAACGCTTCGCATCCCCAGGCGCGCGCCCGATTCCACAATCCCGGGAAGCGCACGCGGCGATTGCACTCCACGCAGGGATTCGGCGTTTCGCCGCGCAGGTAATCGCGCACGAACGGGCGGATCACATGCGTCGCGAACGGCGCCTCGAAATCGGCGACGTAATGCGGGAACCGCAGCTCGGAGGCCACGCGGCGGGCCGCCTCAATCGATTCCAACGAACAGCACGAGCGGCCGTCGCCGTCGCTCTCGCCGTAGCACCAATTCTTCATCGTGAGGCCGACGAGCTCGTGCCCCTCTCCGGCGAGCAGCGCGGCGGCGACGGAGCTGTCCACGCCTCCGGAAAGTGCGATCAAAATGCGCATGGATGATGGACCTGTTAGCCCGACTTTTTCCCGCCCAAGCGATCGAGAGCCTCGCGGGCGCGCGGAACGACCTCGGGATCGGGACACTCCGAGGCCTTCGTATACGCAGCCTTGGCGCGATCCGCGTTCCCCAACCTCTCCCACTCCTCGCCGATCAAATACTGGGCGTGTGCGCGGCACTTCGGATCGCCCGCGATGGCATTCTCCACAAGAGCCACGCCGTCCGCATCAAGCGATCTCGAGGTCAACGCATGCTCGAGCCGCGGAAACGCAACGTCATTGAATCCTCCCCAGGAATACATTGCACCGAGCCGCGCATTCGCGGTGGGCACGAGAGGAGAGGACTCGTTCAATCCCGGCCGCACGAGCGCAGCTTCATACACCGCGATCGCCTCGGGATAGAGCGAGCGCTGGAAGCACAGCTCGCCCAGTTGCTCGTACGCGTCCAAGGCGTTGGGATCAAGCTCGATTCCCCGGCGGAACGATTCGATCGCTTCGATCGAATACTTCCCGGCGACGTAGGCTTTGCCCAAAGTCACTTGCGTCGCTGCGTCATCGGGACAAAGCCGGCGAGCCTCCTCACCGGAATGAATCGCATGGTCGGCGAGTCCCTGGGCCAGATACGCGCGCGACATTCCAGCATGCGCGCGACAATCCTCCGGACGCAGGTCAGCCAGCCGCCGATAGACTTTCCCGGCCTTCTCGTTGTCTCCCGTCAGGAGGAGCGCTTCGCCGAGTTGCATGTAGAGCTCGGGGTTCTCCGGATCCGTCGATAGCGCTTGCTCGAGGGCGGCAATGTTCGGCGGCTCATCCGCGAATGCCGGCGACGTCATCCCCCGGAAAGCGCTCGCCAGCAGGAATGCCGCCGTGATCCACGAGGCATTTCGCCGCAAACGCCGCAACATCATGGGGGTGGAGGTCCTCATCATAGCCGGCCGAGCTTGAGGAAGCTCGCTCGGGAAGTCAAGGGTGCTGGGCGGTGGCAGCCGTGGAGTCTTGCGCCGCATTCTCTTGGAAGAGCGGTTCAATCCGTTCGAGGTTTTCGCGCGCCAGCGCCGCAGCGGGTCCGTCCTCACTGATCTTCAGAACCTCTTCCCATTCAACCTTGGCTTCTTGGTAGAGGTTCGCATCCGCGAACATGACGCCCAAGTTGAAGTGCGCATCCGGATTCTTGGGGTCGATTTGGATCGCTTTGGTCAGCGCGACCTTTGCTTCGTACGGCTTCTTGGAATGAAAGTACAAGAGCGAGCCCAAATTAATGTACGGAAGAGGATCGTTCGGAGCGATCTCGATCGCCTTGCGATATTCGGCTTCCGCCTGATCGTGCCGATTCAAATCCTCCAACGCGAGGCCGTGGTGCACGAGCGCCTTCACGTTGTTGGGATCCTTCTGCAAGATCTTCTCGTAGGCCACGATCGCGGAGTCCGGCAGGTTCGCCCCTTGATAGGCCTGCCCCATGCGAAACAATACTTTCGGATCCTCGGGATTCTTGGCGAGCTCCGCCCTGGCCAACTCCAGCTCCTTCATCGGATCGACGGTCTCGGCGGCAGCTTGCGCCTTCCCCGAAGACTTCGACTTCGAATCGGACTTCGCTGTTTCCGCCGGAGATGCTTTTGGAGAGCCGGACGACTTCGCGCAAGCGGACAGCGCGAAGAGCGCACAAGCGATCAGCAAGACAAGTGCGGGAATCCGAAGGCGGCGCATTGGTTTTCCTGGGGGAGGAGCAAAGAATCGAACGAGCCTACGTTCGCGAAGAGTGTGTGTCAACCTAGCGGTAGAGCGCTTTGATGCTGCCCCAGCTCAAAGGCTCCACCGACGAAGTCCCCGGGCAATCCGCGCAAGTTCCGCCGCTGGGAGGAATGTACCCGACTTGGCCGCAGGGCCCGATGAGCGCCGGGGAGTTGGCGCACACATTGAAGTCCCCGAAATCCGGATCACAGAAGCCGGGGTTGCCGTTTTGATTCCCGTTGGTACCGGTCTGATCCGCGCAGGATCCCCCGCCGACCCCAACCGGATTGTTCCAGAAAAGGTTGCAGGTCACCGTCGCGGGATTGTTGCCCGCGCAGAAGAACGCGGATGCACCCTGGCTCTCGCTGATGATGTTCTTGTCGAAGCGGTGCCCGGAATCGCTGGCATAGAACGAGGCGCCCTGGTAACCGAACGGGGCTACGCTGCGATGGAACGTATTGTTGATGACGGTGGCAGGAGATGAGGAAAGCGAGACCACACCGCCGCCCGCTTCGCAACGATTATTGTTGAAGAGATTGTTCTCGATGCGGACGTCGGACAGGAACTCGTACACACCCGAGCCGGTTCCAGAGAGGCAATTCTCGAAGATGCAGTTCATCACCGAACCGGAAGCGACATAGCAGGAGACTCCTCCTCCAAGGCCCGAGGAAGTGGCATCCCACGTGATTCGGAATCCATCCACGACGGTCGCTTCCGACGTGTTGACGAAATTGATTCCCGCTTCGCCTCCCCCACTTCCATTGATGCAAACCGTTCCAGGTCCATTCGCGGCCATGAGAACGACGCCGGACTTGATGTTGAACTTGATCGTGAAGGCATTGTCCGCACTGCCGTCGATGCCATTCGAACAGAGTTCTTCGACTGGGGCGAAGGGACGCGGATAGACCAAGACGGTGTCGCCGGGAAAGACCGAGGGGTTGACCATCGCCCGCTCGATGCCCCCTCCCAGCTCGCCGCCGGTCGACAGGTCCGAAAAATCGCAGCCGCCTGGACAGTCCGTAGGGTCGCGGCCGACCTTCCACGTTCCTGCATCGGCGGTCGTTGCCAAGACCAACCCAGCCGCCGCGAACAGGATGAGAGAATGACATCTCATGTCCGGAACCGCCCTCATTTCCGCACTTTGCCCGATCGCCAGGGAGCGGTGGGGACTATAACAAGGGTGCTGGAATGCGACAACCGGATCACCGCCGGCGAAAGATTCACCGGTAGAGCGCTTTGACCCGTCCCCAGCTCAAGGGTTCGACCGAATCGGGCTCGGGGCAATCGGGGCAGGGCGAACCCTCCGGCGGCGTATATCCGATCACGCCGCATGGCCCCACGAGCGCCGGGGATTTCGCGCAAACATTGAAGTCTCCCAGATCCGCATTGCAGAAACCCGGATCCGAGCTCTGATTCCCATCTGTTCCCACTTGATCGGCGCACGTCCCGCCGCCGACTCCGATGGGATTGTTCCAGAAAAGATTGCAGGTCACGATTCCCGGGTTGCTTCCGGCGCAATAGAACGCGGATGCGCCGATGCACTCGCTGATGATGTTCTTGTGCAAGTGGTGGCCGGAATCGCTGGCGTAGAACGCGGCTCCCTGAAACCCGAACGGCGCCGCGTTGCGGTGAAACGTGTTGTTGGCAACGATGGCGGGAGAGGAGGACAGAGCGACGACTCCACCACCCGCGATGCACAGATTGTCGACGAACAAATTGTTCTCGACGCGAACGTCGGACATGAATTCGTAGACTCCCGCACCGGTTCCGGCAGCGCAGCCTTCAAAAATGCAATTCTTCACGACGCCGGAAGCAGTGAAGCATGCAACTCCACCGCCGACTCCGCGATAGGTCGAATCCCACTTGAATTGAAGCCCGTCGGCGATGGTCGTCTCGGAGGTATTGGAAAAGGTCAGTCCTGCATCCACCTCCGCTCCACCAGCGATGCAGACGGTGCCCGGCCCATACGCAGCCTTGAGAACGACTCCCGACTTCATGTCGAACATGATGCTGAATGCTTCCGAGGGATCACACGGAGCACCGAAGGGGAGCGGGCGCGGATAAACAAGCACCGTATCCTGGAGGAAGACGGACGGGCTGACCATGGCCCTTTCAATCCCTCCACCAACCTTCGCGCCGGTCGTCGAGTCGGAGAAGTCACAGCCGCCGGGGCAATCGAAGGGGTCTCGTCCCACTTTCCAGGTTCCGGCGCGGGCGGTGGACCAGCAAATCATTCCAACAGCGATCACAAGGCAAACAAAACGCCACATGTCAGGAGCTGCACTGCTTCCGTATTGGGACAAGATTGCTCGGAAGCGCGGCCACTATAGTCAGGAACTCGGAAGTGACAACCGGATGGGTTGCTCGATCGGAGCCTCCTCCCTATGCTCGGTCGCTTGCCCCGCTGATCCCTTCGTTTGGGGAGCGCTCTTGAGCCCGCCAGCCGCCACACACCCGCGATTCCCGCGCCGCGATGCAATCCTGATCTTTGCGATCGCACTGGCGCTGCGCGGTGCTCTTCTCGCGACGACGGCCAACAATCCCATCTTCGACGTGCCCATGCTGGACGCCGAGTATCTCGTGAATTGGGCGCGAGCCATTGCCGCCGGTGGGATCTTCGGAAGTCCGGAGCACACTGCGTACTTTCGAACTCCGCTCTACCCGATGTTCTTGGCGGCGATCTTCCAACTCCCCGGCGACGATCTTCTTCTCGCCCGGATCGCCCAAGCCATCCTGGGCAGCATCGCGGCCGTTTTCATTGCTTCGATTGCCGCGCGCCGTTTCGGTCGCGTCGCCGGATGGAGCGCAGGACTCTTGGCCGCACTCTCGTGGCCGCTTCTTCACTATGGACGCGAGCTCCTCATTTCCGCGCTCTTGGTCTTTCTCGTCGCGCTCTTGCTTTGGGTTTGGGATCGAACGACGCCGGCGTCTTCTTGGAGGCGCTGGTTCGTCTTGGGAATTCTCGTCGGCGTGAACGCGCTCGCCTGGTCCAGCCTCATCACGCTCGCACCTTTGGTCATGGCGCTCGCTGCGTGCGAGGACGCACCCACGACGCGGCGGCGCATCGAGCGCGCCCTTCTCGTTGCCGCGGGCGTGTTGACGCTCGTTCTGCCGGTCACGGTTCGCAATCGAGCGGTGTCGGGCGATTGGGTTCCACTCGCTTCGCAAGGCGGAGTCAATTTGTGGATCGGCAACAATCCCGAAGCGGACGGGATCAGCGCGCGTCTTCCGGGATTCAGCTCGTGGAGAAACGAAGATGTCGATGCCGCGCTGGCACGCGAATTCGGCCATCCGGTGGGGCCCGCGGAGCAGGATCGCTACTTTCGCCGCAAGGCGTTCTCGTTCCTGCGCGAACATCCGGCCGACGCCGCCTCACTTTTCGCGCGCAAGGTGTACTTCTTCTTTCAAGGCTACGAGATTCGCAATGACCGCGATCTCGAATCGCTGCGCGAGCGCAACGCAATCCTGGCGCTTCCTCTTCCCGATTTCGGTTGGATTGCGCCTTTGGCCATCGCCGGATTCTTCTTTGCGCGTAAACGCTGGCGCGAGATCGCCCATCTCTGGGGGACGGCGCTCGTGGTGGCGGCAACGGTGGCGATGTTCTTCGTGACGGCGCGTTATCGCATGGCTGCGTGGCCGGCGCTTCTTCCCTTGGCGGGCGCGGGTGCGGCCGGCATTCTCGAGCGCGGCGCCTCCCCCGCAACCCGCGGCGTTCGACTCGGCCTGGTCGCCGTGCTGGTGCTCCTGGCGCGCATCGATTTTCTGCACATTCGCCATCCCGATCCTTCCCAGCCACACTTTCAATACGGAAACGTGTACGCACGCGTGCAGCGCTACGCCGATGCCGAACGCGAATATCGCACCGCGCTCTCGATCGCTCCCGAGTTCGGCGAAGCACATCATCATTTGGGCGCGCTCTATCTGGAGCAGAATCGTTTGCCGGAAGCGATCGCCCAGCTACGCGAAGCGGTGCGGCTCCTTCCGAATTCTTTCCGCGCGCGCCGCTCGCTTGCGGAAGCGCTCGAAGCGCAAGGCAGCATCGAAGAGGCGATTCGATTGCGGCGCGAGAACGTGGAGCTCACCATGGGCAACCACGAGGACATGCATGCGCTCGCGCGCGTTCTCGGAACCGCGAAGCAATTTCCGGAATCCTGGGCGCTCTTCGAGCGCATCCTCACGGAACGCCC
>Ga0111538_10002941_pt1 | contig 23899 bp, 22 predicted proteins | sample SoiMethybrSBSTD1_FD_79669 | JGI IMG/M metagenome (GOLD analysis project Ga0111538, IMG submission 79669) | Bulk soil microbial communities from a Populus tree surrounding site in Tennessee, USA - Soil MetaG P. TD hybrid SBSTD1 (version 2)... | ecosystem: Environmental > Terrestrial > Soil >...
CGTAGTGGGGGTGGATGCTGCCCTTGAATCCCGGGATCTCGATGCCCTTGCGGCGCCACTCGTGCGCGCCGACCACGCCGAGCAGCTCGCGCAACGACACGAGCGAAGCTTCGTGCGGCGGTCCGTAGACCTCGGTGCACGCCTCGCGCAGGTCCGGCGCGCGGCGTAGCGGAATGGTGTAGTCCGCGTCGAGCGGGATGAGGAGCATGCCGAGCGTGCGGGCGCGCTGCGCGCGCGCCTGGCGCTCGAGGTTGAAGGCTCCCGCGCGTTCTGCGTCGGGTGATAGACGCGAAGCGGGCGTGCGTTTCGAGGGTTTCTTCGGCCCCTTCGGCTGGTCCACGCGGTTTCCCATCGCCGTCAGCAGCTGGCGCGCATTCTGGTAATCCCCGCGCCACAGCAGTCCGGTGCCCTGCGCGGCGAGCCCGTAGGCCTCGTCGGCCGTGACCCGGTCGTCGACGATCTTCACGTTCTTCGGCGGCGGTGCGCCGCGCTCCGAGCGCCAGCGCGCCGTGCGCGCCTCGCCGTCCTCGCTCCAGTGAACCATGCTCGGCGCCTGCACTAGATCACCCCGTTGTGCGCCATGGTCGTCGAGGAGGCCTAGAGCTCGGTGTACTTCTTGGCGTTGCCCCGCGACTTTTCCACCGGATACTTGCGCGCGTTCTCGACCAGCTTCGCGCGCGCGGCGGCCACCGGGTCGATGCCCAGCTGGTCGCCCAGCCGCACGAGGTAGATCAGCACGTCGGCGATCTCCCCGCTCGCGGCTTCCCGCGCCTCGGGCGCGAGGCCGCGGCTCTGCGCCTCGGTGAGCCACTGGAAGATCTCGCACAGCTCGCCCGCCTCCACCGAGAGCGCCATCGCGAGGTTCTTGGGCGAATGGAACTGGTCCCACTCGCGCTCCGCCGCGAATGCACGCACCTGGTCGCGCAGGCTCTCGAGCTCGGTCATGTCAGAACCTTTCGTCCTTGCGCAGATAGCGCCACTGTCCCACCGGCAGGGGCCCCAGTGGCACGCCGCCGCTGCGCACGCGCTTCAGCGCCGTCACCGCGAGGCCCACCTTCTCGCACATGCGCCGGATCTGGCGCTTGCGGCCCTCGCGCAGCACGAAGCGCAGCTGGTTCTCGTTCGCCCACGACACGCGCGCGGGCTTGAGCTTCACGTCGTCCAGCTCGAGGCCGTGATGCAGGAGCTTCATCCCCTCCTCGGTGAGCGTGCCCTCGACGCGCACGAGGTACTCCTTCTCGACCTCCGAGTCCTGGCCGATCAGGCGCTTGGCGACGCGGCCGTCCTGCGTGAAGACGAGGAGCCCGGTGGAATCGATGTCCAGGCGGCCGGCGGGCGCGAGCCCCCGGAGGTGCATGGGCAGGAACTTCGTGCGCGAGGGATCCTCGGCCCAGCGGTTCTCCGGCTTGATGAGCACCATCGCGGGCTCATGCCCGTCCTCGGGCTGGCCGGAGACGTAGCCCACGGGCTTGTTGAGCAGGATCGTCACCTGCTCGGCCTGGTGGTTCTTCGCCGCGGGGTCGATGTCGATGCGCGCGTCGCGCGGGACCCGCACGCCGAGCGTGGCGATGACCGCGCCGTTCACTTTCACCCAGCCGTTCTCGATCCACTCGTCGGCCTCGCGCCGCGAGCACAGGCCGCGTTCGCCCATCAGCTTCGAGAGGCGCGGACCGTCGGGATTTTCCGGCGGCGGGGCGGGCCGGGGCGGGCGGGGCTGCGCCTGCGGCCTTGGCTCCGAATGCCGCTCCGCAGCCGGACGGGGCTGCGCCTTCGGCTCTGGATGCCGCGCCGCGGGCGGACGGGGCCGCGATTTCGGCTTCGAAGGCTCGACGGCGGGCGGCGAGGGCCCGGCCTGGACGAGTCCCTTGTGAAGTCGCTGCTGGGCATCGCGGGCGCGCGTCGACGGCGACGCGGCCTTCGTCTTCGCGGCTGAACCGGCCGATGGCTTCTTCGGCAGCTTGAGGGTCGTTCGAACCATCGGGCGATAATACCCGCCATGCAAATTCGCTTCGAGCGCGTCACCCAGCGCTACGACGGGAACGCGCTCTTCACGGACCTCGACCTCGAGATCCCGTCGGGCCGGTTCTTCACGCTCCTCGGGCCCTCGGGCTGCGGCAAGACGACCTTGCTGCGCATGCTCGCGGGCTTCGTGGTTCCCGACTCGGGGCGCATCTGGTTCGGCGAACGCGACGTCACGGCGCTTCCCGTGCACAAGCGCGGCGTGGGCATGGTGTTCCAGGACTACGCGCTCTTCCCCGACCGCTCGTCGCTGGCCAACGTGATGTACGGCCTTGACGCGCGCAACGTGCCGGCGAAGGACGCGCGGGCACGCGCCCTGGCGATGCTCGAGCGCGTGGGGCTGGGCTCCATGGCCGAGCGCTCGCCCGCCACGCTTTCGGGAGGACAGCGCCAGCGCGTGGCGATGGCGCGCGCGCTCGTGATCGAGCCCCAGCTCCTGCTCCTCGACGAGCCGCTCGCCGCGCTCGACGTGAAGCTGCGCGTCGAGCTGCGGGCGATGGTGCGCGAGCTGCAGCTCGAGTCGAAGGTCACCACGGTGTTCGTGACGCACGACCAGGAGGAGGCGCTCGCGCTCTCGGATGTGGTGGCGGTGATGGACCGCGGCCGCATCGTGCAGATGGGCGCGCCGGCGGACATCTATGCGAGGCCGGTGAACGGATACGCGGCGGATTTCCTGGGGAGCGCAAACCTGGTCCCGGTCGGCGGCGGAAAATTCAAGGTGGTGCGAAGGGAGGAAATAGGGATCGGCAAGCAAGGAGATCTCCCCGGGATCGTGGAGGGCGTGGAATTCCGCGGTAGCGTGACGGGCTACCGGGTCCGCACGGCCGTCGGGATCATCCACGTCGACACCTGGAGCGTGCAACACGGGCGCGCGCATGAGCGCGGCGAGGAAGTGGCCCTGCGCCTCCCGCCGGATGCGCGCGAGGTGGAGGACCGGTGAGCGCCGTCATGCGCTGGAAGCGCGACCCGGCGTGGACCATGGTGATGCTCGTGGGCTTCGCGGTGCTGGGCCTGTTCCTCGTCTGGCCGCTCGTCACGACCTTCGCGTACAGCTTCCGCGGCAAGGATGGCGGCTGGGGACTTTCGGGCTACGCGACCTTCTTCACCAACCGCGCCTACCGCGAGTCGCTGTGGAACACGCTCATCCTGGGCGGCGCGGTCACGGCGACCTCGATGGTCGTGGGCGGCGCGCTCGCGGTGCTGGTCGCGCGCTGCCAGTTCCGCTTCGCGGGCTGGGTGGCCGCGCTGCCGCTGGTGACGCTCGTGATTCCCGATGTCGTCGTGGCGGCCGCGTGGACGCTCATCCTCGGGCAGCAGGGCATCCTCAACACCTGGCTGCAGCCGACCGGATGGCAGATCCCGTCGCTCTACTCGTGGTGGGGGCTCATCTTCGTGATGACGCTGAACAGCTACGTCTACGCCTTCGTGATGATCCTCGTGGGCCTGAAGGCCGTGGACCGCAACCTCGAGGAGGCGGCCCTGTCCCTCGGGCAACCGCTGCGGCGCGTGCTCACGGGCGTGACGCTCCCGCTCATCATGCCGTCCATCTTCGGCGCCGGGCTCGTGGTCTTCACGCACGTGATCGGCAGCTTCGGCATCCCCGCGATCCTGGGGCCGCGCATGCCGGTGCTCGCGGTGAAGGCGTACAACGAGTTCGTGAGCGAGCTGGGCGGCAACCCGCAAATGCAGACCATCATGGCCTCGATGCTGGTGCTGCTGGGGGTGGCGATGCTGGCGGTGCAGAAGCTCGTGGTCGAACGGCGCCAGTACCAGATGGAGTCGGGGCGCACGCCGCCGCGCATCGCGATCAGCGGCGTGCCGGCCACGATCGCGGCCGCCGCCGTGGTGCTGGTGGTCGTGCTGTCGCTCGCACCCGCGGTGGTCGCCGTGATCACCGCGTTCACGCCGTCGCGTGGGCCGGTGCTGAGCTACGGCGGCTTCACCACCGTCCACATGGCGACCGCGCTCACCAAGTCGATGCAGCCGATGTGGAACTCGCTCGCGCTCGCCGCTGTGGCGACCGTGGGCGGCGTGATCTTCTCGGTCGCGGTCGCCTACCTGGTGGTGAAGCGCCGCTCCGCGGCGACGGCGACCCTGGACGTGCTCGTGATGCTGCCCCTCACCATCGCGGGCACGGTGCTCGGCATCGCGCTGGTCAACACCTTCAACACCGGCTGGCTGGTGCTCACCGGCACCTGGATGATCATGGCGCTCGCGTATTTCCTGCGGCGCATCCCGAACAGCGTCCGCGCCGCGGTGGGCCCGCTGCACAACGTGCGCGACTCCATCGAGGAGGCGTCGGTGAGCCTGGGCGTGCCGCCGTTGAGGAGCTTCTTCAAGGTGGTGGTGCCGCTCATCGGGCCCGCGGTGGCCGCGGCCGCGGTGCTCATGTGGGTGACCTCGCTCTCCGAGCTCTCCGCGACGATCGTTCTCTACTACGGCGGCATGAGCACCATGCCGATCGAGATCTTCCAGCAGGTCGACAGCGGCCGGCTGGCCCTGGCGAGCGCCTACAGCGTGCTGTTGATGCTCGCCATCTTCGTGCCCCTCGCCATCGCGCGATGGGTCTTCCGCGTGAAGGTGGATGCCGTCCAATAGCCAGAGCGGCCGTTGGAGCGGACAGCGGCTGCCGCTCAACGGCCTATCGCAGAAAGGGAAGGGACCCTCTCATGTTGAGCAAACGTGTATCCGATGTTAGGCCGCCGGCCACCCGCGAGATGACCCGCCTCGGCAACGAGCTCGCGCGCGCCGGGCGCTCGATCATCTCGCTCGCGCAGGGCGAGCCCGACTTCGACACCCCCGAGCACATCCGCGAGGCGGGCAAGGCAGCCATCGACGCCGGCAAGACGCGCTACACCGACGTGCCCGGCACCCGCGAGCTCACCGCCGCGATCATCCGCAAGTTCGAGCGCGACAACGGGCTCATCTTCACCCCGGCCGAGATCACCATCGGCGTGGGCTCGAAGCAGGTGCTCTACAACGCGCTCCAGGCCACGGTGGATGAGGGCGACGAGGTCGTCGTGCCGACGCCCGCGTGGGTGTCGTACATGGACATGGTGAAGCTCGCCGGCGGCACGCCCGTGATCGTGCGGTGCGCAGCGGCCCAGGGCTTCAAGATCACGCCGGCGCAGCTCGCGGCCGCGATCACGCCGCGAACCAGGTGGCTGATGCTCAACTCGCCGAGCAATCCGAGCGGCGCGGAGTACACCGCGGCGGAGCTGCAGGCCCTGGGTGAGGTGCTGCTGCGCAATCCGCACGTCTGGTTCATGGCCGACGACATCTACGAGAAGATCCGCTATCGCGAGGGGCCGTTCCCGACGATGGCGGTGGTGATGCCCGAGCTCGCCTCGCGCTGCCTCACGATCAACGGCATCTCCAAGGCGTTCGCGATGACGGGCTGGCGCTGCGGCTATGGCGCCGGGCCTGCGGAGCTCATCCGCGGCGTGAACCTCGTGCAGGGGCAGTCCGTGTCGCACACCAGCTCGGTGACGCAGGCCGCCGCGGTCGCGGCACTCGACGGCCCGATGGATTTCCTGCCGCCCTTCGTGGCCGCCTATCGGCGCCGGCGCGACCTGGTGGTGAAGGCGATGCAGGCGATCGACGGCATCGAGTGCGCGGTGCCCGATGGCGCTTTTTACGTCTTCCCCGGCTGCCGCGCGCTGCTTGGGCGTACGACGCCGAAGGGCAGGAAGATCGCGACCGACCTCGATCTCTGCATGTACTTCCTCGAGGACGCGGGTGTGGCGACCGTGCCGGGAAGCGCCTTCGAGCTGCCGGGGCACTTCCGCATCTCGTACGCCGCCTCGGACGCCGAGCTGGCCGAGGGGATGAAGCGGCTCGCGGAGGCTTGCCGGCAGCTGACTAGGTGAAGAGCCCCGCGGCCTCGGACGGGCGAGCTCCCGCTCCCGGGTCCAGCCGCGCCACGCGCACCGGGCCCGCCGATTCGCCCGAGCCCCGGATCTCCATGACCGCGCGGTCGATGTCCTCGTCGCTGTGGTGCGGCTCGCGGATGAGGAGGAACGACGCGGTTTCCTGGGTGGCCCAGGAATAGTCGAAGGCGACACCCGCCTTGGTCACCCGCCCCCACGCGCGGCACCTGGCCAGGCGGTCAAGGCCGATCAGCAATGAGGAGGGGATGACTCCGCGAGCCATGCAGGCGAACGTGCTCAATGTCGCCTGCGCGGCGGCGCGTTTCCCGACGCGTCGCGCCGCACCTGCACCTTCTTGCCGCGGATGTTGCTCTTGCCCAATGCCTTGATCACCTGGTCCGCCAGCTCCTGCGGGACTTCGACCAGGGAGAAGCGCTCGGTGATCTGGATCGCGCCGATGAGCTTGCCGGCGACGCCGGCTTCGTTCGCGATGGCGCCGACGAGGTCCTGTGGCCGCACTCCGGCTTCCTTGCCCGCGCCGATGTAGATGCTGGCCATCTCGCCGTCCGAGGCTCTTGGCCCCGGCCGCTCGCGACTCTCGCCGGGAGCGGGTTGGCGGGCGGGTTCCGGTGAAGGTTCGTCCTCGTTCTCCGGCGACGTCGCGAGGTGGTAGAGCTTCACCGCCGCCATCGCCACCTGAACCACGTCGTATTCGCTCGAGAGGGAATCGACCACGACGCGGTAGTGCTCGCTGTCGTCGGCCGCGAGCACCTCGCGTAGCGCCGCGATCGTGTTGTCCAGCCTTCGCGCCCGCAGGTCGGCCACCGTCGGCACCTTGGCGACCTCGATCTTCTGCTTCGTGAGCCTCTCGATGTTGCGCAGGGCGTGGTGCTCGCGCGGCTCCACCAGCGTGATCGCCACGCCCTCGCGTCCCGCGCGGCCCACTCGGCCGATGCGGTGCACGTAGGCCTCGGGCGCCGCGGGCAGGTCGTAGTTCACGACGTGCGTGAGGCGGTCGATGTCGAGGCCGCGCGCGGCGACGTCGGTGGCGATGAGCAGCTCCGCCTCGCCCGAGCGCAGGCGCTTCATCACCTTGTCGCGGTCGTACTGCGTCATGCCGCCGTGCAGTGCCTGCGACTTGTAGCCGCGCGCGTTCAACGTCTCGGCGAGCTGGTCGACCTCGGTGCGCGTGCGGCAGAAGACGATGGCCGCAGCCGGCTCCTCGATGTCGAGGATGCGGCCGAGCGCTTCCATCTTCTGGGCCCGCGGCAGCATGTACGCCTGCTGGCGCACCTTCGGCGCCTCGCCCGCTTTCGCCGCGGGCTTGTTGATGCGGATCCGCAGCGGGTCGCGCTGGTGGCGCTTGGCGATCGCCTCGATGCGCGGCGGCATGGTGGCGGAGAAGAGCACCGTCTGGCGCCCTGCGGGCGACTCCTTCAGGACCGCCTCGATGTCCTCCTGGAAACCCATGTCGAGCATCTCGTCGGCCTCGTCCAGGACGACGATGCGCACGGCGCCCAGCTGCAGGGTGCCCCTGCGCATGTGGTCGAGAGCGCGGCCCGGGGTGGCGATGACCACGTCGACCCCGGAGCGCATCGCGTGGATCTGGCGACCGATCGGCTGCCCGCCGTAGACCGGCAGCACGCGCACGTTCAGGGCCTTGCCGTACCGATGGACGGCTTCGGCCACCTGCATCGCGAGCTCGCGCGTCGGCACCAGCACGACGGCCAGCGGACCCGTGGCGCCGGGGCCGCCCTCGTCGATGAACCGCTGCAGGATCGGCAGCGCGAAGGCGGCGGTCTTGCCCGTCCCGGTCGCCGCCTGTCCGAGGAGGTCGCGGCCCTCGATCAGCGGCCTGATCGCCTCCTGCTGGATGGGAGTCGGCTCCTCGTAGCCCAGGGTGGTCAGGGCTTCCACGATGCGCGCGTCGAGGCCGAGCGCGGCGAAGCCCTCGTTGGGCTGGGGACGTTTGGTCATCGCCCATGATATGCGTTCGGCGGCCGGGAACCGCTTTGCCGGCGGCGCCACTAAGGGGGCACGCAGCTCCTGCGAAGAGGATTCCCGATGGATACCCAGGTCCTGGCCGAGGACTTCATCAGCAACTGCCTCGCAGCCGCCAGTGCGGACGAAGGCACGCATGAAGGCGCCTCCGAGCTCGAAGACGGCCGCACCCTGATCGTCGCCGCCTGCCCGCCGGGCGGCAGCGCCGCGTTCGCGGTGGAGCTCAACCTGCGCGGCGTCGAGAAGGACGCGGACGGCGAGATCGAGCTCGGGCTGCTCGAGGCGGTCTGGAACAATCGCCTCGGGGAGGGCTTCGTCGTCGCGCGGGAGAACGACGGCAAGGACTACGTCGCCCTGGTCGCCCATCGTTCGACGGTGGCGGCCCCGGCGCTCGCCGCCAGCATGGCGCGGCTGCTCGCCGTCGCCGCGGATCCCGGGGCGCCCGCGGAGGCCGGGGATGATGAGGCTCCCTCCAGCGCCGGGTGGGTGGCCGTATGACCGCCGCCATCGCCAATCCCGCTTTCGCCCGGCTCGTCGGCTCGCTGGGAAGCGATGTCGCGGCCGCATCACCCACGAGCGTCGAATTCATCCTCGAGGGCGACGTGCCGGCGCGCCTCACGCTCCACCCCAACGGGAGCGAGGTGGTGGTCGACGCCTTCGCCTGCGATGCATCCGCGTTTGTGGGACCCGTGCACGGCAGGGTCGTGGACACGCTGCTGCGGCTGAACGCGCTGGGCCTGCGGGGCCGGTTCTTCGCCATCGGCATCGACCCGCACGGCTTCGTGGCGGTCACCAGCCGCGCGCCGATGGCGGACCTGGAGGGCGGAGCGCTGCAAGAGTTCATCGACTACGTGGCCGGACACGCTCGCCGCGTGCGCGACCTGGTCTCCACGCTCGCTCCGCCCGAGACCCGACAATCCTATTCATTCGTGCAGCAGGAAAGCTGAGGTCGCACCATGAGCCAGATCGACGGCGGCGTCCGCCCCCCGAGCATCACCAACCAGTGGGACAACACGGTCGACAAGGCCAGGGTGGAGGGCGACAAGAAGCCCGGCCTCTTCCAGAAGACGCCCACGAGCACTCCCGAGCACCTCCAGGCCAAGTCCGAGGAGTTCAAGGGTGCCTTCACGGAGAAGCTCAACCAGACCATCCAGGACCTGGGCCTCAGCCCCAAGGAGTCCAAGGCACTGATGGAGAAGGGCGGGCGCGCCCTCGAGGACATCGTGAAGTCCACCTTCGAGTTCGCGAAGGGCGCGGGCAAGATGGACGGCGGCAAGATCAGCAAGCAGGCGCTCGACATCGCGATCCTCACCGCGAACACCGTGGCCACGCGCATGCTCAACGACCTGCGCAGCGAACATGGCTCGCCACCGCAACCGCCGAAGGTCACGCCCTTCAAGGACAGCGAGGGCAACGTCAGGCTTGGGATCACCAAGTCCAGCCCGCAGATCGAGACCCTGGTGCTCAAGGGCGGGGGCATGAAGGGCGTCGGCAACCCGCCGGGGCTGGTGGAGCTGGAGAAGTCCGGCATGCTGAAGGACCTGAAGACCATCGTCGGCACCTCCGCCGGCGCGCTCACTGCCGTCGCGCTCTCCTCGGGCTTCAGCGCGCAGGAGTTCCAGAAGCTCTCCGACCGCACCGACTTCATGTCGCTCAAGGCCAAGCCGGAGGGCTTCAAGACGCAGTACCCGATGGTGAAGCTCAGCCTGACCGGCTTCCACGCGGGCACCGCCCTGCAGATGATGGACCGCGAGTCGGCCGGCTCGGTGAAGAACTACCTCGACCAGAACTGGGACAAGGTCCTCACGAAGCAGAAGGAGGGCAAGCTCGACCAGGGCCAGGTCAACCGGCTGCAGTTCCTGCGCGGCCAGGACTTCGAGATCGACCGCACCAAGCAGATGATCACGTTCAAGGACCTGGACATCCTGCACGAGATCGACCCGGGCAAGTTCAAGAAGCTCTCGCTCACCGCGTTCAACGACACCGACAAGAAGCTCGTCTACATGGACTCGAAGTCCACGCCCGACATGCCGATCGCGATCGCCGGGCGCATGTCGATGAGCATCCCGATCTTCTTCTCGTCGATGAAATACGACATGGGTGAGGGCACCAAGAACTGGACCGACGGCGGCGTGGGCTCCAACATGCCGGGGGGCAAGGTCTTCGACGAGCTGGAGAAGAAGGTCAACGACGCGAAGAAGGACCTCTCCAACGCGAAGACCTCGGAGCAGGCGGAGATCGCCACCGAGAAGCTGCGCAAGGCCGAGGTCGAGCTGGGCCAGGCACGCCAGACCACGCTGCTCATGACCTTCGACGAAGGAGGCAAGGCGTACAAGCAGATGCACGGCCCCCAGAGCTCGAAGGAGAAGTTCTCCCTGAACACCCTGCTCTCCGGCAACCCGAAGCTGGCGAAGGTGCGCGTCGAGGACACCCGGCAGGTGCACGAGGGCGGCCTCAACACCGTGGTCACTTTCCACGGCAACGTGGGGACCTTCAGCTTCAGCGCGACGCCGGAGCAGAAGGCCTTCGCCAGCCTTACTTCGCGCATGAAGACGCTGGAGTACCTGGAGTATCGCCAGAACGCGCCCAGCCACGACAGCTTTCGCACCGCGCAGCGCGCCGCCGAGAGCCTGAGTGAATCGGAGCGGCAGGCGATCCTGGACGGGGGCCCGCCGCTACGCGAGGACTACACCGACCCGTCGCTCTTCCAGACCATGGAGCAGTTCCACAACGAGGTGCAGCGCCTGCACGGGGTGGCCCCCGGCATCACCATCGGCGGGCACCGCGCGTAGGGCGCTCAGGCGGGGGTTTTTTTATCCCCGAGGTCCCACCACAGCCCGGTCATGATCCGCAGCCCCTCGCGGGCCACATGCGAAAGCATGTGTTCGTTCGGAGCGTGCTGCGAGCACGACGCATAGGAGTGCGGCACCCACACGGTGGGAAGACCGAGCGTGTCGGAGAACACGTTGTTCGGCAGCGATCCGCCCAGGTTCGGCAGCACCGAGGGCTTCTTGCCGGTGGTGCGCTCGAGCGAGGCGGCGGCCCAGCGCACCCACGGGTGCTCGGGATCGAGGCGAGTGGCGGGCAGGCACTCTTCGCGCGAGGGCTTCACCGCGATGCTCTGGAAGCCATGCTTGTCGAGGTGGCGGCGCAGCGCCGGCAGGATCTCCTTGGGATCGGTGCCGACCACGAAGCGCAACTGGCAATAGGCGATCGCGCGCGGCGGGATCGCGTTCACGGGGCGATCGGGGTTGCCGGTCGTGAACGCCAGCACCTCGAAGCTGTTCCAGCCGAAGACGCGCTCGGGCGAGGTGAGTCCCGGCTCGCCCCACTCGGGCTCGATCCCGGGGCCATCCTCGCCGCCGTCGATCACCAGGCCCTTCAGCGCGTTGCGCACCGAGGGCGTGAGCGTGGTCGGCCGCCACTCGGGCACCCGGATCGTGCCGCGCTTGTCGGCGATGCAGGCGATGGCGTTGGCGAGCACGGTGCCGGGGTTCGAGATCAAGCCGCCCCAGTTGCCGGAGTGGTGCCCGCCGGCGCGGAAGTCCGCGAGCATCTCGAAGTTCATCGCCCCGCGAGTGCCCAGGTAGAGCGTCGGCTGCTCGGGCTGCAGGCGCGGGCCGTCGGAGGCGAGCAGCACGTCGGCGCGCAGCTCCTCCCGGTGAGCCTTGCAGAACTCGAGCAGTCCGGGCGATCCGACCTCTTCGCCGGTCTCGTAGAGCGCCTTCACGTTGAAGCCCAGCTTGCCGCCACGCGCCTTCATCACCGTCTCGAGCGCGGCGAGGTTGATGGTGTGCTGCCCCTTGTTGTCGGCGGTGCCGCGGCCGTAGATGCGATCGCCCTCCACGGTCACCTTCCACGGGCCCAGTCCCTCGCGCCAGCTCGCATCCTGTCCGCGGATCACGTCGGCGTGGCCGTAGGTGAACACCGTGGGCAGCGACGGATCCTCCATGCGCCTGGCGATGAGGAACGGTCCGCGGTTCGGCGCCGGATTCGGATGCACGGCGCACTCGAACCCCAGCCGCCCGAGCGAGGCGCTCATCTCGTCCTCGAGGTACTCGTGCAGGCTCGCCATCCGCTCGGGATTCTGGCTCTCGGTGGGGATGGCGACGCGGCGGCCGAGGTCTTCGAGGAAGGCGCCGTCGTCGAAGTAGCGCTCGATGCCCTGGATGGCGATTTCGCGGGTGGTCATGGACACGATTATCGGCGAATCCCGCAGCAGGTGCTGGAGCGTCGAAGGTAGGATGAGAGCGATGCGTACATGCCTTGCCATGGTGGTTGCCGTCCTGTTTCTCGCCGGCTGCGCGGGCCAGCGCCCGCAGATGACGGCCGCCGAGGGACGCGCCCTGATCGCCGCGCACCTTCCGTCCAGTCTCTCCGACAAGGACGGCTGGGCGGCCGACATCTATACCCCGATGGTGGTGCTGGAGCTGCCGCTCACGCCGGACAACATCTGCGCGATCGTCTCGGTCACCGAGCAGGAGAGCAGCTTCCGCGCCGATCCGGCGGTGCCGAACCTGAACAAGCTGGCGTGGGCCGAGATCGAGCGCCAGCGCGAGCGCCTCGGCGTCCCGTCGATCGCGCTCGACGCGGCGCTGTCGATCAAGTCGAAGACCGGGGCCTCCTATCGCCAGCGCATCGACGAGGCGAAGACCGAGCGGCATCTGTCCGACGTGTTCGAGGAGATGATCGACCGCGTGCCGCTGGGCCGCACGTTCTTCGCCCATCGCAACCCGGTGCGCACCGGCGGCCCGATGCAGGTGAGCGTGGCCTTCGCCATCGAGCATGCGAAGCAGAAGCGCTACCCCTATCCGGTGGTCGAGTCGATCCGCGACGAGGTCTTCACGCGCCGCGGCGGAATGTACTTCGGCATCGCGCACCTGCTCGACTACCCGGCGCCCTACGACCGCTACCGGTATCGCTACGCCGACTTCAACGCCGGCCACTACGCGAGCCGCAACGCAGCGTTCCAGGACGCGCTCGCGCAGGTCTCGGGAATGAAGCTCGCGCTGGACGGCGACCTGGTGCGCGCCGGCGCCTCGCGCGATGCGCCGCCGGGCGAAACCGAGGCCGCCGCGCGTTCGATCTCGCGCGAGCTGGGGATGGAAGCGGCCGAGATCCGGCGCGACCTGGAGCGGGGGAAGAACCCGGACTTCGACGCGACCGCGCTCTACCGGCGCGTGTTCGAGATGGCGGAGCGCAAGAGCGGCAAGCCCGCGGCGCGAGCCGTGGTCCCGGGGATCGAGTTGCAGAGCGCGAAGTTCACGCGAAAGCTGACCACGGAGTGGTTCGCGGACCGCGTGGTCGCTCGCCATCGCCAGTGCCTGGCGAGACGGGCGGGAACGACCTAGGAACTCATTGCCCCCCCGGCCATCTCAGTTGAGATGCTTGTGCAGGAAGGGTTGAAGCAATGAGGACTTTCGTGGCCGTCTACAACAACCTCGCCGGCTATACGGTCGTGCACGCGGAGTCGCAGGAGGAGGCCGCGAAGATGCTCCGGGACCACCCGCATTTCGCGATCTTCGCGGGTGACGCGTTGGAGATCATGGAAGTGTCGCCGATCCCCGACACGCACTAGGCGAGCGTGCCCTCCAGCTTCTCGATCGCCTTCTCCAGCTTCTCCGCGGACTCGATGTAGCCGATCTCGCGGTAGATGCGCAGCGCCTGCTCCGACGTCCTGCGCGCCTCGCTGAGGTGATGCGCCCGGTCGCTGCCTCCCAGCAGCGAGGCCTGAAGCTGCAGGGCGAGCGAGAGATTCTCGAGGACGGTGGCGCGCTTGTGCCAGTACTCGCGCGCGTCGTTCACCTTGAGCGCCTCCTTGAAGGCGTCGGCGGCCTCCGCGAGCATCAGCATCGCCTCGGTACGGTTGGTGAGCTGCGCGCGATCGAGCAGGATCAGCCCGAGGTTCACCTGCGCGTTCGCGTATCGGCTCGGCGTGGCGCCCGCGTCGAGCGCCTTGGCGGCCGCCCGGGCCATCGTTTCCCCGTCGGCGAGCAGGGCCTGCCTGCCCGGGCGCGAATCGACCTCGCGGGCTTCCATCCGCAGCGCGTTGCTGAGATCGCTCTGCACGGAGGCGTAGTGGTGCGGGCTTGCGGCGGGCGTGGTCACCGCGAGCGCCTGCCTGAGGACATCCACCGCCTCGGCCCACTTGGCCTGCTTCGCCTCGTCGCCCAGGAACTCCGCCTGGTCACCGATGACGAGGGCGAGGGTGCCCAGCGCCACGGAGTGCCGGGTCGTGTCGGCCACGTAGCGCGAGATCTGGAGCACGTTGCGCAGGTGGCGGACCGCCTCCGTAAGGTAGTAGGCGCGCTCCGCCGGCGGCACCAGCTCGGCCTGGCGCCGGCGAATCGCCGCGATGTTGAAGCTGCACGCCCCGAAGCTTTCGGGCTCGCTTTCCTTGGTGATGAGCCCGAGCGCGGACTTGAACTCGTTGAGCGACTCGTCGAGGCGCTCGCGCCGTTCCGAGGGGCTGAGCAACTCCACGAGGGCGGCCAGGGCCAGGCCGAGCTTGCCGTGGATCTCCGCGCGCTGGGGCAGGAGGTCGCGTTCCGGCAGCATCGCGAGCGCCTCCTGGTAGGACAGGATCGCCGCCTGCAGCGCATCCCAGGCCGGGCGCGTGGGCGCGATCGTCGTGACGGCCGCCGAAGCGACGAGCCTGTCGGCCACGTCCACGCGCGAGGAGGCGTCCGTCGCCGCCTGCAGGTTGTGCAGCGACGCGGCCGTGACCTCCTTGGCCGACGCGGGGAGCTTCGGCCACACCGCGACGATGTGCTCCGGCGTGGTCAGGAGACCGCCGGTGGAGGGACGCTCGTACCCCTTGAACTCGACCGGCAGATTCTCCGAGGACCAGTAGTCGGCCCGTGTCCTGATCAGGTTGTACACGGCGAGCGTGACGAAGACGCGCTGCTGCTTCGCGAGCGCGGGTTCGATCCCGGCCGATGCGAAGAACGGCTTGCTTTCCGCCTTGCAGCGGCTCGCGCGATTGATGGACTCGCCGGCCACGTCGGAGCGCGAGAGGAGCTTGAAGAACCGATAGTGGCCATGCGCCACGCCGGTGCGGACCATGAGGGAGCATTCGTCCGGGGGCTGCGAACGGCGCCGCGCGAGCGACTTGAAGAGGGCGAGGCGCTGCGGCTCCCACTCGTCGATGACCGCGGCCAGGCCCCGGATCGCGTGCTCGGCCGTGGGAAAGAGCACCAGGAAGCCATCGCCGGTGAAGTTGCCGATGCGCCCCTGCCAGACCTTCGTGGTTCCCTCGACCGTCTTCGAGAGCAGGGCCAGCGCCTCCTCCGCGAGGTCCGGATTCAGGTTCCACACATAGGTGGAATCCCGCAGGTCGAGGAAGGCGGCAAAGCCGATTTCAGGGTCGGCGGACTTGTCTTTCGTGGCCATATGGGAGGCCAATATACAGCCCTCCGGGCTGTGAACTGCGTCACTCCCGCAACCGCGCAGATTCAACGCCTCAGGGTGCGTTTGGTTACTGTCGCAACACTGCGACAGGGTGACACTGGGCCCATCTCGTTTCAGTTGTAGTCCGCGCCATGACAAAGCCCAGCCAAGCGTTGCTCCAGGAGTGCCAGGACCTTTTCCGCGATCGGATGCTGGAATCGGTGCGCGCCACCCTCGACGGCGTGGCCGCGTCCCTGCAGGCGCTGGCCGACAAGACCACCGACTTCGAGGCGCGCAACCGCTACCTCGACGCGCGCGAGATCGCCGTCAAGCACCGCGACGTGATCGAGGCGCAGTTCCAGCGCCGGTTGCAGTCCGAGTTCCAGAACCGCGTCGAGAAGACGTCGGACCAGGGAAGCGTCGCGCACCTCAGCATGGACGACCTGCAGCTGGTCGCCGAAGACGAGCTGAACGAGACGCTCACCTTCAACGACATGGCGACCAAGATGCGGCGCCATTGCGACGAGGAGATGTCGGCCCTCGACCAGCGCGCCGCCGTCCTGCTCGGCAAGGAAAGGATCGAGGCCGACGACAACCCGTTCGGCGCCAAGGCGGTGTCCGAAGCGTTCAAGCACGCCTGCCAGCAGGTCGATTGCCCGATGGACGTGCGCATGGTCTTCATGAAGTCGTTCGAGACGCTCGCCCTGGACGGCATCCGCTCGACCTGCCGCGAGGTGAACGACCTGCTCGTGGCCAACGCGATCCTGCCCAAGATCCGCTACAGCGTCACCCGGAACGAGAACAACCCGCAGAAGCCGGGCGAGCCGCCGGCGCCGGAGCAGCCCAAGGCGGCCGAGCCTGCCGCGCAGAAGACCGCGCGGAAGCAGGACGACATGTTCTCGATGCTCGCCCAGATGCTGGGCGGTCCCGCGGGCGGTGCCGCGCCCGGCATGGGCATGGGCGGCGCGCCGCTGATCCAGGGCGCGAGCCTGATGGGCTCGCTCACCAGCCTGCAGCGCGGCGACGCGAGCGTCGTGGGCGACGCGGCAGCGGAGCTGGCGCCCATCCTCGCCCAGGCGGGGAACATGCAGAACGTGCTGCGCAAGCTCAAGACCACGAGCGTCGGCGCGGGCATGGGGCAGATGGACGCGATGACGCTCGAGATCGTGACGCTGCTGTTCGACGCGCTCTTCGACGACCCCAAGGTCTCGATCGCCATGAAGGGGCTGATCGGCCGCCTGCAGCTGCCGGTGCTGAAGGTCGCGATCGCCGACAAGGATCTGTTCAGCAGCAGGGAGCATCCGGCCCGCAAGCTCCTCGATTCGCTCGGGCACCTGGGCCAGCGCCTGCCGCGCGAGCTCGCCACCGACCACGCGACGTTCAAGCAGCTCGAGGGGCATGTCGACAACCTGGCGCACCACTTCCAGGAAGACGTCGGCATCTTCGACACGACGCGCGCCGCCGTCGAGGCGATGATCGCGCTCGAGGATGCGCAGGTCGCGGCGCGGATGCAGGCCTCCCAGCGCGAGCTGGAGAACGTCGAGAAGCTGGCGCTCGCCAAGTCCGAGGTGCAGGACGAGCTGCGCACGTGCGTGGCCGCCCACCCGGAGGTTCCGCCCCCCGTCTTCGAGTTCCTCGCGCGGGATTGGCTCAAGTACCTGGTCGTGGTGCGCGCCCGCGACGGCAAGCAGAGCGAGGCGTGGAAGGGCGCGATGGACACGACCGAGAAGCTGCTCTGGAGCGTCGAGCCCAAGCCCACGATCGACGACCATCGCGCGCTCACGAAATCCATTCCGCCGCTGCTCAAGGCGTTGAAGGCCGGCATCGCGGCGGGCGGCATCGAGGCGGCGGCGTCGAGCGCGTTCTTCCAGGACCTGATGAAGTGCCACACGACCGCGATGCGCGCGGCGACGCAACCCGCGCCGAAGGCCGATGACCCGAAGGCCAAGGTCGTTGCCAAGCCCGCCCCGGTCGAGCTCGACTTCACCCGCCCCGTCACGCTCGACAACCCGTTCGGCGGCGGCAAGGTCGAGGTGAGCGACGACGACCTGGATTTCACCGAGCACAAGCCGGATCCGTCGGTGCTTGCCGTCACCGCACCGGTCGCGGCGCCGGCGAAGCCCGTCCGTCCTGCGCAGAAGGTACGGCTACCCTCGAAGCTGGTGGTGGGCAGCTGGGTCACGGTCGAGGACGCGCAGTCCCGCGACCCGCGGCCGGCGCGCCTGCACTACATGAGCCCGCTCAAGAGCCACTTCCTCTTCCTCGACCGCCACGGCAACAAGGTGTTCGAGTGCTCGCGCAGCATGCTCGCGCGCCGCCTCAAGCTGGGCGAGGTCGTGATGCTGGACGGCGAGCCGGATGCCTCGCTCTTCGACCGCATCATGGAGGGCGTCTTCGGGAAGCTGAAGAAGAACGGCGCCGTGGTGATGCCGAAGGCCGTTCCGGCGTAGCTTCAGGCCGTCCGCGTCACCCGCCACGCGATCGCCATCGCGAGGAGCAGCAGCACCCCGGCGAGGACGAACGGCGCGCCGGGCGCCGATTGCAGCGTGACCGCGAAGATCTGGGTGAAGAGCGCGGGCGCGAAGATTCCCGCGATCGACATGAGGCTCGCGTTGGCTCCCTGCAGCTGGCCCTGCTCGGAGACGCTCACGTGCCGCGTCATCAGGGCCTGGGCCGAGGGCATCGCGAATCCCCAGAGGGACATGACGGGCACGGCGGCCAGGAACACGAGGCCCGTCGGCGCCAGGCCGTACATGAAGAACCCGAGCGCGCCGAAGAAGAGGCCCATCGCCAGCGCGCGCCGCTCGCCGATCCTCGGCACGACCTTCCGGACGAGGCCCCCCTGCACGATCATCGCGCAGACGCCCACGCCGGCGAGGACGAGTCCCACGGCGAGCTCGCCCCAGCCGTAGCGGTAGCCCATGTAGAGCACCGCGACCGCGGGGAGCACGAAGTGCGCGAGGTTCATGAGGAAGAGCACCATCGCCAGGCCGAAGAGCTCCGCATGCGAGCGCAGCAGCTTGAGCGATCCCACCGGGTTGGCTCGCGCCCAGCCGAAGCGCGCGCGCTTTTCCGGGGCGAGCGATTCCGGCAGCACGAAGAAGCCGTACGCCGCGTTCGCGAGCGCGAGGCCGCCGGCGACCCAGAAGGGAAGCCGCGGGTCGATGCCGCCCAGCACGCCCCCGAGGGCGGGACCGGCGACGAACCCGACCCCGAACGCGGCGCCCATGATCCCGAACGCCCCGGCGCGTTTCTCGGGAGGCGTCACGTCGGTGATGTAGGCGAACGCGGTCACCATCGAGGCCGCGGTGATGCCCGATACGACGCGCCCGGCGAAAAGCCATGCCGTGTCGGGGGCGAGCGCCATCACGAAGTAGTCGAGCCCCATCCCGAAGCAGGACACCAGGATCACGGGGCGGCGGCCGAAGCGGTCCGAGATCATTCCCAGGATCGGCATGGAGAGGAACTGCATCACGCCCCACGCGGTATTCATGGCGCCGAACACCCGGGCGGCCTGCCCGGTATCCCCACCCGAAAACCGCTCGACCAGCTTGGGGAAGACGGGGATCACGATCCCCATCGCGAGGACGTCCAGGGCGACCAGGACGAAGATGAAGGCGAGGGTGGCCTTGCGCATGGGCGGAAACGTTACCATTGGACCCTTTCCACCGGAGGCTTCCCGATGCCCGCGATGTACGACGCCAGCGTCCCCACACTGACCCGCGCCCTCACGAACCTGATCGGAGTCCTGCAGAAGGGCGCCGCGTATGCCGAGGCGAAGAAGATCGACCCCGCGGTGCTGGTGGGCGGCCGCCTCTTTCCCGACATGTTCCCGCTCTCGAAGCAGGTGCAGATCGCTTCCGACGTCTCCCGGCTCGGGACCTCGCGGCTTGCCCTGGTGGAGGGGCCGAAGTGGGAGGACAACGAGAAGACCTTCCCCGAGCTGGTCGAGCGCACGAAGCGGACCATCGACTACCTCGCCACGCTCAAGCCCGAGCAGTTCGACGACGGTACCCGCATGGTCACATTCCCGACACAGAAGGAGTCGTACACCTGGCCGGCGGGGCGCTACCTCTACCAGCGCGTGCTGCCGAACGTGTTCTTCCACTGCACGGCGACCTACGCCATCCTGCGCCACAACGGCGTGGAGATCGGGAAGGGCGACTTCCTCGGGCCGCTGACCCCGTGAGGTCGCTGGCTTTCGCGTTCCTCGTGGCCGCCGCGCCGATCACGGCGGGCGCGGCCACGGTGATCCACTGCGGCCGCCTCGTCGACGTCCGCACGCTCCAGGTCCACACCGAACGGACGATCGTCATCGAGGGCAAGCGCATCGCGCGGATCGAATCCGGCTACGCGAGCGCGCCCGATGCGGTCGACCTGCGCCAGCACACCTGCCTGCCGGGCCTGATCGACCTGCACATCCACTTCGGCGGCGAGCTTTCGAAGAACGCCTACATGGAGCGCCTGCAGCTGAATCCCGCCGACGCGGCGATCCGCTCGGTGGTCTTCGCCGAGAAGACCCTCATGGCGGGCTTCACCTCGGCGCGCGACCTCGGCAACGACAAGGGCGTGGGCGTGGCGCTGCGCAACGCCATCAACCAGGGGATGATCCGCGGCCCGCGGCTGCAGGTCGCGGGTTTCGTGGGCTCGACGGGAAGCCACGGCGATCCCACCAACAGCCTGCGGCTCGACCTCATGGGCAAGCCCGGCCTGGAGCACGGGATCGTGAGCGGCCCCGACCAGGCGCGCGACGCCGTCCGGCAGCAATACAAGGAGCGCTACGACCTCATCAAGATCGCGACGACGGGCGGCGTGCTCTCGCTCGCCAGGAGCGGCGACGCGCCCACGCTGGTGGACTCCGAGCTCGCCGCCATCGTGACCACCGCGCGCGACTACAGCATGCCCGTCGCCTGCCACGCGCACGGAGCCGAGGGCATGAAGCGCGCCATCCGCGCGGGCGTGCAGACCATCGAGCACGGCACCTATCTCGACGACGAGGCGATCGAGCTCATGAAGCGCCACGGCACCTGGCTCGTGCCGACGATCTCCGCCGGACGCTTCGTGACCGACCGGGCGAAGGACGAGGGCTACTTCCCCGAGGTCGTGCGCGTGAAGGCCGCGACCATCGGCCCCCTCATCCAGGGCATGTTCGCGCGCGCCTACAAGGCGGGCGTGAAGATCGCCTTCGGCACCGACCAGGGCGTGGCGCCGCACGGCGAGAACGCGAAGGAGTTCGAGTTCATGGTCGAGGCCGGCATGCCGCCGCTGGAGGCGATCCGCGCGGCGACCCTGCATGGCGCGCAGGTGATGGGGATGGAGAAGGAGATCGGCACGCTCGAGGCGGGCAAGCTCGCCGACGTGGTGGCGGTGCCCGGCGACCCATCGCGCGACATCGCGGTGATGACGCGGGTCGGCTTCGTGATGAAGGACGGGACGATCTACAAGCGGCCGTAGGTCACTGGTCGGCGATCTCCGGCTCCACCAGCCTGGCCAGCAGCTCGAGCGACTCGCCCCAGCCGAGGTAGCACGCCTCGGCGGGGATCGCGTCGGGCACGCCTTCCTGGGTGACGTTGAGCTCCGTGCCGACGAGGACCTTCCTGATCTGGATGGTGACCTTCATCGTGCCCACCAGGCCGGCGTCGAACTTGTCGGTGTGGACGATGCGCTCGTTCGGCACCAGCTCCAGGTACTCCCCGCCGAAGGAGTGGCCGTTGCCGGTCGAGAAGTTCTTGAACGACATCTTGTAGCTCCCGCCGACGCGCGCGTCCATGTGGTGGACCTTGCCGGTGAAGCCGTGCGGCGGCAGCCATTTCACCATCGCCTCCGGGTCGAGGAAGGCGCGGTAGAGGCGATCGGGCGTGGTCTTGAGGACGCGGTGCAGGCGGATGGTGCTGGGCATGGCGGTATCTCCTTTTCTACCCCATAGTCGAATGACCATTGTAGATTTCGACCATGAACCCCAAAAAAGTCCTGGCCACCCGCTCCGCCCCCAACCGCCACTGGGTGGGGGACGGCTTCCCCGTCCACGGCATGTTCGGCTACACCGGCGACACGAAGGCGATCAGCCCCTTCCTGTTGCTCGACTACGCCGCGCCCACCCGCTTCGAGCCCACGGACCAGCGTCGCGGCGTGGGTGAGCACCCCCACCGCGGCTTCGAGACCGTGACGATCGTGTACGACGGCGAGGTCGAGCATCGCGACTCGACCGGCGGCGGCGGCGTGATCGGCCCGGGGGATGTGCAGTGGATGACGGCGGGCGCCGGAATCATCCATGAGGAATTCCACTCGACCGCCTACGGCAAGCGCGGCGGACCGTTCGAGATGGCGCAGCTCTGGGTGAACCTTCCCGCGAAGGACAAGCTCGCGCCGGCGGGCTACCAGGCGATCACGAACGCGCAGATTCCCTCCGTGCCGCTGCCCGACGACGCGGGCACCGTGCGCGTCATCGCGGGCGAGTACGCCGGCAAGAAGGGGCCCGCGCGGACCTTCACGCCGATGAACGTCTGGGACGTGCGCCTGACGGCGGGCAAGACCGCGGACCTCGCGCAAGCCGAGGGCTGGACGGTGCAGGTCGTGGTGCTGGCCGGCACCGTGCAGGTGAACGGCGACACGATCCTTCGCGCCGCCCACATGGCCACGCTGGACACGGCCGGCCGCGGCGTCAGCATCGAGGCCAACAACGACGCCAAGATCCTGTTGCTCGCCGGTGAGCCCATCGACGAGCCCGTGGTCGGCTACGGTCCCTTCGTGATGAACACCCGCGAGGAGATCGTGCGCGCGATCGAGGACTTCAACAGCGGGAAGTTCGGGCGGATGCAGTAACGCGGCTCATTGCACCGGCACTGTGGGCGGCCCCTGGCTGGGCCGCTCGACGGGCCGGGCGATGACGCGTGGCTCGACGAAGCGGCTCCGGAACAGCGGTGACACGCGCTCCGGCGGCTGTGGACGGGCCGTCACCACCTCCAGCATTTCGCCGCCACTCTCGGGCTTGCGGGCGCTCTCGACGTCCTGCGGGCGGCTGGGCGACACGTGCATGTAGACCAGCTTCATCTGCATGTTCCAGACCGAGTCCGAATCCGGATACTTCTCGCCGCTCATCTGGGTCGCGGCACAGTAGCGTCCGAGGTCGGTCACCTTGCCGGGCGCGATGGTGAACCGGTACGCGAGGTCGTTGCGGGGGCGGTAGCGGAACGGCTGGGCGATGTTCCTGACGGTCGCCTCGAACCGGAAGAGCTCCCACTCGCCCGCGGCGAGCAGCTTGCTGCGGACCACGAACTTCCCGGTTTCGTCGCTGTAGTCCCAGGCGCCGAACGAGGCGCCCGCCGCGCTGAAGTGCGCGTTCTTGTCCACCTTGCGAAACCACACGATCGGTGACTCGGCCGACGACTGGTCGCAGATGCCGACCGTCACCAGGATCCGGCCCTCCTGGGCGGAAGCGCCGAGGGATGCGAGCATTGCCGCCAGCACGAGCAGGGTTCTCATCGTTGTTCCTCCCCTGGCGGAAGCCTACTCGCACCGGCGACTCGGCTCCAGCGCGCGAAGCGCGACGAGCGCTCTAGCCAAGCCTAGACGTAGTCGTCCTGTGCGGGCGCCAGATCGCTGCCTGAGGCAGCGAAAATAATCGTTGCCTCCGGCAGCGAGTCGGCGCCGACGGTTCACCATCTCGCCCTCTTGACGTTATTCGACTGATGGGCCGGGATCGTTCTCTGGATTTGCTGTGGCGCTTCGAGCGCACCTACGGCGCCTACCTCCGCAAGGTGCGGAGGGCGGTCGCCACGGAGGACTTCACCGTGGCAGACATGCGCGTCATCGATGAGCTCGGGCTCGCGAAGGGTTGCGGCAGCGGGGCGTGGCTGGCCGACAACCTCGCCCTCGACACGGGCTATGTGTGCCGCATCCTGAAGAAACTGCAGGCCTACGGTCTCGTCACGCCGCGAGCCTCCGATCACGATCGCCGTATGCGCGAATGGGCACTGACGAAACAGGGCCAGGCGTTTGCGGAAAGCATCGAACGCGAGCATCGCGAGCACGCGCGCGGTGCGCTGGAGGGGTTGGATGCCGGCGAGGAGCGGCGACTGGTGGACGCGATGAAGACGATCGAGGAGATTCTCTCAGCCGACACCCGGCGCCGGCTCACTCGGGGATAGGCCGTTCCTTTATCGCGCCGCGAGCCCGGCCTCGATCACGAACTGTCGCCAGAGCTTGTTGGCCTCGGCGAGGTCACGCGCCAGCTCGCCGGGGCTGCTGGCGCGCGGAACCAGCGACACGCCCTGCAGCTCGGCGCGCACCGCGGGAATCGCGACCGCGGCCTGCACTTCGCGCGCGAGCTTCGCCACCACGTCGGACGGCGTCTTCGCCGGGGCGAGCAGCATCTGGTGGTTGATGTTCCCGGGGGGAACGGGGAGCGTTTCCTCGGCGAGCGACGGCACCGTGGGGGTGAGCGCCGTGCGCTCGCTCGTGAGAGTCGCGAGCAGGCGAACGCGCCCGCTTTTCGACTCGTTGAGCGCCTGGCTCACCGGGCCGATGTAGAGCTGGATGCGGCCCGCGGCGAGTTCGCTCACGGGCGAGGTGTTGTACGGGACCCGCGTCATCTCGATGCCGGTGGCCTTGGAAAGCTGCGC
>Ga0111538_10002942_pt1 | contig 23892 bp, 16 predicted proteins | sample SoiMethybrSBSTD1_FD_79669 | JGI IMG/M metagenome (GOLD analysis project Ga0111538, IMG submission 79669) | Bulk soil microbial communities from a Populus tree surrounding site in Tennessee, USA - Soil MetaG P. TD hybrid SBSTD1 (version 2)... | ecosystem: Environmental > Terrestrial > Soil >...
CTCGCGCACGAGCCCGGCATCGAAGCTCTCGGGAAAGAGCGAATCCCCCGTGCCGGCGTTGAGGATTAAGACGTCGAGCGCGCCGAAGCGTGACTCGGCCTCGTGCACTGCCGCACGCACTTGGGCGCGGTCGCGCACGTCGCCGGCCTGCACGATGACGCCCGCGCCGGGCCACGTCGCGACGATGCGCTCGCGCAGCGCGCGCAGCGCCTCCTCCCGCCGTGCGAAGAGCGCAATCGAGCAGCCACGCACCGCGAGCTCTTTCGCCAGGGCGGCGCCGAGGCCGCTCGACGCCCCGGAAAGCCATACACGCCAGGGGAGCGGCGGAACGACGGGTCGGGCCATGGACCGTGAAGCCTAGGCAGGCGCTCGAGCTCGCTCAGGAGCCGGCCGCCGAGCCGAGCGTGACGTCCTGCTGCTCGTACGTCCGCTTGTCCTGGGGCCCATCCTTGAGACGCAGCGCCGTTTGGTAAAGCCGATCGCCCCACGGCGTGGGGTAACGGCCAGTCAAGCAGCCGAGGCACAGCTCATTTTCGGGCGCGCCAATCGCTCGCGTGAGCTCATCGAGCGTCAGGTAGCGTAAGCTGTCGGTTCCCAGGTCGGCGGCGAGCTTCTTTTGCTCTGCCTCGCTCAGCGCCGGCTTCGGCTGCGGGCCGAGGAGCCGCGGAGCGAACAGCTCGCCGACCGTGGACATGTCGATGCCGTAGCTGCAGGGCGCCATGATCGGGGGGCAGGCCACGCGCACGTGCACCTCTCGGGCCCGGCCCTGCTCGCGCAGCATGCTCACAATCACGCGCAGGGTGTTGGATCGCACGACGCTGTCCTCGACGAGGAAGACGCGCTTGCCCTGCAGCACTTCGGGAAGCGCCGTGTACTTGCGCTTGGCGCGCTCGATCCTGTTCTTGCCTTCGATGAACGTGCGCCCGACGTAGCGATTACGGATGAGCCCCTCGAGCGACGGAATGCCGAGCTTGTAGGCCATGGCGTCGCAGGCAGCTTTGGCCGTGTCGGGGACCGGCACCGCGACGCAGTCGTTCGGGTCGGTCGGGAGCTGCTCTCCCTCCGCGAGCGCCTCCCCCAGCCGTTTCCGCGTCAAGTACACCGACCGGCCGTTCAGAGTCGACGCGACGTTGGCGAAATAGACGTACTCGAAATAACAGAACGCCTTCCGCTTCGACTCGGCGAAGCGGTGCCGGCTCCATCCATCCGGCCGCACGTGGAGAAGCTCCCCGGGCTCGACGTCCTGGATGTCGGTGAAGCCTCGGTTCGTGAGGGCCAAACTCTCCGAAGCGGCCGCGAAAAGGTTGCCGCGCACTGCGTAGCAGAGCGGACGGAACCCGTAAGGATCGCGGGCCAGCACCATGTCGCCGTCGGCGTTGATGAACGCAAGGCTGTAGGCACCGTCCACGGTTTCAGCGATATGGCGGAAGACTTTGACGAGGTCGGGCTTCTCGTCTCCTTTCAGCGCGTACGACAGGTGATGCATGAGCAGCTCCGTGTCGTTGTCGCACTTGAGGTGATAGTCGCCTTTGGCGAGGATTCCGGCCTTGACCTCGGCGAAGTTCGCGACGTTGCCGTTGAAGCAGAACGCGAACCACTTCCACTTGCGTCCGTGGTCTCGCTGGAAAGGCTGCGCGTGCTCGCGGTCGTCGCTGCCGCACGTTGCGTAGCGCACGTGCCCGATCCCGGCCCTGCCGCGGTAGCGGTCCATGATCTCGCGGAAACGGGCCGGGTCCGGGAAAGTGAGGTGGAAGACGTCGCTGACCGAGCCGACCTCTTTGTACGTGTCGAGGATTTTGGTCTCCTCGTCGTTGTAGCGCGTAATGCCCGCGGCAAGCTGCCCGCGATTCTGCAGGTCGATCAGCATGTCGGGGAGGAGGCGGACCGCATTCCGCTCCTCCTCGATCGGACTGGGGGCGGGACTGGTGGCGGAGGCGTCTCCGCCCGCCGGACGAGAGTTCAAGCGGTAGACCGCCGCGATGCCACACTCGTCGTGAATTGGATCCAGCACCTTTTGGTCCTCCGACCTTTCCGGCGAAGTCCTTCCAGCGACGAAACGAAGCGCGGCGGCCGTAATGGCAGCCAACACGCTACGGTCTGGAATCTGCTGCAACTCTTCGCGCTGCAATCAGTGAAAGGCGAGATTTTACCAGCTTCTCCGGCGCGTCACCAGGGGAGCTTGCGCGAGGCTGTATCCGCAGCGACGCCGCCCTTGCGATACGCGTCAAGCCACGGCGCGAGGCGCTTTCCGGGACAGCTCGTCGCCCCCATCCCGCCTTCCGATCGCACTTCCTGATGCGAAAGCACCTGCCCGCGGGCGATTCCATACCTCCGGCGCAGGGCGTCGACCAGCCTTTCGAGGCTGTCGAGCTGCGGCGCCGACGGCTCCTGCAGGTCGAAGTTCCCCAGCAGCACGACCCCTACGTTGCCTTGGTTGGCATCCGCGGAGCCGGCGTGCGCTCCCTGCTGCGAAATGGGCCTGCCCTCCCAGACCCGACCCCCGCGGTCGACGATGTAGTGATATCCGATGTCATCCCAGTGGCGGCGCTGCACGTGCTCTTTCTGGATGGCCTGGATCGAGCGGCAGGAAATCTGGCGGTCCGTGCCTTCGACCACGTTGCCCCCCATGTGATGGATCGTGATGCGGCTCGGCCGCGCCATGGCCGCCGCTTTGCCGTTCGACGGGCCCGCGCCCCACGCCTGGCGGCCGAGAATGGAGACGCCGTCGAGCCTGCTGCCGCTGCGGAAGGGCCAGTCTCCGCGCTGCCAGCGGTTCCAGCCGATCACAGCGACCGCCGCGAGGGCCGCCAGCCAGAAAACTCGAGCCAGTCGCACGCCGAGCCCGGCGCGCCTCGAGGCCCGAGGCCTGTTTCCCGCCATGTTCTCTTCTCGGCTTCCTCTCCGATTCCGCTCCTCGAGCGCAGTCGCCGCGCGTTCCCCGCAGGGCTGCGCTTACTCTACGGCCGGATCACCGCGACGCAACGGTGCCGTGCCTCACTTCGAGCCAGCGCCGTTGGAGCTCGGCGGCGGGGGCGGAGGGGAGATCTTCTGCACGTGCTGGATGCTCCAGCGGAGCGCGAGGGCAAAAATCAGGGCGAGGAGAAAGATGACCCCCACGAGGAGCTTGCCTCTCCGGCTTCCAGGTCGCTTGGCGCGCATTACTTTTCGGTCTCGACCTCGCACTCGGGCAATGCCGCCCGCAGTGCCGCGACCCCTTTCGGCGTGAGCTTCGAACCCGCGACGTGAAGCTCGCGGAGCGCGACGAGCTTTCCCAGCGGCTCGACGGCGGAGTCATCGACGGACGTGTCGTCCAGCCAAAGCTTCTCGAGGCGCGCAAGCCGCCCTCTGCCGGTGAGCGTTCGAACTCCCGTGGACGTGATGAGCGTGCCGCCGAGGTGCAAGCCGCGAAGGTTCTCGAGGCGAGCGATGGGCTCCATTCCCGCGTCCGTGATCTTGTCCCCTCGGAGGCCGAGGTATTCGAGACGAGGCATCCTCGCCAGGTGCACGAGGCCCGCGTCCGTCACGCGGGTCTCCCCTGCCGGCAAGTGGCGCAGCGACGGCAGCGCGCTCAGGATCTCGAGCCCCTCGTCACCCAGCTCGGTCCGGTAAAGGTTGAGCCATTCGAGCTTCGTGAGCAGCGCCAGGCATCGGACGTCTTCGTCCCCCACGCGCGTCTCCTCCAGCGAGAGGTCCGTGAGGTCTTCGAGCTCTCCCAGCCGGCGCATCGTGTCGCGATCCACTGGCCGCCGGTTGAGCTGGGCTTCGACCACGCGGCCTCCGGTGCGGAAGAGCTGGATTCCTGCCGATTCGAGGGCTCGTGCCGAGGCCTCCCAGCCCCCAGGGCGGCGAGCGTCGCGGAACGAGGCGAGCACACTGTCGAGCTGCGAGCGCGCTGCGATGCCCGCGGGATCCAGGTCGCGCGGCTCGAGAGGGTGCAGCTCCAGCGGGTCCTCCGCCACGTCGAAAAAGCGTCCGCCGCGGTAGAGCTTGAAGCGCCGGTCGCGCGCAAACTCAGCGGGGTCCGGGCCGCCGTCCCGCGCGAACCACGAGTAGATCCACGACCTGCCACGCCCCCGCTCTCCTCGCAGGCGCGGCACAAAACTCCGGCCGTCGATCGTGGCTCCATCCGGCAGTCGAGCTCCGGCAGCGTCGAGCAGAGTCGCGAAGACGTCGCACGTGTCGACGAGGTCGTCGGCGGACTGTGCCGGCGGAACGACGCCCGGCCACCGCACGATGAGGGGCACGCGCGTGCCGGCGTCGGTCGTCTTGCCTTTGCCTCCGGCGACCTGACGGTCGCCGAGCTTCGTCGTGATGCTGGGCGGCGTGCCATTGTCGCCGAGAAAAAGGACGAGTGTGTTTTCGCGCAAGCCGAGGTCGTCGAGCGCGGACAGCAGCCGGCCGACGACGCGGTCGGCGTAGGCGACCATCGCCGGGAAGTGGCGTGGATCGCCCCGCCCCTCCTGCGCCCCCGCGGCTCTGGGGTCCCAGTCGGGGCTCAAGGGCGTGGGCTCGAACGGAGGGTGGACGAGCAGCAGGGGATAGTAGAGGAAAAAAGGTCGATCTTTCGTCCGGCGGATGAAATCGCAGACGAAGTCCGAGACGAGATCCGGACCGTAGGAGCCGGCGGGAGCTTCCATCCGGCGCCCGTTCAGCTCGAGCACGGGATTCGCGTAGCGGCTCCCGCGGCCGGAGAGCTGCCATAGGAGGTGCTCGTCGAATCCCGCGCGGCGAGGAGCGTCGGCGCCTCCGCCAAGCTGCCACTTGCCGGCCACCGCGGTGCGGTAACCCGAGTGCCGCAGCACGTGCGCCAGCGTCAGCGAACGCGGGTCCAGGTAGCCGAAACGCACGTAGTTGCGCGCGTTCGACACACCCGTGAGGAGCTGCACTCTCGTCGGCGTGCAAAGCGGCTGCGCGTAGCAGTGCTCGAAGCGCATTCCTTCGCGCGCGAGGCGGTCGAGGCTCGCGGTGGCGTACGGCCCGCCGTTGGCGCCGAGGCACTCGTACCCGAAATCATCCGCGAGGATGACGATGAGGTTCGGCGGCCGGTGGCCCTCCTCCGGCGCGGCGAGCGACGCCGGACCGAAAAGGGATGCGGCGAAAAGCAGAGTGGTCCGCTGTGTCCACATGAGGCTCGGGGCTCGGCGGCGCGTGCTTTCCGCGTCGCCATCGCATTGGAGCGGCTCGCGCGGCGGCGATCAAGGAGGAAGCCCGCGCGGTGGGCGAGCCGCTGTCGCGGACGATAGGATCCCTGTAGCATCTCCCTCACCTCCGCCGGATGATCCGCACCTCCCATGACCACCGAATCTCTCATCCGGATTCTCACGCTCGTGTCACTCGGGGGGCTGCTCTTCGCCGTGGGGCTCCGGCTCACGCTCTCCCAGATCGTCGAATCCCTCAGGAGGTGCCGGCCCGCACCGCTGCTCCTCATCAATTTCGCCGGCGTGCCGCTGCTTGCTGCTGGCCTCGCGCGGCTCTTCGCTCTCGATTCCGAGCGTTCGGCGGCGATGATCCTGCTCGCAGCCGCACCGTTCGCTCCGGTCGTGCCCGTCTTTGCGCGGATGGCGCACGCGGACCTGGCGCTGGCCGCAGCGCTGACGACGGTGTTCCCGCTCCTCTGCGTCGGCGGGACCCCGGCGGCTTGCCTGATCGGCTTCCATCTCACCGACGAGCACGCGGCGATTCGTTTCAACGCGACGGCGACTCTCCTGACTCTCTCCGCCGCCATCGCTCTTCCCGTGGGCGCCGGCGTGCTGCTCCGCCGGATTTCGCCGGCCGCCGGGCGGCGTCTTCTTCGCCCGATCGAGGTCGCCGCGGAGGCGGCGGGCGCGCTCGCGCTGGTGTTCGTCACGGCGACGGAGGCGAGAGCGGTCCTTGCGACGGGATGGCGGCCGCTCCTCGCAATGGCAATCCTCAGCGAGGCGTCGCTTTTTCTTGGGCGCCTCTGCGCGCGAGGAACCGAGCCCTCCCGTCGTGTGCTCGCCCTCGGGACGAGCAATCGGAACATCGCACTGGCGATCCTGCTTGCGCTCGATAACTTCTCGGGCGGGGCGGTGCTGCCCGGAGTCGTCGCCAACGGGATCCTTCTCATCGCCCTGGGCCTCGTGCACGTCGCCTACTGGCGGTTCGTGAGGCCAGGGAAAGACCCACCCGTCGTCTACGAGACGGCGCCGTCGCTGCCCGGGACGGCGGAATAACGCCTCGACGGACTAACGAGTCAGCGCGTAGTGATCGAGGAGCGGCCCCAGCTCCGCCTGGATCCACTCCTTCGAGAGCCCGAACTCTTCCAGCGTGTAGTTGTGCGCGCTCGAGAATTCGCGCTGACGCATGGCGGCAGCCTCGAACTTCGACCGCAAAGCATCGTCGAGGCTCCAGCCGAAATGCGCGTAGACGCGCTCGAGCTCCGCCCGGGGGTTTTTCGTCAGGTCCCTGAAATCGATGCAGTAGTAGTTCTGCGGCTCGACTCTAGAGCGGAATCGGAAAAGGTGCTGGAACCACCGGACGGCGAGGCGGGCGTACGCCAGAGAGCTGGGGGAATCCTTCGCGATGTCGGGCGAATGCGCACGCCAGACGGGGTAGAAAACGCTCACGTGCGATGCGACGGACTGGTAAGGGTGACGGATGAGCGTGATGAATCGGGCGTCGGGAAACTCCTCGAGGATCGATTCGACCGACCCGGAGAACTGCGTCGCTTTGGAAAGGAGCGTTTTCGTCGGCCCGTTGGCGTAGATGTGCCGCTGGAGGCAGGTCCGGTAGTAGCGCATCAGCTTGTGGCGCTCCTTCGCGGGCAGATCGTCCGCGAAACCCGCCTCCCACAGGGCATCGATGTGCGGGAAGAGGAGGAAGATGGCCTCCGACACGAAGCTGTAGACGAAGAACCCGTCGTCTTCCTCCGGCTGGTCAAACCGCATCTTGTGCATGTGGTCCCAGCCGCCGAAAAACCGCTTCTCCGACCACGCCACGAGCTTCGCGAGGCAGGAGCCCGTTTTCTTATCCAAGGCCTGCAGCACCTCGAGGATCCGCTGGTAGGTGATGCAGGGAAGAATCGTCTGGAAGAGCTTGACGTGCACGAAGCGCTCGGTGTCCAGGCTCATGAGATTCTGTGTCAGCGTCGTGCCCGTACGGGGGGGAGCAATGATGAAGACGGGCTGAACGACTTGCTGCCGGCGGAAGCGGGGGAAGAACAGGTGGTCGAGAGCGCGCCCGATGGCGACGAGTATCCAGACGGCAGCGAAAAGGCTCGTGAAGAAAAAAATGAAAGCCCAGCGCCTCAGCCGGAACCGTGTCCGGAAAAGGGACAAGTACAGAGCTTTCAGAAAAAGCTTCCAGTGGAAATACATGGGGGATTTTTGCCGGCGGGCACTGCCGCGATTCCTGTCCCGTCGCGGGCCAAGAGCTCGTCGCAGCACGAAATCGGGGGCCAGGGCCGATCGCTGCGGCTTTTGCGACCGAGCAACCAATCCGACACCTGGACCTCACTTTGCGACAAGCACGTAGAAGGATAGAGAGCGAGTTGGGTTCGTCAAGGCCGTGGTAGCAGACCTGGCGCACCCAGCTGGGGCAGAGCCGGCTTGGCCGGGCATCTGAGCCACCCCTCGCCACTTCCCCCCGGTAGGTACAGATTAGCCCACTGCGCACGCGGCGCATGTCGCGCGATCGCGGCAGGGAGGTTCCGGAAATCCCCCACTAGACCGCCGGGTCGTTCCCGTCGGCGCCCTTCCGGCCCGCGCCGGAAGGGCGATTCATCTCCGCCGCAGCGTGCTTATCGGAACTTAGTATGCCTGCGCCATCACGACGCGTCGCGCCGACGGCTTGCCACAACGAATGCAGCGGCCGTTTTCCTGGGCAGGCGTCAGGGGGATATTACGGATCGTGGTGCGGTATTTTTCACCCAGCGCCTTCTCACACTCGGCGTCGCCGCACCAATGGCACATGGCGAACCCCCCGCCTTCCTCTTCGAAGAAGCGCGCGAACGAGGCGTCGTCGTCGATCGGCCGCGTGCGAGAATCGCGAAAGGCCCTGGCCCTCTCGTGCAGGTCGCGCTGGAGCGCGGTGAGCAGCGCGGGCACGGCCGCCAGCGCGGCGGCGCGCGGCAGGAACTCCTTCTTGGGCTTCTCGCCCGCCGGCAGCGCGGCGTCGAACCTTTTGGCGATGCAGAGTTGGCCCTTCTCGAGGTCTTTCGGGCCGACCTCGATGCGGATCGGCACGCCTTTCAGCTCCCAATAGTTGTACTTCCAGCCGGGGCTTTGCCCTTCGCGGAGATCGACGTGGACGCGGTGGTGCGGAGAGAGCGCCTTCTTCACTGCGTCGCATTCCTCGAGCACTTTGGCCCGCTCGTCGTCCTTGCGATAGATCGGCACGATCACCACTTCCACCGGCGCGAGACGCGGAGGGAGGATGAGGCCCTGGTCGTCCGAGTGCGCCATGATCAATGCGCCGACGAGCCTCGTGGAGACGCCCCAGCTGGTCGCGTGCACGTACTTCAGCGTGTTGTCCTCGGCCTGGTAGGTGACGTCGAAGGCCCGGGCAAAGTTCTCGCCGAGGTAATGCGACGTGCCGGACTGGAGGGCCTTGCCGTCCTGCATCATCGCTTCGATCGAGAACGTGTCGATGGCGCCCTTGAACTTCTCGTTCTCCGTCTTTTTCCCCGTGAGGACCGGCAAGGCCATGACGTCCTCGGCGAAACGGCGGTACACCTCGAGCATCCGCAGCGTCTCCTCGCGCGCCTCGGCCTCCGTGGCGTGCGCGGTGTGGCCTTCCTGCCAGAGGAATTCGGTGGTCCTCAGGAACAGGCGCGTGCGCATCTCCCAGCGGACAACGTTGGCCCACTGGTTGAGAAGGATCGGGAGGTCGCGGTGGGAATGGATCCAGTCCTTGTACATGCGCCAGATGATCATCTCGGACGTCGGGCGCACGTAGAGCTTCTCCTGGAGCGTCTTGCCCCCGCCCTCGGTCACGACGGCGCATTCCGGCGCAAACCCCGCGAAGTGCTCTTTCTCCTTCTGGATGTAGCTCTCCGGGATGAAGAGCGGGAAGTACGCGTTCTGGTGACCCGTCTCCTTGAACATCGCGTCGAGGTGGCGCTGCATCAGCTCCCAGATGGCGTAGCCGTGCGGTCGTATGACCATGCACCCTTTCAGGTCGGGCGCGTAGTCAGCGAGCTCCGCGCGCAACACGATGTCGAGGTACCACTGAGAGTAGTCCTCGGCGCGCGATGTGATCTTTTTATCGTCCTTGGCTGCGGCAGGCTGGGTCATGTCGGTTCCTCGGAGTTCTGCAGAATTCTTGAGTTTAGCAGAAATCAGCCCGATGGGGAGGCACGACGGCGAGCGCCGTGCGGGTCCGGGCAGACGTCACCCACCCCAGGACTTGCCGTCCCAGGCGATGACGCGCTCCAAGAATGCGACGAGATCCTGGGCGAATACGCGGAAAAGCGACTCCCCCTTCGCGGAAGTGGCGTGATGCGGGAAGCCGATGTGCCCGGGTTGGGTCCTGTCCTTGGTAATCCAGCCCCGCACCGCCGGCTCGAACGCGTTGCCAGGCTCCACCGGCGGCAACTCGCCTACATCGCCGACCACGAGTTCTGGCGCGAGACGGAGCATCATGGACGTCTCCCACTCGCAGGCGTGGCCCATCTGGCGCTGCACCAATGTCCGGTCGGTTTCGTACGGCTTCGCCCCGAGAAGCCAGTACGTCGAGAAGAGGAGGAGGAGGTCGTCCCGGGAACGGTGGCGCTGCCGCGTCTCGAACACCGATTGGCGACCGGGCACGTCGTTCCCGCCGTGGCCATTGACGAAGACGATGCGCCGAAAACCGTGCGCGATGAAGCACTCCGCGAGGTTCGAGAGAAGGTCGAGATACAGGCGGGGTGCCGCGGACATGGTGCCAGGAAAGTCCATGTGATGTTCGGAGCTCCCCAGCCACTGGAGAGGAGCGAGCAGGACGCGCTTCTCGAGCGAGGGCATCGCGCGGCGGACCACCTCACCGAGGAGGAGGCTATCCGTGAAGACCGGTAAGTGATGCCCGTGCTGCTCCAGGGCGGCGACCGGCAGCACGACGGGAGTATCCCGGGACAGGTCGTTGATGCGCGGCCAGGTGAGCTCGGCGAGGTTCATGGGGGAATGTTCGGGGGTTGTCGGCGCAATGCCAACGACGACGGCAGCATGGTATGCGGGCGCGAAACGTCCGGCAACCCGGCGGGCGGCTCCGGCTGGCGGCCGTCCGACCGGCTGAAGATGGTTGCATTGAGCGGCGCCGGCTTGATTACATCGTTCGCTCGGTCCGTCTCAAAGGTGGGATGCAACACCCGGCAAACACCCCCGAGACGGCCTCCGAGCCCCGCATGCCCTCCGACCCGTCCCAGCCAGCCGCTTTCAACCTGCCCTACGCGCCCGAGCCCCGCGCGCACCCATACAACGTCGTCCTCATCGTCGTCGACGATCTTCGCGCGGACCATCTGCCGGCGTACGGCTACGCGCGGACCACGAGCCCTCTCCTCGATCGGCGAATTCCTTCCGGCACTCTCTTCAAGAACTGCCACTCGACGGTCGGCTGGACCCTCCCCGGCTGCGCCTCGATCATCACGGGACAGGATCCCGACGATCACGGCCTCGTGGACCACAATCGGAAGTTCCAGCGGCCCAAGCTGGGCCATTTCCTCGGCGAGAGCTACTACCGTCTCGGGATCACGAACAACGGCAACGTCGTCAGCGATGCGATCCCCGCGCCCGTGCTAGAAAAACTCGGCCTTCCGCGCCGCCCGGCGAAGTGGAAGTCCTTCGGCTGGGACTCGGGTTTCGATCGATACGTCTGGACGCCGCGGGAGGACCATCAGCGGCCTTTTGCTCTGGCGCGGGAATTCCTCGAGCATTCGGCGGCTGCAAGCGGCGGAAGACCGTGGTTCCTGTTTTTTCACACGAACATCGTCCATGACTACCACATGGACCGCCCCTACTACCGCGAAGCGCGGGACTTTCTCGGCGAGGAGGTCCACCCCGAGCTGCTCGCCGTGCGCGACGGGCCCGAAATCTGGCGGCATCCACCGGCGGGAGTGAACCAGGACCTCGTCACCGAGCACATGATGGCGAAGTACGACGCGGGGATCCGCGAGGTCGATCGCGGCGTCGAAGAGCTGCTGCGCCGGATCGACTATTCGAAGACCATCGTCGTTTTCACGAGCGATCACGGCGAGGGATTCGAGCCAGAGATCGGCCGCGTGCACCATTGCGGCAGGCTCCACGCCGATCTCACCTGGGTGCCGCTCGTCGTCTGGCTGCCAGAGCCGCTCCAGCCGCGCTACGAGACGCGGTCGGTGGAATGGCGCTCTGCGCCGACCACGGACCTCGTCCCGACGGTGCTCACGCTGCTCGGCGATGCCGTCGCCGGCTTCGCTGGGCAATTCCTATTCGACCTGCCCACGCACCGGCGGCTCACGGCTTCGGACCGCGGCTACCTCTTCTGGAACACCGACTGCGTGCGGGAGAGCTACGACACCTGCCGCATCGAGATTCGCTCGGAGCTGACATACCCGCTCAAGCGGATCACGACGCGGAAAAACGATGCGGTGAAAGAGAGCTGCTACAACCTCGCCTACGACCCGCGCGAAAGGTCTGACCTGCTCGCGCCGCTCCCCGGACGCATCGCCAACTTTGAGCCCATCACGTTCATCGTCGCCGTGCACGACGAGGAGGAGCTTCGCGCGAACCTCCTCAGCTCTCCCGTCGCCAGGTCGCGCGAACACGAGTGGATCCTCGTCGCGAACGCGGGCAACGGGCGCTACCAGAGCGTCTCGAAGCTCTACTCCGAGGCCCTCCGCTCAGCCCAAAACGACCTCGTGTACTTCGTCCACCAGGACGTCCTTCTGCCGGAAGGCTGGGAGGATCGAATGTTCGCATCGCTCGCGGAGCTCGAGCGCCTCGACCCGAGTTGGGGAGTCGTCGGCGCCGTCGGCGCGCTGCCCCCGCGCCCGGGACGGCCCAAAGAGCTGCGCGGGCACTGGTGCGACCCCAGCGGCTATTGGATGCTCGGCCCGCTGCCGAGCGAGGTGGATTCCCTCGACGAGCAGTGGCTCGGCCTCCGGCGATCGCGCGGCGTCACGTTCGATCCCAACATGCCCGGGTTCCACTGCTACGGGATGGACCTTTCCCTCGCGGCGCGGGAAAGAGGCATGAAGAGCTACGCGATCGACGCTTTTGTATGGCACAAGCACCGCGACTCGTCGGGCTACCTGATTTCGCGGCGTGAGGACTCCGCGAAGATCCGGCGGCGCTGGTCGGCAGAGTTCATGGAGGAGTTCCAGCCGTGCGCCGACTACGTGGAGCGCAAGTGGCAGAAGCTCCTGCCGTTCCAGACGACGAGCTGGGCTTGGGGAGCGCGGGGGTGAAGCTACCCGTCGAGCGCCCCAATTTCATCATCGGGTGCGCTCGCTCGGGCACGTCGATTCTGGGCGAGGCCATCGCAGCTCACCCGAGGGTGGCTTACCTCTTCGAGGCGAGCGACCTGTGGAATGCAGCGCTCGCGGAGCACGACGACGACCGACTGCTGGCCGAAGACGCCACCGATGCGGCTCGGAGCGAGGCCCGGCGACGGTTCGAAGATGCCGTCGCCGCATCGCCCGGCGATGTGCTCGTCGAGAAAAACCCCAAGCACGTGCTTCGCATTCCGTTCCTCGACGCAGTCTTCCCCGACTCGCGATTCGTCCACATCCTCCGCGACGGACGCGACGTCGTCGCATCCCTCATGTTCCGGAATCGAGGTTCTTCCTGGGGCCACCTCAAGACGCCGGGCTGGCGGGACCTCTTGGCCCGCTACCCCGAGGCCAACCACATGCGCTGCGCGTACCAGTGGCGTGACGCGGTGACGGCGGCTCGGCGGGACGCTCTCGAGCTGCGCCTCGGACCCGACCGTTATCGAGAAGTGCGGTACGAGGACCTCGTCCAGGATCCGCGGCGCGTGATGGAGGGTTTGCTCCCGTTCCTCGGCCTCGATGCGCATGCTGCGATCGACGCCTTCCTGCCTAAGATCCAAGACGCTACCGAGAGGAGCTATCACGCGAGGAAGCAAGTGCGGCACTATATCGAGAACCACTCGCGGCGCGTGGGAAGGTATCGGGAGAACCTCACGGCAGATCAGCTCCGCGACGTGGAGGAGGTCTGCGGGCCCCTGCTTCACGAGCTGCATTATCGGTAGACGGGCGCTCGCGCGCTCGACTCGAGCGCCACGCGCCGGCCGAAAACTCGGCAAAAAAGCACGATCGCCCTTCGACCCGCCCTTGACAGGGTCGGATGCAAGCCGCGAAACTGTGGGTTGTGAACGGAAGGGGGCGGCTGTCGGCACGCAAGGAGGCTTCCATGCTTCGGATCGATGCAGGCGAGGCGGGCAAGTACTGCGACGGCATGACCCGCCGGAGCTTCGTGAAAATCGGCGTCGCTGGAATGGCCAGCATGGGCCTTTCCGGCGTGTTGCGCGCGAAGGAGGCTTCCGTCCAGAAAGGCAGCCCCGTCAAGGACACTTCGGTGATCCTCATCTGGCTCGACGGCGGCCCGAGCCACATGGACCTCTACGACATGAAGCCCGAAGCCCCGGCAGAATACCGCGGCATCTGGCGTCCGATTCCCACGAACGTCGATGGGATCGAGATCAGCGAGCTGTTCCCGCTCCAGGCGCGCGTCGCCGACAAGTTCTCGATTGTCCGCTCGCTCCATCACGATTCCGGCGATCACTTCGCCGGAGCTCACATGATGCTCACTGGCCGCGCGGGCGCGACGGGCGCGGACACCGACGGCCGATCGCCGGGGCTCGGCTCGATCGTTTCAAGTGTCGTCGGCTCGCGACGGCCCGGAGTGCCCGCCTACATGGCCGTGCCCTACGCCGCGAGCGTCGGCCTTCGGCCCGGCTACTTCGGCGCGAACTACATCGGAGCCCAACACAATCCTTTCGAAACGGAAGGCGATCCGAACTCCGACGGCTTCCACGTCCAGAACGTCAATTTGCCGGGCGGCATGACGGTATCGCGTCTCGATGACCGCCGCCGGCTATCCAGCGCGTTCGACCACCTGCGCCGCGATGTCGACAACGCCGGCCGTTTCGGCGCGCTCGATCGCTTCGACCACGAGGCGTACGAGCTCGTCTCGGGCCCCGCGGCGCGGCGCGCCTTCGACCTCGCTTCGGAGGACCCGCGCATCCGGGAACGCTACGGGAGACATTCCTGGGGGCAGAGCACACTCCTCGCGCGGCGCCTCGTCGAAGCGGGCGTGACGTTCGTGACGGTGCATTACGGCGGCTGGGACCACCACTGGGACCTGAAGGCCGGGATGGACGGCCTCTTGCCGATCGTCGACCGGGCCGTGGCCGCGCTATTCGATGATCTCGCGGCGCGCGGGCTCGGGGAGAAAGTGCTCGTCATGCTCTGCGGAGAGTTCAGCAGGACTCCTCGCATGAACGATGGAAGCGGGCGCGGCGCCCCGGGGCGTGACCACTGGGGGAACGCGATGTTCTGCCTGCTCGGCGGCGGCGGCGTGAAAGGCGGCAGGATCGTCGGCTCGACGAATCGGCTGGGTGAATACCCCAAGGACCGGCCGGTCACACCGGGGGACATTCACGCGACGATTTACGAGGTGCTCGGCATGGATCCTTCGGTCAGCTTCCTCAATACGGCTGGCCGCCCGGTCCGCGCGATCGACTCCGGCGCGGTCATCCACGAGCTCTTCTGAGCGAGCTGGCCTGCGCGTGGTGCAGTTTTATTGAGGCTTCCCGAGATAACCTCGGGCGGCCATCCACGCGCGGCACCGCTCGGGCCAGGTCGAGAGCACCGGATCGCTCTTCGCGAGCCCGACACCGTGAGGGCCCTTCTCGTAGATGTGGAGCTCCGCGGACACTCCGGCCTTCCTCAGCGCGGTGTAGAAAGCCACGCTGTTCTCCGACAGAACGCCCGTGTCTTCGCTCGTGTGGAAGAGGAAAGTCGGCGGAGTTTTCGCCGTCACCTGTAGCTCGCTCGACAGGCTGGAGACGAGCTCTGGCGCGGGGGATTCGCCGAGCAGGTTTTTTCGGGAGCCGGCGTGCGTGTAGGTGGCCGTGAAGGAGATGACGGGGTAGGCGAGCACCATGAAGTCGGGGCGAGAGCTGGCGCGGTCCACGGGATCGGTGGCGTCGGGCTTGCCCTCGTCGAAATGCGTCCCGGTCGAGGACGCGAGGTGCCCGCCGGCGGAGAAGCCGATGATGCCGACCCGCGAGGGATCCACGCCCCATTCCTTCGCGCGCGCGCGGACGATGCGGAGCGCGCGTTGAGCGTCGAGGAGCGGCGCGGGGTGGTGATAGCGGGGGGCGATCCGGTAGCTCACGACGAAAGCGCTGACGCCGATGGAGTTGAGCCACTCCGCGATCTGTTTGCCCTCGTGATCGATTGCCAGGAAGCCGTAGCCTCCCCCGGGACAGACTACGATCCCGCATCCGTTCGCGGTTTTCGCAGGCGCGGGGTAGATCGCGAGGGACGGCCGGTCGGCGGCTTCCGTGCCGACCGCGCCCGGCGCACCTGCGGGCCACAAGAGCTCCGTCTTGGGCTCCTTGGGTTGGGCCGCCTCCCCGGGCGCCTGCGCCAGAGCGACGACCGTGACGAGCTGGAGAGCCGGGATCAGCATGATGCTCACTCCACCCAGTCGGCGATGAAAATGTTGGTGTCGCCTTTCACCGCCGCCATGCGGTTCGAGGCCCAGACGATCTTTTTCCCGTCCGGCGAGAACATGGGAAATGCGTCGAACGTGCGAAAAAAAGTGAGCCGCTCCTGCCCCGTGCCGTCCGTGTTGATGAGGTAGAGATCGAAGGGATCCGAGCTCCGCGCTTTCGGGTCGGAGAGGTTGGAGGCAAACATGAGCTTCTTGCCCGACGGATGGAAGAAGGGGCAGAAGTTCGCGGCCCCATTGTTCGTGACCTGCTGGACGCCGGAGCCATCGGCCTTCATGACGAAAATCTCGAGCGCTGTCGGCTTGACCAGTTCTCGCGCGAGCAGCTCGCGATACGCTTTCTCCTCGTCCGGGTCGCGGGGACGGCTCGCGCGATAGCAGATCATGGAGTTGTCCGGCGAGAAAAAAGCGCCTCCGTCGTAGCCCAGCGAGTAGGTCAGGCGTCGCGGGTCCGATCCGTCCACTCCCATGACGTAGATGTCGAGGTCGCCGTCGCGGACCGACGTGAAGACGATCCTCTTCCCATCCGGCGAGACCGTCCCCTCGGCGTCATAGCCGTAGGTGTCCGTGAGCCTCCGCAGGTCGGTGCCGTCGGGTTTCGCGGAGTAGATGTCATAGGTCCCATAGACGGGCCACACGTACCCGCCGGCGCGCGACGGCTCGGGAGGGCAACTCTCTCCGCCCTCGTGCGTCGAGGCGTAGATGATCCGTGACCCGTCCGGCAGGAAGTAGCCGCAGGTCGTGCGCCCTTTCCCCGTGGAGACGCGGCGGACGTCCTTCCCCGTCGTGCTCATGATGAAGATCTGGTCGCAGTGGAACTCGCCGCGCGTCGACTGAAAGATGAGCTGCTTGCTGTCCGCTGAGAAGTACGCTTCGGCGTTCTGGCCCTCGAACGTGAGCTGCCTCGGGTTCTTGAGGTGCTTCTCGAGCGGATCCACGCCGCTTTGCGGCGACGTGACACGGGCCGGGCGATTGCAAGCCGGCGGGGCGAGCAGGATGAAAGCCACCATCGCCCCCGACCATGACCGGGTCATTCGGGTTCCCTCCTGTCAAACACGGACAGAAATTTGATCACGTTCTCGACGAGGAAATCGGCGGTCTGCTTCAGATTTTTTTCCACCGTGTCGAGTGACGCCGGCTGGATCGGCGTCTTGAAGGTTCCGACGTTCTCGATGTAGAGCGAGCGCCCGTCCCTCACGTAGCACTCGACGCGCACGCTGAAGTTGTGAGGCTCCTCCTGCGTCGGCGGAAAGATCAGCTTGCAGCCGAAGAGGTTCGTGGGGCGCCCCAAGGGCTCGAGGTCCTCATGACGTACCTTGAAAAACCCTTTCGCCAGGTACTCCGAGGCGTTCCGGAAAGAGTTGGGAGCGGTAATGATCCGGACCGTCGTCTGCTGAATCAGCAGGATGGGAATTCCCAGCGCGGGCAGCGTCGTCGCAAGCACCCCAATGGCCTTCTTGCCGAACTGCGCCGCGGAGGCGCCTGTGTGGTCTTCCGTGAGCTGGATGCGGTCGTTGAGGAATGAGAGCACGCTCTTTCCTTCGCCTTCCACGTCCTTGCGCTCGATCGTCGCGCCGCCGCTCGGCAACCGGTGAAAGTTCTCGTACCCGCACGACTTGCACACCTGCTGGTACACCTCGCGCAGCTTCTCCTGCGCGTGGACCATGGGCAGGTGGATGAGCTCCGTGATGAGGCTGATCGTTCGCGGCTCGCTGAGCACTATCGCCTCTCCACCCCCGTGCTGCACCTTCCGTGGGCTGCAGCCGGCCAAAGCCCGGCCGTCGCCGCGAAACAGCATCCCTGGAGCGGGCTCCGAAACAGCCTCTCAAGTTCCTTTCCGGACAATCCGAAAAAGGATGCGTCCTGTCGAAATTCCATAGCCCGTCCACCGTGGGGAGGGGAGCGACCCTTGCCCGTCCTCCCCGCGGTATTCTTCGCCTCCTCGAGATTTTCGTTCGGCATCCGAGACGAGCGGCCGCCCTCCCTCATTCCACGAACAGCCCGTTCTCTCGAAAATGCTCGATCAGGCCCATCAAGGCACGCTCGTTCTTGCCCCCGCGGACCATGACGATCGTCTCCGTGAGCCGCTCGTGGGCCACCTCGTTGGCATCGAGGACCTCGGCGATCCGGTCGGCGCCGCTCCGGGTCTGCGCGCGGAGGAGCCTCACTTTTTGCAGCCGAACGATCTCCACTCCCTCGGTCCATTCCTTGATGGAGAAATGGACATTGGGAGGTAGAGAGCGATGGGCGATCCTCTCGAGAAACTCGAGAATCTCCTCGCGAGCTAAACCGGCGAAGATGCCTCGCTTCAGACTCTCGCGCGACAGCTTGTAGCGTTTCACGCGGTCCGACCCGAGCCGCTCCGCGAAGAGGCTGATGCGCCAGGACGCCTCTTCGTCCGCCTCGGGATAGACGAGGATCTCGAAGTCCGGATTGACGAGCACGCGCGGGGATTCGGAGCCGGCTTCGGGGGCACCGGCCTGGGGCGGCGATGAGAAGAGCGTTTTTCCGACCTGCGACAAACGCAGGGCGTGGAAAGTCCCTTCCCGGTATCCCGCGTCGATCACTCCCAGGAGCGCCAGACGGTGCACGACCCAGTAGGAAAGGTCGTGGTGCAGCTTCGCCAGCGGCACGACGAGCGTCTCGTTCTTGAAGTCCACCGTGCAGCGCTGCGTGAACTCCTGTCGCACCTTGCGCTCGTCCAGCGAAGTCAAATACTTCGCGATCACCGCAGTGAGGAACGGCCTTGCAACGAGCCAGCTCCCGGGCGCCGTCGACTGCAAGAGATCCAGGAAGATCTCGCGGATCGCAGTTTGATGGAAGCTCCAGCGTTGGCCGCGCTTCTCGTTCTTGTAGAGCTCGAAGATCTGCGCGACTTTCTCCGCGAAGGGCTTTTTCCTCCAGACCCAGCGCCGCAGCGGATCGACGACCATCCGCTGGTCCTCCGCGTCGAAGAACTGCAGCCGCCGCCCCAGCTCGATGATGTGGCTCACGGCCGAGCCGTCGTGCAGCTCAGGGTAGCTCGCGGTCGCAAACTGACCGGCGATTTTCTCTTCGATCTTCTTGTAGACGTTGCCCTCGCGCGTCACTTCGAGCGCTTCGCGTCGCAGGAGCTCGAGGGACTTGTCCAGGTCGATGATCAGGTCCGCACCGGCGCAAATCTCTCGATCGACCTCCGCATTGGGGTCGACCGCAGCGGCGAGGCAGGCCTCATGGACGAGCTCCTGGTAGAGAATGAGCCCCTCTTCTTCCAGCTCGATGCCGTAATCCTTGAGGTTGAGGATGCCCGTCGTCCCGATGTCCTTGGCTTCGAGCTCCCGACGCCATTCGGCTCGATGGATTCGGGGGACCTCGTGCTGGCCGTTCAGCGCCCCCGGCTCGCTTCGGAGGGAGGAGTGCGTCAGGATTCCACCGTGCTCCCAGAGCGCGGATTTCCCGAGCTTGACCAGCTCCTCGTCCTGGATGGAGTCGAGCCGATGGGTCGCCGATTCCAACCGCGAGAGCTCGTCCGGGGCCCCCTGAGCCGATCCGGAGCGCCCGTTGAGCTCCGCGCCGCGCGCTTTGAGGCTCAGCATCTCGAGCGGCTGCCGCTCCTCCACCTGCACGGTGCGCCGGAGCGCGTCGCCGAGCTCCTGAGGCATGCAGAAAACTTCGTTCTCGTAGCCTCCCGTCCCCGAGGTCCGGATGACGTAGCCCGACTCCTGCAGCGACTTGAGCAGACTCTCGACTTCGTAATCCTCGATCGAGCGCCCGTGCCCGCCAGCGCGGACCTCGCTGACCGTGCCGGAGAATCCACCGCGTACGAGCAGCCCCACGACGAACGCCTGCTGGGCCTTGGTAAGCCCATCAAACCTCTGGCGCACTTTCGCCGCGTCCGTCATCGCCTCGAGAAGCTCGGCGGTCAGGCGCTCTCGCACGCTCACCACCTCCTTGCCCGGGTGCCAGTGGACGTAGCACCCTTGCAGCTGCGCCTTCGTGATGCTCTCGAGATACACCTTCAGATGCATAATCGGGCGCCCCTCACGCGGAGTCCTGCTGCGCGCCGAAGGATTCCCGCGGCAGCAGCCCGCTGGCGGCCACTTCGCGAATCGTATAGTGGTAGCCCTGCTCGGTGAGGAAGAGCTGCCGCTTCTCGGCGAACTCTTGATCGCGGCTCTCCCTCGTCACGATCGAGTAGAAGACGGCGGGCCCGCCATCGGTCTTGGGTCGGAGGATGCGGCCGAGGCGCTGCGCTTCCTCCTGGCGGGAGCCGAACGTGCCGGAGATCTGCACGGCGACGTTGGCGTCCGGCAGGTCGACGGCGAAATTGCCCACTTTGCTGACGATGAGGACGGGGATGTCGCCGGACCGAAAGCTCGCGTAAAGCTTTTCGCGCTCCGGGGAAGGGGTCTTGCCCGTGATGATGGGAGCCGCAAGCTCCCGCTGGATGCGCTTCAACTGATCGAGGTACTGGCCGATGATCAGCACCCTGTCGGCGCGGTGCCTTTGCACGATGGACTTGAGCACTTCGAGCTTCGTGGCGTTCTCGGAAGCGATGCGGAACTTCCCCCGCCGGTCCGCGGTTAGATACCGCTGAGCATCCTCGCCACCGAGCGGACAGCGCAGCTCGACGCAGCTCGCGTTCGCGATCCAGCCCTGTGCCTCGAGAGATCGCCAGGGAAGGTCGTACTTGCGCGGCCCGATCAGGCTGAACACCTCGTCCTCGCGGCCGTCCTCGCGGACGAGCGTTGCGGTTAGGCCGAGTCTCCGAGTCGCCTGGATCTCGGCGGTCAGCCGGAAGACGGGCGCGGGCAGCAAGTGGACCTCGTCGTAGATGATGAGGCCCCAGTCGCGGGCGGAAAAAAGCCGGAAGTGGACGAGCTCGTCGAGCTTCTTTTTCCGGAAAGTGAGCATCTGGTACGTCGTGAGCGTGATCGGGCGGATCTCCTTGCGGTCGCCCGAGTACTCGCCGATCTGCTCCGGATCGAGGTTCGTTTTCTCGAGGAGCTCCCGGCGCCACTGGCGCAGCGCCGTGATGTTGGTGGAGATGATGAGGGCCTGCGATTGGACGCGATAGAGGACGCCGATGCCCACGATGGTCTTTCCCGCGCCGCACGGCAGGACGACGACGCCGCTACCTCCCGCGGCCGAGCCCGATGCGTAGAAGGCCTCCACGGCCTCCGTCTGGTACGGCCGGAGGGCGAAGGGCGCGGCGCCCCGCGACGGCAGTTCCCGGCGCAAGTCGAATGTCAGGGCGGCTCCATCCCGGTACCCTGCCACGTCCTCCACGGGGTAGCCCAGCCGGATGAGCGCCAGCTTCAAGTGGCCGCGGCACTCGGCGCGCACGGCCGCTGCAAAGCCGCCCTCCACGGCGCTCGGCTCGCTCTCGAGCATGCACTCGCCGACGGCGGCCATCCTCAGCACGTCCGCCAGGGCGGATGGCTCCGCCGAGTAGAGCTGCAGCGTCGTGCCGGTCCGGACGAGCTTCAAGAGCCCGTAACGCGCTACGAACTCCGTGATCTCCTTGCGGAGAGTCGAGGGGACCGGGTACTTGCCGAACTCCGTGAGGAACTCGCAGATCGATTCCGCCGACATGCCGGCGGCCGCAGCGTTCCACAGCGACAGGGGCGTGATGCGATAGACGTGGACGTGCTCGGGGCTCTTCTCGAGCTCCGCGAAGGTCATGAGGACGCTTCGGACAGCTTCGAAGTCCGGGTGATCCACCTCGAGGAAAACTGTTCGGTCGCCCTGGACGATGAGTGGCTTTCCGCGGCTCACCAGCATGAGCTATTCCTCGGCGCCAGCCTCGCTTTCATCCTCTGAAGGTTCGGCTGCCCCGCCATTCGAGCCCCCGGGCGCAGCGGGGCCTTCTTGGGTGCCCCCGCTAGGGCTGGATTCGTTGGCTTCACCTGTTGCATCCTCCTTGACCACGCGCTCGATGCTGATGAGCTTGTCCCCTTCCTGCAGGTTGATCAGCTTGACGCCCTGCGTCGCCCTCCCGATCGCCCGCAGATCGGAGGCGGAAGTGCGCAAGATGATCCCATTTTGAGTCATCAGCACGAGGTCGTCCTCGTCGGTCACAGCTTTCGTACCCACGACGGCGCCATTGCGATCCGTCGTCTTGATGTTGATCGTACCGTTGCCGTTCCGCTTTTGGAGCCGGTACTCGGACACAGGCGTACGCTTCCCAAACCCGTTTTCACACGCGGTGAGCAGTGTAAGGGTCTCCACTTTCGGATCCAGGACGACCATGTCCACGACCTCGTCTCCCTCCCGCAGGGCGATTCCTCCCACGCCGGACGCTGTGCGCCCCATGGCGCGCACGTCGCTCTCGGGGAAACGGATCGCCATGCCCTGCTTGGTCGAGAGGATCACCTCCATGCCTTCCGTGGTGATCTCGGCTCCAATCAGCGCATCCCCTTCGCCCAGGCTGATTGCGATGATCCCGGTCTTCTTCGGATGCGAGAAGGCGCTCAAGTTCGTCTTCTTGATCGTGCCCTGCCGCGTCGCGAGGATCACACAGCGCTTGTCGTCAAAATCGCGGACGCAAAGCTCCTGGCTCACCGACTCGCCCGGCTCGAACTGAATGAGGTTCGCGAGCGAACGGCCTTTCGCCGTTCGCTGCATCTCCGGGATGTCGTAAACCTTCAGCCAGTAGACCTTGCCGCGGTTCGTAAAGAACAGGATGTAGTCGTGCGTTGAGGCCACGAAAAGGTCCTTGATAATGTCCCCCTCTTTGGCCGACGAGCCCGTGATGCCGCGGCCACCGCGGCCCTGACTGCGGTACGTGGAGAGGGGCGACCGCTTCACGTATCCTTCGCGACTGACGGTCACGACGACCTCTTCGTCGCTGATTAAGTCCTCCAGGTTGACGTCATCCTGTGCTTCGACGATTTCCGTACGGCGCGCGTCGCCGTAGCGCTCTCGGATCTCCTCGAGGTCCCGCAGGATGATGTCCAGCACGCGCCGCTCCTCGGCCAGGATGGCGCGATAGTCGTCGATCTGAGCCCGGAGCTCCTTCAGCTCGTCCTCGAGCTTCTGCCGCTCGAGGCCTGTGAGGCGCTGGAGCCTCATGTTCAGGATTTCCTGGGCCTGGATCTCGCTGAAATCGAACTCCGAAATGAGCTTGCCCCGAGCCTCTTCCACCGTCGCGGAAGAGCGGATGAGCACGATGATCCGGTCGATGTGGTCCAGAGCCTTGAGAAGGCCTTCGACAATGTGCGCGCGCTCCTCCGCCTTGCGCAGCTGAAAGCGCGTGCGGCGCCGGATGACGTCCATCCGGTGCTTCTTGTACTCGTTGAGAAGCTCCTTCAGCGTGAGCGTCTCGGGGCGCCCGTTGACCAGCGCTATGTTGATGATGCTGAAGCTCGTCTGGAGCGGCGTGAACTTGAAGAGCTGGTTGACGACGACTTGCTCATCGGCGTCGGCTTTCAGCTCAACCACGAGGCGGATCTTCTTGTCGCTTTCGTCGCGGACGTCGGAAATGCCGCTGATGCGCCCGTCCTTCACCGCGTTCGAAATCGACTCGATGATGGTGACTTTCGATTCCTGGTACGGCAGCTCGGTGAAGACGATCGAGTTCTTCCGCTTGGACTCCTCGATCTCGTATTTGGACCGGACGGTGATCAGGCCTTTTCCGGTTTTGTAGGCCTGATAGAAGCCTCCGCGGCCGCAGATCTGTGCGCCCGTGGGAAAATCCGGTCCGGGGATGTACCGCATGAGCCCTTCCACCGTGATTTCCGGATTCTCGATGAGGGCCTTGAGCGCGTCGCAGACCTCCGCAACGTTGTGGGGAGGAATGCTGGTCGCCATCCCCACCGCGATCCCGGTGGAGCCGTTGCAGATCAGGTTGGGAAAGCGCGCCGGTAGTACGGTCGGCTCGTCGCGCTGATCGTCGAAGTTCCGCGTCAGCTCGACGGTCTCCATCTCGAGGTCCTGCAAGATGTCGCTTGCAGGCTGCGCCATGCGCGCCTCGGTGTACCGGTAGGCCGCGGGGGGGTCGCCGTCGATCGACCCGAAGTTCCCCTGGCCGTCGACCAGGGGGTAACGCGTGTTGAAGTCTTGCGCCATGCGCACGAGGGTCGAGTAGATGGGCGCGTCACCGTGCGGGTGATAGTTGCCCATGCATTCGCCGACGATCTTCGCGCACTTGCGGTGCTTCGACCTCGGATTGAGGTTCAGATCGTTCATCGAGATGAGGATCCGCCTCTGCGATGGCTTGAGCCCGTCGCGTACGTCC
>Ga0111538_10002943_pt1 | contig 23891 bp, 15 predicted proteins | sample SoiMethybrSBSTD1_FD_79669 | JGI IMG/M metagenome (GOLD analysis project Ga0111538, IMG submission 79669) | Bulk soil microbial communities from a Populus tree surrounding site in Tennessee, USA - Soil MetaG P. TD hybrid SBSTD1 (version 2)... | ecosystem: Environmental > Terrestrial > Soil >...
CGGCCGCGACCGGCCTGCTGCCGCTCGTCGTCGGATCGGCGACGCGTCTCGCGGCGCTTCTGACCGGACGCGACAAAACGTACGAGGCCGTCGTGCGGCTGGGATTCGCCACGGACACGGACGACGCGGATGGAGAACCGATGGGGCCGCGCAGTGAGGCCCTGCCCGGAGATGGCGCGATCGAGGAAGCCCTGAACGGCTTTCGGGGCACGTTCGACCAGATCCCGCCGCGTCACTCCGCAAAGAAGATTCGAGGCGAGAAGGCATACGACCTTGCGCGGCGGGACGTGGCTGTTGAGCTGGCGCCCGTCGCGGTCACGGTCAGGCACCTGACGCGGACGCCGGCCGAGGGTGACCAGCTCCATCTCGTCGTGACCGCGACGGCCGGGTTCTATGTCCGCGCGCTCGCACGCGATCTCGGCGCCGTACTCGGCTGTGGCGCCCACCTCGCGGCCCTGCGCCGGACGCGGAGCGGGCACTTCGAGGTCTCTCAGGCCGTCCCGCTCGAAGAGGTCGAACGCCTGGGACGGGACCTGTCCGGTGTGCTGATCGCGCCGGCCGACGCGCTGCCCCATCTGCCCACCGTCCAGCTCACCGAGGCTGGTCTCAAGCGCGCCGCGCACGGCAATCCCGTGGGCCCAGAGCACCTGACAAATCATTGGATTCCGGCTGGATCCGCTGATCCTGTGAAGGTGCTGGCGCCCGACGGACACCTGCTCGCGCTCGCCCACGCGCGCGGCGGCGCTTTGCATCCTGCCGTCGTACTCGGATAACATCTGTTCTTTGTGGCCACTGTCGTGGAAGGCCACCTAGGTACGGCGGTCCGGTCCCGCGCAGAGCGTTCTGGACCGTTCGTGGAGGAAAAGACGTTGCTGACAAATGAACGTAAGACCGATGTCATCGGGTCGTACAAGACCCATGACAGCGACACCGGCTCCCCGGAAGTCCAGGTCGCCCTGCTCAGCGAGCGCATCAGTTATCTGACCGAGCACTTCAAGACACACGTCAAGGACCATCATTCGCGCCGGGGGCTGTTGAAGCTCGTCGGCCAGCGTCGGCGGCTGCTCGACTACCTGCGGCGCAAGGACGCCGACCGGTACGCCGAGTTGATCCGCAAGCTGGGGATCCGCAAGTAGCGCGGACGCGAGACGGCGGGCGCCGGCCGTGGACGGGCGCCAGCGAACGGACCCTCGGTCCGGTCGCTGATTGGATTCTTCCGACCTGTTTGTTCACATGATTCCCAAAGTTCATCGACGCGACGTCACGTTCGGCGCCACTTCTCTGTCCATCGAAACCGGCAAACTGGCCAAGCAGGCCGACGGCGCAGTCATCGTGCGCGCGGGCGACACCATGGTGATCGTCACCGCGTGCCATGCCGCGACGCCCCGCGTCGGCATCGACTTCCTGCCGCTCACGGTGGACTACCGTGAGTATGCCTACGCGTCCGGCCGCATCCCGGGCGGGTTCTTCAAGCGCGAGGGCAAGCCGGCTGAAAAGGAAGTCCTCACCAGCCGTCTGATCGATCGGCCGATCCGGCCGCTCTTCCCGGCCGGCTGGCACTACGAGACGCAGATCGTCGCGCTGCTCATCTCGGCCGACCCCGAGAATGACGCCGACGTCCTGGCGATCACGGGCGCGTCGGCCGCGCTCAGCCTCTCGTCGATTCCCTTCACGAACCCCATCGCGGGCGTTCGCGTCGGGCTCATCGACGGCCAGTACCTGATCAACCCGACGTTCCCCGATCGCAAGAAGAGCAAGATCGATCTCGTGGTGGCCGGCTCGAAGGACGCCATCGTGATGGTCGAGGCCGGCGCGAAGGAAGCGACGGAAGAAGAGATGCTCGGGGCGCTCGAAGCCGCGCATGCGGCGATCCGCACGCTCGTCGCCGAGATCGAGGCGCTCGCCGCTGCGGCCGGGAAGACGAAGAAGACCGTGACGGCGAAGGCCATCGACCCGGACTTCCAGCGCGACGTCGAGGAGAAGGCGTACGGTCCGCTGGCCGACGCGATGCGGCTGCGCGACAAGCTCGAGAACTACGGCCGGGTCGATCAGGCGCTGGCCAGCCTGCTCGAGTCGTATCCCGAGACCGAGATCGAGAAGCGCGCCGACGCCAAGCACATCTTCAAGGACCTCAAAGAAAAGGTCATGCGCGACGAGATTCTCGAGCGCGGACAGCGGCTCGACGGCCGCCGCTTCGATGAAATCCGGCCGATCTGGATCGAGACCGGCGTGTTGCCGCGTGTCCACGGTTCGTCCGTGTTCACGCGCGGTGAAACGCAGGCGCTCGTCAGCGCCACGCTGGGCACCGACGACGACGCGCAGAAGGTCGAGCTGGTCGACGGCGAGACCTACAAGCGGTTCATGCTGCACTACAACTTCCCGCCGTTCTCGGTTGGCGAGGTGCAGTTCCTGCGCGGCCCCGGCCGCCGCGAGATCGGCCACGGCGCGCTCGCCGAGCGCGCGCTGACGCCGCTCATTCCGTCCGAAGAAGACTTTCCGTACACCCTCCGCATCGTCTCCGACATCCTTGAATCGAACGGCTCGTCCTCGATGGCGTCGGTGTGCGGCGGCGCGATGGCGCTGATGGACGCGGGCGTGCCGCTCAAGGCGCCCGTCGCCGGCGTGGCGATGGGCCTCGTGATGGACGAGCGGACCGGCAAGTGGGCGGTGCTCACCGACATCGCGGGCGCCGAGGACCACTACGGCGACATGGACTTCAAGGTCGCCGGCACGCGCGCAGGCATCACCGCGCTGCAGATGGACATCAAGGTCGGCGGCATCACGCACGACATCATGCGCAAGGCGCTCGAGCAGGCGAAGAAGGGCCGGTTCGAGATCCTCGACGCGATGGCCGCCGTGCTGGCCGGCCCGCGCGCGAACATCTCGTCGTTCGCGCCGCGCATCGTGACGATTCGCATCCCGACGGAGAAGATCCGCGACGTCATCGGACCGGGCGGCAAGACCATCCGCGGCATCATCGAAAAGACAGGCGTCAAGATCGACGTCGAAGACGACGGGCGCGTGAACGTCGCGTCGGCCGACGAGGGCGCCGCCAAGCGCGCGCTCGACATGATCAAGGAACTCACCGCGACGCCCGAACTCAACGCGAGCTATATGGGCCGCGTGGAGCGCATCACCGATTTCGGCGCGTTCATCGAGATCATGCCCGGCGTGGACGGCCTGCTGCACGTCTCCGAAATCGCGAACTACCGCGTGAAAGACGTTCGCGATGAGCTGAAGGAGGGCGAACAGATGATGGTGAAGGTCATCAACATCGACCCCTCCGGCAAGGTGCGCCTGAGCCGCAAGGCCCTCCTGGCGCCCGACGAGGGCACGGCGCCGCGCGATCCGCGGCCGGTGCCCGACGGCCCCATCGACGACGGCGGCGGCCGTCGAGAGGGCGGCTTCCGCGACCGCGGTGGACGCGGCGGCGACCGCGGCCGGCGACGCTAGAAGGCCCCGCAGGGGCCTCTGATTACATTAGTGTAATTTGACCCTCGGCGGACCGATGCTACTCTGGATCGGTCCGCCTGTTCTCCTCATGGCTCCCCTCCGGCCGGATAGCAGACCAGGTCGTCTCACTTGATGGAGGGTGTTGTGACAGGCTTTCGCCCAGCAGGGTTCCGTGTGTCCCGTGTGGTATTCCTGGCGGTCGCGACCGGGCTTCTGGCGGTCGTGGTGGCAGGCGCCACGCTGCTCGCGCAGAGCCGGCGGGACTTCAACGTCACCGCGCGGAAGTACGCGTTCACCGTCGAGGGCGCCAGCACGCCCGTGATTCGGGTCATGCAGAACGACCTCGTGCACATCACGCTCTCGACGGAAGACATCGCACACAGCTTCACCGTCGAGGACAAAGACGGCAGTCAGTACCGCATCATGCGGCGCGCCGAACCAGGCCGGCCGGTCTCGTTCGATTTCCGCGCCGACACGCCGGGCACGTTCCGTTTCTACTGCAGCCTGACGATCGACGAGAAGTGCCGCGACATGCAGGGCACGCTCATTGTCGAGAAGAAGTAGCCACGCTATCGCGCTCGCAGAATGAGGGTGTGACTGAGCGAGAGGCCGGAAGTTTCGAGCTGTAGGCCGTCGAGCATGAGGTCGGCCCCGGTCGCGGAACCGAGGTCGCCGTAGTCCGCTGACTCCACTGAGTAAATCGCGTTCGGCAGCAGTCCCTTGAGCCTGAGAAGTGCCTCCGGCGGACCATCGGCGGTGTCGAACGCCAGCACCACGACGGATTGGCGATCGGACGACAAGTACTGCACCGCGTCCCAGCCCGACCACGGCTGACCAGGCAATTCGACCGCCTGGGGCGTGAGCAGCGTGCCGGCGCTCCCGGCCAGGATCGGACGAAGGCGCTGAAAGAGCGCGATCTGTTTCCCGATTTCGCGGCGCGTGCCCTCTTCCATTCCGCCCATGAGCCATGACAAGCCGACGGTGCCGAGCATCCGGCTGCGCAACACATACGCCACGTCGGCGGTCTGCACGTTGTCGCTCGCTTCGATCGGTCCGACGGCGAACGTCAGCAGGTACGGCGACGGGAGCAGATCGACGAGCCCCTCGAGATCATGCCGCACGTGCACGGACGGATCGGTGCGATCGTCCACCCAGCCGGCATCAGTACGCGCGAGCATGTCCAGCGAGAGCCGGTTGCCGCCGCTCGCGCAGTTCTCGATGGCGAGGTCCGGAAACGTCGCGCGCACCTGATCGAGCACACTCTGCAGGCCGAAGTGATGTCGGAAGTTGCCATCCTGCGCGCCGTGGCCGTGGCCCGCGCGGTTGCAGTTGATCCAGAAGTTGTTGTCCCACTTCAGGTAGTCGGGCCGCGCGTCGGCGATGAACGTGAGCAGCTTGTCCACCAGCCACGCGCGCGCGTTCGGGTCGGCCAGGCACACCTGCGCGGATTCGGCCGACGCGTTGGAGGTGGACGGATCGTAACGGCCGTCGGACGTCGCCAGGAAGCGTTCGGTCGCCTGTCCCTCGCCGCCCACCATGTTGAGCGCCACCCGCTCTGGCTCCACCCACACGCCGAAGCGCATGCCCAGTTCGTGCGCGCGATCGCTCAGCGCACCGAGCCCGTTCGGAAACCGCTCCGGATCGACCTCCCAGCCTCCCCAGCTGCTTGAGAAGTTGGACGAACTGTCGGGATCGATATTCCGCCACCAGCCCGCGTCGACGACGAACTGCTCGATCCCCATCGACGCCGCGGTCTGCATCTCGGCGAGCATCGACGGCTCGTCCACGAACGTGCCGTAGGAGTACCACGTGTTGTACGAGATGTAGGATGACATCGGGCGGCCGTGGCGAATCGCCAGGTCGATGAAACTGCGGAGCGCGACGGCCGTGCTGGGCACGACTGCGTTCGTCACGCCGAGTACCGCGTGCGGCATCTCGAGCGACGCACCGGGCGCGAGCGACGTCTGAAACGCCGGCAACCCGAGCTGCACGTTGATGACGGCGCCCGCGCGCTGCGCGTGGAAGCGCCATGCGCCGCTCCAGATGATCGACCCGAAGAACTCCTGCGTGCCGGATCGCACCGAGAAAAACGGCAGCGCCTGTTCCGACGCACGTCCGTACGACCCGAGGTCGAACGACTGCCCGTCGGCGAGTGTGCCTTCCATGCGCGTGAACGACCCGCCGCTCTCTGGCGGGGTGTTGAGGCCCGTGATCCACCGCACGGTGCCGGATTCGATCGAGAGCGAGTAGTCGGTCAGGTCGGACAGCGTCGTCGTGCGTGTGCCTTCCTGCGTGAAGGTGGTCCAGCTCTCGATGACGGCGCTGTCGGGATAACAGGCGTACGACCGCGTGATGATCAGCGACGCGCTCGGAAGGCGATACCGCACGTCCAGCTTCACGCCGCCCCACCACTCGGAGACGGCGGCCGTGACGAATTGCGTCGGAGACGTGCCGATGTTGACGCGCTGGCCGTTGACCGTGACGAAGCTGTCAGCGGCGGTGCCTCGGTTCCACTCGCGCGGACTCACCGGGTCAGCGATCGACCGCACACCGATGCCGCCGCTCACCTGGCCGATCTGGTAACGCACGAGACCGTTGCCGATCGTCCAGTTTCCGTTCTCCGAGGCGACAAAGGTGTCGCCGATCTGCAGCAGCGGCTCTGCCCCATGGAGAAGCGTGCCCGGCGGGACGAGCAGGAGACAGAGCACGGCCAGAATGGAGAGCCGGGGACGTGGCATGCCGGGCGATGTCACTTCCACGACTTAGACCACGGCGGCGGGGCGGGGTAAAGCTCGCCACACAAATGACACAGATGGCCCGATCCGCGCCGCTCAATGGGTTTTGCCGCCACTTGCCGTTGGCCACGGGCCGCAGCTAGACTGCGGCCGGGCCCCCCAGCGATGCCTTCGCTCGTATCGGTTCTCGTCAGGTTGATAGACCGATCCCGGTTCCGGCTCCAGCGGCTCGATCTGCGCAAGAGCCTGACGTCTGACTGGTCGCGGCTCGCCGCGGCCGCGCTGGCGCTCGCCGCCGTCCGTTTGCCGTTCCTGCCGCAGCGGCTCGAGGACATCGACAGCATCAACTTCGATCTCGGCATGCACGCCTACAATCCGGTGCTGCATCAGCCGCATCCGCCGGGCTATCCGGTGTTCGTGCTCCTGGGCAAGGCCGCACATCTGTTCACGGGTTCGCACGCGGCGGCCATCGCGTCCGTCTCCGCGATCCTCGGCTCGCTGTGCCTGGTGCCGCTCTATCTCCTGCTGCGCGAGATCATGCCGCGCCGGAACGCGGCGCTCGCGTGCGCGATCACGCTGTGCAGTCCGCTCGTGTGGTTCAACAGCGTGCGGCCGATGAGCGACCTCGCCGGGTTGTGCGCGGTCGTCACCGCGCAGTGGCTGCTCGTGAGCGGCCTGCGACTGGCTGCGCACGAGCCGGACCGAAGCCGGCGGCGATGGCTGCTGGGCGTCGCGATGGCCGGACTCGCCATCGGCGTGCGTCTCCAGGCGATGGTGCTGATCGGACCGCTGCTCCTGTTCGGCGTCGTACGCGACTGGCGGCGAATCGCGGCGACCTCAGCCGTGCTGGCGGCAAGCGTCGCCGTGTGGCTCGTGCCGGTGGTCTGGCTGTCGGGCGGTCTGTCGGCGTACGCGCGGGCTTTCGCGGGACTCGTCGCCGACGCCCTGCCCGTCGAGCCGCTGATCAGTCGTCTGTCCGCGCGCAGCGCTGCGTACGCGATGTGGGACGTGATCGGCGCACCCTGGCAATCGGTCTGGCTCGCGGGGGCGGTATTGATCTCGGCGGCCATCGGCGCGCTCATCGCGCTGCGATCGCATCGCGCGACGATGGGCTGGCTGGTGCTCCTGTTCCTGCCGTACGCCGCCTACGACTACCTGCTCCAGCTCACGGCGACGCTCCGCTACAGCATTCCGGTGCTCCCGATGCTGGCCGCGTTCGCAGCCGTGTCCGTCGGCGCCGTCGCGGCCGTTCGTTCGCGCGTACGGGCGTTAGCGATCCCGGCCGCCGCGCTCGCGTTCGTCGTGGCGTCGGCGTTCATCACGCTGCCCGCTCTCGTCGACTATCACTCGACGCCAAGTCCGGCGGTCCGCGCGCTCGACTACGTGCGAAGCGGCTCGACGCCGCAGAACACCATCGTGTCCGGCCATTATATGTTCGTGCGCTACCTCACGCGCCTCGGCAACGGCTTCGAGGTGATTCTGCCAGTCGTGCAGCGAGATTTGCGGCCGGTCTTCGACTACTGGAAGCACGGCGGGCGCAAACCGGTGATGTTCCTCACGGACCCGGCGCGCCTCTCGTTGCTGCAGATGGGCCGCGACGGACAGACGTTCGTCCAGCGCTGGACGTGGCCCGCCGCGGTGGCGCCGCTGATGGGCGGTGAGTGGCCGTACAACATCGAGCTGTGGCAGCTCGATCCGCCGACGTGGTTCGCCGACTCTGGCTTCATGGTGACGCCCGAGGCGGGCGCGCCCGATCAGGTGGCGCGCGACGCGCATCGCGTGTTCCTGCGGCCCGGCGGCCGCCGCCGCACCGTGATCGCGACCGGCACGCTGCCCGCCAACCACGATGCCGTCGTGGCGCTGCAGGTGGGCGGCACGGTCCTCGATCGGTTCCAGCTCGACAAGGAGTTCACGATCCGGACGACGATCGACGCGCTGCCCGAGCAGTCGGCATACGTGCCGATGACGTTCGCCTCCGAGACGCCCATCCTGTTCAGCGACGTGGCGATTCTGCGCGACGACCGGCCGCTCATCCGGCCCGGACGCGGGTTCTACATCGCCGAGCGCGACAACGCGCAGCAGAGATTCCGGTGGGTCGCGCCGATGGCCGAGGCGATCGCCTACCTGCCGACCGTGCGCGCCGAGCTCCGCATCCGCGGGCGCGTGCCGGTGCGGGCGTACGGCCTGCCGGTGACGCTGTCGCTTACGTGGGGCGGCCGGCCGCTCGGTCCGCCGATCGTCGTGAACGGATCCGAGTTCGACATTCGCCGGACGATCGATCGGCTCGATCCCGACAGCGGCTGGGGCACGCTCGGGCTCACGTCGTCGCGATCGTTCGTGCCCGACCAGCTGCAGGGCAACGGCGACCGCCGCGCGCTGGCCGTGCGCATCGACGAGATGACGCTGACGCCGCAACACAGCGGCGACTAAGTGCGCTCGCGCTCGTCAACATAGTCGCGCACGCGCGCGAAGGACGCGGCGAGCGCGAGGCGCTCACCGACCGACGGATGGCTGTGGAACAGCCACCGCGTGACGGCAGACGGCCGCTCTTCGGACAAGTGGCGGGCGCCGAGCCGGCGCACCGCCGCACCGAACGCGTCCGCACCGCCGGTCATCGCCAGCGCAAAGACGTCGGCCCGGCGCTCCTGCCGGCGCGACTGCGCGTGACGCAGCGGTGTCGCCGCCACCCACACGAGGGCGGCGACCAGCGCGACGATCGGGAGCGCGGCGAGATCGCCGGCGTCCCGGAATCCGAGCATGCCGCCGCCGAATCGAATCAACAGATCGGCACACAGCAGGCCCGCGACGACGATCGTGCCGTCGAGCGCAAGCGTCCGCCAGAGATCGCGATACACGTGATGCGCCAGCTCATGCGCGACCACCACGGCAATCTCGTCGTCGGACCAGTCGTCGACGAGCTCGGCCGAGACGAACACGCGGCGATCGCGGCCGGCGCCGGTGACGAACGCGGAGGACGGCGCCGATGGACCAGGCTGCCATTGCGCGATCGATGAAATCGGCACGCGCGCACGGCGCGCCAGGTCTTCGATGCGGCGCGCGAGGCTGGGCCGTTCGATCCGGCGCGCACCGGCCACACGCGCGACGAGCGCCGGCGCACCGCGCAATGCGAGCGCCGACAACACGCTCCACATTGCGCCGGCCGCCAGCCACCAGACGGGGGCCGCCAACCTGACCGAGAGCGCGACGACGAATCCGGCGGCGAATGCCGCCGGCAGTGCGACGGCCGTGGCCTGGAGCTGCGCGGCCAGCACGTCCTCGACGCTGGACGTCCCCGACCCGTAGCGCCGATCCAGACTGAGGGAGAAGTACAGCATCGCCGGCAGGCTCGCGATCTCCCACAGCGCGACGGTGCACAACACGAACAGCGCGAGCGCGAGCCACGTTCGAACGGGCTCGGCCGCCGAGCCGGCGGCGGCGATGGCCCAGAGCGCGAGCCGATGCGAGAGCGGCGTCAACGCGACGGCTGCCAGCATCAGGCCGGCCGAGACCGCGGCCGCAGTGCTGCCGCGTCTTCGGAGCCGCTGGTATCGCGTCGCGCGCGTTTCGTTCATCAGTTCAGCTGTATGGAAATCAGCTTCGACACGCCCGGCTCTTCCATCGTCACGCCGTACAGGCGATTCGCAATCTCCATCGTCTTGCGGTTGTGCGTAATGAGGATGAACTGGGTGTGCGTCTGCATGCCCTGCAGCATCTCGACGAAACGGCCGATGTTCGCGTCGTCGAGCGGCGCGTCGATCTCGTCGAGCAGACAGAACGGGCTCGGCCGGTACTTGAAGATCGCAAACATCAACGCCATCGCCGTCAGCGCCTTCTCGCCGCCCGAGAGCAGCTGCACGTTCTGCAGGCGCTTGCCGGGCGGCTGCGCGATGATGTCGATGCCGCTCTCGGGGTCGTTCTCGTGATCGATCAGCACGAGCCCGGCGCGCCCGCCGCCGAACAATGTGGTGAAGGTGGTTTCGAAGTGACGGTTGACCGACTCGAACGCCTCGGCAAACCGCTCGCGCGTGGTCTTGTCGATCTTGCGGATGGCCTCGCCGGTCTGTGCGATCGAATCGAGCAGATCCTTGCGCTGCGTCGTCAGAAACGTGTGCCGCGATTCGAGCTCGTCGAACTGCTCGATGGCCATCATGTTCACGGGCCCGAGCCGCTCGATCTTCCTGCGCAGGTTGGCAATCACGTCTTCGGGCTGGAACGAGGCGAGCCCTGTTTCTTCGTCGTCCGCTGCGGTGTCCGCCGCTGCGTCTTCTGACGGCGCGGCGGCGTCATCCTCGTTTTCGTCGGCATCGACGGCGGCCACGGCAGCCAGGCGTGAGGCCGGCGCCGCAAGCTCGCCGCGCTGCTCCATCTCCGCAACGGCATTCACGACGTCGTCAATCGAGATGCCGACCGCCTCGAGGCAGGCTGCGCCGAGGTGCGTCAGATCGGCGGCGGCGGTGGCGCGCGCCACTTCGGACTGCAGCACCTGCGCGCGAACCGACTCGAGGGCCTGGCGGGCGCCGCGGATCTCGTGATCGTGGCGGCTGAACTCCTCGCGCATGCCGACCACACGCTCGTCGAGCGTGCGCAGTTCGACCTTCAGGTTCTCGAGCGCGAGCACGTCCTCGTCGAGCAGGCGCTGCGTCTCCGTGATGCCCGTGCGAAGCTCCGCGCGGCGGGCTTCCGTGCGGCGGATGTCCGACTCGCGTGCGGCAATCCGGGCCTCGAGATCCTGCGCGGCTTCCTCGAGGCGGCGCACCTCGACGTCGAGTCCGGACACGCGCTCGACCAGCGCCGCCTGCTCTGTGCGGCGCTCGGTGACGTGACGCATGCGCCGTTCGGCTTCTTCACGCGCCGCCTGCAGGCGCGCGAGCACGTCCCCGAGCCGATCCTCGGCCGCGCGCTGCTGCGATTCGTACGTCACGATGGCGGCCGCGGCCTCGTCGCGCCGGCGCTCACCCGCGCCGCGTTCTTCGTCGGCCCGCCCGCGTTCCGTCGAGACGACGTCGAGCCGCCGCTTCACGCGCGCCAGCTCGTCGGCGGCACGTGACACCTGCGCGTCGAGGCCGACGATCGACTTCTCGTGGTCGTGGTGTTCGACGCCAAGCGCGGCGAGCGCCGCCTCATCGTGCGCGATCGCCTGTTCGGCCGCCGTGAGGGAGGCGGCGGTCGCCGCAATCGCTGCGCTGACCGCCGCCACGTCGTCCTTGAGCGATGCGATCTCCGCGCGGCTCTCGAGGATGCCCCGGACGTCGCGTCGCGCGCCGGATTGCACGACACCGCCACCGCGGCAGACTTCGCCGGTGACGGACGCGACAGGCACGCTGAGCGTGCCGGCCAGCGACCGCGCCGCGGAGAACGACTCGGCAATCAGCGCGCGGCCAATCAGCCGCTGAACCGGCGCCGCGTGCGCGCCGCTCGCGCGGACGACGTCGGCCAGGGCGCGCGTGCCGGAGGGCACGACGATCGGCGCCTCGTCCGTCGCGGCACGGCCGGACTCCGCCAGCACCAGAAACCCGCACCGGCCCGTGGCCCGATCCGACACCAGCGCGAGGCCGCGGTCGAGATCATCGGCGCGATCGACGACGACATGCTCGAGCAGATCGCCGAGCAGCGCATCGACGGCGCGCTCGAATCCGCGCTCCACCACCAGGTGATCGGCCACCGCGCCGTGGTGATTGATCGTACCGGCGTCCGAGAGCAGCAACCGCGCGGCGTCGCCAAACGTCGCGCGACTCGCTTCCAGTTCCTCGAGAGAACTCAGCCGCGCGCCCTTGGCGGCCAGTTCGCGCTCCTGCGCGGCGCGGGCGTCCGTCAGCTGCTCGCGCTCGGCGCGCCGGGCGGCAAGCGACGCCTCGACGTCGACGCGACGGCGCGCCGCCTCGTCCAGCGCCGCACGCGCGGTGTCCTTCGCGCGGCTGGCCGCGCCGTGATCGGCGTCGAGCCGCGCGGCCTCGGCCGCCAGATCGCGCGCTTCGGCCTCGAGCTTTTCGATCTCGGCCGCCACGCGATCGCGCACGGCCGCCGCGTGATCGCGCGCCTGCCGCAGCGCGGCCACCGTCGTGTCCGACGCCATGACGGCCGCCCGTGTCGTGTCCGATTCCTGCTCGACGGTCTGTACGATCGCGAGCGCCGCCGCGTAGTCGGCTTCGCGCGCGTCGACTTCACGCGCGGCAGCGTCCAGCGACTCGCGCGCGCCCGCGGCGGCTGCGCGCTGGGCCGCCAGGGCCTGCTGCGCGGGCTCCCGGCGTCCGGACAGCTCGCGCGCTTCCTCGCCGAACGCCTCGGCCTGGTGCGCGAGATCGGCAATCTGCTGCGTGTCGAACTGAATCTGCTGCTGCCGCCGCCCGATGTCGAGATCGCGCGCGTGCGCCTGTTCCCGCTTCGACGTGGCCTGAGATTCCGCCTCGGTGAGGCCGAGCCGCACCGCCTCGAGCGCCGCCTCCAGCTCCGCGACGTGCGCAGCGGCCGCCGCTTCACGCGCCCGCGACTCCTCGAGCCGCGCTTCGGCGCGCTCGATGTCCTTGGCCAGCGCCTCGTGCTTGCGCGCGAACTGCACCTGCTCCCAGCGCCGCAGCTCCTCGCGGAGCCGGCGGTAGCGCCGGGCGCGCGCCGCCTGACGCTTCAGCGCGCCGCGCTGCTTCTCCACCTCGAAGATGATGTCGTCGATGCGCGTGAGGTTCAGTCTCGCCGCTTCGAGTTTCAGCTCGGCCGCGTGACGCCGCGACTTGTACTTCGTCACGCCGGCGGCTTCCTCGATCAACATCCGGCGCTCGGCCGGGCGCGACGACAGAATCTGTCCGATCTTGCCCTGCTCGATCACGGCGTAGGCCTTCACGCCAAGACCCGAGTCCATCAGCAGATCGTGCACGTCACGCAGCCGGCAGACCTCCCCGTCGATCAGGTATTCGCTTTCACCCGATCGATAGAGCCGCCGGCCGATCTCGACGTCGCGCGTGATGATCGGTCCGTCATCGACCGGGTCCGGCTCGGCCGTGGCCGTGGCCGCGGCCATCGCCGCCTGCGCGACCTGGCTGAGCTTCAGGCGCACCTCGGCGGCCGCCGTCGGCTTGCGCGCGTCGCTGCCGTTGAAGATCACGTCTTCCATGCGCTCGCCGCGCAGGCTCTTGGCGCTCTGTTCGCCCAGCACCCACGTGATGGCGTCGACGACATTGCTTTTCCCGCAGCCGTTGGGGCCGACAATGGCGGTGACGCCGTCGTCGAATCCCAGTTCGGCGCGATCGGGGAAGCTCTTGAATCCGTTGATGTGCAGCTTGGCCAAACGCATGGGTAATCGTGTTCGTACACAAAAATAGCCACTTGGTCGCGATAGACACCCTCGCTATCGCTCCGCAAGCGGCTGGGAATCCGGCTTGACGGCGCTGGCCGTAACGCGCGCGTCCCAGGCGGCGTCAGGGCGGGCTCAGTCTAACAAGCGCTATTTGATGCGGCAAGGGGAAACGCGGGGACAACATCTTGGGGTTCGGAAGGGATCGGACGGGTTCGAAGGGGTTCGAACGGGTTCGAAGGGGTTCGGACGGGTTCCGCCGGGTTCGGAGAGGTTCGAAGGGGTTCGGAGAGGTTCGAACCCCTTCGAATCCCCCTCAGTTCGCCTTCTTCATGGCCAGCAACTGCTTCGCTTCCGTGAAGTAGCCGAGCGCGCTCTGAAGCTGCGGGTCCACGCGCGTGAGGTTCTTGCGCGCTTCCTCGACGCTGAAAAGGTCCACGTCAACCTCGTAGTGGATCATCGCCTTGATGAACGGCAGATCCGTCTTGAACGCCGCGTCGTCCATCTTCACGCGCTGATCGACGACGTAGCGTCGGAACTCGTCCACCATGGCGTCGGTCACCTGCCAGCCGGGCGCCACCTTGTGAGCCGCCGCCGACTGCGCCCCCGGACGCTGCTCGCCTTCCTTGGTGAAGCGCTCGGCAAAGCCGACGAAGGCGCCGCGCTGGTTGAGCAGGCGCGAGAAGCGCGTCGGGTTGAAACCCTCGACGGGGCCCGCGATGAAGTGATCGGGCTCGATCCCGCCGCCGCCGTACACCTTGCGGCCGACGTCCGTGGTCTTCATCTGCGCGCCGGTGTGGGACTTGTTCGAGTCCTGGTCGCGCAATCCGTAGGTCAGGTAGTCGTCGAAGCTGCTGTCCCACGGACGCTGAATCATGCGGCCGGCCGGCGTGTAGTAGCGGCCGGTCGTCAGCGCGAGCCCCGCGCCGTTCGCGATCGGATACACCGACTGGACGAGGGCCTTGCCGAACGTCGTCTCGCCGACGACGATGCCGCGGTCGTGGTCCTGCATGGAGCCGCTGACGATCTCGGACGCGCTGGCCGTGCCGCGATTGACGAGCACGACGAGGGGCGTCGTGGTGTCGCCCTGGTTCGCCGCGCGGTACTCCTCGTTGGAGTTCGGCAGGCGGCCGCGCGTGTAGACGATCATCTGCCCGCGCGAGAGGAAGCGATTCGCGACCGCAATGGCTTGATCGAGCGGACCGCCGGGATTGTCACGCAGGTCGAGAATCACCCGCTCGAGGTTGTTCGCGCGCAGCTTGTTCAGCGCCTCGCCGACTTCCGAGTCGCTCGTCTCGGAAAAATCCTGCAGGCGGATGTACCCGGTGCCGGGCGCGATCATGAACGCCGCGCGGACGGTCACGATCTTGATCTCGTCGCGCTCGACGGTCAGCGGAATCAGCGTCTCGAGGCCGGGACGCCGGATGGTGATGTCCACCGTCGTGCCCTTCGGGCCCTTGACGCGCTTGACGACCTCTTCCGTGGACCAGCCTTTCGCGTCCTCGGTGCCGACCTTCGCGATGATGTCGCCGCGGCGGATGCCGGCGCGGTAGGCCGGCGAGCCCTCGAAGAGTGACGTCACGGTCACGTCCCCCGCCGTCGAGACAATGCTGATGCCGATGCCGGAGTAGCGGCCTTCCTGCCGCTCGCGCATCTGGGCGAAGTCTTTCGGGTTGAAGAACGACGAGTGCGGATCGAGCGTCCGCAGCATGCCGTCGATCGAGCCGTAGACGAGCTGCTCGACGTCGGGCTTTTCGACGTAGTCGTTCTCGATGGCCGCCAGCGCGGCCGTGTAGGCACGATAGCGCGTGTTCGCGCGATCCTGCATGGTCGCCACGGCGCCGCCGAAGACGACGCCGACGATGATCGAGAGCCCGAGGACCACGCCCGCAGACTGAGCACGAAGCATGCGCATAGAGATTCCGTTCGCCACAATGACGGCGGGCGCTAGGCGCCGGCCGTCGAGTCCTTCTTCTTCTTGCCGAACAGCCACGCCACGCCGATGCTGAGCAGGTACAGCCCGCACATCGGACCGGCGAAGATCATCAGGTTGACCGGATCGCTCGTCGGCGTGATCACCGCCGCGACGATGAAGATGATCAGAATCGCGTACTTGAACTGCTTGATCATGAACGCCGCGGTGATGACGCCAAACCGCGCGAGGAAGAACACCAGCATCGGCATCTGGAAGACGAGGCCCATGCCGAGGATCACTTTCACGTACAACCCGAAGATGTCGTCGAGGTTCGGGAAGTAGTTCAGGCCGTACATCTGGTAGCTCGCAAAGAACGTGACCATCCCAGGGAAGGCCACGCGATGCGCGAAGTACGCGCCGCCGAAAAAGAAGAGCGACGCGAAGATCACGAACGGCACCACCACGCGTTTCTCTTTCGCGTAGAGACCCGGCGCCACGAACAACCAGAACTGCGAGAACATGAACGGCGAGGCCACGATCACGCCCGCCAGCAGGGACACCTTCATGCTGAACATGAAGCCGCCCATCGGCTGGTTGTAGACCAGCGTGCCGCCGTTGGCGTGCAGGTACTCGACGTAGTACTTGAACAGCCTGTCCCAGTAGAACAGCGTCACGGCGCACGACGCGACGAGGGCGTACACCGAATAGATCAGCCGGCGGCGGAATTCGTCCAGATGCTCGAGGAAGCTCATCCTCGAGCGATCGTCCGCAGCCCCCTCGTCGACCGAGGCAAGCTCGTCGTGCGTCGTCTGACCGGCGTTCAAAGAAGTCGACATCGCCCTGGGTCGCCGGCGCGCAGCGGCCTGCGCGCGTTGCGGCTAGGAGCCCTGCTCTCCGCGGGCGATGGTGTCCGGCGCGGGCGTCGGAATCGTGACGGGGTCGGTGGACGGGGTCGCCGGGGCGGTAATCGCGGCGCGGCGTTCTTCGTTACGGATTTCCTCGTCGAGCGTGCTGCGCAAGTCGTTCGAGGCACGCTTGAACTCCGCGAGGCTCTTGCCGAGGGACTTCCCAAGCTCAGGCAGCTTGCGCGGTCCGAAGAAAATCAGGGCGACCAGAAAAATGATCACCAGTTCAGGAATACCAAGAGGACCCATGACCTGCTCCTAGCCCAGAATCTACACAACCAGTATAGCGCCTCCCCCGCGAAGATAGGCCGGTTCCGCGCCATACCGCGGGCCACAAGTCGCGTGTTTACGTTGACTTGGCGCTATGGCGGGTACTACCATGGTCGAGCGGCGAGCGATCCAGGCCTGAATGTTGCATCCGTATGGCAGGTTGGCGGGTGCCGGACTGGACCGACAGCGCCATTAACAGACTGGATATCCCCCATGAGACGGCTGTTTGAAGTAAGCGTACTGGGCTCGGCCCTGACACTTGCGTCGACGGTCTTCGCTCAGACACCGCAGACGAACCCCCAGCCGTCTTCTGGTGCGATGGCGAGCTCTGAAGAAAGACGAGCCGCCACGACGACCGCGTCCGGTGATACCGGACTCTGGTTCGTTCCCACCGGTGAAGTCCTCTCGGCACAGAAATGGTCGGTGTCGTTCTACCGCACAAACATCGACGACGGACAGGGTTTCTCTGACGTGTCGAAGTTCCCCGTCACGTTCGCGGTGGGACTCGGCAACCGCGCCGAACTGTTCGGCAGTTGGGCGCTCATCACTCGAATCGATCGCGATACTCGACCTCTCTTCTTCACCAGCGCTCCGGGCAGCGAGGATGCCGGCACGGGTGGAGGCATCCTGGTCGAGCATCCGCTCGTCCGCAAGGAGTGGATCGGCAACCAGCTGGGCGATCTGTGGCTGGGCGGCAAGTTCAACGTGCTGGCGGGGATGACGCGTCAGTCGATGGCCGTCGCGGCCCGCGCCATGGTCAAGCTGCCGGTCGGTGACGATGAGTCCGGGGCGTCCAGCGGCCAGACCGATTTCGTGTTCGACGGTGTGGTGTCGGGTACCAATCGGATCATCGAGCTCTCCGGCTATGGCGGCATCATGATCCGCGGCAACCCGGACGGCTACGCGCTGACCAACGGTTTCCGGTGGGGCGTCGGTCTCGGCTTCCCGCAGCGCCACAACGCCGGATTCAGCCTGACGGCGGAAGTCTTCGGCGAGCACTACTTCAACACGACGATCACGGCGCCGCCGAATCTGTTCGGCTCCGACGGATCGCCGGTACCGGTGACCACACGCGTGGAGAGTCCAGTCGTCACCTCGTTGGGTCTCACGTGGCAAGCGCCGAATGGGTTCTTCGCGGGCCTTGGGGCCAGCTGGAATCTCTCGATGAACAGCCGCGAGGATGCGAAGACGCTGAGCGGCGTCACGTTCACCAGCGAGCCGAAGGACGACAAGGGACTGCAGGTGCGGATCGGGTTCCATCCCGGCGTGCGCAACCGCAACTACGTCGCGCCGCCGCCGCCTCCGCCACCAGCGCCACCGCCCACAGTGGCGCCGCCGGCTGCGCCGGCGAATCGTCCGCCGACGGTGACCGCCTCGTGCAATCCGTGCACGGTGGAAGTCGGACGCACGGCGACCGTCACGGCTGACGCGCAGGATCCCGACGGCGATCCTTTGACGTATCAGTGGACCGTGCCGGCCGGCTCGCTCACGAGCCCGACCAACCGCCAGTCGCCGTGGACCGCGCCGATGCAGGAAGGCCCGGTGCCGTTCACCGTGGTCGTCAGCGACGGCAAGGGTGGTACGGCGCGCGCGACCGTGACGATTCAGGTCGTTCGTCCGGCGCAGCGCAGCTACACCTTCGAGGACGTGCACTTCGAGTTCGATCGCTTCTCGCTGCGTCCTGACGCGTTGCGCGTGCTCGACGAAGCGGTGACCGCGATGCAGGCGGACCCGAACCTGCGCCTCGTCATCGAAGGCCACACGTGCAACATCGGCACGGCCGAGTACAACCTGGCGCTCGGCGAACGTCGCGCCAACGCCGTACGCGACTACCTGACGAGCCGCGGCATCGCCGCCGAACGGCTCCGGACGGTGAGCTACGGCGAGGAACGGCCGAAGTTCGACAACGCACGGGAAGAGACGCGCCGGCTCAACCGCCGCGCGGCGCTGACCGTGAGTCTGCAGAAGCCGTAAGTCCACGCCGGTTTCGCGCGCCGCGCGTATCCTTCGTTCCTCACCGAACGGAGGATGCGCGCGGCGCGTAGCCGATCGGGCTCAGCGCCGATGGCTCCTCCCCGCCTGGAATTGCCTCGCCTCATCGACGATCTCGCTTCCCCCGACACCTTGCGCCGCGAAACCGCCATTGCGCGGCTGGCGATCGTCGGCGGTCCTGCAGTGAAACCACTGACCGGGCTCGCCGCCGACGAGTCTCGGCCGCCCTCCGCGCGCGCGGCGGCGTTGCGCGCGCTGGCCGGCATCGGCGACGCGCGCGCCGTCAAGACGGCTGCCGTGCTGGCGACCGCGCCGGACGAGGCCATCGCCATTGACGCGATGGATGTGCTGGCCGCGCACGTCGGCGGCAACGCGCCGGAGTCGGTCGTCGCGTTCGAGCGCCTGACGGAAATCGCGCTCGATCGCAGCGCGCCCGTCGAGCGCCGGCTGACGGCACTCTCGGCGCTCGACTCGCTCCCGGAAAAGACGCTCCGTCCCGTCTTCGATGCGCTGGCGTCCGATCCCGCCAGGACGGTCGTCGCGCGTGTGGTGCGGCGTCGGGCCGGCGCGCTGCTGTCGCTTGAAGATCTGATCGAACGCGGCGCGCAGGACCCGCGGCTCGTCCAGGCGGCGCTCGAAGAAGAGGGCGCAACTGTGCGCGTGACGGTGCTGCGGACGCTCGTCGAGGCGGCGCGCGCCGCAGAGCGCGCGGCGCCCGCACCCGACGCGGCCGTGTGGCTCGCCGTGCGAGGCCAGGCGCATCAGGCGCTCGCGTCGCGCAGCAGCCGGATCGCGTTGTACGACGTACGCGAAGCGCTCGAGCGCGGACCGCATCCGCTCCCCGTCGGTTTTCTCGCCGCCGCGGCCGCGATCGGCGATGTCTCCTGCCTGTTGCCGCTGGCGGCCGCGTGGATCGCCGCGGCCGGCGACGAACGCTGGTGGCGCGATCACCTCGCGGAAGCGTTCGCGTCCATCGTCAAGCGCGAGAAAATCCGTCGGCGCGATCCCGCGCTACGCAAGATTCTCGAACGCTGGCCGCAGGCAGGAACGCTGGTCGCTACGGCCAGATAGCGCGTGAACGCGGCCGCGCCGCCGTCAGTACGCTTTCGCGAACCAGGCCTTCACCGACGCGCTGCCGTTGCACTTGATGCACTGGCCGTTCACGCGCGGCGAGTCGAGCGGAATGTTGCGCAGCGTCGCCTGCGTCTCGGATTTAATCGCGGCCTCGCAGGCGGCGCTGCCGCACCACGAGGCGATGACGAAGCCCGGACGGCCTTCCATCGCGGAGGTGAACTCCTCCCAGGTCGCGGCTTCCGACGTGTGCTCCTCGCGGAACTTCAACGCGCGATCGAGCAGGTTGGCCTGAATCGCCTCGAGCACCTCGCGCACTCGCGTCGAGAGGTCGGCCAGCGGGATCGCCGACTTCTCGCGCGTGTCGCGGCGCGCTGAGAATACCTGCGCCTTCTCGATGTCCTTGGGCCCGATCTCGAGCCGCAGCGGCACGCCGCGCAGCTCCCATTCGGCGAACTTCCAGCCAGGCGAGTTCTCTTCACTGTCGTCGAGCTTCACGCGGACGCCCGCGGCTTCCAGTTCCTTCTTGATCTCCTGGGCCTTCGGCAGCACGGTCTCTTTCCAGTTCCCGCGCGGAATCGGGACGATGACCACCTGATACGGCGCGACGTTGGGCGGCAGCACGAGCCCGCTGTCGTCGCCGTGCGTCATGATCACGCCTCCGATGAGCCGCGTGGACACGCCCCACGACGTGGTCCAGACGTGCTGCAGCGACTTGTCGCGGCCCTGGAACTGAATCTCGAACGCCTTCGCGAAGTTCTGTCCGAGGTTGTGCGACGTGCCGGCCTGCAGCGCGCGGCCGTCGCCCATCAGCGCTTCGATCGAGTACGTGCGCGACGCGCCCGCGAACTTCTCACTGTCGCTCTTCACGCCGGCGACGACGGGCATCGCGAGCTGGCCTTCGGCGAAGGTCTTGTACAGCCCGAGGATTTTCAGCGTCTCCTCCTCGGCTTCGTCCGCTGTTTCGTGCGCGGTGTGCCCTTCCTGCCACAGGAACTCTGTGGTCCGCAGGAAGGGGCGCGTGACCTTTTCCCACCGCACGACGTTGGCCCACTGGTTGATCAAGACGGGAAGGTCGCGCCACGACTTGATCCATTTCGCGTACATCGTCCCGATGATCACTTCGGACGTCGGACGGACGATGAGCTTCTCTTCGAGGATTTCGTCGCCGCCTTTGGTGACCCAGGCCACCTGAGGCGCAAAGCCTTCGACGTGCTCCTTCTCGCGCATCAGCAGCGATTCGGGAATGAAGAGCGGAAAGTACGCGTTGACGTGGCCCGTCTCCTTGAATCTCGCGTCGAGCAGCCGCTGGATGTGCTCCCAGATCGCGTAGCCGTACGGGCGGATCACCATGCAGCCCTTGACCGGCGAGTAGTCGGCCAGTTCGGCGCGCCGGACGACATCCAGGTACCAGCGGGAGAAATCCTCGGTTCGTGGCGTGATTTCGGTCACAAAGCTCTCGGCCAAGACAACACTCCTCCACTCACGTGCTAGACACTCCGTACATCTGTGGCGTGTCGAGTCCAGTTTAGATCGTCCCTCTCGGGACAATCGGCGCGCCAATGAGCGCCCCGGCTTTCCATGCGCCGAAGCGCCGCGCGCGCGACGAGGCGCGCGACGGTGAGCAGGCTCGCCACGCGCCACTGGCCAGGTGTCATGCCCTGCCCGGCGTCCAACGCGGCGACGAGGGACGGCCACGCGGCGTCGAATTGCTCGACCGCCGTCGTCATGCCGCCCTTGTCGCGAAACACACCGACACGCTGCCAGCTGATCGATCGCACCTCCGTCTCGGCCATCGGGAGCGGCGCCATCGATTGCGATCCTGGCGCCGGCAGGTCGAACGCGGCCGACGGCGTGGGCCAGGACGAGGCGCTCCACGACTGCATGGCGCGACCCGCACGCCGGCCGAACACCAGCCCTTCGAGCAACGAGTTGCTGGCCAGTCGATTGGCGCCGTGCACGCCGGTGCAGGCCACCTCGCCGGCGGCAAACAAGCCGGGCAGCGACGTCCGCCCGTCGAGGTCGGTCTCGACGCCGCCCATGAAATAGTGCGCGGCCGGACCGACAGGCAGTCGATCGGTCGCGACGTCGAGGCCGGCCTGCCGGCACAGCTCCGCGATCAGCGGAAACCGCGCGCGGACGACCTCGGGCGCGAGATGCGCCATCGACAGGTACACCGGCGCGCGCGTGCGCTCGGACTCGCGCACCATCGCGCGCGCCACACGGTCGCGCGCAGCCAGATCGCCGTCCGGCTCGTAGCGGCGCATGAACGGCTCGCCGGCCTGGTTGATCAACCGGCCACCCTCGCCGCGCAGCGCTTCCGAGAGCAGATACCGCGGCATGCCGGGCACCGCCAGCGCGGTCGGATGAAACTGCACGAACTCGAGATCCGCCACGCGTGCGCCCGCGTGAAACGCGAGCGCCATGCCGTCGCCCGTGGCGACGTCGGGATTCGTCGTCTCTTGAAAGACGTGGCCGGCGCCGCCTGTGGCAATGAGCGTCGCGGACCCGCGCGCCTCGCGCCACTCGCCCGACGCGTCGATGAATCGCACGCCCGCCACCGCGCCGTCACGAATCACGAGCCGCGCGACCAGGGCGTGATCGATCACCGTCACGTTCGGATGGTCCTTGATCCGCGCCGCCAGCGTGCGGCCGATCTCACGGCCAGTCGCGTCGTGCACGTGCAGCACGCGGCGCACGGAGTGGGCGCCCTCGCGCGCCAGGTTCAGGCGTCCATTCGCGTCGCGATCGAACGCCGCGCCCCACTCGACGAGCTCGCGCACGTCGCGGACGCCGTCCTCGACGAGCACCCGGACGGCCGCCTCGTCGCAAATCCCGTCACCCGCGGCGATCGTGTCTGCCGCATGGCGCGCGGTGGAATCATCGTCGCCGACAGCGGCGGCGATGCCGCCTTGTGCGTAGCCGGTGCTGCCAGCGCCCGGATCGGACTTGGTGAGGACAAGCACGCGGCCGTGCGCCGAGAGCTCGACCGCGGCGCGAAGGCCGGCGATGCCGCTGCCGATGATGAGGAAATCAGCGGAGACCGGGGCGCCCACGATGCCCTGTTATCCTAGCAGGCCGGCCCGGACCTGCGTTCCGCGCCCTTCTCCTCATGACTCCGGCCGCCCCCGTCGAAATCATCGTCACGAGCGAACGCGGACCGTATCGCGTCCACATTGGCGCCGGCCTGTCGGACGATCTGCCGCACCTGTTCGACTCGCTGCGGCTCGGCGCCAAACGCATCGTGGTGAGTTCAGCGCCCGTCTGGCACCGCCAGGGGAAGCGTCTGGGTCCGTTCCTGGGCCGCGAGCGGCCGACCCTCATTCCGGACGGTGAACGCGCGAAGTCGCTCACCACGGTCTCGAGAATCTACGACGCGTGCGTACGGCGCGGGCTCGATCGATCGTCGGCGATCGTCGCGTTCGGCGGTGGCGTGGTCGGCGACGTCGCCGGATTCGCCGCCGCCTCGTACCTGCGCGGCATCACGTTGGTGCAGGTACCCACCACGCTCCTCGCGCAAGTGGACAGTGCCATCGGCGGCAAGGTGGGCGTCAACCTCGCCGTCGGCAAGAATCTCGTGGGCGCGTTTCATGCGCCCTCACTGGTGCTGTGCGATCCGACGGTTCTCCGCACGCTCCCGCGCCGCCAGTTCCGTGCAGGCTTGTACGAAGTGGTCAAGTACGGCGTCATCGCATCGCGCCCGCTGTTCGATCGCGTGACGGCCACTCTGCCGCGCATCTTCGCGCACGATCTGCCGACACTCACGCCCGTCATCGCCGACTGCTGCCGCATCAAGGCCGACGTCGTCATGGCCGACGAGCGTGAGCAGGGCCCGCGCCGCGCGCTGAACTTCGGTCACACGATCGGCCACGCACTCGAGGCCATCACGCGATACCGGCGCTTCCTGCACGGCGAAGCCATCGGCTGGGGCATGCTGGCCGCCGCGCGACTTTCGGTGATGCGCGGCACGATGCAGGCGGAGGACGAGGCCGAACTCCAGACGCTCCTCGCCGCCCTCGGCAAGCGCCCGGCCGTGCGCGATTTGAGGATTGCGGACGCCCTGACCGTCGTCGGCCGCGACAAGAAGGTCGTCGCCGGCCGCCTGCACTTCGTGCTCGCCCGCGGCATCGGGTCCACTGAGATCGTCTCGGATGTGACAACCGACGAACTGGCGCTGGCCATGCGTCAGATCGGGCTTCGCTAGCCGGGCTGCGGCTGCTGGCTTGTGGCTTCTTGGCTTCTTGGCTTCTTGGCTTCTTGGCTTC